>Ga0187771_10003930_pt1 | contig 10443 bp, 6 predicted proteins | sample 0116_SJ02_MP15_1_FD_133139 | JGI IMG/M metagenome (GOLD analysis project Ga0187771, IMG submission 133139) | Tropical peat soil microbial communities from peatlands in Department of Meta, Colombia - 0116_SJ02_MP15_10_MG | ecosystem: Environmental > Terrestrial > Soil > Wetlands > Peat | place... | reverse complement strand
GATTGCGCAGGGCCGGCCGATCATCGCAATCAGCCCCATAGTCTATGCCAAACCTGGAAACTGGCCGTGCCAAGACCGCGCCCTCTACGATCGATATTTGCAGCAGATGGCTCTTGTCGTGTCGGAGTTTCTCAACCGCGGCTGTTTTCTGGTCATGGTTTGCTCGTCACTCGGGGACGACGACAGCGTCATCCCTGACCTGCTGGAACGTATCGACGATGAATCCGGAAAAAGGCTGGCCGTGCAGATGCACATCCCGACGATCGTAACCTGGAGGGATGTCGTCGCGGCGCTCCGGGACGTCGATATCCTCATCGCCAGCCGCTTGCATAGTGCGATTCTCGGCTTCGTGACCCACACACCAACCATCGCCATTTCGTTTGATCCCAAGGTGGACTGGATGATGGAAGACCTCGACCAGACCGATTATCTTATGCAGATCCGCGATTTTGAGGCGAGAGACGTCATCGAAGCTTTCGAACGACTTGAGCTTCGCAGAAGTGTCGTTCTGCAGCAGATCGCTTCATACCAGCATCGCATTAGTTCCGTTTGCGTACTCCAGTATGATGCTCTTGCTGAACTCGCCATGAAGGGTCGTCGCTACCGTCACTGAAGACGCTACCTTGAATCCGTGCCGCATGATGGTGGGGGATATCCTCACGCACGACGAATTGAACACATAGGGCGTCGGCACCATAAGGTGAATGCAGTGTTTTGGAAACAAATTCAGATGCCAAGCTGGAGCATTGCATACTGACGGGGAGCGAGTGTACGGTCTGGGTAAGCTGGAAAGTCAAAATAGAAATTCCGGATGACGTTACCTCTTCTTCAAATGCTGAAGGCGGTTTGGTGGCATCGGGTTGCATGGTTCTGGCCAATATGGATCACCATGACCGTCGCGGCGGTGATCGGCGTGGCCGTGATTGTCGGACATGGGGCGACTCTGGTGTTGCAGAACGCGAAAAAGGACACGATCAGGCGGACGGGGCGACGCGGTTGGTCTGGTGGCACCGCTGTTGTGCTGATGTTGCTGGCCGCGTTCCTGGTGGGCTATATCGCACTGACCGTAAAGTGGGAGGACTTCACTGCCTACGACAATTCGGAGTTGACCTATTTGGCGCTCACGGGACACAACATCAAACCAATGATCTTTCCAGGGAGTGCGCGTTTCTATCCCTTTGACCTGCAGGAGTTCAATCTGATTCATCACTTCACTCATACGGTTGTCGGCTATCATGCACTGACCATAGTTCAACTTCTAATCTTGTCCTGTGTTCTTCTCATTCTTGATGATGAATTAAACACAACAGCTCGCGCGGCTCTCGTAGCCCTTGCACTCATCGCTCCGAGCATTGTCATTAGCTTCACTGGGCTGGTTTATCCTGAGCGGAATGTTGTGTTCTGGCTCGCTTGCCTGGTGTTCTGTGTGAAGCGGTTCGAAAAAACTCAGTCGACCTCGTGGGCGGTGGCAGCAGCCGTTTGCGCTCAGATCATGATCTATTATAAGGAGACCGCATTCCTTCTAGTCTTGGGACTCGCCTTAGGGAGGTTTTTGTTGCGCTGCAGGAACCGAGATGAGGCGGGATGGGGCTGCATTCGCCTTCGAGACAAGGAAAGTCGCCTGGATCTATGCCTTGTCTCCTTAGGAGTGCTGTTCTTGCTTTACTATTCAGCGGCAATGTTTCCTCATCCAAATTCAAATCCGAACTACGCTGGCCACGGACGGCTTCCATTGCCAGAAGTGCTTTTTACTTATTTAAAGCTGGACTTGCTAGCGTGGCTGTTTCTGACCGTCGTACTGGGCAGGGCTTGTCTGATCCTGCGACGCAGATTGGCACCGTTGCCGTTGTGGGATGGATTGGCTTTGGGTGGCGCGGCTTATTTCACAGCCTATCTGTATCTTCGTATATGTAGTGCCTATTTCCTGGCACCGGTGGATCTGATTGCGGTTCTATATGTGGGCCGATTTGCGATTCTGTCGTTACAAAATAGGCCGGCCCTTGGGAGCAAGGTGGCCGCGTTGGTGTTACTAGTTGCGATTTTGGTGCAGGATGTCTCGATCTCAGCCTTTCATTTATTCGAGCGAAAGAACATTATCCAGGCCAAGGCTGAAGTGGCGCGCGTGGTTAAAGCGCGATATCAGGGCGGTGTAGGACGGACTCAGAGGCTTTTTTTTCCGTTTGCGAACTTATATGTGATATTCGAGTTTGCTGGTTACCTCAACTATCGAGGCGTTCCGGTCGAAGGCGCCAGTGTTGATTCTCCGGGACTGAAGGGGATTGTCCTAGTCAGTGGGGCTGTCGTGAAGGACGGTCCCTGTGTGCCCTTGAGCTACTCTGCCATATGTCATACCGGTAGTGTGCCTGAACCAGGCGACCTAGTGCTTCTGATGCCGGACGATGACGCATCCTTTACTGAGGCCAATGCCTACCGAGGGCAGGGAGAAATACTGTTTTCCCATGAGCCTCGTCCTCGCATTCCGCAATGGTTCTCCTGGTACGTGAGCCGTCTTCGTGTCCTTTCGCCCTTCTTGGTGCCAGGTCCCAGGCGGTTCCTCAGCTTCGCCCAAAGCGAACTTCATGATCGCAGGTTGTATGCGTCAGTGATTGCGTGGGAGTAGTCGAGCGGCACCGGGGCCCATGGTGTTAAATCGACGCTGACTTCGTTTACCCATCCTTCGGCCTGATAACACACAATGCTTGCGGCCAATATTCCTTGTGATTCCTCATTTCGCCATCGTAGGTCACCAATTGGCCGGTAATGTTCCGGTAATGTTATTGATGAGGTGCACTTTGCTGCTATCCCTTTACTTGCCGAGCCTTTTACTAGCCGTGCAGGACCAAATCGCGCCCTTGCGCTGGCCCCTGATGTGCTTCTTTGGGACAATATTCTGCGCGTTATATATGATCCACCAGGGCGCCCTGGTCACGCTGCGCTCGGTTTTTCGGCATTCTCTTCCCGAGTCCATAGGCAATCTGTCTTGGTTTCGTCTGTGGCGTTTCTGCTCGGCATCGCAATTTGCAAGGTATCCTGGGACTATTTCGAGCGGCCCACCATATCCTGGGCGCGCCGCAGATTCCACTACTGAAAGAACTCCTGTGATTTTCTCGCTGCACCCTTTCTGATTCGTGTTCGGCACCTTTGCCCAGGGCGGTCGACGAGTCTACGAAACTCAGATCTTCTGCTATGGGCGCACGGATGCGGAGGGTAAGAAGATCACACAGAAGCACCGCGTTGTAGCAATCTGGTACATTCTCCTGTACATCCTGAGAACGACTTCTTCGAGAGCACCGTACCGGAATAGTCCGGCGGCGCACAGATTGGAATAGTGGGGTTCGTAAGGAGGTTGGTGGAGCTCCTAAGCGTACCCTACCGTCGGTTGTCGTCGCTCATGAGCTTGAAGGTGACGAGGTCCTTTTGATGGCTTGCCCGATCTTAGGTATGAGGTCCCGGGGAGGCAAGTCTGCCGGCTTCGTTTCCCAAGATGCAAGTACTTGTTCGGGACCCTTACTGCTGCAATTCAGTGCTAACTGTCCGCTGATCTCCAACTAAGTTCAGGCGAACACATGAAACCTCGGGTTTGAGCATTTTAATCATTTCGGTACCTAACTTATTGAGGTGCCGTAGAGCAACCGGACAAATCAGAACACAGGAACACAAACAATAACCAGATGCCTGAATCCACTTCAACAGGAGGAGGCCCACGATGGAGATTCGATATGCCACTCGAGTCAAGCTAGGGATGGCCTTTATTGTCCTAGTGATACTGGCTTCGACACTCCGGCAATTAACGTCCACTCTGTCCTCTTTTCGTGCCTTGCCGCTGACGGACGACATATCTCTGTACGAACAGCGGTTTAACGAGGTCAAGCATTTTTTGCCACCGAACCAGATTGTCTCCTATAGTGACGAATTCGCGAAGACTGCGAAAAACTGCAATGCCTTCGTGTTAGCACAGTACTCCTTAGCGCCTACCATCTTGGCTGTGCTTGATTCTAAGTGCGGTTACATAAGCAATTCCGGCGAGGTATCTTCACACAGGTCCCGCCTTGTTCTGGACAACTCCCATGATCCCCGGCATGAACCCTACCTCCTGCGTCTTTTTCCCAGCACATACTTTCAACCCGACAACAATCCGATTTCCATTGCTGGAGGCAACTTTTTTCATGCGGACCAGATTGTTCTTCTACACGATTTTGGTCTTGGGGTACGACTCTACGCGCGGGGGGGCAAATGAGTTTTCTCGTCGCGTTTCTCTCTTTTCTCATTCCTCTCGCCACGGGATTGCTCATTGTGTCGGTCTTTTGGCAGGAGGGTAGATCCTACTTTTCTGATCTTATACTCAAGTGCTTTCTTTCAGTCGGCTTTGGTTTTGGAAGCTCATCGTGTTTGGTCTTTGTTTGGATGATGACTGTCGGTCGATTAACTCGAGGAGTGTTTATTTTGGAGTTGATGCTGCTTGCAGGACTATCTGCACTGTTGATATGTCGAAGGCGAGCCAGCATTTCTACAACAGCTGACCAGCCCGAGAATATTCCCATCCCTTGCTTAAGCAAACCATACTTTCTGGGCTTAGCCGTCGGGGTGGCCGCACTCTCAGCCATCGTTAGCTTCTGGTACTTGTCGTTGCAAAATCCCCACGGGAAGTTTGACGCCTACGCAATCTGGAATCTGCGCGCACGGTTTCTTTACAGAGGTGGGGAATATTGGACAAATTATACCTATGTGACTTGGTCTCATCCAGATTACCCTTTATTCCTTCCCGCATCTATTGCCGGCTCGTGGGAGTTTGTCGGTCGCGAGACACAGCTGATCCCAATTGTGATTGGGCTGTTGTTTACCTTCGCCACAATTGGAGTTATAGCTATGTCCATTGCACGCCTTCGTGGTAACAGACAGGGACTGTTAGCTGCCCTAATTCTGTTGAGTACTCCATTTCTGATTATCCATGGTGCATCCCAGTATGCAGACGTTCCCCTTAGCTTCTTTTTTGCGGCAACCGTTGCTTTGCTGTTTTTCCAGGCGGAATCACCAGGGAGAAGGCATTTCTTAATACTGGCCGGCATGGCGGCTGCGTTTTCAGCATGGGTGAAGAATGAGGGAATCCTTTTCTTGGTATTGTTGTTCTTATTGCACTTCGCGGTCACTACTTTGGCAAAGGGAGGAAAAAACTGGGGTAGCGAGGCACTTGCCCTCTTTATGGGAGCTTCACCGGTTATTGTAGTTGTAATCATTTATAAGCTGTGTTTGGCCGGGACGAACGACGTGATTGCCGCTCAAGGACTAGTATCCACTGTCCCTCAATTACTAGATATTTCTCGATACCACCTGGTTGCAAGTCAGTTTGGGAAAGGATTGTTCAGCTTTGGAGGATGGAGCCCGACATTTGCAATGCCAGTTTTGTTGTTCTTCTATTTTCTACTTTTGGGCACGAATATCGAAAAAAAGCACATGGCAACTACGACTATTGCTGTGCTTTTGCCCGTCCTCATGATTATGGGCTATTTCACTATATATATAGTGTCCCCCTACGATCTAGCACGGCACTTAGAGACATCCTTGAGTCGGTTGCTTCTTCAGGTCTGGCCGCTTGCCATATTGGCGTACTTTGCGATTGTGCAAGCGCCTGAACGGGTGGTATAGACAGAGACTATCAAAACCGAGTCATGTGGACTCACATGATCGCACCCCCAGTCATGATGCGAAATTATCCGCGCGCTTCCGACTATTCACGTGTTCCCAGCAACTTGTCGCCCTCTGCGATGACGGTTCCGGATTAGGCAGCCAGGCCATGCACCAGTCTTGCTTCGAAATCACCTCACAACACTAGTTCCCATGTTTTAGAACGGCCTTTTTCGAAGTTCTAGGAGGGATCCCAGATGCAGCAGGCCAGCACAACATCCTACTTGTTACAGCCGCGTCCCTATCCCGGACTTCTTTCTCTTGTTATTCCGATATACAACGAGGAATTGGTTGTCCCGTTCTTGCGCAACGAGCTCCAGCGCTTTCTGGCCGATTTGCGGGGCGAAGCCGAGGTCGTACTAGTCAATGATGGGAGCACGGATTCCAGCCTTGCGAAAATAGTGGAATGGGCGCGCGAGGAGCCGCACGTCAAAGTCGTCAATTTTTCGCGCAACTTTGGTCATCAGATCGCCTCTACCGCAGGCCTGGATTACGCCACTGGGGATGCTGTGGTTCTGCTAGACGCTGATTTGCAAGATCCCTTAGACGTCATCCCACGTATGATTCAGCGCTACTGCGAAGGCTATGATGTCGTTTATGGCCAGCGCGGAGCACGACGGGGAGAGACATGGTTCAAGCGGTTCACCGCGTGGCTTTTCTATCGGCTCATGCGTGCCTTCGTTCACGGGGACCTGCCCGTAGATGCGGGCGATTTCCGCTTGCTCTCCCGCCCGTGCCTGAATGCTCTGCAACAGATGCGGGAGACGCATCGGTTCCTTCGCGGCATGATCACATGGGTAGGATTCGCACAGATTGGAGTCTCGTACGAACGATCGCCCAGGGTCGCGGGAGCAACCAAATATACTCTGGCAAAAATGATAAAGTTTGCGTGGACGGCAGCGACTTCCTTTTCCACCCTCCCGCTGAAGGCTAGCATGCTACTGGGAGTCGTCGTCACGTTCATGGGGTTGGAGGAGGCGGTTCGAGCCGTTCTGGCAAAGGTCTTTCACTGGTACACTGTGCCCGGGTGGTCTTCGCTGACGGTACTTGTGAGCGTCCTCGGTGGCGCGACGTTGATGAGCATCGGAGTGCTCGGTGAGTACGTCGGGAAGTTATACGAACAGACCAAGCATCGTCCTTTATACATCGTGTCTCAAACAGTCAATGTGGAGAAGAGAGCGGACGTCGAACCACGCCTCGCTGGTGTTAACAAACCGTGAAAGAGCCCGAGTTTGACCGATATCCCGCATCATAGAAGGAACTGGTTCCGACTCCGATTCATGATCGGTTGTCGGCTCCCGATTCGGATTCCTTTCACGAGAGCAAAAGCGACCTGATCCGCAGATACTCTCGTAGGCCTGCTCTGGATACCAGGAGGCTGAGTTATCTCGACGTAGGCAGCGGGCAAGGAAAGCTCATCTCTCTGCTATGCGCTGAGTTCGCCCGGGTTTCATGGCGCGACATCTGCAACAGTATGATTTGGCACTCATCAGGGCTCGAAGTCAGACTGCAAGGGGATCCGCGCAGCATTCCGTTTAGCGGCCCCCGAGTTCGACGTTGTTTCCGCTGTGTGTGTCTACCACCATGTTTCCGAGGCTGATTGGTTGCCCCAGACCCGCGGGATAGCCCGAGTGTTCAAGCCAGGAGGGATCTTCGCGGCAATTGAGCACAATCCTTACAAACCTGTAACGAAACTGATTGTAAGTCGTTTGTCCGTCGATCACACAGCTAGACTCCCGAGTCCGCAACGGACAAGAAATATGCTGTTTCGAGTCAGTTTGATTCCAAAGGTCACCCCCTGCTTCTGGTTTTTCTCAGAACGCGTTTACGAGAGCGGTGGTGCTGTCGTTGAGCAAGGTCCCACTCGGTGGCCAGTATGCTGTGTTTGCTCAGAAATAAGGCGAACAGTAAGAATGAACGGAGTGGATTTATCAGGCCGATTTCGCGTCGCCACCGTTCTGGGCATGGGGTCGGTCCCGGTTTGCCATGCTTGGGTCATGAGGGAATCTCTCTTTTGAAGAGCCAACGGCACTTGAGCTTTTTACTCGACCTCAACGAGGGAGCTGTCACTCGATGCTGAAATGGATCTTAAACGGGGCAACAAGTTCGTTTGCAACCAGCGCATCAACGATCTTTCTGTCGGAAAAAGATCATGTCAGTTTTCCACTTTCTCGGCTTTCTCACTATATCCGCGGCAGCTTCATATCTCATTTTCTTCCGCTTTGGGCACTTTCCGTCGTTTTCATTGCCGTGTGTGGGTTCTTCCTGAGCGCTCATGGTGATTCAGGGTCGCCTGCTCTCGCCCGGCAAGGCGTCTCGCTTCGCCGCCCGAGCTTTTTGCGGCAGTTCAGCCTGATCGAAGGAATAACGGCATTCCTATTACTGCTGTTCGTTGCGCTCTATGTCTTTCAAATCTTTTATCAGGAAGATTTCGCCTATTATGACGACGAAATGCTCACGGATTTTTCCGTACAGGGAAAGTCCTTTGCACCACCTATCTGGCCCAATACTGGAAGGTTCTTCCCACTGGCCGATCAGGAATTCAATCTCCTCCGGTTTGTCACGAGATCACCTGCTGGTTATCACTCCTTTGTTGCGGTGGAGCTGATTGTCCTCCTTGTTGTACTTTCTGTTCTATTGCGTCGTTTCGAGTTCCGTTTTCGCGTCCTCATTTTGATTGCTGTGATGCTTGCACCTAGTTTTGTAATTCCTTTCAGCGGTTTCGTTTATCCAGAGCGAAATGTTCTATTTTGGTTGGCTATCATCTTGCTCTGTCTGCAGGGCTATTCCGATAGCAAAAAGCGGGTTTATTTTGTTGGCTGCCTAGTTGCCACACAGTTTGCTCTCTATTACAAGGAGACTGTCGTCGTTTTTGTTGTGGCTTATGCCGGTACCAGAGTGTTGCTTGAGACTCTCACCGCCCGGCGTGTGGCCCATCGCTCATGGCGGGAGATCGCTCGCGATAATTCACTTCACTTTGCGATGCTGGCCCTGTCCGCTATTTATTCAGTGATCTTTCTGGCCGTCATGCTCCCGAATAGAAGTTTTTCCTACATCACTGGCGTGCCCATAAGCTTGGGCTTTGTCCTTTTATCATATTTGAAGATAAATTGGCTGTTTCCTATCTTGCTTGCCGTTTTGATACTGAGATTCTGGAGATTCATGCTCTTGCGCGGTCAGCTTGATCCTATGTGGGATTCTCTCGCTGTGGGAGCTCTTGCTTATGCCTCTTGTATCGTGGGGCTTAAACTTTTTAGCGGCTACTATATGGCGCCGGCGAATTTTGTTGCGCTTATATACCTGGCCCATGTCTCACTGGCTTGGCATCCGAAGCCCACAAAGCTGCGCGTCGCTGCCCTGGCTACCGTGCTTCTATTTGTCATGGTGCACGATGCGGCGTACTCCGCGTTTCGAATCGTAGAAAGGAAAGGCACGATCACAGCGAAGCACGAATTGGCTGAATTCCTAAGAGGTTATCTGCCGACGGTGAATAGTAGTACTGTGGAACTGTATCTTCCATACTCCAATGGTTTTCGTCTGATGGAACTCTCGGCCTACCTGAAATACAAGGGTTTTCAGCTGGTCGGGCAGAGTGATACCGCCCCCGTTGTTGGGGCCCGCCTGGTCGTTGAAGGCCGCGACATGTTTATCAACAATCAGTGTGTTAATTACAGAGCGTATATTTGTATCCATGAGGGGAGCCCCAAGGCCGGTGCCTTGATCGTCGTATTACCGGACGATGATGCTTCGATGAACGACGTGGAGAGCATTTGCAAGGATTCTACGCTTCTGTTAGCTCGAAAAGCGCCGGGAATCTGTAGTAGGAAATGGTTTAGATTGTTGCATGCCACCTCGCCAATGTTTTCGATGAGTCAGGTGCCGGAACATTGGTTGCAACTTCACGTCTTCAAGAAACCTGCATAATCAAGCCGTTTTCGCAGGGCAGGTGGCGATCGTTTACGCTTGCTTCATTCAGTTTCGCTAAAAGGAATTAGAAGCTATTTCAAAACCCCTTTTTGGCCACCCTAACCCATTGATTCTAAAGGGACTGAAAAGGGTTTTGAAACCAGCTCTAGTTCTGTAATGAGCATTTCAAATCTCATCGAAATTGCCGGGCTTGCACTTGGGATAAAGCGGATGAACATCACAGTTGTCTTGTGCACCCATAACCGTTGTGAGAGCTTGACAAAAGCGCTGGATAGCGTTGCAGCTTCTACACTTCCAAACTCAGTTGAATGGGAAGTCTTGGTGATAGACAACAATTCGTCTGATCGGACGCGCGACGTGGTGGAGGATTCTTGCTGCAGGCATCCCGGTCGTTTCCGTTACGTGTTTGAGCCGCGGCAGGGGAAATCAAATGCTCTCAACGCTGGAGTCAGGGAGGCTCGAGGCGATATTCTTGCCTTCATGGACGACGACGTAACCGTTGAACCAACATGGCTACAGAATCTGACCGCAGCGCTGCACAACGGTGAATGGGCGGGCTCCGGGGGACGCACTCTCCCTGCTCAGGCGTTCACACCTCCGCGTTGGCTAGCTCTCGACGGTCCCTACAGTATGGGGGGTATGCTTTATGCCCACTTTGACTTAGGTGACAACTCGCGTCAACTCGACCGTGCTCCCTATGGAACCAATATGTCCTTTCGAAAGGAAATGTTTGAAAAGCATGGAGGGTTTCGCACGGATCTGGGACCTGGCCCCAGCCGCGAAATTCCCCGCTTTAACGAGGATACCGAGTTTGGTCGTCGGCTGCTCGCGGCT
>Ga0187771_10003929_pt1 | contig 10444 bp, 10 predicted proteins | sample 0116_SJ02_MP15_1_FD_133139 | JGI IMG/M metagenome (GOLD analysis project Ga0187771, IMG submission 133139) | Tropical peat soil microbial communities from peatlands in Department of Meta, Colombia - 0116_SJ02_MP15_10_MG | ecosystem: Environmental > Terrestrial > Soil > Wetlands > Peat | place... | reverse complement strand
TCCTTAAGTCCCTTGTATCTGTTCCGTACTGTAACTTCCGTTACGTTGGCGACCTCAGCTATCTCTTTCTGCGTCTTCTTCTCGCCTTCGAGAACGCAGGCGACGTACAGCGAAGCTGCTGCAAGACCCATCGGGTCCTTTCCGGCGACGATGCCCTTACGCTTGGCTTCATTGATGATTTTGATGGCGCGTTGCTGTGTTGGCATTGATATTTCTACTTTCGTGGCAATCTTTGATATGCATTTCACCGGGTCTTCGACTGGCATTCGAAGATCCAATTCTCTGATTAAGAGCCGATAGCATCTTGCAACGTCTTTCTTGCGGATTCTGCTTGCGGCTGATACGTCCTTGAGCGTCCTAGGTGTCTCAGACATTCTGCACGCAGCGTACAGTGAAGCGGCGGCAATGGCTGCGATTGATCGTCCTCTAACCAAGCCATTGTCAAGCGCTTTGCGGTAGACGATGGCTGCACGTTCTTTGATCGAGGCCGGTATATGGAGCATGTCGGTTAACCGGTCGAGTTCAGCCATGGCTTGGGCAAGGTTTCTGTCGGCCGAGGAGTGGACACGCGTGCGGATCTGCCACTTCCTTAGGCGAAGCATCTCGAGTCTAGTTGCCAGAGGCAATTGACGGCCGTAGGCGTCCCTGTTGACGCGGTCGATTACAGTCGACAGTCCTTTGTCGTGGATCGAGAATGATGTTGGTATGCCGACTCGTCCGCGCTCGTCTTTCTCCTCCTTGGTGAACGCCCGCCATTCTGGTCCCTGGTTTAGCGCGTGCTCACTGATGACTAAACCACAGTTATGACAGGTGATCTCGCCAACGTCATAGTCTTCGACCAAGTCTGTACTGCCGCATTCGGGGCAGTTTGTTAGCTTTCCTACCTTTCTTGTTGTTGCACTCGCACTCACTTTCTTTCAACCTCCTTCATGCTTTCCGCTCGGACCACACTTCCCCAGTAGAACGCGAATCGTTCTGCCTCAGGTTCATCCGGCCCGAAATCTATAATAAGTACCGTCTGAACCTATATAAAACTTGCGTCGTATTTTAGCATTTCTGCCCCAAAAACCGACAAGACTGGTCGATTTCTTGCTAATTCGATGAGTGGGGGGCTTCGATCCAAGAACTAGCCGCTTACCGAGGATATAAGAGGCGCTCGGACAAGGTTTGAGACCTCATTCGTCAAATCGGGTTCAGTCATCCTATTGTCTTGCGGAAGTAGATGTTGTCTGCTTCCCTTCTTACGAAACGCCAGTACTTTCCACATTCGGAGACTAGCATGGGTTGTTGGTCCTCTGGCGAAGTTATGACTTCAAGGTTGACAAGGCGATACCTCGACTGGTCCGGATCACGCCCAAACATACGCCGGAAATCTTCGAGTGACATCTCGGGAGTTAACGCGTCCTGAGTGTCGACTACTACCGTGATCCTTCTGATGGGTGTTCTGATGATGAAATCAGCCGGCAATCGGGTCACGTTCCCCGCAGCCTCGTTTCGACAGTACGTCTAGCCAGGGGTTATTCACGAAATACGAAGGCAACTCTCCTACATGCATCGGGTTTTGAGGAAAGCTGGGTTGCGTTGTGATTACCTGTGTGGGTCGTGGGATTCTGGGTGTCTGTTCATGCATGGAGTGCGGATTGTTCAGGGCGGTCAAGTCATTACGCAGCTGATTGATTGTCTGCTCCATTTCGAGGTACATTGTCTTCAATGTGGCAAGCTCGGCGACAACAGCCTTGTCATCCTGTTGCGAAGGTCCCGGTTCCTGTCCGGTCTGCAGCGGCTGGGCGGGAACAGCTTCGTCGATTCTCCGTTCGTCGTAGAACAATAATCCAATCCCGCGGGACTTGAACATTAACGCATCCACGCTTGCGCCAAAGAGTCGCGGTGCGGCCAAGTATACCAATCGATACGTGTATTTTAGTGCTGACAAATTCAGTATCGCATCTAAAATGGCATTTCGTTGTGCAAGATCATCCGGCTTCAGGATGAGGACGTGGGCCTTCTTCACGCCCATCAGGAATGAAAGGCCTTGGTCTTGGTCCATGTTGACTGTTTGTTGGGCGCCCATTGCTAGGAAGTAGTGGATAACCCGTTCGTCGATTGGTAGGCTAGTTGGGAACCCTCATCCACCCTTCGAGGCGCTGCCAATCCCATTCATAATTCTCGGGGACGGCGAAACCGTAGATTATGCATCCGTGCCAGACAGAGAATTGGGGAGAGTTGGTCATCTTGACTGACACGTTCCTGATTCCTCTATCCCGCAGTAGCGCCTTGACCTTAGTCGGAGCATCTACCGCAACGTCCTGAATTTTAGTCGGGACCGACCAACTGAAATTTCCTCCCGAAAGAAGGACCTCCCTGTACAACAGGGTCTGCAGCTCGACAGGACATCGTTCAACAGAGGCGATAATTGCTTCTCCAAAGTCAAGCATGCCTTTGAAGACGGTGTCGCCCATCTTCACATCTCGGGGTTTGGGCATCCCTCTGTTGAAGTAGCTTTCGTAGAGTTCATGGTTGGGGTTGAAAACATACTCACCGATTAGGAATCTAGACCACGAATCCTTCTCAAGGTCGATCTCTACTCGCGTACCGGGAACTCTATATCTCGCCCGAACCCTACGCGGAGACCGCTTCGCTTCATGAATTGCACGGTCGAGGTCCTCCGGAACGAGTCCAATGTTTTCCTTTACTTTTCTCACGAGTGCCTCTTCATTTGCAAGATCACCATACCCGGCGTCCTTCAATATTTCCGAGGTTATCGCGTTGGCGTCACCGCCTCCGCGGTTCAGCGCGACCTGGGCGGCACGTATGGGATACTTCGAGATTGGGCAGACTTGGCTATTGCCATGACCGGATTCAATTACGACGCAGGTCGTGACCCCGTGTCCTATCGCCACCGCGAAGGGTTGAGGAATCACGGTGACCGCTCTGATCATGCCATGATTGTTCTCTGAGAACGTCGACATGAGTCTCTCGTACATATAGCGAGGGCAGACTGACGAGAGAGATGCCACGACATAGTATCCTTGGAAGCCATTGTTCGGCTGCGGTTTGAATGTGTCCAACCCATAGGTTGTCAGGCTCCGTACGACACGCCAAGCCTGGTCATCGTTTCTCTCAATCATGCCGTTACGCATGGGATAGATTAGCCGGCTTGACAGGTCCTCCGCGGATTGCAAGTAAAGTGGAACGTCGTCTCCAACGATAACGTCGGATGTGGCTTCGAATGCCTTGTACATGACGGAGTTCTTGTCGGGAAAGTACCCTCGGTTGTTTACGATTCTCGGCTGTTCACCGAGCGTTATTGGGCCAAATTTGAAGTCGCTTGTACCGAAGTCCATCGCGAATGTATAGCTACTCCGATAATTGTCGATGCTCAAGCTGGTACCGCTCCTTCTACGACCAATTTCCTGCCGTCGATTCGAATGAGAACTTCCTGATCGGGGCTGAATGGGAAAGAAGAGTCTTTGACGACGTCTGCTGGAATGTAGAGAATCCCTGTCTTGCTCCGGTCGCCCCGGCTCGGTAGAATAATTTTGGCTAACCCCTCAAGCATCTGATATTTCACCATTCAAACTGCGTTGCGATCTGGCGTACGTAATTTGGGGATATAACTGACCAAGGGATACAGGACACAGCTGAGTACGGTGAAAGTGAACCCTTGCAAATTAGCAAGATAACGTTAGGATTCGAACCGCAAGTCTGGGAATCTTAGCGCGCTCAGATGTACGGTCAGAGACTACGCTGCGGCAACTACTTCAGGACGAGTTCTATTCCGAGCGAGTAGTCTAGCGTTGTTCGATCCCTCACGGAAAGCTTACTGACTCCTCTATCTCGACCGTGAATGTGAGAGAGTATCGTTCCGCTAATGGAGTCACGATCTCCTCGACCTGTCTCTTTTCAATTGTCGGGCAGTCGTAAGTGGTTGCGTATTTTCTCCCCTGAACTACAACGGATCGAATCTCTCTCCTTAAGCCAATGGTTGCAAGAGCCGAGTCAATCGCCGATAAGGCTTCTGTGGGCAAGTCTGAATATTTCGAGGACAAATTTACAATTACGAGCAAGATGTTTCACTCGTCTTGAATCGCGACGGCATGATAAAGACTCCCTGAAGCTTATTTTTAGGTGGTAGCCCGGGGGAGATATTCGGGCATCCGTTCCCTTTCGAACTCCCGTCGGCAGGTCTCTCCTCTGGTGAGGGGATCCAGAGCCGTCTAGTGGCAGTTTTCTGGCGCCAATGCTATGCGTAGTCCCAACTTGGTTTGACCACTACACCACCGGGCTACCTAAGATGAAGGCACCCTCGCGGTGGGTATCTTAACGTTTCGTTGGGATGAACTGATTCCGTCTCTGGCTTCAGAAGGAAAACATTAGAATACGCATGGCGGCTTTCCATGACGGTCGCCCTTGAGTCGATCCAAGTCTTTGTCGCTACTGTTAACGTTGACTGCTGTGAACGCGGCCGTATATGCAGGAATAGGTGCGTTGTGGACTGCTTTCCCACTAATGATATTTGGAGTGAGGTTCTGGCCGCAGGTATTCGCGCCCGCGACATTTAGCATACTATTCGGGCCTTGGGTTGGAGGTGGAGGCGCTGCTATTGGGATATTCCTAGCAGATGTGATTTACGGGCATCATGATGCGCTGCTTAGTCTGTTGGTGGGGGTGCCATCCAATTTCGTCGGGTTCTTCATCATAGGATGGCTCACAAATCACCACCTGAAAGGAATAACAAAACGTGTTCTGGTCGGTTTGAGTTTGGTGATTCAACCACTCTATGCTCTAGCCTTGGTCTTCGGGCTTTACTTCCTATTCGGTGCGTCGACGATGGGGTCGCCGACATCTTATTTGGGGCTCGCCGGACTGATTGTTGTTCTCGTCATAATCTTTCTAGTTATTGTGCGTAACAGATGGGCGGACTTCGAGGTGGCCGCTTCTATTGGGCTCGCAATTGGAACCGGAATAATAGGGGTAGGAATCGTAGTTTACAGCATGATTTTTGGCTTGCCGGTTGCTGTCGGTCTTGGTACTAAACCGCTCGCGGCAGCGTTCGTATACCTTGTCACCGCCTCGAGCTACTTCACGGAGATCCCATTCATGGTCATATTGACTCCACCGGTCGCGGCCGCTTGTCGCGCGGCTTTTCCAAGCCTCCGGGCAATTCAACCCACATACCGGCAACAATAGGTACACTGGCGGGCACGTTGCCGTTTTCGGAAGCTTTCTGTCCGGCTGGCATATCGAGCTTCTTCGAGGTCTGCGACCAGGACCTCGCAGGAAATCCGATTAGTGATCCGGCAAAAATCGGAGCGCGAGGCGGAGGATTCGCGTTAGCCCGCGGAGTGACTTCGAGAGTAACCGTAAGAAAACGCGAGCGCACACGGATAGATATTAGAATCAACTCAAGGGCAGCCCCCAACGCACAAACAACCCGCACGGCGCTAGAACAGCTCGTCAAGGCCGGAAGGATCTGTGGAGACCTGATCGTCGAGATCGAATTGAAAGTTCCCATGGCAGCTGGGTTTGGGACAAGCGCGGCGGGAACCCTTGCCTCCTGCCTCGCACTATCAGACGCTGTTAACTTGCCAGCATCCTTCAACGAGCTTGGCCGAGTCACCCATGTCGCGGAGGTGGTGAACCGGACCGGGCTCGGGACGGCGTCAGCATTGCTCTGTGGAGGATTCGTGCTGGTGAACGAGCCTGGAGCTCCCGGAATTGGGCTGGTGGATAGACTGCGCTTTCCGCCAAACCATTCAGTAATTTGCGCGTATCTGGGCCCAATCCAAACAAGGGACGCTCTTGCTAAGAGAGGGACTGGTGGCGGAGACATCGCTGCAGCTAAGGCAGCGATGGGCGCCATTCATAAGAACCCCAGTCTATCGACCTTCTTAACCGAGTCGCGGAAATTCGGCGAGCAAGCGGGATTTGAGACGCCCAGAGTCAGGCGACTGATTTCAACCATGTTAGCTGCCGGCGCAACGGGGGCAGCGCAGAACATGATCGGTGAAGCAGTTCATGGGGTTGTGGATGATTCCAGGGCGGAGAGGGTTGTCAAGGCAGTCAGGAAGGTTTTTCCTGACGCGAAAGTTTTCACGTCCCCAATCGACACGCAAGGAGTTCGACTTCTGGGAGCTGGGGCAAAGCACTAAATTGGCATAGTAGGTAGGCACGTGCCGTTGCGTTGCACAGATGAAGCGCGAGGGCCGTCTGCAAATGAATGCGAGCGCTGAACGTGGGCCGCGCAGGGTCTACAGAATCGTAGCGATGGGCGGAACTTTCGATGTTCTGCACAACGGGCACGAGGAGCTACTGAGGGAAGCTTTCGCGGTCGGTCGAAAGGTCATGATAGGGGTGACCACCGACGAGTTCGCGAGGTCACTTCACAAACCTCACAAAGTCGATTCCTACGCAAAGAGGAAAATTGATCTGGAGCGGTTGTTGAAACGTTGGGGAATGCTTCCTCGCGCCAGAATCGTTCCTATCCAAGACAGATACGGGCCGACCGTGAATGTCTCAAACATCGACGCACTCGTCGTCAGCAGGCGAACTATGAAAACAGGCTATGAGATCAATGCGAAAAGAAAGCGAAGAGGTCTGAGACCACTAGAAATAGTTCCCATAGAGCTGTTGCTGGCTGAAGACAGAAGACCCATATCCTCAACCAGAATAAGGCGCGGGAAGATAGACCGGCACGGTAGACTAGTCAAATAAGCTGACGACGGACTCGCTGCCGATGAACACGGTTCATGAGGCGGTGAGATGGAAGGTTGAATTCAAACCGGTTTGAATGGATTGTGCGAGTTTAGAGAACTGCGTGCCGCAGAAACCTGCCCTAGAACTTCATATAATACACGTTCTGATGGGCAGAAAGTCCCCTATTCAGACGTACGCCCACAGTTTGTAGGCGGCGGACTGCTTGCAAATCTGGATGCAAGTACACAGGGGTTTGGGGGCAAACTCTGATGGTATCCAAGGTTCCAAGGAAAACAATGGTTCTTGGAGTCCGCATTTGAGACAAAAGACTCCATCCATCGTCCAAGCGAACTTGTCGCTGCCGCAGATGCAGATCGGTTCCGCATATTCGAAGTCTGCGGCCGAGAGCCTTCGACTACGTGCGATTAATTGGAGGTTCGCATACCGTTGTCTCTTCCACTCCAGGTAGCACGATTTGTTTCCGCAAAGTTTCCTGGGACGGCCGAAGATGTACTGCAGCTTTTGACCGCAGATTAGACATCGAGTGGCTTGTTCCAAGTATGGCTACTCCTTCCTCAGGCTCAAAGTGTTCTCCATTTGTCCGATGAGCTTCTGCGGCTGCCCCATTGTGGCATTTAATGGAATGTTCAAGTAATAAATCTCCTTCTACTTCCACCAGACGTGACCGCTCATTTTTGATTCTCCACCAAAATTGCCTATAGGTGAAAATCGCTCGGGAGAGTCCACTGAAAGCATGCCATCGCGACCTAACTCCTTCGCTCCATAGGCAGCGAACTCTCTAAGCAAATCACCGTTCGAACACTCACCTTGCCCAAAGGCTATCTTCTCTCTTCGGGCCGGTTTGGCGTTTTTCCTATTTTTGTCCATTTTTTTCCCGGCGATCTCGCATTTCGCTTCTCGGCCTGTTGGAAGTCCGTCGTAATTTCCGTCGGTTTTTGAACCAGAATTTCCGTCTCCAACCATCTTTCGAGAAACGCCACGCTTTCGGAGTCCATTAGTGAATCTGGACGATTCGATTTTTTGGAGGGGGTACGCGGTGTTTTCCGCTTCGGGGAAGGGGGCGTTCCTTTGCCTTGCTGAGCTTTTTCAGAGGATTGGTGGAAAAATTGGTGCCGTAGGACTGGGTTGGTGTTTGGTTAGTGAGTAGTTTTGGCTTGACGCAGGGCTCTCTCATTTTGCACGTGATCCTTGGTTTGGTCATCGAGTTGTTAATATGAGGTGGAATTACTCGCGTCTTAGTGACTAGTCGTGCGTGAAGGCAGATGCCGGAGTGTGTGGTGGGCCGTTTTTTGAAGTCTTGTCCTGCGGTAGGAACATAGACTCAAAAGGCGTTCCGTTTGTTCATGCTCACATCTCACTATCAAATTTGCAGGGGATGGCCCATGGGTGACGCCTAAGGGCAGGATGCATCGTCGATCCCATCTTCTAAGTTTTATTACACGCATACGATGATACCGAGCCGGTACGAACATTCAACCCTGACAGTGAGCTCTTCTTGCCAGACGCTTGATGTCGCATGGTTTTGACTCTGCGGGTGTAGATGGTTGCGAGTGGATCCGAGGACCAGGTTTTCGAAGCGTGCCGAATACTACGACGCTTATCGTCCTAAATATCCCGTAGCCTTGCTTAACTATTTGGAAAGTCAGCTCTCATTTTCGCGACGGGCCATAGTGGCTGATGTCGGTTCAGGAACGGGCATTCTCACCGAACTCTTGCTCCGGAACGGGAATACAGTTTTCGGAGTAGAGCCAAACGAAGATATGCGGAAGATAGCAGAAGCTAAGCTCTCGCATTATCTGGGCTTCAGGAGCATCAATGCGTCTGCTGAAGCAACTACGCTTCGCAGCGATAGTGTCGATTTCATAACCGCCGCTCAATCTTTTCATTGGTTTCAGTCGAAGGAGGCTCGGACGGAGTTCCGTCGAATTTTGAGAAAGAAGGGGTGGGTAGTCGTGATCTGGAACACGCGAAAAGCATCTACCCCTTTCCTTCGAGAGTACGAAAGGCTAGTAACTCGCATCGTAGGCGACAAAAAGAACCGGGTGAAGCATGAGGACTTGTCCGAGGCAACGATGTGCGAGTTTCTGGGCGAGTGCAAGAGGACGCAACTAGATAATTCGCAGGAGCTAGATTTGCGAGGAATGATTGGAAGACTCGTGTCGGCGTCTTACTCCCCGCTGCCAAGCGAACCACTTTACGAAGAATTGGTCGAAAGGGCGACGGATCTTTTCAACCGATATCAACAAGGTGGCAGGGTAACGTTCGAGTATTGGACCGAAGTTTACGCCGGCCAGCTCTCCTAATCAGCTCCGCTTGCAAGCAGTCTTTCGGTGTTCGTTTCTTGAGCAGGCGTGACTTCGGTGTGTGGAGGCCAGTTTCTTTAGCGGAAACCAAGGGGTCTCGTGATGATTTTGCAAAGGTTGGTCTGGGGTCGTTTCTGAGGTGTTTCAGAATTCATGGCACTTCATACATCATTGATGGGAGATGGGGGTTCTTTACCGCCTGCAGACCTCAATTCTTAGACCCTTCAGAGATTGATTGGTACCCCAAGAAATCGGCCTGACCCGATATGTATCAGAATTGAATTGTTTTCAGCAAATCGCGTCTAGCTTCGCGCGAGGTTCTGTCTGGCTTTGTGTTCTGAACTGCTTTCTTCTTCAGCCGTGAGATCTGAACCAGAATCCCCAATGGCAAACAGAACCCGATCCTTGACTCTTCTAGAGCGTCCCAAGATAGGAAAGATCCCGCGTGAGGACTACTACGCCGAACGGCAAAGGAGGTGGGTGTGGGTCTTCCCGAAGATTGACAAGCACTCGACTTTGAATCAGATTGTCGATCTTGAGAGTTTTTGTGCGATTCTCTTCCCGCATAGCGTGAAGAAGCAGGGAGTGGCTAAAGCGATAATTTCAATCCTTGTTGAGGAAAAGAAGCCGATGTACCTCAGAGACCTTCACTACAAAGTAATTGCGAAAATCAAGGTCAGCGCCCAGACGTTGAGTGATACTTACAAAGCAATGCTTCGGAGTGGACTGTTGGAGAAAAAATTCAGGAACGAGCCAACAAAGCTGAGCGTGCAGTTTGCGAACCGATTGAGGGACTTGGCGTCATACTGGGATAATTACCTCATGGCCAAGGAAGCAGCCTGACCGCCTCACCTAGCTCAGATAGAGCCTCAGCCTCTTGATTTTATCCGTCAAAAACTGTCGGGCGTACCCATCGTTTTGTGTTTTCGAGACAAGAGCGTTTCGAGAGGGGCTGAAGGGCATCCGATGTGGATACTATCTTAAGGGATTATCATGCAATGCTTCAAACCAAAGGAATCGCAAGGATGTCACCCATACCAAAGTCGTCGCTGAAACAGAAGATATGGACAGGGATTGATATCGTCAGAACGAAAATCCTCCGCTTGTTTAGTTTTGCCTCAAAAGCTGAACCGACTCTTAACGTGGAAATCTGCCAAGCTGTAATTGTGCCTAAACAAGGTTCTCCGTTTAAGAGAATTTGTTTCCAAGTTAAGAATACTGGCAAATCCGCCGCTCCACGTTGTCGTGCGACTATCAGATTACCTGAAGTCTCGGCCTACATGCGTTCCTTGACCCGTTTACCTCCCCGCATACCTCCAGGTGTGAAAGGCTTCGAAGCAAGAGGGAAGAGGTTGAAGGACATTGAATTAGATTGGTTCAAAGCAGGAATGGCTCCACCAGGGGACGAGCACTTTCTCGGTAAG
>Ga0187771_10003928_pt1 | contig 10444 bp, 7 predicted proteins | sample 0116_SJ02_MP15_1_FD_133139 | JGI IMG/M metagenome (GOLD analysis project Ga0187771, IMG submission 133139) | Tropical peat soil microbial communities from peatlands in Department of Meta, Colombia - 0116_SJ02_MP15_10_MG | ecosystem: Environmental > Terrestrial > Soil > Wetlands > Peat | place... | reverse complement strand
CGTGCTCCGGCGTGCGCGGGGCGCCTTGTTTCTCGGACGGCTCCGAGTTCTTTGGCCGTGCGACCAAGATCAGAGTAGAGCCCGGCGCCGTACCCTGCCAGCAGAGCGGTCCCGAAGGCCGTCGCCTCTACGTGCGTGGTGAGCGCCACTGATTTGCGTGTCACGTCGGCCTTGATCCCCCTCCAGAGGGCGGAGCTCGCCTGCCCCCCGGACAGGCGGAGGGTCCCCACCCTGATCCCGCGACTTTCTATCATCGTGATGTTGTCCTTTAGAGCGTAGGCAGAGGCCTCCAGGACCGCTCTCACCAGGTCGCCTCTCCCGTTAGCGAGGGTCAGTCCGAAGACCACGCCGTGGGCATAGGGGTCCCAGATCGGGGCCCGCTCCCCCCCTGGAGCGAAGTATGGCAGGACGATCACGCCGTTCGCTCCGGGCGGGGACTTGGCGGCGTCCCTGTCCATGAGCCTGTAGGCGTCCACACCGCTCCGTTCCGCTTCCAGTTGATACGTACCGAGCAGGTCCCTGGTCCAGCGCAGCAGAGCCCCGGTGGTGCTTGAAGCAGCGACGAGCAACCAGCGGTCGGGGACCACGTGGCATCTGTTGAGAGTCTCAATCGGGAAACTCGGCTTGTCTGTAACGACGGCTAGTTTGGTCGCTGTCCCTCCGTCCTCCATGGCATCACCGTTCTCCACGGCGCCCACCCCCAGGGCAGCGCAGGCGGTATCTGCCCCTCCGGCGACAACGGGAGTGCCTCTGGCGAGGCCCGTCTCGCGGGATGCTTTCAGGGTCACTTCCCCTACAATCTCCCAGGGCGCCTTCAGGTCCGGGAGCTTGTCGGCAGGGATCCCGACTCCGGCACAGAGCTTCGACGACCAACGCCTCCGGTTTCTTGTCTCAAACAACAGCGTGAATGAAGCGTTCGTCCAGTCCATGGCGAACTGGCCGGTGAGGTAGCCTTCGATGAACCCGTTCCCATGCAGAAACTTGTACGTCTCCTCGAAGACCCTGGGACGCTTCCGCTTGATCCACAGCATCATGGGCGCCGAGAAGGCGGAGTGGGCGATCCGGTTGCCATTGATCGCAAAGAACCTCCTGGTCCCGATCTTCTCCTCCATCAGCTTCGCTTCTTCTATGCTTCTTCGGTCCATGAAGAACATCGAGTTCGTGATGGGGGCACAGTCACGGTCGACCGGTATCAGGGACGGACACAGACAGTCGACCGATATCGCTGCTACGTCGGAAGCGGCGACGTCCTGTGATTTCAGAATGGAGCGGACCAGAGTCCTGAAAGAGACGAGCCAGTTCCTCGCGTCGTGTTCCGCCGCCAGCGGCGCGGGGTGCAGGATTGGATACTCGGCGTACCTCAGGGCGACCTGTCGGCCTTCCGTGTCGAAGGCCCCGGCTTTCATTCCCGTTGAGCCGATGTCGACGCTCAACAGGAGCTGCTTCGACAATTCTAGCTCTTCGGCGTGTTGGCTATCAGACCAGTGTACACCGCAGCTCGCGCTGCGTCTTCCGCCCAGTCTACGAAGTTGAATGCCTGGAAAATCGTCTGGCCCGCCGCTACCAGCCCATGCCCCTGCATGAGCACCACCCTGATTGATTCGTCAGAAAATGCTTCGATGACCGCATTCGCGAGCTCCACGGACCCCGACGGCAGGGCCGGAACCATCACCACTTTCTTCAGCCACACCTTGGAGGGCGCAGTGACCAGAGGAAAGACGGTCCCTGCTATTGCCCAGGAGGTGGCAAATGGCGGGTGAGCGTGGATGATGCCTCCGACTTCAGGCCGCTTTGCGTAGATGCCAAGATGAAAGCGATACTCCTTCGACGGCCTTCCAGTCCCAGTCAGGACATTCCCGATGCCATCCATCTTCAGGATTTCCTCGGGGTGTGTCCAAGCCATGCTCTCTCCCGTGGCCTTGATGAGGAAGCTGTTGGCCCCTGGGATTCTCACACTGGTGTTCCCGCTGCTCCCGGGCGCCCATCCTCTTTCTGCGACCTTCCTCGTGACCGACACCAGGTCGTCCCTCAGCTTGGCTTCGTCCATCCCACTCATCTTGGCCCCTTTGCGCTGCGCCCCTTTTTAGTGCTCGCTTTCTTCAACCGCCCGACCTGAAATTCCACCGAGGATTCGAATCTGCCGTCCCCAGGCAGACTTGAACAGTGGCCCTGTCTTATGGCGGTGGCCAGGTCGAAGGGATAGCTTGTGCTGGGTTCAATCACAGCGGTCCTGTGGCCCCTCCACCCGCCGTATGCCAGGAAGAGCCACACACTGCTCATCTTCTCGTGGTCGAAGCGGATCGTCGAAACCAGGCCGTTGCGCTGGTCAACGAACCTGACCGCTCCCTCGCCGAGGCCAGTGAGGTAGTGGAGTGTGCAGTCGTTCCGTGAAGGGTCGACCCTGCTGATGTCCACCTTCTTTCCGTCCCTCGAGCAGGCCATCGGCCAGGGGTACTTTGCCTGGGCGAAGTGTCTCGCATACCTGGGGTCGACAATCCCGGTCTTCGCGGGAATCTCGATTCTGCAGCTTTCGTTTATCTCAAAGGCGGGATGTATCTTCCAGAGGAACTTGATCTCGTTGTGGGACAGGTTCCTCAGCAGGTAGTCGCAGGCGAACCCTGATTCCCCGCTCTTCAGCGTGATCTTCCGCCTGATCTCCACAGGCGAGATCGGTGTCATCACCTTCGTCGTGAGCGCGACGGAGCCCCCCCGACTCTCGACGCTGTAGTCCCACTCGAGGGCCCAGGCCTCCCCCATGTCCGGAAAGTGCTCGGAGCCCACCACCGACTCCGCGTCGTTGGGGAATATCTCATCCCACCCCCCGCTCCACACGTCGTCGAACCTTGAAGCAAATGGGACCTTCCTCGGACGGATTCTCGGGTTGTGCCAGAGTACATTTCTCCCCGTCCCCTTGTGGACGATTTCGTAGATCTTCGCTCCGAGCTCGGGTAGTACGGTAAGCCGAAGTAATTCGTTCTCGACAACGACCGCCCGGCAGTCTCCCCGGCGTGTGTTGTCGTCCCATCTGACGGACATGGGGTCGGCCGAAGACTGCGTTACTATTTCAGTTTGGTTACGGACCACCTAGACAGAGAGTTAGGTCGTCCGCCCAAGCTTCACCCTGAGCCCTTCGGGAAAGTTTCCGTCGCCTTTCATGTCTCCACATTTTTGCAAATCCTTATAACACGCTCTCAGCGCAAAATGCTCCGCAGTTGGGGTCCCTTTCAAGGAGACTCAGCGTTGCCGTCACCGTTTTGCTGTTAGCGACTGTAGGGATGTTGATTGTGCCGGCGGTTGCCAGTTCCCCTGTCAGTCAGAGTGGAACTCTGACCCTCGCCGAACCCAACTGCATCGACAGCTTCAGCCAGTTCACCACGACGTGCAGCCCGCCGTGGTACTATCTGTCTGTGTTGTACCCGGAGCCTGGAATTCCTACAGTGGCCGGGGTCTATCACGAGCCGGTTGAATCGTACTGGTCCAGTCCGAACGGCACCGTCTGGTACTTCCGCGTGACGCCAGGGATGACCTGGTCCGACGGCGTCCCAGCCAACGCGACTGATTTCGCCTGGGACATCCAGCAGATGTACGCTAGCTACTCGTGGGGAGCGGGCAGCCTTTCTGGGTATGTCAGCCTCCTGGCCGGCACGCCCCAGCAGGCGGTCAGGGCCGTAAACGCGAGCGTAGCCGAAGTAAAGCTCAAGGCGCCGTTCAGCCTTCTGGGTGACATCATCGGGACAGAGGACACCCCGAACTTCACCCCCGAGCACGTTTGGAACAGCTGGATCAATGGGACCACTGCCCCAGGTTCTCTCTTCGGGAAGACGCTTGTCGGGGTAGGGCCCTACTATGTGCAGCCATTCAGCCAGGGCAACCAGCAGGTCGTAATGAAGGCCAACCCGTACCCGACGCCGTGGGGCGATCCGGCGAACGGAAAGCAGCCCTACTTCAGTGAGGTTGTGACGCAGTTGGTGCCATCCAGCTCGAGTCTCGCCGAACTCCTCCTCGGAGGGGAGATCGATGCTGCGCCGGTGGCTCCATCCGATGTGGCCGGATTGCTGAGCAATCCCAGCATCAAGGTACAGGCAACCCCTGGAACGGGCCTATGGTACATCGAGTTCCCGTCGGGCCACTACCCGTACAACAACGCAGCCTTCAGACACGCCATGGCATACGCAATAAACACCCAGGCCCTGGTGCAGAGCGCCCTGGCAGGCTACGGGACAGTTGGCAACGCGGCATTCATTCCTTCGGGCTCGCCTGAGTACAACAGCAGCGTCCCCAATTACGCATACAACGTGAACATGTCGAAGTCCCTTCTGGCGTCGTCTGGTCTCGTTATGGGGTCGAATGGATTTTACAACTTCCCCAACGGAACCGCGTTTACGCCGAGCGTGTACGTCCCCGCCGAGCAGGTTCCAATAGTTCTCGCCGGCACCCTCGTCGTCCAGGACCTTCAGGCCGTAGGGATCAACGCTCAGCTTAGAACCATCGCAGGAGCTACTATGTCCTCGATCTGGTACCAGGGGGAGAACATGTACTTCGAAGAGCAGAATTTCGGCTATCCGAACTCCGAGCTCCTCACGGACCAGAGCTTCTACTCCTTCTTCCTCTCTGCTGGCCCCGGGCCGGGGCAGCATTCGTTTGCCCAGGCTAGCGTCGGAGCCGCGTACAATTCCACCGTGGCCGCACTGGAGGCCTCGACCAGCCCACAGCAGGTCCTCTCCTACGAGCAGAAGATCCAGGGCATAGTGGCCGATTACCTGCCTTCGATCCCGCTCTTCTATCCTGACTTCATCTGGGCGTACAACTCACAGAAGGTGGCCGACTGGCCGACGGCGCCCAGTTCCTTTGAGCTTCCTGGTCTGGTCTGGAACCTCACCGCCCTCGCATACCTCCGCCCAGCAAGTCTGAGCGTAACCACTACGACCACATCCGCCACCTCGACTTCATCGTCCACGTCGAGCGTGTCCACCCCCACCTCCTCCCCCGACTACACCACCTACACGCTGGCGGCAGTGGTAGTGGTGCTCCTAGTGGTTGTGGTCGCCCTGGTGGCCATGAGGCGCCGACCCACCCAGCCAATGAAAAAGACGTGAACCGAGGATACCTGATCCGCCGAGCCATCTACGCCTTCGTCACCTTCCTGATAGTACTGGTTCTGAACTTCGCCATCCCCAGGATCATGCCGGGGAGCCCGGTCCAGTACTTTGCGAACCCGAAGATACTCCCGTCGATCGAGTCTCACCTCCTGACTCAGAGGTTCGGGCTCGACAAGCCGCTCTGGGATCAGTTCCTGCTCTACATCACGGGGGTATTCAAATGGCCCCCGGACCTTGGCGTCTCTTACACCTACTATCCGGCCCCGGTGTGGTCGGTCATAATGAACTACCTTCCCTGGACCCTCCTCCTGGTCGGATCCGCCACGGTTGTGACAGCGGTAGTGGGGATCCTGGTGGGGATTTGGATAGGCTCGAAGCAGGGGACGAAGACAGACACCGTGGTCACGTCCGTCTCCCTCTTCTTCTGGACGATGCCCTTCTTCTGGCTGGGTGCGATATTGCTCTGGTTCTTCAGCATATACCTGCACGTCTTCCCAGCCGGAGGAGCGGAGTCGATGAATCTGTCTGGCATGCCGATACTTAGCCAGGTGGGGGACATCGCCCAGCACGCCTTCCTTCCGGCTCTCACCCTGACCCTGGCAGCATTCGCGGGCTACAGCCTGATCATGAGGAACACGATCGTCGAGGAGCTTGGCCAGGATTACGTAACGGTGGCCACCGCCAAGGGTCTGTCTCACAGGGCTGTTCTCTTCAAGCACGCGGCGCGGAACGCCCTTCTCCCGATGATCACCCTCATCGGCCTCAACCTAGGGTACGTCGTCAGCGGAGCGCTGCTGGTGGAGGTGGTGTTCTCGTACCCCGGCGTCGGATGGCTCACCTATCAGGCCGTCCTCTCGCACGACTACCCCCTTCTCCAGGGGCTCTTCCTGGTGCTTTCCGTGGCTGTAATACTCGCAAACTTCCTCGCCGACGTCGTGTACTCTTTCGTCGACCCTCGGATCAAGTGAGGCCGGAAGAGTGGCTTTCATGCAGAAGTTCAGTCACTTCAAGCTCCCGAAGGATCGGAGGGTGCTCGTAGGGATCTCCATACTAGGTTTCTTCACGTTCGTAGCCGTATTCGCTCCTTTCCTCACCCCCTACGGCCCACATCAGGTCTCTGGTCCTCCCTACGCTTCACCCAGCCTACAGCACTGGATGGGAACGGATGAGCTGGGGCAGGACATCATGAGCCAGGTCCTCTACGGGGCGAGGATCAGCCTGACGGTTGGATTCTCGGTGGCTCTTGCGGCTACGTTCATAGGTTCTCTTGTCGGCCTCGTGTCCGGGTTCTACAGGGGAGCGGTCGACGAAACTCTGATGAGGCTCACCGATGTGGTTCTGATTCTTCCCGCCCTCCCCCTCGCCGTCATCCTGGCGGCCTACCTGGGGCCGAGCGTGCAGACGATCATAGAGGTCCTCACCGTTACGGGCTGGCCCCTGGTGGCGAGAGTGGTCAGGTCGCAGACCCTTTCTCTTAGGGAGAGGCCTTTCGTCGACGCGGAGCGGGTGATAGGGGCGGGGAACGGGCGCATCATGTTCAGGGTGATAATACCGAACCTGCTCAGCCTGATCGCCGCCAACGCCGTTCTGGCCATCACGGGAGCCGTGGTGGGAGAGGCGGGGCTGGATTTCATCGGGCTGGGGAATCCCTCTGTGGTCAGCTGGGGGACCATGCTCTACTGGTCCCAGAACCTGAACGCGATATTGAGGGGGGCCTGGTGGTGGATTCTCGCCCCCGGACTCTGCATAGCCCTGGTTGGGCTGGGGGCCGTCCTCATTAGCATCGGCATCGAGAACATATTCAACCCGCGCCTCAGAGGTAGATAGCGGTAATGCCTCTGCTGGACGTAAGGGAACTTTGCATTGACTACAGACTGCAGACAGGCTACCTGAGAGCGGTTGACAGCGTCTCATTCCAGATCGACGAGGGGGAAGTGCTCGGGTTGGCGGGGGAATCCGGGAGCGGGAAATCCACCATCGCGCACTCGATACTCAAGATTCTTCCGCGCTCCGCCCGGGTGTCGGGGTCGATACTGGTCGACGGCACGGAGGTGGTTCGGATGGACGACAGGGCGGCCAGGGCGTACCGGTGGAAGGTTGTTTCCCTGGTCCCCCAGGGTTCGATGAATGCGTTTGACCCTGTAATCACAATCGGCTCCCAGATAGTAGAGTCGATAAGGATCCACAGCAGGGTCGACAAGGCTGCGGCCTGGAAGAGGACGAGGGAGCTGTTTTCCCTTGTGGGAATACCGGACAGCAGGGCCAAAGGGTATCCGCACGAGTTCAGCGGCGGGATGAAACAGCGCGCAGCCATAGCCATGGCCCTCTCGTTGAACCCCAAGCTGGTCATCCTCGACGAACCTACCACCGCCCTCGACGTGGTCGTGCAGAGGCAGGTGCTTGGCCTGCTCACGACGCTCAGGAGAGATCTGGGGATATCGTTTCTTTTTGTGACCCACGACCTGTCGGTCCTGTCGGAGATCGCCACGAAGGTGGCGGTCATGTATGCCGGCAGGCTGGCCGAGGTCTCGACCAGAGAGGAGATGTTTGCCTCGCCAAATCATCCGTACAGCCGCGCCCTCATCCACGCCATCCCTACCCTGAGCGGTGACCTCTCTCTGGTCAAATCGATCCCGGGCGTCCCCGCGAACGTTCTAAGTCTGCCCCCAGGGTGCAAGTTCCATCCACGCTGCCCCTACGCCTTCGACAGATGCAGGGAAGTGGAGCCACGGCCCCAGCGGATGGACAACGGTTCGATCGTCGCATGCCATCTTTTCGACCGGGGAGGGAAAGCAGGTGGAGAATGACGCTCCGCTCCTCGAGCTGCGGGACCTGACCGTCAAGTTCGTGAGCGGAAGGGGGCTCTTCGCGAAGCAGGTCGTAACGGCCGTTGACGGGGTTTCAATCGCCGTCAGGAAGGGCGAGACCCTGGGGCTGGTCGGGCAGAGCGGGAGCGGGAAGACGACCCTAGCACGAGCCGTGGTGAAGCTGGTCAGGCCTCAGTCGGGGCAGGTGCTCTTCAAGGGAAGGAACATCTTCGACCAGAGAGGGAAGGAAGCCAAGGAGTACAGGAGGCAGGTCCAGATGATATTCCAGGACCCCTACGAGTCGCTGAACCCCCGGGCCACCGTGGAGAGAGCCGTCGAGGAGCCGCTCGTCATTCACAGGCTGGCCCGAAGTTCCTCGGCCAGGCAGGAGAGGACGCTTAACCTAATCAGGATGGTGGGACTGAGCCCCGAAGCGGTCTCCAAGAAATATCCTCATGAGCTGAGTGGCGGGGAGAGGCAGCGCACCTCCATTGCGAGGGCCCTGGCGGTCAGCCCCGAGCTCCTGCTGGCCGACGAGCCCGTCTCCATGCTGGATGTTTCTATCAGAATCGGCATCATAGATCTTCTGAAGGAACTGAAGCGAGAGCTCGATCTGACCGTCGTCTTCATCACCCATGACCTCGGAGTAGCCAGGTATTTCTGCGACCGAATCGCTGTTATGTACAAGGGGAGGTTGATTGAGGTGGCTGCGACCGAAGAGCTGCTGAGGCATCCTGTGGACCCGTACACCAAGCAGCTGCTTGAGGCGGTGCCCGATCCGTCCCGATCTGCCAGAGAGAAGCCTTCAAACATCCAGGAAGGCTAATGGGACGGCTGCGGTCGCTTCAGCGAACCCTAAGGATCCGTGATGGCCCCGGTCGAAGCCTGCGAAACGAGCGACGCGTATTTTGCCAGCACGCCGGTCCGATATCTGGGCTTGGGCGCAGTCCAGTTCGAGAGCCTCCTTCTTACTTCTTCATCCCCTAGTTTGAGATCCACTCTTCCCCTGTCGACGTCTATGGCGATCTCGTCGTCCTGCTCCACTATGGCGATTGGGCCGCCGACCGCGGCTTCGGGGCACACGTGCCCTATCATGGGACCCTTTGTGGCGCCGCTGAACCTGCCATCGGTAACCAGGGCCACCTTCTCCACGCCCGTGGCTGCGATGGCGCTTGTGATCTTGAGGAGTTCCGGCATGCCAGGCCCGCCCTTCGGGCCCTCGTACCTAACAACCACCACCTGCCCTTCGCCAACTCCCTCCTTTTTCAGGGCCTCAAACGACTCATTTTCGCTGTTGTAGACCCGGGCTCTGCCGACGAATTGTTTCAGGGAGGTCGCCGACACCTTGATCAAGGCTCCATCGGGCGCGAGCGTCCCTCTGAGGACCCTGACCCCTCCGGTCGGGCTGAAGGGCGCTGCGACCTCCCTAACGATGTGGCTGTAGTCCGCATCCGGAAAGGAGTAGCTCGCCAGATTCTCTCTCATGGTCCTGCCTGTGACCGTAAGCGCTTCGCCGTGCAGGAGTCCGGCACTCAATAGCTTCTTCAACACAAGCGGGACTCCGCCCACCTTGTCCAGGTCCGCCATTGCGTAGTCGCCGCTCGGACTGAGTCGGAGCAGCACCGGCACCTTCCTCGCCATCTCGTCGAAGTCGTCTAGAGACAGCTTGACGTTGGCCTCGTGGGCCAGGGCGAGCAGATGTATTACCGAGTTAGTTGAACCCCCCATGGCCATCAGAAGGACGATGGCGTTCTGCAGCGCTTCGAATGTTATGATGTCCAGGGGTCTGATCCCGTTCTCCAGCAGGCCCGTCAGAGTCCGGCCAGATTCCTTTGCGAACTGCGCCCTCCGAGGCGAGGTGGCGGTCGGGCTGGCGCTCCCCGGAAGCGCGATTCCGAGGCTTTCCGCGAGGGCCGACATGGTGTTCGCGGTGAATAGCCCCGCGCAGGTGCCAACCGTGGGATGAGCGTGCTTCTCTATCTGGTAGAGTTCGTCCTCAGACAGGGTGCCCGCGATGTAAGCCCCCAGTGCCTGATACACGCTTTCCATTGTCAGCTCTCTCCCGTTGTACCAACCCGGCTCCGCGGTCCCGCCGTAGAGAAAGACCGCTGGCTTGTTCATCCTAAGCATTGCCATCAGGATGCCCGGCTCGGTCTTGTCGCACCCCGCGATGCCTATCAGCCCGTCGAACGCATGGGCACTGGTCTGGCCCTCGACCATGTCGGCGATAAGGTCCCTGCTGACCAGACTGTATCTCATCCCTTCGGTTCCCATCGTGATGTTGTCGATCACGACCATAGCAGGAAATGCCAGCGCCGACCCGCCGGTCTCCCTGACCCCTTCCTTGACGAGCTGGGACAGGCCCAGCGCGTGGTAGTTGCAGGGTCCGACTTCGCTCCAGGCTACCGCCACTGCCACAAGCGGCTTGGCGATGTCTTCGTCGGTGAACCCGATTGAGCGGAGGAAAACCCTGTGGGCCGTGTTGTAGGGACCGGCGAACCTCTCTTTGCTCGCCAGGTCGGCTCTCGTCACGATTCG
>Ga0187771_10003927_pt1 | contig 10445 bp, 8 predicted proteins | sample 0116_SJ02_MP15_1_FD_133139 | JGI IMG/M metagenome (GOLD analysis project Ga0187771, IMG submission 133139) | Tropical peat soil microbial communities from peatlands in Department of Meta, Colombia - 0116_SJ02_MP15_10_MG | ecosystem: Environmental > Terrestrial > Soil > Wetlands > Peat | place... | reverse complement strand
TGACGGACTACGTCGGTTTGGACATAGCTGCTGATCAGCTAAGCTACTTCGCGGGAGTCCTCTCCCCCGAATACGGTAAGGGGACCACGTTTGGACGCATGGTGAAGGAAGGCCAGCTAGGGAAGAAGACGGGTAAGGGGTTCTACGACTGGTCCACCGGGAAGGCGGCCGTACCCAAGGCCACGCCCACCGAGAAGGTCACGACGATGGACCTGTTCGCTCTCGAGATCAACGAGGCAGTTAAGCTAATCGAAGAGGGAGTAGCCAAGCCTGAGGACGTGGAGAAGGGCATGGTCCTGGGCATGAACAGGCCCTTCGGTCCCATCTCTGTCGCCAAGGACCTCACCAATGCCGAGGTGAAGTCGAAGCTCGACGAGCTCGCCACCAAGTTTGACTGCAAGATATTCGCCCCTGCGCACGCAATTCAGGAGGGGAAGCTGAGGGACGTAATCGACGGGAGGCTCTCCCCCCAGGGAGTCGCACCTCAGGCACCCAAGGCCGAAGCCAAGGCGGCCCCTTCGGCTCAGAAAGCTGGCGGCCCTATTTTCCTCGAGAGGCTCCCGGGAGGTGTGGGAAGAATAGTCCTGAACAGGCCGAAGTACAACACTATCAATGGCGAGGTCCTCGACGGACTCGACAGGATAATCACAGAGGTCTGGAGCGACCCAGAAATCAGGGTTGTCGTGGTGACAGGTGAGGGGAGTATATTCTCGTCCGGCGCCGACCTGGGCCAGTTCTGGAGCAACCAAGTCGCCTTCATGGAGTACAACAGGAAAGGGGAGAGGATCATGAGGAGGCTGACGGAGCTCCCCAAGCTGACCATAGCCGTCATGAAGGGCTACGCACTAGGAGGGGCCCTCGAGCTGGCGGCATCCTGCGACATCAGGCTGGCCACAGAGGATGTTCAGATAGGATTCCCCGAAGTCACCAGGGGCATAGTGCCGGGGTGGTCAGGGACCCAGAGGATACCCAGACTCGTAGGACTCACCCAGGCCGCATCCCTTGTTCTCACAAGCGAGTGGGTCAAGGGGAAGCGGGCAGTAGAAATTGGGTTGGCCACCAAGCTCATCCCACCTGGCGACCCGGATGAATACGCCCTGAAGTACGCTTCCGAGCTAGCCCAGAGTCAGGCCCCAGTGGCCGTGATGCTGGCGAAGAGGCTCCTCAACAAGGGGGCCGAGGTCCCCTCCGACGTCGGCCTCGAGATGGAGGCGGAAGCCCAGGGCATACTCTTCGGCACAGAGGACATCAAGGAGGGGGTGGCAGCGTTCCTGGCCAAGAGGAAGCCGGAGTTCAAGGGGAAGTGATCGGAGATGGCTGAGCTTAGGGAAGTATTCGTGGCCGATTACCTGAGGATTCCCTTTTCGCGCTCGAGGCCCGCCCAGCCTGAGAGGGACGTCTACAACTCCATCAGAATGGATCACGCGCTCGGCCTCATCATCAGGAAGCTCCTAGAGAAGACGGCCATCGCCCCTGAGGAGCTGGGGGACGTGATCACGGGGTGCGCCCTTCAGACGGGGGAGAACTGGCTCTACGGCGGGAGGCACCCCGTCCTGCTGGCTGGGCTTCCCACATCCGTCCCGGCCCATGGGGTGGACAGGCAGTGCGCCTCTTCCTTGAACGCGGCTGCCGACGGGGCCATGGAGATAATGACCGGGAACTCCGACGTTGTCCTCGCAGGGGGGATTGAGCACCTCACCCACGTCCCAATGGGGAACAACCCGGCCCTGGTCCCGAACACGAGGCTCCTGACCAGACCGGAGTACATGAAGTACCAGATGAACATAGGCTACTCCATGGGTCTGACCGCAGAAAAGCTAGCGGGCGAAGCCGAGATTACCAGAGAGCAGATGGATCAGTTCTCCTACGAGTCTCACATGAAGGCGTCGAGGGCCCAGGACAGCGGGTGGTTCAGGCCCGAGCTGATGGACATAAAGGCAGAGGTGGGGGGGGAGGAGAAAGTAATAGACGTTGACCAGAGCATCAGAAAGGACACCACGCTGGAGGGCCTCGCCAAGCTCCCGCCGTCGTTCAAGGCAGGCGGCCTGGTGACGGCGGGGAACTCGTCTCCGCTCAACGCCGGTGCGGCCATGGTGATGCTGGCTTCGAAGGAGAAAGTGGCGGAGCACAAGCTGAAACCCCTGGCCAAGGTGGTCTCTATGGGGTGGGCAGGCGTTGATCCCAGCGTGATGGGGAAGGGGCCGGTCCCGGCTTCGCAGAAGGCATTGGCCAAGGCCGGCCTGAAGCCAGAGGACATTGACATCTGGGAAATCAACGAAGCCTTCGCCGTGGTTCCCCTGTATGCCATAGAGCAACTTCACATCGACCCGGCAAAGGTGAACATCCACGGAGGGGCCATCGCCATCGGACACCCACTTGGAGCGTCCGGAGCCAGGCTGCTCGGCACACTGGGAAGGCAGCTGCAGGAGACGGGGAAAGAGTACGGACTTGCCACACTGTGCATCGGCGGAGGCCAGGGTTTCGCTATGGTTCTGCAGCACACATAGTAATCAAAGCTTGGCCCGCTGAGCTGGCGCAGGGAATGACGATCTGGACTCAGATAGTCATTCCTTTGACTTCTTTCCACTCAAGTAGAAGGTGCCGAGGGACTTCGCGCAGAGTCGCCCATCTGCGTCCCTAATCTCCCCCTCCGCCACCGCTGTGGAGCCCCCCCTTCGAATCACGATCCCCCTCGCGACGAATGGACCCTTTCTAAGCGGCGCCAGGAAGCTGACATTGAGTTCGAGGCTCAGCTGGTCTGTTCCTGGGTTTACGGTCATGACAGCCATGCCGCAGGCGCTGTCCATGGTGTACAGCACCACCCCGCCGTGAACGATCCCTCCCCTCCTCGTAATCGCCTTGCTGTAGGGGAACCTCAGTTCTACGACTCCCCCCCTCATCTTGAGCACTTTGAACCCCACAATCCTGAAGAGCTTGCTGTCAGCGCGGAACACCCTCTCCACCAGCTCTTCCACATTGAAGCCTAAATCACTCCCTTGCTCGAAGAGCCTCTCGAAGCTACCAACGCTCTTCAGAAGTTTGTCGAAATTGTCCAAGCCCTCAATTCGGATGGGGCTCGAACCGCTCCCTCTGCCCATGGCGCGGCCGTTCCGGTGTGGCCTAATTACTCTTCCAATTACTCGCGCGAATCACGGAATTCTTAATATTGGTGACGGCTAGTTCTTTCGTCTGGTTTCTATGGCCATCAGATCGGTGAATCCCTATAACAATCAGGTGTTGAAGACGTTCGAAGAGTTTAGCGACGCACAAGTGGACGAACTTGTCGCCAGGGCAGACACTGCCTACCTGTCCTGGCGAAAGACCAGCTTCAAGGAGAGGTCTGAGTATCTCTTCCGAGTGGCCAAGGAGATGCAGAACAGGATGCAGGAACTCGCAGGACTTGCCACCCTCGAGATGGGGAAGAGAATCAGGGAGAGTGTGGGGGAGCTCAAGCTGAGCACAAGCATAGTGGAGTACTATGCAGCCAACGGGGAGAAGTTTCTGCAGCCTCAGAAAATTGACGCGAGGTACGGCGAAGCGGAGATTCGTTACGAGCCTCTGGGCCCGCTATTGGGGGTGATGCCCTGGAACTTCCCCTACTATCAGGTCGTGAGGTTTGCCGCGCCCAACCTAATGGCGGGGAACGTGGTTCTAGTCAAGCACTCTTCGAACGTTCCGCAGACCTCGGTTGCCATCGAACAGGTATTCCTGGCGGCCGGGGGAACGGGAGGACTCTACACCAACCTCCTGATCACAAGCTCGAAGGTCGGGCGAATCATCGAGGACAGGCGGATAGCCGGTGTTTCCTTGACAGGAAGCACGGACGCAGGTAAGGCTATAGCGGCCAAGGCCGGGGAGAACCTGAAGAAGGTCGTCCTCGAACTCGGGGGGAGCGACCCGTTCATAGTGTTGGACGACGCAAACATCGAGAAGGCGGTGGCCCAGGCTGTCTGGAGCCGCATGCTTAATGACGGACAGCAGTGCACCGCAGCGAAACGATTTATCGTATCAGAGAAGGTCGCCGACAGGTTCCTCGCAGGATTTACAGACGCCCTCAAGAAGCTCCAGCCCGGCGACCCCATGGTCCAGGAGACAACGCTTCCACCTCTAAGCTCCGAAAGCCAAGCGAAGACGCTCGAGAGCCAGATCAACGTCGCCGTGTCCCACGGAGCAAAAGTCCTCCTCGGAGGCAGGCGCATCGAGAGGCCCGGAGCGTTCCTTGAGCCAACCATTCTCACGGAGATAGGACCCGACTCGCCTGCGTACAGAGAGGAGTTCTTCGGGCCCGTGGCCCTCTTCTTCAGGGCGAAGGATGACGCCGACGCGGTGCGTCTGGCCAACGACACCCCCTTCGGGCTCGGAGGCGCGATCTTCACCGAGGATCGCGAGCGGGGGAGGAAGGTGGCCGCCCAGGTGGAAAGCGGGATGGTCTGGGTAAATCACCCCACGCTCTCCTCGCCTGAGCTCCCATTCGGCGGAATCAAGAACTCCGGCTTCGGCAGGGAACTCTCCTCGCTCGGAATAACAGAATTCGTCAACAAGAAACTCATCAGGCTGACTTCCGTCAACGACCCATTCTAGCCTGGCGGAAACCCCCATGGGGCTTAAGGGATTAGGGTTCGCCGGCTTGACGCCTTAGCGATGACTCTGTTAATAAGCAAGTGGCGAGGCGCTCTTCACAAGTGGCAGAGATGGACTTCGAACTTCCTGAGGACCTGAAAGAATTCAGGAGGAAGGCGAGGGAGTTTGCCCTCAAAGAAATCACACCTGAATTCGCCCAGAAGTACGACAGGGAGGAAACCTTCCCGGAAGAGCTGAGGAAGAAGGCATACGCCAGTGGACTTGTCGACTACTCTAATCCATGGTCAGTCCTCATCCTGCAAGAGGAGTTCTGCCGAGTTGACGCTGGCACAGGAATCTGCGCCGTCTCCGGGTTCTTCGGCCTAGAGACAATCCAGCTCTTCGGAACAGAAGAGCAGAAGGCGAAGTACGTGCCCATGGTCACAAGCGGGAAGGCGATGATGGGCCTTGCCGTCACTGAGCCGTCTGCGGGCAGCGACGTGGCCGGGATCAAGACGACGGCGACGAAGTCGGGAGACCATTACACCCTCAACGGAGCGAAGATGTTCATCACCAACGGCCAGCTGGCTGACTTCTTGGTGACGCTCACGCGCACCTCGCCTCAGACCCAGAAGAGACACCACGGTCTGAGCCTGTTTATCGTCGAGACAGGCACCGAAGGGGTTACCAGGAACAAGTTGCATGAGAAGCTCGGTGTCCGTGCTACAAACACTGCGGAGATTGTGCTGAACGACGTGAAGGTCCCGGCCAAGAACCTCATCGGCGAGGAGGGCAGGGGGTTCTATTATGTGATGACCTTCTTCGACATCAGCAGAATCTACACGGCCATCCAGGCAGTCGGCATCGCTCAGGGGGCCCTTGACAGGGTCCTCGACTACGTCTTCGCCCAGGGAATGGAGAACTTGAAGGAGGAGACCCTCATGATCATTGGTGAGATGGAAATGAGAATTGAAGCGGCCCGCCTGCTGACATACAGCGCTGCCTCGCGCCTCTTCCAGTTCAACCCAGACCCGAAGCTGACTAGCTCAGCCAAGGCCTTCGGATCAGAAACAGCAGTCTGGGTCACGGAGAAGGCGCTGGAAATCACAGGTCTTCAGGGGCTTACTGGCGACCTGGAGAGGTTCTTCAGGGACGCTAAGATCATGGAAATCTGGGAAGGCACAAGCGAGGTGGAGAAGTTGACCATAGCAAGAACCATGTTCAGAGAGATGATGAAAGAATTTGTCGGTGAGAAGGGAGGTGCGAAGGCATGAGCAGCGAGGAGTACCAGCTGCTCAGAAGCAGCGTCAGAGAATTCGCATCGAAGAACATAGAAGGCATATCGGCGAAGATAGAGCGGGACGGGCTGCGCCCGGAGACTGTCACGGCCATGGCGACCCAAGGCTTCATCGGCGCCAGAGTGCCGAGCGAAGTAGGCGGAACCGGCCTGGACGAGCTTGGATACATGATAGTTCTGGAGGAGCTTGCCAGAGTCTCCCCTTCCGCCGCTGCAAGGGTGCTGGTCACCAACTCTCTGTACGTCCCGCTAGTAATGGCTACGGGGAAGGGCAAGGACACGCTTAAGGACGTTGCCTCGGCCAAGGCCAACGCGACTGTGGCACACGCCGGCCTCCTCGAGGGGTTCAGGGAGCAGACAGGTGTCACAGTGACGAACTCCCGCGCCCAGGGAGTAAAGGACTACGTCCTCAACAGTGATGCCAAACTTGTCATCCTGAGCGTGAATGGCGCGCCGGGTACGCTCCTTCTCGTCAAGGGCGGGGTCGAACCTGTGAACGACCAGACCCGTCTCGGCTTCAGAGGGTTGCGGTTCTCCTCCGTCAAGGTCGATTCGGGCGACTTCGATGTCCTCGGAGAAAATGGTCCTGGGATGTTGGAGGAAGCACTGAATGGCATGGACCTGGAGGTCGCGGCGATTGCCCTGGGAATCACTGCAGGCGCCCTCTCCAAGGCAACTGACTACTCCAAGTCTCGCACCACATTCGAGCATCCTCTCAAGGACTACGGACCAGTGGCCTTCTCGCTGTCCTCCTTGAAGTCCGAGGAGGAGATGCTCAGGAACTTCATCTACAGCGAAGGACTCTCGGGGACGGCCAAGGTCATGGCAAGGGTTAGGTCGACCCAGCTGGCTCGAAGCGCTACAAAACAGGCCCTGCAGGTTCACGGGGGCTACGGCTACTTCGGAGACTTCGGTGTCGAGAAGTTCTACAGGGACGCAATGGCACTTCCCCTACTCTTCTCGAGAGGAGGGAAGGACATGCAGAGGCTATCGCAGGCGGTCTTCGAATCCAAGGCTGGGTTCATGTAACCAGACGGCAGCGTCTGGAGAGCCGCTCAACGACGTCTTCCGTATCGGTCACGGCTTCAGTACGGCACGCCCTTGAATCTCACCGCGCTCGAGCTTGGAGAGGACTTCGTTCGCGTCCTCGAGGCGATACGAGGCAGTAACAACGGGGGCGACTCCCCCCCTCCTCGCCAGCTGAGCAAGCTCTGCCAGCTCGGATAGAGATCCAGTGAAGCTTCCCAGAATCTGGGCGCCCAGCAGGGGCAAAATTGGGAGAGACAGCTGGAGTCCTCCCCCCATCAATCCGACGAGGACCAGCCTCCCTTCGTGGCCGAGCAGCCTGACGCCGAGGGAGACCGTCCCTGGTTTTCCAACGAAATCGATGACGGCATCCGCGCCCCTTCCTCCGTTTAGGGCTCTGACCCCTGAAACGAATTCTTTGGCGTCCAACTTGGCGGTGTTGAAAGTGTGGTTCGCCCCGAGCTTGGTAGCAAGTCCGAGCCTGGTGTCGTCTATGTCCGCGACTGCGATTCTGGCTCCAGTGGTCTTCGTCGCTATTTGAATCGCTGCTGTCCCGAGGCCGCCTGCGCCTATGATAAGGAGGAGGTCATCGGTGTGTAGATTGCACCTTCTTGTAGCGCTGAACGCAGTCAGCCCGGAACAGGCGAGGGTGGCAGCCTGGGCCGCTTCTATTCCGTCGGATTTTATGAGGTATCGCGCATCTGGAACGAGGACGTACTCCGCGTATCCCCCGTCCTTCATGAACCCTAGGAATGCTGGTCTCCCCTCGCACATGTTCTCCCTTCCAGAGAGGCACTTCCTGCAGGCACCGCACCCGATCCAAGGGTAGACAACCACCTGGTCCCCCTTCCTGAGGCCCGTTGCGCTCACTTCAGTCCCCAGCTCGTCCAGAATCCCAGCAATTTCATGCCCCGGGGTCAGCGGCAGGAGCGTTCCTCCTCCGGTGGCTGATAGCTTCCTCCCCTCTCCCAGGTCGTAGGCCCCGGAGATCAGATGGATGTCGCTGTGGCAAACCCCTGCCGCGCTGACCTTCACGAGGACTGAGTGTGGGCTGAGGCGGGGGATCTCCATGGACACCTCCCCGAGCGGCTGTCCTTCCGCCAGGAGCCTCATGGACCTCATTGGGTAATCTCACCTGCTCACGCGGGGGTTCGACGCGAAAGAGACCCATTCGGCTTTGCATTTCGTGCACTGGAACCGCGCGAAAGTTGTCTTTTGTTCGCCGTAAGGTTCAGTGGAAGCGATTGCCTTCCAGCTGTGACTTTCAAGGAAACGAACCACGTCGGACACCTTCGTCATGTCAAACTCCTTTGGAGGAGGACACGGACGCCCATCGTTCGGCAATTCCAATCACCACATTACTCTGAACTTGCACCGCTCTGCGCCCATGGCTTCGCACTCGAGCTCCACCACCGCTACATTGTTCGACTGGAAAGCAACCGAGCTGAACCCCTTGTAGAACCCCTTGATGTAGTGACAGACTGGCCGCGACGCCGTGATTCCCCTCACCAAGGGGTTGTTCTTGGTGTACATGGTGACCGACCTACCTTTCATGTCAAAATCAGCGACCGTCGAGCGGCCCCACCCAAGGTTGGTGTAGAGGTCTGCCATCAGTTGTAGGAACCCCTCCTGTCCGATCTTGGCGACCAGTCTCTTCAGTCGTTTTCCCTCCGCTGCACCCGCCTTGACACCTGCATTGTACCAGATCAGGTCCGAGCCTACGTGAAGCATCTCCCTTACGCTGGCAAAGACCTCCTTGAGAGTGACCATGCCTATCACGATGACGTCGTCCCCGTTCGGCGCAGAAAGCTCGCCCTTTTCCGGATCGAAAATCAGTCCGTCAAGGTACTTGGGTCTCGTCTTCTCTTTCTGCGCCTTCGAGCCTCTTTCGCCTAATCGGCTTGCCCTCGCCTGGTTCTCCATCGGGATGGTCTCGTCTCGACTTCTATTATTGCCTTCCTCGCCCATGCACGTGTCACGCGTCGAGAATCATAGTGGTCTGTTCAACTGAGTGCCTGTGGCCCGTGCGTCCAGCCCGCGAGTGAAGCCTAGTGCGTTATCACGATATCCGAGTACATCTCTCTCAGCGGTTTCTTGTCTATCTTCCCCGTGCTTGTCTTGGGAAGCTGCTCCTCAAGTATGACGTACTTATCGGGCACCCAGAACTTCGCCATCTTGCCTTCGGCAACAAATGTTTCCATGTGCTTCCTGAGATCATCGCTGGTCACTGACTGATTCTGCCTTAGGGACACCACCGCGAGGGGCCTTTCCCCCCACCGCTGATCCTTGGCCCCTATCACAGCCGCCTCGAAAACTGCGGGGTGGCGAACGAGTAAGTCTTCCAAGATGATGGTCGGAATCCACTCTCCGCCGCTCTTGATGGCGTCCTTGATCCTGTCAACGATGGTCACGTAACCTTCGTCGTCCATCACTGCCATGTCCCCGGTGTGCAACCATCCGCCTCTCCATAGCTCCTCAGTCTTGACCGGCTCCTTGTAGTATTCGTCCGTCAACCAAGGCCCGCGGACGACTATTTCCCCTGCCGTCTTGCCGTCTCTCGGGACGTCTTTCATTTCAGGGTCGACCACCCTGATGGCCACGAGAGGTATCGGTATGCCGGTCTTCAGAAGGACGGCGTCTAGGCTCTGTTCCCCGCTCAGGTTGATGCTCCGGTCCGTCGGGTTGGCCAGCGTCAGCACAGGAGCCGTTTCGCTGAGCCCGTATCCTGCCATGACGTTGATCCCCAGCTTCTGAGCCCTGAGAGCCATCTCCCGCGGCAGGGCGCCTCCGCCGACGCTCACCTTCCACTTCCCGAGAGCGTCCCGGTACTTTTCGACCGTAGGGTGTACGAGGATCATGTTCAGCACAGTCGGGACCATGTTGGACCAGGTGACTCCCTCGCGGGCAATCAGCTCGAGGATGTTCGCCGGGTCGTACTTCCCCGCGAGCACGGTCTTCTGGCCGATCAGCCCGACGCCGTAGGGCACGCCCCAGCTGTGTACGTGGAAGAACGGGACCAGGGGCATGACCACGTCCCTGACGTCCAGCCTGTTCTGGGGATAGCTTGCTGCCAGGCCTATCTGTGTGCTGAGCGTATGCAGGACGAGCTGTCTGTGGGTGAACCAGACCCCCTTCGGAACCCCGGTGGTCCCAGAGGTGTAGAAGATGGTGGCCCTGGTGTCCTCGCTGAGTGCAGGGAACTCGTACTGAGGGTCGGCTCCAGCCAGGAGGTCGTCGTAGAACTTCGAGTTGGGGAAGGGCACGGTGGGCGCTGACCCGGTGTCGCTCATGGATACGACTCCCTTGAGCGACCTTATGCTCCCGGCGAGCTTCGCCGCGATTGGCAGGAACTCGTCCCTGATGAGGACGAACTCGTCCTGGGCGTGTACCATGGTGTAGGCAAGGTGCTCGGGAGGGAGCCTGATGTTCACGGTGTGCATGGTGGCCCCCATCATGGGAATCGCGTAGTAAGCCTCCATGTACCTGTTAGTGTCGACGTCGATGACAGCCACTGTCGTCCCCTTCTTCACCCCCATCTTCTCAAGCCCGGAAGCCAGCCTCC
>Ga0187771_10003926_pt1 | contig 10445 bp, 8 predicted proteins | sample 0116_SJ02_MP15_1_FD_133139 | JGI IMG/M metagenome (GOLD analysis project Ga0187771, IMG submission 133139) | Tropical peat soil microbial communities from peatlands in Department of Meta, Colombia - 0116_SJ02_MP15_10_MG | ecosystem: Environmental > Terrestrial > Soil > Wetlands > Peat | place... | reverse complement strand
GTCGAGACGATCGGTCTTCAGGCGGGACAGCGAGCGCTCGCAGGCGGCGATGGTGCCGCGCCGGGAGGCATTTCCCGGCAGCACTTTCGACACCAGGAAACAGTGGTCGCGCCGGCCGGTGAGCGCTTCCGCGACCACCAGTTCGGCGTCGCCGTACATTTCGGCGGTGTCGATATGGCTGAGGCCGAGGTCGAGCCCGCGCCGCAGGCTCGCCACCGCCTCGCGCCGGTCGCCGCGATCGATGTACCAGGTGCCCTGCCCGATCGCCGCCACCATGGCGCCGGAGGCGCCGAACACCCGTTGCCTGACCTTGACCATGCGCCTCGTTAGCCCAGAACTGACCGGCTGGAAACCACCCCGACCCGAGGTCGACCCGAGGGGATTGGTCACGATCGCTTGCACGAACAACCGCCGCCCGCGGGCGGCGATGGCTCAGGCATCAGATCGTCCGCCCGCCATCGACCGGCAGGATCACGCCGGTGAGGAATTCGGCCTCGTCGCTGCCGAGAAACACGCAGGCATTGGCGATGTCGGCAGGCTCCGACATGCGCCCCAAAGGGATGGTGGCGAGGAACTTGGCGCGGTTCTCCGGCGTGTCGGGCATCCCCATGAAGGATTCCAGCAGCGCCGTCGCCCCGATCACCGGTGCGATGCAGTTGACGCGGATGCCGTCGGGGGCGAGCTCGACCGCCATCGACTTGGAGACCAGGTTCACCGCGCCCTTGGTGGCGTTGTACCAGGTCAGCCCCGGCCGCGGCCGCACGCCCGCGGTCGAGCCGATATTGATGATGCGGCCGCCGCCCTGCCGGCGCATCACCGGCACCACGGCATTGGTCATCAGGTAGATCGATTTGACGTTGATCGCGAACACGCGATCGAATTCCTCCTCGGTGACCTCCAGCATCGGCTTGTTGCGGAACGTCCAGCCGGCATTGTTGACGACGATGTCGAGCCGCCCGAAGGCATCGACCGCGCGGTTCACGGCGGCTTCGATGTCGGCCTTTCGCGTCACGTCGCCGGCGAGCGCGATGGCGCCGTTGCCGGCTTCGGCCGCGACCTTCGCCGCCCCCTCGCCGTTGAGGTCGAGGATGACGACGCGGGCGCCCTCGCGGGCGTAGCGCCGGGCGATTTCGGCGCCGAACCCCGACGCGCCTCCGGTGACCAGGGCGGATTTGTCCTTCAATCGCATGGGCCGCTCCCTCTCGTTCCGATGTTGTTGCCGGCGGGTTCGCCGGAGAACCGGCGACAGGTTACGGGCAGCGGCGCGCGCGCTCAACCCGGACCTGCGCGGCGCGCCGGCGACCTAAGGATCGCCCCTGCGGACCGCTTCACGAAAGGATCGCTAAATCCGAACGTTCATGCCCCGCTGGCGCTCGCAAAGGTGAAGGATGGCGGACGGAATCTCGTTCAGCGGCAATTCGGTGACCACCGCGCCATTGGCCTTGGCCGCCGCGGGCATTCCATAGACCACGCTGCTGCGTTCATCCTGGCCGATGGTCGAGGCTCCGGCATCGCGCATGGCCCGCAGCCCGAGCGCGCCGTCACGGCCCATGCCGGTCAGGATCACCCCGATGGCATTGGCGCCGGCGACCCGGGCCGTGGAGCCGAACAGGACGTCCACCGACGGGCAGTGGCCGGACACCGGCGGGCCCTCGTAGACGCGGCAGACGTAATCGGCGCCGCTGCGCGCCAGCTCCAGCTGCACTCCCCCAGGGGCAATGTAGACGTGGCCGGGCAGAACCCGAGCGCCGTCCCTGGCTTCGGAAACAGCCATCGCGCAGTGGCGGTCGAGCCGCGCGGCGAAGCTTGCGGTGAACTTGGCGGGCATGTGCTGGGTGACGAGGATCGCCGGACAATCCGCCGGCAGAGCGCCGAACAGCTCGCTCAGCGCCTCGACGCCGCCGGTCGAGGCGCCGATGGCGACGATCTTCTCGGTCGACGCGTAGCCAAGGCGCGGCGCGATCCTGGCCTGCGACGGTGGCCCGCCCATGACGCGGCGCTGCCGCACATTGGCGCGGGCCGCGGCCTTCACCTTGGCGACCAGCTCATCGCGCATCGCCACGAGGCCGCGCTCCAGATCGATCAAAGGCTTGGCGACGAAATCGACCGCGCCGAGCTCGAGCGCCGCCAGCGTGGCATCGGCGCCCTTCCGGGTCAGCGACGACACCATGACCACCGGCATCGGGCGCAACGCCATGACCCGCTCGAGAAACGCCAGCCCGTCCATCTTCGGCATCTCGATGTCGAGCGTGAGGACATCCGGGTTGGCGGCCTTGATGCGCTGGCGGGCGACTATCGGATCGGGAACCGCGTCGATGACACGGATACCCGGCTCAGACGCCAGCATCTGCGTCAGCAGTTTCCGCATCAGTGCCGAATCGTCGACGATCAGGACCCGGATCGGTGAATCGCCGGCGATCACGTGAACCACTCCTCGCCGACGTCCGCCTGCGCGCCGCCCGCACCCGCCTGATGCCGGGCGTCGCCGCTCAGCAGCGCGAGATCGGCCTCGACCTTGAGCTCCAGCATCTTCACGACGCCGTTGCTCGGCCGGTAATGAATGCGCCTCGGACAGTCGCCGCGCAGATGACTGGCGGCGATGTGCAGTCCCTGCGATCGCAGAAACTGCTCGACGAAGGCTGCGTTGCGGTCGCCGACCGAGGCCGGACCGCCGCCGAGATTGGCGCCCCCGAAGACCTTGATCTCGAGGCGCTCGCGGCGGCCTCCGCGGGCGATGATGTCGTTGATCAGGGCTTCCATCGCGAAGTTGCCGTAGCGCATCTGCGCGAGGACCATGCCCCAGGCTCCGTCGGCGCTCGCGGGCAGCATGAAATGGTTCATTCCGCCGAGCCCCAGCTCGGCGTCGCGAATGCACGCCGAAACGCAGGATCCGAGGATCGTCGCCAGCATCTCGTCGGCGCGACCGGTGACGTAGTGTCCGCCCGGCAGCACCTTGACGACGGTGACGCCGAAGCGGACGTCGAAATAGCGTTGCACCGCGCCGCCGGTCGCGGCGCCCGACGCGCCTTGCGGGTCCATGGCGGGCGGTTGCCGCGACGCCGGCGCCATCACGCGATCCTCCGGTAGATCGTCCGGCCGACGGCCTCGAAACGATCGGTGACGTTGTGGAGGTTCTCAGAGTGGCCGATATAGAGCCAGCCGTTCTTCTTCAGCACGTCCGCGTAGCGGTCGAACAGGGTGCGCTGGGCGGCCTTGTCGAAATAGATCGCGACGTTCCGGCAGAATATCGCGTCGAACGGCCCCTTCATCGGCCAGGGCCCAAACAGGTTGAGCTGCTTGAACGTGATCATCCCGCGCAGGTCGGACGTCATCCGTCGGCTGGCGTCGTCGTGCGGCTCGGTGAAGCGCGCGGCGAATCCGGCCGGAAGCTTGTGAAGCCGTCGCTGCTCATAGACGCCGAGCCGTCCCTGCTCCAGCACATGGGTGGCGACGTCGGTCGCCAGGAGCCGGGCGTCCCAGCTCCCGATGGCGGGCACCGCGGCCCGCAGGGTCATCGCGATCGAGTAGGGCTCCTCGCCGGACGAACACCCGGCCGACCAGATCCGCAGACGGACCGACGCGCCGGGCCGCGCAGCCTCGGCGATCGGCCGCACCACGTGGTCGCGCAGATGATCAAAATGATGCGGCTCGCGGAAGAACTCGGTCAGATTGGTGGTGAGGGCGTCGACCATCAGCGCCAGCTCGGCCCCGCCATCGGGACTTTGGACCAGCTCGCAATACTCGCCGAAGCTCGTCAGCCCGAGCGCGCGCAGGCGGCGCGACAGGCGCCCGTAGACCAGTTCGCGCTTGCTGTCGCCGAGAACGATCCCGGTCAGACGATTGGCCAGCCCGGCGAGCAGCCGGAATTCGCGATCTCCGAACTCGAACTCACGTTCCGCGACATCACTTCTGGCCAGCATGTGCCGAACCTGACTGCCGGTCGGCGCGCGGGCGAGCCGCGCGCCGACCCTTTGCTAGAATTGCTGCCAATCCGGGTCCGTGGCGAAGCTGGCGCCGACCGCGGCCCGGGCCGGCGCGGCCGGCTTCGGCTTCGGCGCGGCGGGGCGTGCCGCGGCGGGCTTGGCCAGGGCCGCGCCGGTGCGCTGCACCGCGCGGTCGACCACCGGATTGCCGGTCGCCGCGATCCGGGACGGCACCGCGTCCCGGCGCTGTTCGCGATCGCCGAGGTTGAAGAACTCCATCAGCTGCCGCAACTCCGCGGATTGCTCCTCGAGCGAGCGCGCCGCCGCCGCGGTTTCCTCGACCAGCGCCGCGTTCTTCTGCGTGGTCTCGTCCATCTGCGTCACGGCGAGGTTGACCTGGTCGACGCCGTTGGCCTGCTCGGCGCTCGCCGCGGCGATCTCGGAAACGATGTCGGCCGCGCGCTTCACCGACGTCACGATTTCCTGCAGGGAATGGCCGGCATCGTTGACCAGCTTGACGCCGTCCTTGACCTGGGTGCCGCTGTCGGCAATCAGCCCCTTGATTTCCTTGGAGGCCTGGGCCGAACGCTGGGCAAGGCTGCGGACTTCCGACGCCACGACGGCAAATCCCTTGCCGGCGTCGCCGGCGCGCGCCGCCTCGACCGCGGCGTTGAGCGCGAGCAGGTTGGTCTGGAACGCGATCTCGTCGATCACGTTGATGATGTCCGAGATTTTCTGCGACGACGATTCGATCCGGGTCATGGCGTCGACCGCCTGGGTGACGATCCGGCCGCCGGACTCGGCGGCCTGCCGCGCGCCGGACGCGAGCTGGTTGGCCTGCTGGGCGTTTTCCGCGTTCTTGCGCACCGTCGCCGCCAGCTCCTCCATCGACGACGCCGTCTCCTCGAGGCTGGACGCCTGTTCCTCGGTGCGCGACGACAGGTCGGCGCTGCCTTCGGAAATCTGCGAGGCCGCGGTGGCCACGTTGGCCGACGAGGCGATGATGTTGGAGGCAATTCCACTCAGCGTCTCGGCGGTCTTGTTGACGTCGTCCTTCAGCTTGCGGAACAGTCCCTCGTAGTCGCTGTTCACCCGCTTGGTCAGATCGCCCTCGGAGAGCGCGTTGACCACGCCCGCCACTTCCTCGATCGACTTCGAGGTGGTCTCGACCAGGTCGTTGATGCCGGCGCTGATGGTCCGCACGAAGCCGTCCTTGCCGGACAGATCGGCGCGGCGGCTGAAATCCCCGGCGAGCGCGCCGGCGACGATACCCTCGATTTCGCCCTGCACCGCGAGCTGCTGGGTGATGTCGGCCCACTCGACCACGGTCCCGACCCGTTCGCCGCGACCGTTGACGGCGGGGTTGGCGACCAGCGTGAACGAACGCCCGCCGACCTTGATCTGGGAACGGGTGGTGCTGGTGAGCCTCGACACCATGCCGCGCTGGTGCGCCGGGTTCTTGTGGAACACGTCCATGTTGGCGCCGACGAGCTTGCTCGCGCTGAAGTGCGGCAGGTCCTTCTGGATGTCGCGCTCGGCGTTGCGCAGCATGGTCTCGAGCGTCTTGTTCATGAAGACGATGTTGAAGTCCTCGTCGGCGATCATCACGTTGGTGGTGACGTTCTCCAGCGCGCTCCGGGCGCGGGCCGCCTCGACCGACGCCGCCTCGAGCGCCATCTCCTTGGTGACATCGGCCCATTCCACCACGGTGCCGAGCCGCCGCCCGTCCGCATCGGTCGCCCGATTGACGATGAGGGAGAAGCTCCGCCCGCCGATCTTGATGGTCGAGCGCACCGTGCCGGTCATCTGCGCCAGCACGTTGCGCTGATGGCTCGGGTTCTTGTGGAACACGTCGATGTTGCGCCCGATCAGGTCGCTGGCGTCGAAGTTCGGAAGATCCTTGCGGATGTCGTGCTCGGCCGCGCGCAGCATGTCGCCGAGCGTCTTGTTCATGAAGACGATGTTGTTGCCCTCGTCGGCGATCATGACGTTGGTGTTGACGTTCTCCAGCGCGCTGAGGGCGCGCTGCGGTCCCACCAACCCCCGCCGTTGCTCGGCGATCGTTCGCATCGCGAACCACGCCAGCACGGCGCCGGCGAGGACGGCGGCGAGGGCGGGCGCGAACGCGAGCCACCCGGCCCCGGCGGCCGTCAACGCGGCCTGCACGGCGAGCGCGAGGACAAAGACGGCGACGATCCCCGCGACGGCGAGGGAGAGCTTCCTCGCCATGGCGGGGCCGGTCGAGCGATACGCGACGCCAGAGGATTCGGTCGTCTTGCGGGCGGACATTGTCATGCTCCTTGAAGCAGCGGCGGCTGTGGGTCAGGAAAGAGATGGATGCGAAAGGTTCTGGCGGTCGAACAGCGGCGCCAGCGCGATCAGGGTCACCATGCGCTGGTCGACCGCGACGAGGCCGTCGAGGAACGCGACCTCGGCGCCGAGGCCGACATCGGGCACCGGCCTGATCGAGTCCGGCGACACCGTCAGGATGTCGGACACCGCGTCGACCAGAAGGCCGAGCATCCGGGCCGCGACATTGACGATGATGATCACGTGATTGGGCGTCGGCTCGGTCCGGCCCTGGCCGAACCGCGCGCGCAGGTCGAAGATCGGCACGATGGTGCCGCGAAGGTTGATCACGCCGCGGACGTATTCGGGCGATTTCGGAATCGCGGTCGCCGCCGTCCAGCCCTTGATCTCCTTCACGGCCATGATGTCGACGCCGTACTCCTCGGCGCCGATCGTGAAGGTGATGAACTGCGTCGGGGCCGACGCGACGATCCCCCCGGCGGGGCCGATCGCCTCGGGTGTTGCGGAGCCTTGGTCCATGGGTCGTCTCCTGGCGGCTAGTTGAGGGCGGCGCTGGCGGGCGCCAGAAGCGGGCGCTGCGGCTGTTCGGTGGAGGCGCGCAGCCCGCTGACGTCGAGAATCAGGGCGACCTGGCCGTTGCCGAGAATGGTTGCCGCCGCGATGCCCTCGACCGACTCGTAGTTGGCTTCGAGGCTCTTGAGCACGACCTGCTGCTGGCCGAGCAATTCGTCCACCACGAGCCCGACCCGGCCGCCGCCGTCGGCCTCGACGATGATCACGAGGCCGGCGCTGGGATCGGCGATCGCGCCCGCGATCCCGAACATCTGGTGGAGGAACACGAGCGGCACATATTCGCCCCGGATCGACACCACCTTGCCGCGCCCGGCGAGCCGATGGACGTCCGCGGGCCGCGGCCTGATGCTTTCGACGATGTTGGCGATCGGCACGATGTAGGTCTCGGCGCCGACCGCCACCACCATGCCGTCGACCACGGCGAGGGTCAGCGGCAGCGACAGCGTGAACCGCGATCCGGAATTGGGAATGGATTCGATGGAGACCCGTCCGCCCAGGTTCTGCAGGCTGCGCTTGACCACGTCCATGCCGACGCCGCGCCCTGAAATGCTGGAGACGGTGGCGGCGGTCGACAGCCCGGGCGAGAAGATCAGATTGTCGATCTCGGCGTCCGACAGCACCGCGCCGGGCGCCACGAGGCCCGCCCGCTCGGCCTTGCGCAGCACCTTCTCGCGGTCGATACCCCGGCCGTCGTCGGTGATCTCGATCACGATCCGGCTGCCGCGCTGCTCGGCCGACAGGTGCACCGTGCCGTGCCGCGGCTTGCCCTTGGCCTCGCGCTCCTCCGGCGTTTCGATGCCGTGGTCGACCGCGTTGCGAATCATATGGGTCAGCGGATCGCCCAGGCGCTCGATCACGGTGCGGTCGATCTCGGTGTTTTCGCCGGAGGTGACGAGGCGAACGTCCTTGCCGAGCAGGGTCGCGGCCTCGCGCACGACGCGGGGAATGCGGGCGAAGACCGACTTGATCGGCTGCGCCCGGATCGCCATCACGCTCTCCTGGAGCTCGCGCGTGTGCTGGGTCAGCTGGCCGACGCTGCCCAGGATTGCGCCGTACTGGTCGACCGACAGCGCTCCCACCTGCTGGGTCAGCATCGCCTGGGTGATCACCAGCTCGCCGGCGAGGTTGACCAGCCGATCGATCTTTTCCAGGTCGACGCGGATCGACCCGCTGGATGCGGCGAGCACCGGCCCCGAATCCGCCGGCGCGGACTGCGGCGCGGCGGTCGTGGGCGCTGCGGCGGCGGAGGCCGGCTCCGCGACGCGCGCCCTCTCCTGGTCGTCGCCGATCGATCGCGGCGGCGGCGCCGAGGCGGCCTTGCGCGACGCGGCGTCGCCCGGCGGCGTGGCCGGCGCCGGGACCGCGACCGTGGCGCCGGGAGTTTTCCGCGCCTCGATTCGCACCATCGCGGACGCGACCGGCGCCGCCGCGGCGGCGTCGTTCGCGACCTGCTCGACATAGAAGGCCCAGAGATCGCGGGTGAGGCTGATCACGAGATCGACCTTGTCGTCCTTGACGCCGATCGAGATCTCCGCCGCACCGCTGGCCGCCGCCGGCGGCGCGTCCGGCGACGACGGCGCGAGCGGCGGCGCGGGGGTCTGCGGCAACGCCGCGCCGTCCGCGACGCCTGATGCCGCGTCCGGCAAGAGCGCGTCGATGCGCAGATCGCAGTCGTCGAGCACGAATTCGAAGACGTCCCGCAACTCCGCTTCGCGCGCCGCCGTCTCGATGTCGAGCACCCAGGCGAGGTAGGCGGCGTCGGTCTGCAGGCGATCGAGCGGAGGAATCCGCGAGTGGTCGGCATGAACCCGCACCGTCCCCAATCGCTTGAGATCGCGGATCAGCAGCAGGGGTTCGTTGGCCCGGCGCAGCAAGCCCTCGTGCGGCGTGAAGGTGATGCGGTACGATCCGGGGCCGCCGTCCGCCGGCGGCGAGGCGTCCGCGAAAATCTCGTGCCTGGCCCCCGCCGGCTCGGCCTTGGGCGGCGGCCGCCCGACCAGGTCGGACAACGCGGCGGCGACGTCGCCGCCGAAACCCTCTCCGGGCGCGATGCCGTCGCGCGCGGCAGTCACCAGATCCGACAGCACGTCGGTGGCCCGCAGGAGGACGCCGACCACCGCCGGATCCGGGGAGATCCGGCCCTCGCGCAGGGCGTCGAGCGCCGTCTCGAAGACGTGGGCGAAGTTCACCAGCTCGACGAAGCGAAAGGCGCCGGCGCCGCCCTTGATCGAGTGAACGGCCCGGAAGATCCCGTGCAGCGTCTCGCTGTCGAACGCGCCGTTGGCCAGCAGCTCGAGCCCGGCCTCGGTGACGCCGAGCAACTCCGCGCATTCGTCGAAGAACGTGTTTCTCGTCGCGTCGAGGATGTCGAGATCGGCCATCGGGGCGCGGGCCTCAGACGCTGAACTTCTGGACGACGTCGACCGGCTTGACGGGGTCGAACGGCTTGGTCGTCCGGGAATCGTCGACCGTGAGCACCCGCATGGCCACGACTAGCTGCCCCACTCTTCGATCATCGCCGACAGCCCCAGTTCGCCAAAGACGTTCACCACGGTCTCGCTGGGATTGATCAGGTGGAAGCGCTGTCCGCATTCGGCCGCGCTGCGCGATGCGGCCAGGAGCAACTGCACGCCCGGCGTCGTCAGGCATTCGACGGCATGGGCGTCGACGACGACGGTGCCGTCCGCGGCGATGGCCGGAAGCAGCTGCTCGCGAAGATGGTCGACCGTGACCAGATCGATCACGGAATCGAGGACGACGGTCGCCGCGGGGGACGAACCGGAAGGCGATGCTTTCGCCGGGACATCAGTCATGGCCGGCGTCCGGATCGATCGGCGGCGGTAGCGTCGACGCAATCGGCGCGCGAGCGCGTCGCCGGCTCGATTGCTGGCGGCGATGACTCGCGGCTTCGCGCGCATCCAGTTTGCATGGCAGCCCCAGGATACCGATCGCCGCTCCCACTGCGTGCTTCATTGGCCGTGTTCGAGAGAGCGATGCATTCTCACGAATCCTTAGGGCCGTTTGGTTAATGTTGTGTATAACCCTGAGTTGACTATTCGAAGCGGCTCCCTCTATCAGTGGTTTTATTGGTGGTGCACTACGCCACAGCGCGAGGCATGCCGGAAAGAGCCGGATGGAGCTGCGCGCATTGCTGCTCGACGACGGGTGCAGCGCCTGATTCGCCCGCAATCGCGTGGCGACCAAACATGCACGCGGATGCACAACCAGCACGACGAATGCCGGGGAAATGCCCGCATCGCGGGCATCCGCCCGGGCAAGTTGCGGGCGTTCAGCCAAATTGATTGACATCAAAGCAATTGGCTTCGCGTCTGGTTCTTAATCTCATTCCAATCACTTGTCCGCGTTGCGAATGAGTGGCATAGCGCTCGCAAAATTACCTCCCCTGCTCGAATTTCCCCACCTGGAGTGAATACGAAAATGCTCGGAATCGGAGACAAGCTGCCTGCGTTCACCATCGTCGGCGTCAAGCCCGGCTTTCACGTCCAGGACGAGAAAGGCGAGAGCGCGTTCGAGCCGCTGACGGAGGCGAGCTTCCCCGGCAAGTGGAAGATCATCTTCTTCTATCCGAAGGACTTCACCTTCGTCTGCCCGACCGAGATCGCCGAGTTCGCGCGGCTC
>Ga0187771_10003925_pt1 | contig 10447 bp, 8 predicted proteins | sample 0116_SJ02_MP15_1_FD_133139 | JGI IMG/M metagenome (GOLD analysis project Ga0187771, IMG submission 133139) | Tropical peat soil microbial communities from peatlands in Department of Meta, Colombia - 0116_SJ02_MP15_10_MG | ecosystem: Environmental > Terrestrial > Soil > Wetlands > Peat | place... | reverse complement strand
CAGGAAGGCGAGCGCGTCAAGGCCGGCGAACCCCTCATGGACGGCCCGCGCAATCCCCACGATATCCTTGCCGTCCTGGGCGAGAAGGAACTCCAGAAGTACCTCGTCGACGAGATTCAGGAGGTCTACCGGCTCCAGGGCGTCAACATCAACGACAAACACATCGAGGTCATCGTGCGTCAGATGATGCGCTGGGTGAAAGTCGAGGAGGTCGGGGACACGGAATTTCTCCTCGACGAGCAGGTGGACAAGTTCAAGTTCCGCGAGGAGAACGAACGCGCCAAGGCGAAAGACGGCAAGCCCGCGGTGGGCAGACCGCTGCTGCTCGGCATCACCAAGGCTTCGCTGGCTACGGATTCCTTTATCTCCGCGGCTTCCTTCCAGGAAACCACACGCGTCCTTACGGAGGCTTCGATCCGCGGCGCCGTGGATCACCTGCGCGGACTAAAGGAAAACGTCATCATGGGCCGGCTGATTCCGGCCGGGACGGGGCTGGAACGCTACCGCAACTTCAAGCTGCTCACCGAAGTCGAGCTACCACCGCCCGAAGCGCCGGCGCCTGTGGAAGCCGCGCTGGCCGGCACTCCGGCCCCCGGCGTGGCGGCTGAACTCGCCGACGAAGACGAAGCACGAACGCAGTGAGAGTTGTCAGTGGTCAGTAGTCAGTTGTCAGTGGAAATCGTCGGCAACTGACTGCTGGCCGGCTAGTAGCAGTTCAGTTCTGGTTAACTGAAAACTGACGGCTGATAACTGATGATTTTTTCTTGCTGGAAATGCGGTAAGACCATCGAATATCCCTCCGGGAACCCGGTGGGCAAACGCGACACCTGTACGAAGTGCGACGCCGACCTGCACGTCTGCCGCAACTGCCAGTACTACCACCCCGAAAAACACAACCAATGCTCCGAGCCGCAGGCCGAGTGGGTCCGCGATAAAGAGGCGGCCAACTACTGCGACTACTTCCATCCCAACCTCATCTTGATGGCCCGCGGGGAACCTTCCTCCCCGGCCGATAGCGCCACGAAGAAGTTCCACTCACTGTTCAAGGTTTAGTGAGTCGCTAGGCGATTTCGAATCCGCCGGCCTTCTCGAAGGCGTGGGCGACTTGCAAGAGTCGGGCTTCGTCGAAATGTTTGGCGAAGATTTGCATCCCGATCGGCAGGCGAGGTTCTCCCTTGGTCTTGCCGCAGGGCACGGAGATGCCCGGAATGCCGGCCAGGCTGGCGGTGACCGTATAGATGTCCGCAAGGTACATTTGCAGCGGATCATCCACGCGTTCGCCCAGTTTGAAGGCGGGAATGGGAGAGGTGGGGGTTACGATGACGTCGACTTCGTCGAAAGCCTCGACAAAGTCGCGAGCGATCAGCGTGCGGACTTTCTGAGCTTTTAAATAATAAGCATCATAATACCCGGAACTTAAAACATAGGTGCCCAGCAGAATGCGCCGCTTCACTTCCGAGCCGAATCCCCGGTCGCGGGTTTTCTGGTACATGTCGCGCAGGTCGGCATACTCGCTGGAGCGGAACCCGTAACGGACGCCGTCGTAGCGCGCCAGGTTGGAGCTGGCCTCCGCGGTGCAGATGATGTAATAGCACGCGATGGCGTAATCGGTGTGCGGCAGGCTGATGGGAACCACCGCGCATCCTTCTTTCGCCAGCAGGTCAATTCCCTTCTGCAGGTTATCGCCGATTTCCGGATTGAGCCCTTTGAAGTATTCCGTCGGCACGCCCACTCGCACTCCCCGCACGTCCCGCCTGAGCGCGTCTTGGTAGCCCTCCACCGGCACGGCTGCCGAGGTCGAGTCCTTCGGGTCGCGCCCCGCGATGGTTTCAAGCACCAGGGCCACATCGCGTACCGACCGGCCGAAAGGTCCGATGTGGTCCAGCGACGACGCGAACGCCACCAGCCCGAAGCGGGACACCCTACCGTAGGTGCCCATCATTCCCACGATTCCGCATAGAGCGGCTGGCTGGCGAATCGAGCCCCCGGTATCGGAGCCGAGCGAAGCGGTTGCCAGGTTTGCCGCCACCGCCGCTGCCGAGCCTCCGCTGGAACCTCCCGGGACGCGCGTAAGGTCAACGGGGTTATGGGTCGTGAAGAAACCGGAGTTTTCCGTCGAAGATCCCATTGCGAATTCGTCGCAATTCGTCTTGCCCACAATGACCGCGCCGGCAGCCTCCAGCCGTTCCACCGCCGTGGCGTCGTAGGGCGCAAGGTAATTCTCCAAAATGCGCGAGGCGCAGGTGGTTCTGATCCCGCGGGTTAGAATCACGTCCTTCACGGCCACCGGCACGCCCGCCAGTGGGCCCAGGGGCTCCCCCGCCGCGACCTGCTGATCGACCTTGCGGGCTTGCGCCAGGGCTCGCTCCGGGCAGAGGGCAAGGTAGGCCCGCACCTCCTTATCCTTCTCCCTGATACGCTCCTGATGCGCTTCCAGCACATCAACGGCCGTGGCTTTCCGGTTTGCCAGGTGGTCGCGAATCTGGCCGATAGTTAGGGAAGTCAAGTCCATATGAGCTTGCTGCCTCTTGCCCGCTTGCGTCCGGCGCGACTCCCTCTCTGTCGACCGAGGACCGGAATCGTAAGTTTCTTTTTAGGTCACTCGCGCTCGATGACGCGCGGCACCTTGAAGGAGCCCGCCCCTTTCTCGGGGGCATTGGCGAGTGCCTCGTCCTGCTCAAAGGTTTTCTTCGTCCGGTCCGCGCGTAAGGAGGGATTTTCTGTGGCAGGGTAGGTGACTTGAGCCATCGGTTCGACCTGAGTTGTGTCCAACTCATTCAGCTTCTGGACATACTCCAGAATGGAATCAAGCTGGGGAAGAAACTTCTTCAACTCCTCCCCGCTTAATTCAAGGTGGGCCAGCTCGGCCACGTACTGCGCGTCTTTCTCGGTCAAGGCCATCAATTCACCCGCTTCGGGTTCCGTCCGATAGGTTTGGGGCGGGGAACCCGAAGTCTACGCGCGAATGGCGGGACCACTCTCGCCGCAGCGTCGTCCCATTTGGCTTGGCCTTCGCCAGGTCCGGATTGCCCCGCCCTCATAACCCGCAACTTCTTCACAATCGGCCTGCCCAGGTAACTGTTAACCTCCGCTCGAATCTCCTCCGCCATTTGCTGCAGTTGGCTCCTCCACGTGGGACACTCGGTGGCGAGCGTCAGCGTTCCCTCGCTGAAAGCCACCGGCCGGCAGTGTTCCGCCATCGCCTTGCCCGCCACGCTCGGCCAGAGTGGCGCCAGGATCTCAATCAAAGGAGGCTGAGGGCGTCGGACCTGACCCTTTAGAATTGAAGGAAGGATTCTCCCAATCTTCTCCAAGCCGGCCACTCCAGGTATCTGGATTCGAGGATGAGCAGAGACGGGTCAGTTTAGCACAGGAAGGTTTCGCGCGGAACACACATTGTGCCCTGCGAATGTCATCCTGAGCGAAGCCCTGTACCGTCCGGTACAGGGCGAAGCGAAGGATCTCGCTCTACTTTATGACTAAAGGACGGAGATTCTTCGCTGCGCTCAGAATGACAGTGCCAAAGCCTTTTTCATTTGCCTGCTTGTTTCCAGTTTGCGCCCTTAGTCCAGATCGATGTCCTTGATGGGTGGGCCAATCGGCTCGTCCTTAGTCTTCTTGAAGGCCTCTTCGAATTTGCGCTCCAGGAGTTGCGACTTGACCTTCTCGTCTTGGGCGCTCTGTTTGAAGAGGGCCTCGCGACGTTGCGCTTCGCGCTGCAGGAGTTGAGCGGCATGGTCCAGGTCCGGCGCTTTAGCTGATTTGGGAGGGGGCTCGTGATGGAGGACTTTGCCCAATTCTGCATCCACGGTGAGTTTAGCACCGCAATTTGGGCATGCTATTTCGAATTGGCGGCCGTCCCGTCCGGCAGGAGCCATATCGGCATGATGCTACGCCTTGCCGACGGGAGTGTCAATTTGAACGACTTTCACCTTTCGGCTCTCTCCGATTTGCTCTATATTCTCTTGGAACTTCCTATGAACCGACGGCTCCTGAGCTTGCTGGTGCTTTTGCTTCTTTCCGGCTTGGCGACTGCCCGCCCGGCGTCAAACGTGGTCGTCGTGCGTGGCGCGCGGCTGATGGACGGCACGCGCCAGCCGCCCATCGAGGACGCCGTGGTGGTCATCGAGGGCGGTCGGATTCGCGCCGTGGGCGAGTCCGGCGCAGTGCGGATTCCCAAGGACGCGAAGCAATTCGACCTGTGCGGGAAAACGCTGATGCCGGCACTGATTGATCTCCATACGCACCTGGGGCAGACGCGCAACGGCCTGGAAGCCGCGCCAGGTAGCTACACGACGGAAAACATACGAGCGCAGCTCGAAAAGCTGGTGGCCTATGGCGTGGGCACAGTGGTGTGCCTGGGAACGGATGAAGACCCGATATATGAATTGCGCGACGAGCAGCGCGCGGGGAAGCTTCCCGGGGCGCGATTCCTCACGGCCGGACGCGGCTTCGGCGTAGTCGGCGGCTTTCCGCCCGGCGCGGGCATCACCGACCGTTATCGCCCCCAAACCCCCGAGCAGGCTCAGGCCCAAGTGCGCGAACTGGCCGCGCATCATCCGGACTTCGTGAAGATGTGGGTGGACGACGATTTCGGCCGCCTGCCCAAAATGCGCCCGGAAATTTATCGCGCCATTATCGCCGAAGCGCATCGCCACAAGCTGCGCGTTGTGGCCCACGTTTTTTATCTGGCCGACGCCAAGGCGTTGGTGGAAGCCGGCGTCGACGCCTTGGGCCACAGCGTCCGCGACCTGCCGGTGGACCGCGAACTGATTGAGGCCCTCAAAGCCCGCGGCGTGATTTACATTCCGACGCTTGTCCGCGATGAATCAACCTTTGCCTACGCGGACGGGCCGGAGTGGTTGCGCGATCCTTTCTTTCAAGCAGGACTTGCGCCCACCGTGCTGGCGACCCTGGAAAGCGCGCCGTTTCGGGAGAAGTTCGCCGCCAATCCGGACTTGGCCCGCTACCGCGCCGCGCTGGAGATGGGCAAGCGCAACCTCAAGACCTTGATCGACGCGGGCGTGCGGATTGGGCTAGGCACCGATGCCGGGCCGCCCCTGCGTTTTCAAGGCTACTTCGAGCACCGCGAATTGCAATTGATGGTCGAATCAGGACTCTCGCCCATGCAGGCCATCGTCACGGCGACAGGCCAGGCAGGGAAATTTCTTGGCCGCGCGTATCGGGTCGGCACGCTCGAGCCCGGCCAGCAGGCGGATTTCCTGGTGCTTGACGCCAACCCGCTCGAGAACATCCGCAACACTGAAAAGCTCGCCGCTGTGTGGCAAGCGGGGGCGCCAACCAAGCCCATCTTCTTGCCGTGACCCTGTGCGCGACACTCCCCAGCCAAATGAAGAAAACATTCAACACAGGGGGCACTGAGCAGAATACCTGAGACCGCAGAGACCAACGAGCCCTGTGATCTCTGTGCGGGCTCCGTGGTCTCTGTGTTGAGAGCTTTTTCAGTTGCAGCCTTGCCAGCGCGCCGTGCGGTCACGCACATGCGGGGGCAATCATGTGGCCGCAGGGCCGAGCGCGGCTCGACTTTCGCTCACCGCCCTGTCATGCGGCCTCGCGCATCCGCAGGCAATCTTGTGGCGGCGGGGCCGAGCGCCGCTCGGCCCTACTCGATCCGAATCGGCCCGGAGACGGTGCTGACCTCCAGCAGGAACGCGCCGTCGCCTACCTTCCCCTCCAGCCTGTGATGGCCCAGCGTGCCCTGGACCGTTATTTCACGAGTAGTGTGGATACTGCCGCTCACGCTCTGGGCGCGGAGAGTGAACCCCTGTTTGGCGGGCAGTCGCACGGTGACGCCGCCCGAGGACGTCCCAAGTTTCCAGGAGCCGGTGCCTTCGCCGTCCACGCTGATATTTCCGCTGGCGGTTTGCGCCCGGACCTCGCCATGTACGCCCCGGAGCTCGATGCTGCCCGAGCCCGTGCTCACCTCGACATCGCCGGGGGCGGTCTGCTCCAGCGTCACGTCCCCGCTGCCGGTCGAGGCGTGCAAGCCTCCGGCCACGCCGAGAGCGCGGATGGTGCCGCTGCCCGTGGCAGCCCGCACCTTGCCCTGCACGCCATTCAGCTCGATGCCCCCGGAGCCGGTGGAGGCTTTCACTTCATCGCCGATCTTCGCAATGCGCAGGCTGCCAGAGCCCGAAGACGCATCGAGCGGGCCTTGCACGCCTTCGATCGTCTGCGGGCCGGAGCCGGTCCCGGAGTGCAGGCGCGTCGCCTGCGGCGTCACGATTTCGTAGCTGATGGAGATATTGTGCTCCAGCGCGTGGTCCTCGATGTGGCCGATATGGATAACGTTGCCGTGCTGCTCGATGGGCGGGTTGGACTCGAGATAGAGCACTCTCTTCTCGGCGTCGTCGCCCCCTCCCGACCACTTCCCTGAGGTTCGAATGGTCCCCACCACGCGCACGGTGGAGGCGTCGCCCGTGCGGACATCGATAGAACCCGAGCCGGTGCGGACCTCCAGGTCCACGGGGCCCGTGACCTGCAGCGTGCGCTCGAAGCGGCCTTCCGCGGCCGAGGCGGAAAAGGCCGCGCCGGTGGCGAGCAGCGCCGCGGCCAGAATCAAAGCTGCGCAATGCTTGATGAAATTCATGGCAGGAGCCTCCTTCTGGACTTTTGTCGCTCGATTATACGTACCGACTCTCTTTAGCTTTGACGAGTCTGCGGCGCGGTGGTGAGCAGGTAGGGGAGGGCTCCGCCCTCCCGACGGGAGCCCAGAGGGCTCCCCTACAAGACGCCACGGACGCGCTCTTTACGTCTGCGGCCTGTTGGTGGGGTCTTGGCACGAACCGCCCCGATCCATCGGGGCACCACCGCCTTACAGGGTCAGTGCGCAGCCGGCCAGGCGTTCCAGAATTCTGATCGGGGACTTCTCGGGGAGGACCAGCGAGTCCTTGGCGACGATGAAGGTCTGCTCCAGCGCGTGCTGGCAGGAGAGATTGGAATGAGAACTCGGGCTCATGACTCGACCAACGAGAACTCCAATTTGTTGCCCTCCGGGTCGATGCGGTCCAATCGCACCCGCACGCGGTCGCCGAGGTGAAAGGCGCGCTGGGCGTGCTGGCCGACGATGGCGCGCAGGCGCTCGCGGTACACGTAGTAGTCATCGCCCAGATTCGCGAGGGCTACAAAGCCTTCCACAAACAGGTCCGTCAGTTCTACGAAGAACCCATGCTTGGTCAGGCTGATGATGAGAGCGTCAAACTCGTCGCCCAGGTGCTGGGCCATGAAGGAAACCTTCTTCCATTCGATGAGTTCGCGCTCCGCGTCGGCGGCGCGGCGCTCCGCGTCGGAGGTAGCCAAAGCAAGAGCGCGGAGTTCCAGCGGGAGTACGAACGCTCCGCCGGGAAGAGACACTGCCGGGGTGTGTTCCTGCAGACGGAACGGGGGCGAGATTCGGTCAGCCCCCAACGGCTTGCCCGCGCGGATCTGGAGCCGCCCCTTAGAACCGCCGTCCGCCGCCCGCACCCGCCCGCCCGCGCGCGCCAGCGCCGCCTTCAAAACCCGATGCACGATCAGGTCGGGGTAACGGCGGATCGGTGACGTGAAGTGCGTATAGGTCGGCATGGCCAGCGCGAAGTGCCCCAGATTTTCTTCGGAATAACGCGCCTGCTTCAGCGAGCGCAGCATGAGGTAGGAAAGAATGCGTTCTTCGGGTTTGCCTTCCAGCCGTTGGGTCAGTCTCTGGTAGTGGAAGGGTGTGATTTTCAGCTCGCCTGCTTCCGGGGTCTCCACAAATCGCGGATAACGGTCGCGTTTATCCCGCTTGCCCACGCTGAGGCGGCGCGCAGCGGGAAACTCCACCCCCAGCGAATATCCAAACGTGGCGGCAATTTCCTCAAACTCCAACACCTTCTTGGGATCGGGTTTCTCATGGACGCGATAAAGGGAGGGAATGCCCTGGTTCTCGACGTATCCCGCCACGGCCTGATTGGCGGCCAGCATGAATTCCTCGATGAGCCGGTGGGCGATGTTGCGCTCCGAGCGTGAAATCGAAATCATGCGCCCGTACTCGTCAAACTCAATGAGAGGCTCAGGGAGGTCAAAGTCGATGGAGCCGCACGCTTCCCGCCGCCGGGTCAGGATCAGCGCGAGTTCTTCCATCCGCTTGAAATTCTCAGCCAGCGCGGCGTAGCGACGGCAGGCGGCGGGCTCACCGGCCAGGACGTCGCGCACCGCTGTGTAAGTCATGCGCTCCGCGCTGCGGATGACGCCGGGCAGCAGCTCGTACTCGATCATGCGCCCCTGGGGATCAAATTCCATCAGCGCGGACATCACCAGCCGGTCGACGTGGGGATTGAGGCTGCAAATGCCGTTAGAAAGCTCCAGCGGCAACATGGGCACGGCGCGGTCGGGAAAATAAACGGACGTTCCGCGCAAACGGGCCTCGCGGTCGAGCGCGGTCCCGGGCCGAACGTAATGGGCCACATCCGCGATGTGGACCTGGAGGAGGTAATTTCCCGAAGGCATTCGCTCCACGTACACCGCGTCGTCAAAGTCCTTGGCGGTCTCGCCGTCGATGGTGACGATGGGCAGGCGGCGGAAGTCGCGCCGGCCTTCGCGTTCGAGCTCGGAAAGGTATTGCGGCGCCGCGCTCGCTTCGGCCAGGACCACAGCGGGGAAGCGGTGCGGCAAGTGGAACTTGCGAATCACGATCTCCACATCCACGCCGAACTCATCGCGGCGCCCCAGGATCTCGATCACTCGCCCGCGAGGCAGTTGACCCGGGCGCGGAAAGCTGGTGACTTCGACGTCCACGATGAGGCCGTCCAGTTCCCGAACGCTCGGTCGAGTTTGAGGACGCAACGCGGCGGCCTTGCCTTCCGATTCACCGCCAAATTGCCGATGCCGGGTTAGAAGCTTTGCTCCGGTGTGTTGAGGATGAGGAGGCTTGCCGCCTTTCCGATCTTCCGCACTCGGCTCCTCGGTCGGCCACTCCTGACCGCGCGGAATCACGATTTCGACGGGAATGCGATGGTCGTAGGGCGCAACGTAGTTATAGCGAGGACCGCAATGGAACTGTCCCACCACGGTGCTTTGTGCGCGCTCCGTGACGCGCAGAATGCGTCCTTCCAGTCGGCCGTCCGCCTTGGAGCGCACCACCTGCACCTCGACACGGTCGCCGTGGAGGGCGGAGCCCATGCCGTCCGGAGAAATGAAAATATCGAGGTCGGTGCCCTCGAGAGGGACGTCGGATACCACGAAGCCATAGCCGTCGCGGTGTCCGATCAGACGCCCAGAAACCACGTTGGGAGGGCGCGAACTTCGGCTCACTTTGCTACTGCCTGGCCCCCCCGTAGCGAGAAGTCCCGAGGGGTCCCGCGGGTGAGAGCCCGCGCCGGCATGGTCCTTTCGCGCGAGGATGAAGTGACTTTTCTTCAAGTAGGCAATCTTCCGGCTGCGCGCAAGGTCCTTGAGCGCGTACTTCAGTTCACGGGCCTGGCTGGAAGGCAAACCCAGGTCCAGTACAAGTTCACGGAGCCGGAACGTCTTATCGGGGTTCTGCTCGAAGACCTTGAGGATGGCTTGCTGGGAAGGAAACTCGCGCATCTGCTGCTCTTAACCGATTCCCCGCCTGAAGCTTTGAAGGGTGGAGTCCTTATTATCCATTATTCGCGCCGTCCGATTCCGACTTTTTGTGGCAGGTATGATGGGGCTGCGTGGCGTTCAGGCTTTATTCATGCGGCGCCGGTCGTAACGCTCGAAGCCACCACCTTTGCGTGAGAGCACTGCCTTCTGCTCTCTGCCTGCTGTACCCGGTTGGTGCCGAAGAGAGGACTCGAACCTCCACGCCCTGACGGGCACTACACCCTGAATGTAGCGCGTCTGCCAATTCCGCCACTTCGGCAGCTCAAGTTTGAAGCTGAGACAGCTTGCCGCCCACAGCCCGCTCAATGCAGGACTCGCCGCGGCCTCAATTTCCCATCGTGCCATCCGGGGGGTTTTCTGTCAAGCTTGGCTACGGCGGTCAGCGAAACCGCAAGATGGAAGCACGAAATTGGGAGCGGGTCACGGAGAACTCGGCGGATGTGACCAATCCGGTCAGATTGGAGATTCCGCAGTATGGCCCGCAGGAAATCTCCATCGGCCTTGTAGGCTAGAGGGGCCCACGGAGGAATCCGGTGAGAGCCGTCCCGATCCTCCGGGGATCCGGCAAGCGCGGGACGGGCCCTCGCTTGTCCGCTAGACTTCCTCCGGGACGGTGTAAGGCGCGCGGTAGCCGCGCTCGCCGTCGCGCAGCATGAGATTAGCCTCGTCGTCGTCCTCGACCATCTCCTTTTCGGCGTCCCAGTGCAGCGCACGGCCAAGCCGATACGCGGCGTTGCCCAGGTGGAGAAGCGTGCAGGAGATGTGACCTTCCTCGACGGGGGCGTTCAGGTTCTCTTTCTTCCGGCTGCGCACGCAATCGATGAAGTTGGCCCAGTTATTT
>Ga0187771_10003924_pt1 | contig 10450 bp, 10 predicted proteins | sample 0116_SJ02_MP15_1_FD_133139 | JGI IMG/M metagenome (GOLD analysis project Ga0187771, IMG submission 133139) | Tropical peat soil microbial communities from peatlands in Department of Meta, Colombia - 0116_SJ02_MP15_10_MG | ecosystem: Environmental > Terrestrial > Soil > Wetlands > Peat | place... | reverse complement strand
GGCCCCCAGAGCCATTGCCGTATGAAAAGCCGTTGCGGCGATGTCCGGCATTATGGGAGCGAGGAAATATGCTGCCGCGCCGATCAATACCCATCCCATTAATTTACGGACCCAGAGCATCCAGTCTCCCGATCTGGGGAGCATCGCCAATCTGCCTGAGAGCAGGGCGAGAATGAAAAGTGGAAACCCCATCCCAAGACTCAGGCTGAAGAAGACCCAGAAACCGAAAGCGGGGTCCCTGCTGTTTGCAACCATTAACAGGACCCCGGCGACGAAAGGTCCGATACACGGGGCGGCCACTATGCCAACGGTCAACCCCATGAAGAGGCTTCCGAGGTAACCGGCGTAGTTTCGAGCCGCCGCCCCGGTTATCCAGGCAGGCAGTCTGAATTCCCAGACGCCGAACATGCTCAGGGCGAACAAGAACATTACCAGGGCGACCAGCAAAAGAGTTACCGGGTCTTCAAGGAGCGTCCCCAAAAGACGCCCCGACAGGGCGGCGAAAACTCCCAGCGTCGAGTTCATTACCGCGATCCCCAGGACGTAGAGAACAGCATGGATCGCAACGGCGATGCGCCCTGCCTTCAGGGCCACGGATTTGCCGGTGAAGTAGGATATGGTCACGGGCATCAGGGGATAAACGCATGGGGTAAGATTTAGGGCCATGCCGCCCAAGAAGACTGAAAAAACGGCCCAGAACATGCTGAGGCCGGTATAGGGTCCGGGGGCCGGGTCGGCCCAGAGCGCGGGCGAAAACAGGCAAAAACAGGAACAAAGAAGGAAACCAAGTAATAGAAGTACGCCGCGTTTCATTTGCACCTTTCCAAATGTTCAAATCTGTCTGCATTTTATATCTCCGGCGGCGCAACAGAAAAGAAGAATTTTCATGCCCCCGGAGCGCCAAGAGCGAAGCATCGTTGAATTTTGTTCCTGACGGTCGTTTTCTTGGGAACCAGGCGGATTCTTCCCTGGGAAACGAGGGCTTGGGCTTCATATCTGATACCAAGTTACCTTTAGAATACCATTTTCATGTTTCGCGGGTGAGGCGAAGCATCATGGACAATTACCTAGAAAATACCATTTTCATGCTTCGCGGGTGAGGCAGGCGCCATGGGCAATTGCGTTCAAGATCGATGTGATCGGGAGGGCATACAGCGCTGCGCTCCCCCTCCCCTTCAATGGGGCGGGGTTTACCCCGCCCAATCTTGAACGCAACTCCCTATTGGCCCGAAGGCTGCGAGGTCCATTTGGTTTCCAGCGGCAGCGAGGCTTTGAAGCGGCTCGAAGAGGACGACTACGATCTTCTGTTGCTCGATATTATCATGCATCTCGACTTACTTTCCGAGACTATCGGCTGAAGAGGGTAGATTTCATAGCGAGGCTGCGTTGGAACCCGGCAACGCATTTCAGCGAGAGCCGCCCATCAGATCTGGATTTCCAGGATTTCGAAGTTCCGAATGCCTTTTGGGGTTTGGACCTTGACCTCATCGCCCTGTTCCCGGCCGATGAGGGCTTTGCCTATAGGAGAAGTAACGGATATGGTTCCTTCCAGCACGTCGGCCTCGTAAGGGCCGACCAGTCGATATGAACTCACCTCGCGTGTTTGGAGGTCTTCCACGATTACGACGCAGCCGAAGACAACTTTACCGTCGACGTTGTCCGGAAGATCGACTATTTGGGAGTGCGCCACCTTGTCGGTCAATTCCTGGATCCTTCCCTCGATGATTGCCTGTTTTTCTTTGGCAGCCTCGAACTCGGCGTTTTCCGTGATATACCCCTGGCCGCGAGCTTCCTCTATGGCCCTGATGACCGAGGGGCGGTCTTCCTTCTGCATGCGCTGCAATTCACTGCGAAGCTTCTCATATCCGTTCCGGGTGATGGGGACTCTGTGCATTCCCACTCCTTTCAAGAAATATGCGGTCTATTATTTTAATACCAAAATTTGAAAAAACTTCATCAAAAAGTTGAACGGGCATCCAAAGAATTTAGTCTCATTTTTCGCATCGGCCGATTTTAAGTTACCCACAATCGTCCGTATCGTGGTAGAGTAACTGGTTAATAACTCAGAAACCGGCACATGGCGCGACGCATCCCCCGGCAACAGCTTAAGGCGTTTAGGACACGACGGTAAGAAGGGGTCTTGGAGGACCTCCTGAGGGACTTTTATGGGCTTTAACCGGAAAGACCTTCTGGCAATTCGCGACCTGGAGGTCGCCGAAATTGAATTCATTCTCGACTCATCCCAATCTTTCAAGGAGATCAACGCGAGGTCCATCAAGAAGGTGCCGACCCTGAGAGGCAAGACCATCATTCACCTTTTCTACGAACCGAGCACAAGAACGCGGACCTCCTTCGATATTGCCGCCAAACGGCTCAGTGCCGACACTTACTCGGTAACATCTTCGACCAGTTCGATGGTAAAGGGTGAGACGGCGCTCGACACACTCAAGAATCTCGAGGCCATGAAACCCGATGTGTTCGTCATTCGCCATTCAGCTTCCGGCGCTCCCCAAATGCTTGCGGGCCGCACGACCGCCTCGGTCATAAACGCCGGAGACGGGATGCACGAGCACCCATCTCAGGCGCTGCTTGACATGCTGACCATTCTTGATAACAAGAAGAGACTGGACGGGTTGAACGTAGTCATCGTCGGAGACGTATTCCACAGCCGGGTGGCGCGTTCCAATATCTGGGGCCTTACGAAAATGGGGTCAAAAGTGGTGGTGTGCGGCCCCGCCACGCTTATTCCCCCGGATATCGAATCAATGGGCGCAGAAGTATCGAACCGCCCGGAACATTGCATTCCCGATGCCGACGTGATCATGGTCCTGCGCCTTCAGAAGGAAAGGCAGCAGCAAATGTTGCTTCCGTCGCTTCGCGAATATTCAACCTGGTACTGTATAAACGCCGACAGGCTCAAGAAGGCAAGAAAAGACGTTTTGATCATGCATCCGGGGCCGATGAACAGGGGAGTGGAAATCAGTCCCGAGGTCGCCGACGGACCCTATTCGGTTATCCTGGACCAGGTAAGCAACGGTGTCGCCGTCAGGATGGCGCTGCTTTTTCTGCTCGCGCAAAGATAAGAGAGCGATGATGGAAGCGCACAAGAATTCAGTTAATCTTGTCCTGCGCAAAGGCAGGGTGATCGATCCGGCACAGGGACTGGACGCAATAATGGATGTCGTGATCGAAAAGGGGACCATAGTCGAAATGGGCCCGGGGGTCGGGCCGCCCCCTGCCGGGGCGGCAGGCGAAGCTGCAAAAGGCGCCGCCGGGCGTTCTGAGCGGTCCCGATTCAAGCAAATCGATGCGAGCGGCAAATGGATAGTTCCGGGTCTTATCGATATGCACGTTCATCTGCGCGAACCGGGGGAAGAATACAAAGAGACGATCGCCTCGGGAACGCTGGCGGCGGCTGCCGGCGGGTTCACATCCGTGGCCTGCATGCCCAACACGCACCCGGTAAACGACTGCGCGGCGGTAACCCAATTTATTATTGAAAAAGCCAGAGAAGAAGGTTTTTGTAGGGTATTTCCCGTTGGGGCCATAAGTCAGGGGCTCGAAGGCAAGAATATTTCCGAGTATGGGGACCTTCGGGCCGCGGGCGCCGTGGCCGTATCCGATGACGGGAGGCCCGTAATGAGCAGCCTTCTTATGAGGCGTGCGCTCGAATACGCCGGGACATTCGGCCTGCTTGTCATAAGTCATTGCGAAGACCTGGAGCTTTCCGGGCAAGGTGCGATGAATGAGGGCGCCGTATGCACAAAGCTTGGGCTGAGAGGCATACCGCGCGCCGCTGAAGAGATTATGGTGGCCCGCGACATTGTTCTTGCCGAGCTTACCGGAAGCAGGCTCCATTTAGCTCATATAAGCACTGCCGGGTCAGTGGCGTTGATACGGGAGGCAAAAAAACGCGGCGTTCCGGTCACCGCTGAGACCGCGCCCCATTATTTTACCCTGGACGAAGAACTGATCTTTTCCTACGATCCCGTTTACAAGGTGAATCCGCCTCTAAGGAGGCTGGAGGACATCGAAGCGGTAAAGGCCGGACTGCGCGATGGGACCATCGATGTTATCGCTTCGGATCATGCGCCTCACAGCGCAGTGGAAAAGGACATTGAATTCGAATATGCCGCCAACGGCGTGATCGGCCTGGAATCATCCCTGCCCCTCATTTTGCGGCTGGTGAACGAAGGTCTTCTGAGCCCCTTGGAAGCAGTCTCTAAAGTAACGAGCAACCCCGCACGAATCCTTCAAATCCCATTTGGCACACTTGGCAAAGGGATGGCTGCCGATTTGAGTCTCATCGACCCGGAAGTAAAATACGGCATCGACGTTAGTCGTTTCAAATCCAAGAGCAGGAACTGCCCCTTTGCCGGCATGCAAGTACAGGGCAAGGCCCTCATGACTTTTGTGGGAGGCAGGGTGGTTCATACAGGATGACTACAATGCCGCAGGACCCTGGCCCCCCCAGAATTCTTGTAGTCGATGATGAAAGGAGCATGCGGGAGCTTCTTGAGATCCTGCTGCTCAAGAATGGTTATAGCGTCGAGTGCGCCGAGAACGGATCGGAAGCGCTCGCGGTGCTGCAAGGCCGACCGTTCGATCTTGTTATAACAGATATTCGAATGAAACCGGTCAATGGGCTGGAGGTCCTAAAGCACTGCAAGGAGATTGCCCCCCGAACCACTGTAATAATGATCTCGGCTTACGCCAGCACCGAGCTGGCGGTAGAGGCGATGAACGAAGGCGCCTACGATTTCTTCCCCAAGCCTTTCAACAACGAACAAATCCTCTCGGTGATTTCGGGTGCTCTGCGCAACAGGGGAGAGGACAAGGTATTAAAGGAGCCCCGTGAGGGCCCTCTTTATTTCGGCTGCCTTATCGGAGAAAGCCCTCCGATGCGAAAGGTCTATGAAAGCGTCGAGCGGGTAGCCAAGAGCAGGAGCAATGTTCTCGTCACCGGCGAAAGCGGCACGGGCAAAGAGCTTGTAGCCAAAGCGATCCACCTGCGGAGTTCAAGGCGGGACGGGCCTTTGGTGGTTGTCAACTGCGGGGGAGTCCCGGAAAATTTGGTGGAAAGCGAGCTTTTCGGCTACAGGAAAGGAGCTTTCACGGGTGCTGCGACAAACAAAAAAGGGCTGGTGGAAGCAGCCCAGGGCGGCACCCTGTTCCTCGATGAGATTGCGGAACTTTCCCCCCTGCTTCAGGTCAAGATTCTCAGGCTTGTGCAGGAAAAGACGATTAGAATGGTCGGCGGCACCGAGGACATTTCAGTTGACGTCCGGATCATTTCCGCTACCAACCGCGATCTCGAATGCATGGTAATGGACAGGACTTTTCGAGAGGACCTCTATTATCGGCTCAACGTGCTGCCTATCCGCATTCCGCCCTTGAGAGAGCGCCGGGAGGACATTCCCCTGCTCGCGCAGTATTTCCTTTCAAAGTTTACAAAGGATTCCGGCAAAGAGATCCACAAAGTCTCTTCCTATGCTATGGACGTTCTGTGCAATTATGAATTCCCGGGAAACGTCAGAGAGTTGGAGCACATAATCGAGCGCGGCGTGTCGATGGAATCCTCCAGGATAATCCTGCCCGATTCTTTGACGCTTTCCATGTACAGGCGAAAAGAACAGGAGCAGGCGGCCGCTCCGAGTGTTTCGGAAATTCCCCTGGAGGGGTTCGACCTGGACCAGCACATGGCCGAAATCGAAAAGCGACTCCTTCAGCAGGCCCTGCTTCAGACGGGGGGCGCAAAGCTCAAGGCCTCCCAACTGCTCGGGATCACATTCCGTTCTTTCCGGTACCGGCTGCTCAAATATGGACTGGCAACCGAAGAGGAATTAGCAGACGGCAAGCGGAGCACGGATGACGGATGACGGAAGACGGATGACGGACGAAAAAAATCCTCAAGGACTATTCCCCCAGAAATTCGACGTATTATAATCAGAAAACTCCAAATATCTAAAAGCTGGTCTGGTTCGAAGGAGCTAACCGAAAAAACCTTGACCTTTCATGAGAGTTCCAATAAATGGGGACTTCATCCGAAAGTAGAGCAATATGAGGAACTGAATTATGCCCAACAAGGATATGGATGGCGAACAAATGATGGATGATTTTGAAGACGATTCAGGGCTTGAATTCGAACAAACCGACGAGCTTGATTTTGCCGGCGAGGATGATTTGCTGCTCGAGGAGGGCGAAGATGACGAAGACCTGCTTCCATCGGTTCTCTATAAAGGGATCACCAGGCCAAAGACCGATGAGGACTGGAGGCAGCTTCTGCTCGACGCCAGCAGGGAGGGTGTGCCTGAATACAGGATTTCGGACAGTTACCGGGAAGGGGCTCTGCTGATGCACCCCGTTTTCGGAATCGGTGTGGTAACCAAACTTATCTCCTCCCGGAAGATGGAAGTCATTTTCGAAAGCAGCAAGAAACTGATGGCCATGAGCATAGTCGCTCCGACCCAGGCGGCGTGAAAGATCAACACCGGGCTTCCAATGCTGCGACCAGGTGCTCCTGCATCTGCTCGATGAGAAACGGGTAGACCAGAGGCACGCCTGCCACGACATTTCCATTGATCAGGTGATCGTCTTTTCCCCGGAAATCGCTGATCATGCCGCCGGTCTCAGTTATAAGCAGCGCGCCGGCGGCTATGTCCCATGCTTTCAGGCCGATTTCCCAGAAGCCGTCGACCCGCCCGGCGGCGAGGTATGCCAAATCGAGCGCTGCGGCCCCGGCGCGTCTGATCCCGCTTACACGCAGGAAAATGGACTTGAAGGCTCTCAGGTAGACGTCGATATATTCCCTGGTTCTGAAGGGGAACCCGGTCGCAATCAGCGCCCGATCGAGGTCCACTTTCGTGCGCATCAGGAGTCTTGAGCCATTCAACCAGGCGCCGTCTCCGCTTCTTGCAGAGAAAAGCTCATTTCGAACGGGGTCCAGCACCAATCCCAAGAAAGGTTTTTTCTCCAGGCATACTGCGATGGAAACGGCAACAAACGGAAAGCCGTGAATAAAGTTAGTGGTGCCGTCCACAGGGTCGATTACCCATGTATAACCGTCCTGCAAACCGTCATTTGCCGTTTCTTCGGCCATGATGTGGTGGTCGGGGAAATTGTGCCGTATGGCTGTCGTTATCAGATCTTCGCACCTTTTGTCGACCTCGGTCACATAGTCTGCCGGTCCCTTGCTGTGGACCGAGGAACGTGAGATGCGGCCGATCTGCTGCCGGATAAGTTCTCCTGCCTCAAGGATGGTTTTTTTGGCGATTGCTTCTATTTTATCTGGCATTATCATTCCTTTGATACTAGAAACTAATCCCGCCAAGTGAGGGACTAAATCTCAAAAGGTTCGTCAAATTGATTATAGACGTCCATACCCACATTTTCCCCCCCGATATCATCGGCGGCCGGGATTTATTCATGAGGGACGAACCTGAATTCCAGCTTCTCTACGGCGCTCCCGGCTCGAAAATGGCATCTGCGGAAACCCTGATCCAGGCGATGGATGAAAACGGTGTGGACATCTCGGTAGTGTTCGGCTTCCCCTGGAGGTCCGCTGAAGTGCTTGCGCGTCACAACGCCTATGTGCTGGATGCCGCCGCAAAGTTCCCCGATCGTCTCCTGCCGCTGGCCTGCCTTAACCTTTTCTCGCCCCTGTGCGCAGGAAAAGCGGAAACGTACCGTAAGGACGGCGCTCACGGGTTCGGAGAACTGGCCGTTTACGCCGCCGCCGGGAATATGGACCGAGTTCTCGATAATTTCAAGCAGATTGCGGGTCTATGCCGACGGGAAAACCTAGTGTTGCTTGTCCATGCAAATGAACCCGTCGGACATCAATACCCGGGAAAAGCTCCATTCGGGCTCGACCTCTACTATGACATGGCAAAAGTTGCCGCCGGGGCCACACTGATATTTGCTCACTGGGGGGGTGGCCTGTTTTTTTTCGAACTTTTGAAAAAAGAAGCCCCCGGCCTTTTCGCGGATATTTACTACGATACGGCGGCTTCCCCTTTTATTTACAGGACTGACATCTACAGGGTAGCTACGCGATTGGCCGGGGCGCACAGGGTCCTTTTTGGCAGCGACTATCCCCTGATTTCTCCGAAGCGCTATTTTGCCGAGATCAGCCGATCGGGCCTCCCGGACCCCGATATGAAATCGATACTGGGAGAAAATGCGGCCCGTATCTTCTCAGTCTGAAGCCGGGAATTTCAGGAACTGAGGTCTCACCACTCGACCGGACGCCATGCAAAACATTCGATTTGATATACCCACCTCAGCCCCTTTCCGGCTGGACCTCACGGTGTGGGTCCTGCGGCGACGGAAAACCAACCGAATCGACTCCTGGAATGGGAAAATCTATCGGCGGGCTATGACTCTGGACTCGCAGATCGTGCTGGCAAGCGTCGAACAAAAAGGACCGCCCGGAAGCGCTGTATTGGCGGTGGACCTTGCCTGTGAAAATCCATCGCCCCAGACAAGGTTGGCAGCCGAATCCGCGCTCATTCGCCTGCTTGGCCTGGATGTCGACCTAAGTGGGTTCTACGCGATGGCGTTTGCCGATGCGCAACTGGCGCCCCTTGCTGAAAAATTTATCGGAGTAAGACCCCCTCTTTATCCTACGCTCTTCGAATCCATTGCAAACGCCATAGTCCTTCAGCAAATTTCGCTCGATGCCGGGATGAGTGTTCTTAACCGGCTGACCGAAATCTATGGCGCCCGATTCAATTACCGTCATGAAGTATTCTATCTTTTCCCTGAGGTGCGTTGCCTCGCAGGGCTTGGAGTGGAAGAAATAAGGCGTGCGGGGCTGACGGCGAACAAGGCAAGGGCGCTGGCGGAGTGTGCCGGGCAAATAATGGAGCGAGGTTTATCCCTGGAATACTTTGAAGAAATGGATAATGAAACGGCTTTTAACGAGCTTGTGAAGTTTCGCGGCATAGGCAGGTGGAGTGCGGATTACATTCTTTTGAGGGGTCTGGGCAGGTTGGACGTGTTCCCACAGGGGGATATCGGGGCGCGGGCAAGGCTCAATAGCCTGCTAAGATCCGATGGAAAGCTCTCAGATCTCGACGTTGCGAATATCGTAAAGAAGTGGCAAGGCTATGGCGGCATTGTCTACTTTCATCTTCTGCTTTCCGGGCTCGCCGATAAGGGGTTAATGTGTCTTTTTTGATTTTTTAAAGTGTTTGTGAACATAAGGTTGCGGCACTTCGAACTTGCCTGGGAACGGCTTTCTTTGCGCAAACGAAAAATCGATCTCAAAGGGCCAATCTGGATGCGCCATGAGCCTGAAGTGAATCGACGTTGCCAGCGATTACAGCTAAGTCCTGGGAACCGTTTGCACGATGGCTTGACCCTACCGGCAATGATTATTACCTGACACTCACCGTCCGGGATACTCTTGACTTGTTTAACGATGCTGCCATTATACTTGCCACCGTGTGTTCCATCTGTGCTTCTCGCCAGGCCGCGCCGACAGTTCCAAGTCTTTGTGGAGGACTACAATGAAGAAGATATAGGCATTATCGGGTCTCATTGTCCGAATCCTGTCCATTTCTCATCGAATCGAGGAAAGGGTGCTGAGATGAATCCGATCCGATGACCCCAAGAGAGGCAGACTGGACGATCTTTTGCAGGAATGAGTTGCACGTCATCTACAAATGCAGCCAAGATCGTGGTTTTTCCCTTTGCGACCTTACTCTTCCGCGCCTCGGGGACTTTGGGCAGACCGGTCACGCAAGACGGCGCCCGCAATGTTGCCGCTAACTGGCTAAGCCTTGAAACCCGGCCCATGGGGTCGCCGCTGGGCCGTGAGATCAAAATGGTCGAGACCTCGTTTTTTTCTTTGGTGTCTATGTCCTTCTTTAGTGCACGTCTAAGCTCAGCGATGGCTTTTTCACCAATTTCAAGAGCACCCTCGAGGAATTCGCGATATCCATTCTCCTGGAGCAGCTTGACAGGAAAGCCGATTATTTTTTGGAGACGTTCATTCACGTTTGCCTTTAGCGGAGGTTGAGGCAAAAACTCATGAACCACTCTCCTGCCGTAAGTTGTGAACGTCATACAATACCAACTGAATACTGTGTATTTACTCCTGATGGTTATGAAATCTTGTTTTTCCGTCTCACTCAGGCTCTCAAATCCCGTCGGTCCATGGAGAGGCTCCGTATAATCGAATAACTCATCAAGTCTATCGGTAATCGTCGGCGAGAAAAAATGGTCAAACCAGCTTGACTCAAACGCATCTTGGAACTGTTCCCAGGTTATTAGCCTGATGCTGGTACTTGCTTGCATAAATTAGCGCAACGTCTCAGAGGTGCTCGAAACTCGTCATTCCGGCATGCTTTAAGCCGGAATCCGTGCGCCTGGGAGCAGGCGCGATCTGAGAGGTGCAAGTCCTCTCTCGGGAGATGTCCGCTCCCGATAGTCAAAGGTAACTGCG
>Ga0187771_10003922_pt1 | contig 10451 bp, 10 predicted proteins | sample 0116_SJ02_MP15_1_FD_133139 | JGI IMG/M metagenome (GOLD analysis project Ga0187771, IMG submission 133139) | Tropical peat soil microbial communities from peatlands in Department of Meta, Colombia - 0116_SJ02_MP15_10_MG | ecosystem: Environmental > Terrestrial > Soil > Wetlands > Peat | place... | reverse complement strand
GTCTCTCAGCTCCACCATCTTAATTGAACTGCTTCCAATATCTAACCCGATGACATCTTTCTTTTTGCCCCACATCGTCTTTTCCTCTCATTTTCAATTTGATGGAACGAGATAGATTATTAACAAATTCTCCAAAAAGTCAAGCAAAATATTTCCATCCTCCATTAAATCCTGATAGGTACTGAATCAAATCTTATAAACTATTTTAGAATTCATTAGTAACCATTTGATATTCCGTTCAATTCTCCGAGAGGCTGTATTTCCTAATCTTCGCCCTCAGAGTGGCTCGGGAAATACCCAAAAATTTGGATGCCTTCGACTTATTCCACTCCAGTTTCTTCAATACCTTAGATAGGTGCATCCTTTCCATGTTGTCCAAGGACATGTCAGAAATGAGTTCTGATACTTCATCCCCTTTATTTCCCTGAACCGATTTTTCCGCCTGTTTCAGCTCAAACGGAAGATGCTTCGGGGTGATAACATCCTGATCCGTCAAGATCATCGCTCTTTCAATCACATTTCTTAATTCCCTTACGTTTCCAGGCCAGGGATATTGAATCATCAGTTTCTTCGCTTCGTCGGAAAACCCTTTGATATTCTTATTATATTCTCTATTATTCTCTTCGATGAATAAATTTGAAAGCAATAATATATCTTCCAACCTATCACGGATCGGAGGCATTTCTACAACCATAACTTTCAACCGATAATATAAGTCCTTTCGGAACAACCCTTCCTTTACCATATCTTCTAAGTCTTTGTTGGTGGCCGCGATAATACGAATGTCAACCTTTATTTCTCTCTCCCCCCCTACCCTCATAAAAGTCTGGTTCTCAAGGACTCTCAGGATCTTGGACTGTAAGAAAGGGTTCATGTCTCCGATTTCATCTAAGAAGACTGTGCCGCCATCGGCCAGTTCAAAAAGGCCCTTCTTTGTATTCTTGGCATCCGTGAAAGCTCCCTTCTCATACCCAAAAAGCTCTGATTCCAATAGAGAATCCGGTATAGCGCTGCAATTGATTTTCATCAAAGGCTTATCACTTCGATGACTGCTATAATGAATGGCGTTCGCGGCTAGTTCTTTTCCCGTGCCGCTTTCTCCCTGGATCAACACCGATGTTTTGTGAGTCTTGCTGATCATTCCGATCAATTCCTTGACGTACTGAATCTGGGGGCTGACCCCGTAAATATGACTGTTTTGGTAGCTCTCTTCTTGCTGTCGATGGAGTCTCCTGACTTCGTTGATTAAGCTCTTTGTCTCTAGTCCCTTTTCAATGAGCAGTTTCAATTCTTCCAATTCGAACGGTTTGTTGATGTAGTCGTAAGCCCCTGATTTCATAGCTGAAACTGCCGTCTGGACATCAGAAAAAGCGGTCATCATAATAACTAAAATCTCGGTATCAAATTCCTTAATTTTTTTTAAGACCTCTAAACCATCTATATCGGGTAACTTCATGTCCAGGAGAATGAGATCAATGACATTCTTCTTGATCGTTGAAAGGGCGCCACTCCCGGACCCGCTTGAGAAGGTTTCGTAGCCTCTCTTCCTTAATACATCAGAGAGAGTCTCCTGCATTACCACATCATCATCCACTATAAGAACCGAAGGTTTCATAAGTTTTCTAACGTTCCTGGCAAATTAATGACAAAACAGGTCCCCTTCTCCCATTGGCTCTCCACCTTAATGGTTCCACCGTGTTTCTTAATAATCTGATACGTGATGGAAAGGCCCAATCCTATCCCCTTAGGTTTTGTCGTAAAAAAGGGATCAAAAATTTTATGAACGATTTGAGACGGAATGCCTTTTCCGGTGTCCGAAATGACAACCTTAATAAAATTTTGTTTCACTCCCTTCAAAGAGTTTGAATTCATCGGGCTGGCCTCGATTTTCAGCTCGCCCCCGCTGGGCATGGCCTGAATCGCATTCAAAAATAGGTTGAGGAAAACCTGATGCATTTGGGTCTTATCGACTTTGATCTTGGAAAGTTGGGGATGATAGGTTTCGATAAAACGAATTCCTTTGTCTGCAATTTCCTTGATAAGAAACGGGATGATTTCATTGATAATGTCCTTGATATGGCAGTGAACCAAATTCAGGTTTTGTGGTTTGGCAAATGAGAAGAAGGTCTTGAGGAGATCGTTGAGTCGATCAATCTCTTTTGTGATTCGGTTCAAATATTCTCTTCTCGAATCGTCTCCAGACATCTCTTCGCCAAGGGCCTGGGCAGTAGTCTTTATCCCAGCGAGCGGATTTCGTAACTCGTGGGCAATACCCGAGGCCAGTTTTCCCAATGAAACCAGCCTGTCCATTCTCAATATTTCCTCTTGGATCTTATAGATGTTTGTCAAATCCCGGAAGATGACAATCTTTCCTATTCTTTCTCCCCGGATACTTAAATGGTTATTAATGGTAAAACCGACCGGAAATTCGATATGGTCCTTCCGTGTCATCCATCCTTCCTTCCTTGTATCCAGGTCATCTGGATTATTAAGAAAAGAAGGAGTTGCACTTTGTTTTTCTCTCAAACCGAAGATGCTAAAATCCCTGCCCATCAACTCCTCTTTGTCATACCCCAAAATCCTCTCGCCAGCCTTATTGATGTAAGTGATCGTATCGTTCGTCTCCGTAATGATAATTCCGCTTCCGATACTCTGAATAATACTCTCCGTAAAATTCTTTACATCGACCAGCTCCCGTGTCAGGTGCTGAATGATTTCTTCCTTCTCGGCAACCTTTTCTTCGATTTCATTCGTTGAAGTATTCTGGTCCATAAACGAATCTCAGCCTTAAAGCTTTTTCAAATCTAAGACAGGAATCTCCATTGGCCGCTCCTGGTAGGTGGAATGGATGACCCCCGAGCAATATTCTCCAAGCTCCTCTCTTTTCTCCAAAAGGGTGGATGATTTGTTAAGGACCTCATCCACCAACAAGCCTTTATATTCTTCGTTATCTTTGACAATCAGTATCCTTGTCTCTCCAGGGCGTTCTCCTCCTGAGATTGAAAATAGCTTCTTCAAATCCACTGTCTTCACTTCAAAATCTTTCAATCGGATTTTTTGCTGACCCGGATACTTTTCCAAGAAAGTAGTTGAAACTTTGAACAATTTGAAAACCTTTTCACTTTCCACCCCAAATAATCTCTTGTTCACCCTGAAAATCGTAACACTCACAGGTCCGGGCTTAGGCCCTGCGGACGGGGTCGGGGATTTTCGAGTTATCTCCTCGATCTTGGCCGCTTGTTGTCTCAAGGTTCTAAAGATTTCTTCCGCCTTTTCCATAAACAAACTCATTTTGATCGACATGTCTTCGATCTTTTTCTCTCCGATGGTCATATCTGTGGTGCCCTTCTCGCTGGGGATAGGGCCCTTAGACTTTTCAGTTCCTACTCCTCTCCCCGGGGAAGGCATAAGGATTTTAGTATCCTTCTTCAGCCCTTCCAAGCAGGCATATCTCGCCTCGATCCCGAGATGGGCAAGTTGTTTATAGGTATTGATTTCTGCCTCGGTTTCCTTTCTCATGAGGAGCTTTAAGGTTTCCTTGCAATCCAATAAGAACTTGATCCACGGTGGCCGGATATTTTCTTCGTTCTTAATCATATGGCTTAAGACCTCTTCCATATAGCTCAGGAGCGAAGTCGTTTCGGCCTTCTGTTTCATTGCCTCTCGCAGGGCGAGGACTTCTTCTCTCGTCTTCCCAAGTTTTTCCTGTGTGATTTCCCACTCTAACGAGAGAAGTTGGGCTTCCATATTTTCAATCGATTTTGGCAATGATACGGATGGAGAAGGAGGATGGGGAGAATGGTCTCGGTCAATGGTCTTGTCTGACTCAAACTCATGAGAGGGTTCCAACAGAGAAGTTTTCATTGAGGGTTCTAAAACGGGAGGTCTCATGGAGGGTTGTGAGATAGTGGGTTCCATGGAAGGTTCTTCCAGGGTAGATTTCACGGAAGACTTCAACGAAGGGGGCTCCATAAACGGCTCTAAATCGGGAGGCCTCGGTGAAGGCTCCAGGGTCTGAGATCTCGTAGAGGGCTCTGGAGTAAGAGGAGACAAAGAAGTTTCTAGATGCGGGGATTCCGTCGGAAGAGTCTTCCGGCCGCCTCTCTTATTCTCAACAAAGAGCCGATCCACGGCATCGTCAATCTCTTCCTCAAGACCTTTGAAATCTTCTTCCCCTGGCATCTTATCCATCACCCGTCTTCCTTCTTCATTGCTTGGCCTGCTTGTCCATGAGCATAACCTTTCTGCTGACGTCCTTTACGACTAATTTGCTGATTTCTCTCAAGGTTTCGAAGACTCCCGTTCCCTTCAAAGCGCTCGCTGGATAGGAGGGTACCTTCAACATCGAATTGAGATCCTTCTCTAAAATGTCCATGGGAAGAATCTCAGAATCCGTCCCATCTAAATCGCGCTTGTTATATTGAATCACCAGGGGAATGCTCCTAATGCTGACCCCCTTTTCCGCCAGGTTCTTGGCTAAATTAATAAGGCTTTCGATATTCTTTTTCCTCTGTACTTTCAACGAATCGGCGACGAAGACAACGCCATCCACTCCCTTTAGAACTAATTTTCTCGTTGCGTCATAGTGGACCTGTCCGGGGACCGTATACAGTTGAACCCTTATATCAAACCCTCTGATCTTGCCTAAGCTCAGAGACAAGAAGTCGAAGAAGAGTGTCCGATCCCCTTTTGTGTCGATGGATACCATTTTGCCCTTGATATCTTCCATCGTTTGGCCGTAAATATACTGCAGGTTCGTGGTCTTTCCGCAAAACCCGGCACCATAGTAAACAATCTTGCATTGAATCTCATCTTTGCTAAAATTGATGAAAGGCATTAAAGTCTATTCCTCTCTTTGGGAAGATCGAGATGGATCAGCGGATTTCAACCTTCCCTTTTCAAAGATGGATGAAAGAATTTTTGAGAGCTCATCTATGATCTTATTGATCTGTAGCCGAATCAACCCAAGAGAGGTTTTGTCATCAAAGAGTGTGACCATGATGACATGCTCACCAATGGCTGAAAAATAAACGTTTTCACATTTTCCCTTATGAAACAAAAGCGTAAATTCTTCTTCCCCAAGCATTCGGGCGATTTCGGCAGTGGCTCCAAAGTTGGCCGCCGTCAGCGCAGAAAGGGATATAATGTCGATCTCTGGGGTATTCCCTTCATGGGCGATCAACTGACCCGATCGATCGATAAGCAGGACAGAATGCGCCATGGATGAAGACACCAGCTTGTCTAAGCAGTCATTGATTCTTCTTATGTCTTTTTCGGTAATGACGATGTTCATAAGGATTTATTTTCTCTGAGCCCGCCCAGTCGATAAAATTGCCTATGATTTATCATCGTTTCGTCGCATGGCCTCAACCAAGAGATGCTCCCAATTTTGGTAGATCGTCTGAACAGGAGGAGTCACACCGACATTTGAAACAAACTCCCCCTCCTGCCAACCTAATATCTTATAAAAAGCATCCGTTCCTTTTTGTTCGCCGCATTCGGCATGGATAATCTCCCCCTCATTCAAATAGATGACCCCCTTTTCTCCGTTCCGTGTGATAATTAACGCGGTGGTTAATCGACTCAGGCAGTTAATTTGAATGATATCTGTCAGTTGGAGACCAAAAACTTTCCCTCGAAACCCTTTTTTCTTTCCGATCAAATCGATAATAATTTTTCTGAGATCAGAGATCTCAAAGGGCTTTTCCACATAATAGAGGGACCCTCGCTGATTCGCTTCTTTCTGAACATCTGCAGACCCATAGGCGGTCATGATAATCACCTTAGTCTGAGGGTATTCTTTCTTGATCTTCACCAGAAGGTCTAAGCCGTTGATATCTGGCATTCTGATATCGGAGATGACCAAATCGATCTTATTCTTTTCGAGGAAGTTCAGGGCCTCGCTTCCGTTGTTTGCAATGAGCACTTCGTAATTATCTTTGTCTTTGGAAAGGCTTCTTGCCATGCTCCAGGTTAAAGTCTCTTCATCATCCACAATCAGAACCTTCTTTAAATTCTCTACCATGCTGCTAATATCTCTATATTTGACTTTTGTGCACAACTTATGAAGATTTTTGAATAATACAAGCAAAATGAGTACCAATCCATGATAAATAATGTACCAATAAAATACTTAATAAATTCATCCTGTTATCATTATTCTGTAATTCTGGACATGATAACAAAAATTACCAAGATGGTCAAAAATTGACCAATGAAGAGCAGTTTGAATCGATGTTTTTCCGGTCCGATTGACCGAGGCCGGGGCACTACCCTGGAAAATGAGATAAACTATACCCGAAAATGACCCTTATTAACCTCAATAAGAATAATGCTTCAGTAAGGCAGACCCACCCCATCAGAAATGACTACCGGGTCCCTGAAATCTGGCGTCCTCTCTTTAGGCCTGTGTAGAATTTCTCCCGGGTCTTTTAAAAGCTTGACTTTTTCGAGTTGATTGGCTAACTTTTTATTGGTTTTTTCCCGAGGTAAAGTTTGGCGATCGACAAAGAAAGCATATTAGACACCGCGCAGAAGTACATCCTAAAGGGGCAATTCCAAAAGGCGGTCAAGGAGTACATGAGATTACTCGAGGCCGAGCCTCGGGACAAACGACTGCACTTAAAATTGGGGGACCTCTACCTGAAAAACGGTGAGCAGGATAAAGCGATTCAGACCTACTTGAAGGTGGCCGACCTTTACGGGGAAGAGGACCTAAATTTCCGGGCTATCTCGATCTATAAGAAGGTTCTTTCAGTTAATCCAAAATTCAGCGAAGCCCTTCATATGATAGCTAAATTGTATTTGAAAGAAGGGTTGGCAGGAAATGCGAAGAATTGCTACCAGAGCATCCTACAGATTAATCCCAAGGACTCCGAGGCAGTAAAGGCCATCAGAAATATTGAGAGCCCGCAACCGCCAAAGGAGGGAAGTCTCACCCCCTCAGCAGTAGATTCGTTTCCTCCCGGAACTCCTCGTCCCCCCGAGAGAAAATCCGGTGCAGAAAGTTCCGACCTTCTCACCCATCCCAGGATGAATGCTTCCATGTTATCCTCAGCACCTGGAATCTCTACGCTTGACAAAGATTCGGAAATGCACTATCACTTAGGCGTTGCTTACAAGGAAATGGAACTCTTCGATTACGCCATCACTGAATTCGAATTGGCCTCGTCAGCCTCCAGCATGAAGTTTGATAGCTACATCATGCTGGGAAATTGCTATCTGGAGAAAGGCGAATATAGTAAGTCGATTGAATACTATCAAATGTCCTCTAAGATACAGGGATTATCCAAGGAGAAATTGGCCTGGCTCCACTTCAATTTGGGTTTGGCCTATGAGGCGAGCGGGAAGGTTTTAGAGGCCATCGATACTTTTAACCTTGTCCTAAAGTTGGATCAGTCGTTTGCCGAAGCCAGGGAAAAGATTCGCAAGCTTCAGCCACTCCGGAAATAAGTATGATGCAGATAAACCTAGGGAAATAATTTTTCCATCTGTAACCACTTGTTTGGGCTGATAATAGAATGAATGAGCTAGAAAAATTCGAATTGTTAAAATATTTCTCTCCAGCGGATTATTTTTGAGGGAGGAATCATATCTTTCAGTTTCTTTGATACAGCACTGCAATAGATAACGCCCGCATTTTCGTCCACCTGAATCGTAACGTTTTTCCCCGCCATAAAACCTCCTGTTACATTCTTTTGCCCGCCCCCTGTACAGACCACCGCTCCTGTTGCCAAAATGACTCCGTACCAGGTAAAGCTTCCATCAATTTCAAGGTTCCCTTCAACGAGGAGAATGCCTGCTCCGTGTGAATTTCCCGCCAATTTTAATGTCCGTGTCCCCTGCATATTAAAATAGACGATACTCATTGGTCCCATATATGTCGTCGGAACAGTCGTATCATTACTCACGGGCGCTCCCCAGCTCTCAGAATATCCGGATAATGATTGACTTTCATTGAAAATATACTTGAAATGAGCATCACTTTTTACATAATTTAATATCTCTTTTAGCTGCAGGGCAATGGGAGGCGGCATACTTGCTAGAGTGACTTTAGGGGGCGAACCGTCTATAGAAGGGCTACCCGATTCTATGATCGGCGGAATCAAGGTGGTCATGCTAATAATACCCGGTTTGTTCATCACCCCACAACCATCCCTCCCGCTGATATAAGTTGAACTTCCTTGAATATGGACAGGCATCTCTGAATAAAGTGCTGCCGGCGGATCACAACCAGGGCTTTTTATCAACTCCACTTCTAATACCTTGTTTCCCCCATCTGATGTAAATCCGTAGCTCTTCAGTACATAGACCGGAACCCCGCCATACTTAACCACTTGGTTGGCAGCATCTATTTTATGCTTTATTTCGACCCCGAAATCCAATTGATTTTGTAGACTCGGGACGGAATTTGGATCACCAGAGACATAGCCTATTCGGGTTGCGCCCTGCCCCGGATATTTGGCGAGGAGAGCTTTCCAATTAGGATTTGCCGGGTCGCTGTCAGCTATTTCATTCGTTGCCCCGTCTCGAAACCTGCCCATAAATTCGTTTATCCCCCCCTCCGCGACGTAAAAGGCCTGCACCGATGCCCTTTCGTTGGCAGAGATGCGTATATCATACGTGCTGGTATTCAAAGCGCTGATCCCGACGAGGGTCACCACTAAAAGCAATAGCATAGTTAATATCAGGGCAATCCCCTTTTCTTTTCGCAAAAGTCTTATCTTCAACTCTCTCCCCCAATGACCATCCAATACCTATAATCCCATGTTTCGAACCCTGATATTGGAGAATAGCGTTCTCCTGCGATATCCATCTCCTCCTCTATATTCGGGGTCCAACATATTTGTTTTGGCAGTGACCGTCACTTTGACCATTCGAATATCTGCGGGGTTCGCCGGCACCTCTCCCTTTGCATCAAAATAACTGAATTCAAGGCTCTCTATATTTTCGGCCAAAGGTTGCCCACCGCCTCCGGTATTCTCATTTCTTCGAAGCATGGTTTTGCCGCCACTCAGCCCAATGTAATAACTGATCGCCTTAACTAAATAGACAGGTTGATGGATTGGATGACCCTCTGTCAAAGGAGTCTCTAAAATAATTGTGTCTTCTGTAACACTTTGAACCGGATAATTATTGAGTCCATTGAGGCATAAATATTTCTTTTTATCGGCATTAAATATCCTTGCGTTGGTCACCTTCAACTGATGAGCGCCTTTCTCTGCGTTTTGTTTTAATGCCCCAACCTCATCTGCCAAGACGATTGTGATTGCGTCCCTTGCCGGGGTGATGATGTTAGTAAATCCATTCACATTACCAAAAATAGCCAAAATATCGCCCCCATGTCCAGCCATCCTGATTTCCCGTGTCATTTGACCCATGGCGACCCTAACGCTTTGCTGCATCTCTGCCACTTGATCCGCAACCGCATAAGTTCTTTGCTGACTAATAAATGTTCGAAATAAAACAGCAGTAAGAAGGCTACCTAACGCCAAAGCAAGGAGCAATTCTATGAGCGTCAGCCCGTCCCTTTTTTTAAAAAGACTCGAAGACATTATTTTGACCTGATTGTTGAAAGGCTAATGCTGTGATCCCATGGATCTGTCCATTGAACAGTAACAGTAATGATCTTCATCGAATTTCCTGCATCTTCCACAATATCGTAATGCCTTGAGAAAATCGTACCCGATATCGCCCCCTCGTCGTGTTGGCCGCTGCTTAAATCAGAATCGCTATAAGACGAATTTTTTAAATATTCTAATTTGTCTTGAGCCAGAATAGTGGCCTGTGTCACATTGCTACTGAAATAGCCACTCTTGGTCGAAGTGAATTGCATCGCGGCAATTCCAAGGAGGCCTACAGCCAAAATGATCAAACCAATTACCACTTCGATTAAGGTGAAGCCTTTGGGTTTTCTAAAATATTTATTCAATTCTAACCCTTCCCGTCGCAGCGGTGAGACTAATTGTCTTTGTCCCCTTTCCACTCAATAACGTTACGGTTCCCGCTGAGGATGTGGAATTGGGATTGAATTCTGCATGTTTTCCCGGTAAGGTATTCGTACGGATGGAAATTCCGGGTGGAAGAGTCTGCACAGCTCCATCACTCACCCAGTTTCCTTCAATCGTCCGAAATTGAAGAACATAACGGTTATCGCCGATATCGGCATCATCCAGGTTGACTCGGTACGAAATATTGTTAGAAACCGCTTTCATTTGAGCCGTCCTCATGGTCGATACAATATCTCTTGCCGCGCTTCTTAAGCGATAGATCGGCAACCAAGCGCTGATGTTGGGGGTCAAAAGACCGGCCATGATTCCAATAATGACAAGCACAATGATCAACTCAATTAATGTGATGCCCTTCTGATTCATTCCGTCCACAAATATGTAACTTCTTATCGGCATCATTTTATTGGATTGAGCAATTTTGTCAATAATATTTTTTACGCC
>Ga0187771_10003921_pt1 | contig 10453 bp, 10 predicted proteins | sample 0116_SJ02_MP15_1_FD_133139 | JGI IMG/M metagenome (GOLD analysis project Ga0187771, IMG submission 133139) | Tropical peat soil microbial communities from peatlands in Department of Meta, Colombia - 0116_SJ02_MP15_10_MG | ecosystem: Environmental > Terrestrial > Soil > Wetlands > Peat | place... | reverse complement strand
GCGCTCGGTCGGTGGTCGCGATTGACAAAAACCCACACGCGGTGGTAAACGCAAAGTTGAACGGCGTGGAGGCGTTCGTGGGTGATCTCTTTGCAAGTTTACACAGACGCTATGACCTCGTTGTCTTTAACCCTCCGTACCTACCCAGCCAGAGCAGCTTGACTAACGACTGGCAGACCGCGGCGTGGGACGGAGGCGTCTCCGGGAGAGAAGTGATAGAACAATTCCTCGCGCAAGCCAGCGACTATCTGACGCAAGAGGGGCGGATACTTCTCGTGATCTCATCGGTCACCGGCCACAAAGAGGTAACCAAGTTGATGCGCGCACAGTTCAAACGCGTTCGAACCGTTGCAAAACGCAAGTTCTTCTTTGAGATGCTCTACGTGTTGCTCGGCGCAGAAACAATCCGTCAGTAGCGCAGCGACTAAAACAGGCTTAAAAAGGAGCTATGAATTTATAGAAGAGTAGTTCGTCGACGTAAGTGCCGTCGTCGAGCCGCCCTTTCTTCAATCTTCTTCCCTCACTGGTGTAGTTCAAGGACCGATACAGTGCTGCCGCCGCATTTCCGTCGTAGCAGTTCACCTCAATCTTCTTGATGCCTCGGTCCATAGCTATCTGCTCAAGGGCCTCAATGAGCTTTTTACCAAGGCCTTTTCGTTGAAATGCCGGGTGAACTGCTACGCCGAACGAAGCGACGTGAGCGGCTCTCGATTGAGGCTCGTGCATTATGAGTGTTGCAGAACCCACAATCTTGTCTTGACGTAGGCCAAGCAGGGTGATTTTATTTGCGTTGAGGGCGCTTAGCCAGTCTTCCTTGTTCTTTTGCAAATCGGCCTCACGGTAGCGCCTGGCCAAGTAGTGGTCGACTTGACTCAACCACGAGTAAAGATATTCGTAACCGCCGTGCTGGTAATCGTCAACGTCGGCGACTTTCAGTTTGATGAAAGTTCCATCGTCAAGAGTGATTTGATTCACCGATCTGCCGATTGCCCGTCAGGCTAATGCTCCCGATTTTGACCTAATAAGTCCTAAAAGTGTTTCGAACTCGTCTTTCAGCTTCAGCGAAGCATCCTGCATAGCTTTTAGTGGATCTTTGGATTCAGTTTTTATGTAGAAGATTGGATTACTTATCATTGGATGCTTGACGTCATAGGTAGCGGTTTCGACTTCCGGATCTTGAAGGAGCGCATATTTCAAGACATTCAAGAATGTGTGGCCCTCATCGAGAAATTCTATCTCAGCTTCATTCTTCGTCACGCGAATTATCTTGATGTTCATTTTCTAGAAATCTTTGAAAAACAGGAATGAAGCGGCGTTGAGCCTTAGATTATGCCCTTTCCGTAATCCTCCGAGATCTTTCGCGTTTCAACACGCTCGCAGCTCGGACATTCCAGCTTGTTTTGCTTGCGTACGAGTGGGGTCCGGCACCTGGCACAGAGTGCTTTGATAACGCCTAAGTCCTTTTCAACAGTGCTCAATCTCAAGCTCTTTTCATCTATGACTTTGGCTTTTATGATGTCTTGCTGGTCAAACTCGGTTTCAAGTTTCGCGACGTACGAATCCTTCACATTTGAGATGTGAATAGCCCCTTGATCTGCGTTTGCGATCTCCCGGTTTTCGTGACCTTTTATTCTCGCAATATCCACCAAAACGACTGCATTCTTGAGATCGACCACTCGGCCGACTACGATATCTCCCGTCTTAAGCATCGGAGGGGTCTTCATGACGGGCAAGACTCGCACCGTTCTATCCTTCTTGTCTGTTTCGACTTTTCCGGTGATGGCGGCGAATATTTTACCCCTTTCTTCATACGTCCCTTCGCCTGGCAAGTACTCTTCAGAAGCACCTATAAGGTCCCCTGGCACGACTAAATCGGTCATTTCTTATCCTTTCCTTCCTTCTCAGTTCAAAAAATAATAATTCAAAGAGCGACTTCGATTCGATAAATTATCGCGTCTACGTACCGTACTTCATCTTTATGAAACTTAAAGGTATGTGCAATGGGCAGCTTGACCTTTATTGCGTCAGTAATGCGATGTGGCTCGAGAAAGCGCCGTACAAAGCCGTTAACGACGGCATTGTGCAGCAAGTAGACAACCTTGCCGACGCACACCGACTTACTCAAAAAAGGCCTGTCGCTGCCCCGCTGCTGGGCTCCAAACGGAGGATTCATCACGACCGTCTCGAACGACCCTTCAAAATCCTCAACGCGGCAAAGTTGCCACGACACGTGCACCCCCAGCAGCTTCGCATTTTTTCGAGCTAGGTTGAGCGCTCGCTTGTCTGAATCAACGCCTGTGACGATCCCTCCGAGTAGAGCTGCGCCTAAGGCAAGTACGCCCGTGCCACAGCCCAAATCCACTACGTCAACACCGTCGATATCCCCTTGCATATAAGCAAAATGCAAAAGTCGAGCAGCCACTGGCGCTGAAGTTGGATATTGCTCGTAGGTTGCGGACGGAGATTCGAACCCCTGCACCTGTTCGAGGATGATTTCAAGCTGACGCTGTTTCATTCATATGACTGCGTGCACCTTGGGAGAGCAACGATGGCGCTTAATAGCACAATTCGGCTAAGCTATCGCTTTCTGCTCAATACATACGCGACAAAAGTCAAACCGGCCAACGCAAAGATAATTTCGAATCCTGGGAGAGGATTGCCGCCTGAACTGCTTGACTGAGCAGTGGCGCTACTCTGGGCAGTACCATTGGCATTTTGATTGGTAGACGTAGGCGGGATATTGACAGCCTTGTTAACCCCTGCGTAGGCCGTTGCCTGCGTCGTCAAGTTACCTGCCGGATTGGTGCCTGTCACTGTGATGCTAAGCGTTTGGCCGTCTGCGAGCGTTTTGCTTGCTGACATTCCGTACCATTCGACCAGCCCTGATGGCAAGGACATGCCTATCAAGTTGGGCGGAACAGACGAGTCGGTAACACTTCCCGTGATTTGGCTTAAATTAGCTGAGAATAGGCTTTCTACGGCGGTATCGTTGACGCCAGGATTCTGAGTTGTGGGAAAATCGGTTTGATGACAAATTCGACAATTACCTTGCACCATCGCAATGACAGAAAAAGAGTTCCCTGTATTCACGACCTGCTTAGATGCATTTCCTTGTGACCCGTAAATTGTTGGGACTATGCTCAGCGGCGCGTTGTCAACCGTTAGTTCGGTTGTCCGGGTGGGCCCATACGGGTCTTCGACCCTGATAATATATTGTCCAGGGGTGAGCTCTGGCGTTATCCACGAAAAGAGGATGTAGCCATTGGAAACGTTTTTAGAGTCGTTGGCGCCACCGTCAGTGACGTCCGCTATTTTCACCCACGAGCTGCCCTGGTCATCTGCGAGGCCATTTCCGTTCTTATCGTAGTAATAGGATAATGTAACCGTGCTTCCATTTCGTTGCATGTTTGCCGAAATAAGGACTCTATCGCCAGCATGAACGGTTGTAGGCTGAAGTTGGATCATGGTGGTAGCGGCTGAAGGAGTTATAACGGCGCCTACTAGTACCAAAACAGCGATCGAAGAAATGAGCAGTAGCGTTACATAGTGGATCAAGCGTGGCATTCTAAGGACCTCGAAAAGTTTCCCAACTATTATCGGCAAGTTCATATATAAAACATTCGAGTGTCCTAATGCGGCACAATCGTTATATTCAAGAAAAAAGGTCGGAGAAGTGCTTAATCGACGAGATATGTTTATTGCTCGCAAGAATGCTAAAAAGAGTAAGATGAATGACTTTTTTTATCCGAAGTCAGTCGCAGTTGTCGGAGCTGCCCGCGAAGAGGGTAAGGTAGGACATGCTGTGCTGAAGAACCTGCTTGATGCAAAATTCAAGGGAGAACTTGTGCCTGTTAATCCGAACGCGGATGAGATCTTAGGGTTGGCCACAGAACATTCGGTAAAGAAGGTCGATCTCGCCGTGATAGTAGTTCCAGCAAGAATCGTCCCCGCAGTTTTGCAACAGTCTGCGCGCGTTGGCATAAGGGCAGCAATCATTATGTCGGCGGGATTTCGAGAGTCTGGGGCAGAAGGCGCAAGGCTCGAGGCTCAGATTCGACAGATATCAAAAAAATATGGCATTCGAGTCGTGGGCCCCAACTGCTTAGGTATCATCAGCACCGCAGCAAACTTGAATGCGTCGTTCGCCAGCGAATACCCGATCAAAGGCGGTATTTCACTGATATCACAGAGCGGAGCAATTTGTACGTCGTTTTTAGACTGGGCGGCCAATGAAGGCATTGGCTTTGACAAGTTCGTGAGCGTCGGCAATAAGGCCGACGTGGCAGAAGCCGAGCTTTTGGAGTACGTCGTACGCGATGATTCGACACGTGTTGTTGTACTCTATATCGAGGGCATTGATAACGGCCGTGAGTTTATGAGGGCGTCGACAGAAGTTTCAAGATTCAAGCCCGTTATTGCTCTAAAAGCAGGCCGGACCGATACTGGCGCTAAAGCAGCATCCTCGCACACCGGCGCACTCGCCGGCTCGGATGCCACCTATGACGCGGCATTCAAACAATCAGGGATCTTGCGCGTCCATTCTATTGATGAACTTTTTGACGCGGCGAAAGCCTTCTCGCGCTGCCCGATTCCGAAAAGCCCAGGTCTGGCTATCATAACGAATGCGGGGGGGCCAGGCGTGCTCGCAAGCGACGCGAGCTCGGAGTGTGCGGTACCGTTGGCAAACTTTACGAAAGAGACGATAGACGGGCTTCGAAACTCGCTGCCTCAAGCGAGCAACATCTACAATCCTGTCGACATCCTCGGAGATGCGAAGCCGCGTCGATATTTAGAGACGCTTAAGGTGGTGCTGTCCGATCAAAATGTAGGCGTAGTTATCGTACTGCTCACGCCCCAAGCCATGACCGAACCTGAACAGACTGCAACGCTGATCAGCGATCTGTCGTTGAACTCGAACAAACCCGTTATTACCTCGTTTATCGGTGGAAAGGAGCTGAGCTTGGCACGAGAGATGCTAAAAGGAGGCAGAACTGCGGATTTTGGCAGTCCAGAAACGGCGGTCAGGGCGGCCCACAATCTCATCAAGTTTAGGGAGATTGCGACCTCCTCAGAGGCCGCACCAATGCAGGTGCGAAGAGAACCGAACCGCGACGCGTTTCTGCTTATTGAAGCAATCCGATCGGACGGACGAACTGTTTTGACAGAAGAAGAGGGCAAAGCTGTGCTGCGAGCTTATGGCGTAACAACCCCGAAAGACCGCGTTGTAACGCAGCGAGATAAGATCATTCAAGCTGTGCGTGAGATCGGATATCCAATTGTTATGAAAGTAAACTCGCCAGATATCGCTCACAAGACCGACGTAGGAGGCGTGATCACGGGCATAAACAATGACAGAGCGGCTAAGAACGCCTTTGATCAAATATATGCGAACGTCAACAAGCGCATGCCACAAGCGCAAATCAATGGAGTCGTGATCCAAGAGATGGTTCAAGGTGAAGAGGTTATCGTTGGAGTCACTCGAGACCCCCAATTCGGCCCGTTTATCACCTTTGGCTTAGGGGGGCTGTACGTGGAAGTACTTAAGGACGTGGCACACAGATTGGCGCCAATAACAGTAGCAGAAGCAAAAAAGATGATCGCAGAAGTCAAATCATATCCGATTCTCCTTGGCGCACGAGGCAGAAAGGGCCTCGACGTAAACGCGGTGGCGGACACGATCGTGCGCGTAAGTCAAATCAGCGAAGATTTCGAAGAAATTCAAGAAATGGAGATTAATCCGCTTATGGTGCGAGAAAATGGCTGCGTTGCGGTGGACGCACTCGTGGTAGTAAGCGGCAACAGATAAAATGAAACGAAACGTGAGAGGTGAATAACGTGGAAGCTAAGTGCGACGTGCCAACGCTGGTCGTAAGTTCAGTTTCTGAACGCAGCGGCAAAACTATACTCGCTTTGGGCCTTGCGTTGAACTTTAAAGGGGTACTCGGGTTCTATAAGCCCATCCGCGAGAACCTTATAGCGATTAACGGAAATTTGGTGGAGGAGGACGCGTATCTGATGAAAAACGTCCTCAGCTTGGAAGACGAGTCACTGCTTTCGCCGTTTACCTATAACCTGTTCAAAGGCGTCAAAGCCGAAGACGTGATCTGCGGCTTAAATCGCATTTGTGGCAACAAACAGGCAGTTTTGCTCGAGGGCACGAAAGACATTAGCACAGGCTTCATCCACAACGTTTCCAGCGTCCAGCTCGCACGAAAACTCAACACCGAGATCTTGCTCGTGACCGACATCTACTCTCTCGACAAGGTAGCAATGACGAAACTTCTTCTCGAGAAGCTCAAGGTCAGGCTCAAAGGCGTGGTATTGAATCAGTCACAAGATCCCGGATTCGAAAACTACATGATTAAACGCGGAATAAATATACTCGGATCCATTCCGTTCTTGAAAGAATTAAAAGCCCTTCACGCGTACGAAATAGCTGATGAACTTGGTGGAGAAGTCATAGTCGAGGGAGAGGATCGGCTCATCGAAAAGGTCCTTATAGGAGCGATGACGCCCGAATCCGCACTCAAGTACTTCAGACAAGTTCCCGCAAAGGCAGTCATCACGGGGGGTGACAGAGCCGATTTGCAGCTGGCGGCGTTGTCGACTTCGACATCATGCCTTGTGCTTACTGGAGGATTATATCCCGCTAATCACGTGATCGCCCGGGCTCAGGAACTCGGCGTAACCGTGATCTTAGTCCACTTAGATACACTGACCGCTGCCGAACGCGTAGAAAGGCTTACGGCGCGCATTGATCCATCCGACAGCCGCAAAATTAGCTTAATAAAAGAAACCGTTCTACAAAACCTCGACACAGATTCCATATGGCAATTGTCTTAGAGCCAGATGGCGCGCTTGAGTGAAATGATGCTGCGGAATAGCCATCAAGCGCCTCTCTTTCCTCGTATTTTATTCCTGAGAGCTTTTTTGGAGGTCACGTCACCCACCACAAACCCGTCTGTCTCAAATTGTGGCGCGTCCTCGATTGAAGCAGAGTTCTGCGGCGTGCCCATTTGGTCTGAAGGCGCGACTTCTGCTGCTGTGACCTCTATCCTACGTGACGGCAGCCTGCTGGAAGCTGCACCGGCCATATCATCGCGTGAACGGTCGAGTGGCAGTGACGCGTTACCAGGTACAAGATGACCAAATTCGCCGCTGCCTCCAGCAGGAAAGTCTCCCTTGAAGTGCTCTTCCGCATAGCGATCATCTCCGGATCTGTTTTGCGAGAAAACAAAAAACAGCGCGATCGTTATGAGCCCCGTGATCGCGATTACAAAATATAGCCAGCTATTGAGATGGGTTAGCGCATCGGCTGCGCTATTCTGCCCCGCAGCGTCTCCTGCCTTTCCTGCTGATCCGCCAGCGGCTGTAGGGCTTGCTGTTGGGCTTGCGATCGTCAGCGTCGCGGCGTTTTGCTGCGTGTCGTAGGGAGGCGTTGCTTGATTTGATGGATCTGTGCCGTTTTTGTAAGCGACCACCCCGATCGTGTAGCTGCCAGCTGACAAGCCGGTAGGTGAGAACGTAACAGAACGGGTTTCGTCTGCCTTCAACGCGACAACAGAGCTATCAGAACCAACATCTGTGCCTCCCGCATTTTTGTAAACGATGTCGATTCGAACTCCGTCAAGAGCGACTTGACCATTTTGTAGCGTGACGATCACGTGTGGCGTCATCACGGACTGACCCGTCGGGGCAGTTTGCACCCCTGTGATCTTCACGGATGGCGTCACGGTTTGCTGCGGGGATGGCGGATTGACGTTAAATCGCTTTGTTAAGTTGTTGTATAAGCTGTTAATCTGGTCGAAAATATTCCCGCCTTCGTTTAGCTGCGCTATCGTTGGTTGATGTGGCGCGAACGCAGCCGATGCCGTCAATGGCGCAAAGGCTACTAACACGATAAACACAGAGCCCAATGAGAGCGCTGACAGGGCGAGTCGACGCATGTTCTGAGAGGACCTTTTTTTGTCTGCCTTCATGTTTAGACGCGAGGATTTATTTACATATGGCGCAAGTAGCCGAGAAAACTAAAAAACGGAAGAAGCCGCGGCCGTTTGCACGTGCCATTAAGATTGTCGGAGTTAATCAAGCAGTACTACGTTAATCGCGTGAAGGCTGTCTAAAACAAGACTTTGATGAGATCTGAATCCTTTATGATTCCCTCGAGTTTTTCGTCTGCCGTAACAACGGGCAGAAGCTCAACGTCGAAGCGCCGCATTTGTCTCGCACATTCGCTGACTCCCGTCTTGTGATAAATCGATTCGTATTCGGCCATCATTATATCTCTCACCGGCACAGTCGGGAGTTCGACTCTGGATACGCCATAGTAAAGGCTCATCGTGTCCCGCACCGCTTCCCAAGTCCACGCGTCCTCATCGGAGCCTGCTGATAGGTCTGCTTTTTCTATTGTGTCCTCGATTTTGCTTGCCTTCAAAAGAGCGCTTTCTGTGACAATGCCAACGACCCGATTAGACGAATCAAGTACTGGACTCGCGTCTGCATTCGCAAGCTTCATGATCTCACCAACGACGTCAACCGGCGTCATTTCCCACACCGCGACTATTTCTCGAATGATATAATCATCGACGGGCGTTCCGATATCCATATCCGCTATCGCACTCACGATGTCTGTTACGGTGATGAAGCCGACAAGCTCCGAATCGTCGACGACCGGCATCCGTCTAATGTTATTTTCTTCAAAGGTTCGCGCCGCCTCGTTGATGGTCGCCTTCGGCGAGACAAAAACAGGGTGCCTCGTCATGAGAAGTGCTATTTGGTCCTCCTCGGGGTTTCGAAATATGTCCCCACGCGTGATCATTCCAACCAGCTTGTGATTCTTAACAACTGGGACACTTGTCACGCCTTTGTCTTTCATGATTCTGAGAGCCGTATCTCGCGATCCAGGAACCTCCGCAAATGCGACGTCCGGGGTCATCACATCTTCAACTTTTGTCATCTTCGAGCCTCAGTACTCTCACTTAGTTCGGTAACCAGCCAGACGCCGTCATGGTGGCCTACAACTCCGCACACCCATTGCGCAGCACGAACAACTGAGATTTCGTGCGCGCGTCCCTTGCTTGCTGCTTGGGGGCCCTCGCTGTAAGCGATCACGGGTAATCACTTCATCCTCCTTGTGTGAGTAGCGCGATGTCGTCCGGCCGAGCTCGTCTGACCACGCTGCTGACTACATTCTTGATTCCAAAGAGGTTATTCGAGCGGTCATTGATGACTAGTAGATTGGCTCTCTTGCCTAGATCAATCGACCCAAGTTCGTTCGCGACCCCTAATATTCGGGCATTGTTCAACGTTGCCATTTCGAGCACTTTGCGGTCGTCGTGCAAAAACGCTTTTGCGGTGAACTCCATTTCTGCAAACATGTTCACTGAGTTAAGCATCACGTTGTCTGTACCTAGCCCGACAACTGTCTCCTGCAACATTTGAGTTATTGGCGGATGTGAGAAAGACGCCCCGACGCCCGTTACGAGGTTTGATCGAGGACACACCACAATGGGGATGCCGCTTTCAATTTGGTGCTTAGACGCGTGGGTCATGTGAATGAGACAATCTGGGTTCAACTCGATCGCAGAACTAACATCAGAACCATCTTTTTCGCCTGCGTGAATGGCAATAAACTTGCCGCGAATTCGCGCCTTGTCGATCATTGTAGTGAGCGACGAACCGCTGATGTCACGACTTCCGCTTACTCCGATACCGTGAGCGATATCGAGAATAGTATCAATTTCATCTTCTACTATATAATCCCGTGCCTGATTATTACCTGGCCTCCCAAGAATCAGCACGCGCACGTTTTTAACTGAATCTGCTGCTGTTTTTAACGTTTTTGTACCAGCGACCCCGCCTTCCCTAAAATCAGCAAGCATCGTTGTGCCGCTAAATGAGGCATCTAACAGCGACTTCTGCATCGCCTTCACCAATGCTCTCGCTGTTGCATTGCGGAGTGCACGATGCTTCAAGCCCTGCGGAGGTTTTATCAGAATATCAAGACTGTCGAAAGGAACATCTTTGATGATAGAATCACCCAAATGGGTGTGCGCGTTAATCAAAGCGGGCATGATGATTCCAGTAGCTCTACAGCTATCTGGCTTCACGCGTGAGCGTTCCTCTATATCAGCGATTCTGCCGGACTCGACGTGCACGTAGCCTGTGATGACGTCAAAATCGCTGCCGTTTAAGATCCTGCCACCGATCGTGTAGTCCATAGCAAACGTATAAATCATAGCAAACTGTATTTGAACCTATGGCGAAAGGGAAGCGCCAAACAGCGGGACCTATGTCCAGTGCCGGCTTGGTGAGATATTACGAATCGGAAGACAAGAATGCCATACACATTAATCCTCGCTCAGTCATTGCGGCTTGCGTCCTCTCTGCAGCAATTATACTGGCGCTGAATTTCATGGTTGGGCACGCTCTTTTTTGAATTTTTTGGAGACTT
>Ga0187771_10003920_pt1 | contig 10453 bp, 13 predicted proteins | sample 0116_SJ02_MP15_1_FD_133139 | JGI IMG/M metagenome (GOLD analysis project Ga0187771, IMG submission 133139) | Tropical peat soil microbial communities from peatlands in Department of Meta, Colombia - 0116_SJ02_MP15_10_MG | ecosystem: Environmental > Terrestrial > Soil > Wetlands > Peat | place... | reverse complement strand
GGATGAAGACAAGGGACGTTCCGCAGATTGCCGCCGGCCAGGCTTCAACGTTCCTGTCCGGGAGGGCCATGCCGTAGAATTCGTGAATACCGATAAAGACGAAAACGGCCAGCAGGCAGGCGAACAGCAGCGCCCCACCCTTGACGACGGTCAGTATCAGGATCGGCAGCAGGATAAGCGCTGAGATCAGGCGTTTGATAAGGAGCCCCTATTCAGTAGTTGGCCGCTGGTCTTGCCGAAACGCCGTTCGCGGGACTGGAAATCGGCCAGCGCCTTGATAAACTCGTTGATGGTAAAGTCCGGCCAGTAGGTTTCGGTGAAATACAGCTCGGTATACGCCAGTTGCCACAACAAAAAGTTGCTGATGCGCATTTCACCGCTGGTGCGGATCAGGAAATCGGGATCGGGCAGGCCGCCGGTATCGAGATAACCGCCGAAAACATCCATGGTGATCTCGGACGGCTTGAGCGTGCCTGCCGCCACGTCGCGGGCCAGACGGCCCGCGGCGATGCTGATCTCCTGCCGGCCGCCGTAGGAAAGCGCCAGGGTCAGCACCATGCCCGTATTGCCGGAGGTCTCGCGAATGGCCTCATCCAGGATTTCATTGACATCGTCGGGCAGATCGCTACGGTTGCCGATCACGTTGTAGCGTATGTTCTTGCGCATCATGCGCGCCGTTTCGTGGCGAATATACTTCTTGAGCAGCGCCATCAGCGCCTTGACCTCCACCGCGGGCCGCGACCAGTTTTCGGAGGAAAAAGCGAACAGGGTCAGGTATTTGATACCCAGGAGGGAGGATTGCTCCACCACCATCTTGATGGTCTCGGCCCCGCGCTGATGCCCCACGATGCGTTTGAGCATGCGCTGTTGCGCCCAGCGCCCGTTCCCGTCCATGATAATGGCAAGATGCGTGGGCAGTCTGCCCGGATCGAGCTGCTCCATCAAACTTCCATGACCTCTTTTTCTTTGTGGGCCACGGCCTCGTCTATCTTGTTCTCGAAGCCCTTGGTGACATCCTGCACATCCCGCTCGTATTTCTTCAGTTCATCCTCGGTGATCGCCTTGTCCTTCTCCAGCTTTTTCAGCTTGTCGATCGCGTCGCGGCGGATATTGCGCAGGGCGATCTTGTCTTCCTCGGCCTTTTTCTTGAGGTCCTTGACGATGTCCTTGCGTCGCTCCTCGGTCAGCGGCGGCAGGTTGAGGCGGATGATCTTGCCGTCGTTGGAGGGGGTCAGGCCGATATTCGAGTTGAGGATAGCCTTCTCGATGGGGCCGATCATCTTGGCCTCCCACGGCGCGATGGTGATGGTGCGCGGCTCCGGCACCGCCAGTGTGGCAACCTGGCTGAGGGAAGAGGGGTTGCCGTAGTAGTCCACCTTGACCACGTCCAGAATACCGGTGCTGGCCCGGCCGGTCCTGATCTTCTGGAATTCGCCCTTGAGAACGTTGACGGTCTTTTCCATGTGTAACTTCATGTCGTCAATCACGGACTTTGGCATGATGCATTATTCTCCTTGTACAATGGTTCCGATTTCTTCGCCGCAGATGACCTTCTTGATGTTTCCCTCGGTAGTCAGATCGAAAACGACGATCGGCAGGTTGTTGTCCATGCAGAGGGAGGTCGCCGTGGCGTCCATAACCCGCAGCCCCATCCCGAGCACATCGAGATAAGTCAATTTCGGCAGCTTGACCGCCGTGGCGTCCTTTTTCGGGTCGGCCGAGTACACGCCGTCCACCTTGGTCCCCTTGAGGATCGCCTGGGCGTTGATCTCCATGGCCCGCAGGCTGGCGGCGGTATCCGTGGTGAAATACGGGTTGCCGGTGCCGGCTCCGAAGATCACCACCCGCCCTTTTTCAAGGTGACGTATGGCCCTCCGGCGAATATACGGCTCAGCCACCTCCTGCATGGCGATAGCCGACTGGACGCGGGTGGAAACACCAATCTTCTCCAGGGCATCCTGCATGGCCAGGGAGTTGATCACGGTGGCCAGCATCCCCATGTAGTCGGCGCTGGCCCGGTCCATTCCCTTGGACGAGGCGGCCAGGCCGCGGAATATGTTGCCGCCGCCGATCACGAGCGCCAGTTGAACCCCCATGTCCACCACCTCTTTGATCTCGCGGGCAATGGTATTAATGGTCAGCGAATCAATGCCGTATCCCTGATCGCCGGCAAGGGATTCGCCGGACAGCTTTAAGAGCACCCTGGTAAATGTCGGCCTGTTCATGGTCTGGCTCCGGTCTTGAAAGTGATGATATGTGAAGTCGTCAGGTTTGAGATGAAGTCGGGGCAGCACATATAAAAAAAGCCGGCCATTGCGGCCGGCTTCGGCGTCTGTTTACAGGCCGGCCGCTGCTGCCACCTCGGCAGCAAAGTCCGACTCTTTCTTTTCCAGCCCCTCACCGAGAACATATTTGGTAAAGCGGCGGATCGACATATTTTCGCCGATCTTGGCGATGGTTTCGTTGAGATACTGCTGAATGGTCTTGTCCGGGTCCTTGACGTAGGCCTGCTCCAGCAGGCAGACATCGGCGTAGAACTTGTTGACCTGGCCTTCGATGATCTTCTCGATGATGTTCTCCGGCTTGCCGGTTTCGCGGGCCTTGGCGCGATAAATCTCTTTCTCGCGCTCCAGAACGTCGGCGGACACTTCCTCGCGGCGCACATAGGCGGGAGAAGCGGCAGCGATGTGCATCGCAATGTCCTTCACGAACGCCTGGAAGTTTTCGTTCTTGGCAACGAAGTCGGTTTCGCAGTTGACCTCTACCATGACGCCGATCTTGCCGCCGGCGTGGATATAGCAGCCGACAGCCCCTTCCGTGGCGGCCCTGCCCGCCTTCTTGGCGGCAGCAGCCAGCCCCTTCTTGCGCAGGTAATCCACGGCTTTCTCGAAATCGCCGGCGCTTTCTTCAAGGGCCTTCTTGCAATCGAGCATGCCGGCCCCGGTCGATTTCCTCAGTTCATTGATCTGTGCAGCGGTAACAGCCATCATATCCTCCTTACCCCTGAGAGGGGCCAAATGTGTTCGGCAATTTATTCGGCAGCCTCTTCGGCGGCAACCGCTTCCGTTTCAGCGACGGCAAACTCCTCAACCCCTTCCTTGTCTGACTGGAGAGCGGCATTACGGGCCTGCGCACCTTCGATGGCGGCATCGGCGATCTTGGCGCTCAACAGGCGGATGGCGCGGATGGCGTCGTCGTTGCCGGGGATGACGTGATCGATGGGATCGGGGTCGCAGTTGGTGTCAACGATGGCCACAACGGGGATGCCCAGCTTGTTGGCCTCCTGGACGGCGATCTCTTCATTCTTGGGATCGATGACGAACATGATGCCGGGCAGCTTGTGCATGCCCTTGATGCCGCCCAGGATCTTCTGGAGCTTCTCGCGTTCCTTGTTGAACTGGAGGGATTCCTTCTTGGTGTAGGCCTCCACGGTGCCGTCCTCGAACATGGCGTCAAGGCGTTTGAGGCGGTCGATGCTCTGCTTGACCGTGGTGAAGTTCGTCAGCATGCCGCCCAGCCAGCGCTGGTTCACGTAATACATGCCGCAACGGTTCGCCTCTTCGGCCACCGAATCCTGGGCCTGCTTCTTGGTGCCGACGAACAGGATGGTATTGCCGCTTTCGACCGATTCTTTGACGAAGTTGTAAGCGGATTTGAAGTAGCGGACGGTCTTCTGCAGGTCAATGATGTAAATCCCGTTACGCGCCCCGAAGATGTAGGGTTTCATCTTGGGGTTCCAACGCTTGGTCTGGTGGCCGAAATGGACGCCGGCCTCCAGCAGTTCCTTCATGCTGATACTTGACATACTCGTATTCTCCTTTGGTTTTTCCTCCGCCCCGTTGAATCCCCGCAAGCCTCAAGGGACACCGCCGGTCATTATCCGGGGCGTGTGAATTGAAATCGGATTTTTATAGCACAAACGCCATGGGAATGACAAGGTAAAATTACCATCCCGAACATGGGCGCCATTCCCGTTTGCACATGGCAGCAACGTGTCGTTCCGATTCCCGGAGAGCGAATTTTGTCTCTGGGGGCTTGACAGGAGCATCATGCTCTGTTATTCAGTTGTAACAGTCGGGCGCTTAGCTCAGCGGGAGAGCACTGCCTTCACACGGCAGGGGTCACTGGTTCGAACCCAGTAGCGCCCACCATAAAGAATCAAGGGGTTAGCTAATAATGGCTAACCCCTTTTTCTGTCTGTAAGCACACCATAAGCACACCGATATTAAATTCATGATGCCTTGTCTTCATAAGTTAGAACCACTCACTGCCGCCATCCCCAACCAAAATAATTTTCCCAATCGGCGCGAATGTTCCATCCCACCTTTATTTAATGTGTACGCTGCCAATCAAAGCAATGCCCGCCAACCCGAGGCAAACCTGTGATCACCACATGCAAACCTGTGGTCACCACAGACAAACTGATGGTGATCACGCCCACAGGACTCTTTCAAGGGTGGCAGGCACTTTAAGCTTGCATCAGCGGGTGTTATGGTTGAAAATAAGTTCAACAAAACCCCCCAAGCCTCTCCGGCATCTTGCCGCCGTGACGCTCAAACCGGGGGGTTACTTATTAAGGTGGGGCAAGGCAAGGTCATCTCGTGAACGACAAACCGAAAATAGTCATCATTGCAGGACCAAACGGCGCAGGTAAGACCACATTTGCCCGCGAATTCCTCCCCCATGAGGCAAACTGCCCAGATTTCATCAATGCCGATTTGATTGCCGCAGGACTTTCGCCGTTCAGGCCAGAAGCGGCGGCATTTCGGGCCGGCCGCCTGATGCTGGAAGAGATTCACGAGAAAATCCGCAACAACAAAAGCTTTGCCTTCGAGACGACACTGAGCGGTCGCACTTATGTGAAACTGCTGCGGGAATGCCGAGCGCATGGCTATCATGTTCTACTAGTTTTTCTGAGCCTCCCGACAGCTGAGATTGCGGTGGCAAGGGTTGCGGCCCGCGTGGCACAAGGTGGTCACAACGTTCCGGAGGCCGATATCCGCAGGCGGTTTGATGCGGGCTTAAACAACTTTCATGATACTTACAAGAAGATAGTTGATGGATGGACGTTGTATGATAATTCTGGTAATATACCCAAAGTGGTTGATCAAGGAGAAAATCGGTGAGTAGAAAAGTGAACACGCAGATGAATGAAGAATTTGCTGCAATCGACGCCGCCCTGAAACGGGCTGCCAAAGCCGCACACCTCTTGGCCCGCAAAACCAAAACCCCCTGCTATATCTGGAAAGGCGGTAAGATCGTGGATATTGCCAGGCGGCAGAAGAAGTCGCTTCCTCCGGCCAACGCCTAATTACTGAGCCATCCCATGTGTAGCAAACTCCTCGCATGACGCGGAATACCCATCCGCATCCCACATACACGGCCACCCGCCAGTCACCTGTGCACTGCAGAAGCTGATCTCACCAGGACAGTAATCAAGCCGCCGGCAGCCTGCACAAAGATCGTCGTCGCTGATGCTAACGCCCTTCATACTCCTCACTTCTGTAAAGTTATATATAGTTATACAGGGTTATATCAAAATATCGGTATAAGTTCCTTACGGTCAATGTTTCGTCCAGTTTCTCCAACTCAAACCTCCCGGTACACCCTCCCTCCGGCCGCATTGCTTAGCCTTCGCCGTCTCCGGTTTTACCAATTACGTAAACTTTTCTACGGCCGCCGTATAGCCACACTTCCTGTTTATAACCAGCGTTGCGCGGCTCCGTGCAACCTGTTGAGCACCCGCGTAATAGGTCGGTTTAACGCAATCTTTCACAGGATCGCTGAGATAATTTTATTCGGCGTAGGGGACAACAGTTCTACAATCAGGATATCCAATTGGGAACTTACGACCCCTTGTTGCCAAGACGCCGCTCCCTTGAGCTACCGGGATGCACGGACAATTCCCCGGACGGGACTTGAACCCGTTAGATATTCAACTGTTACTGCGTACGGACGCCCTTTATATATTCATATTTATGGGTGGGCAACTGGCGTAAAAAAGACCTATCACATGGTACAGTAGGACCGATCAGCCATCCAGGAACGTATGGCCGGCAGGAGCCATTCTTCGCTCCCTCTGGCAAGGTAGAAGCGGGGAGTCAGCAGATCATCCGAAACATCGATGACCCCTTCACGCAGCGCAATGGCAGCCAGTTCAGTCCCCGGATAGATGCGGATGCCGACCGTCAGTTTCAGCATATCAAGCTGCAGTGAATCCGCAAATTCCAGGCTTTCCTTCACGGTATCCCGGGTTTCCCCCGGCCCCCCCAGCAGCAGGAACCCCATTCGCCTGATGCCATAAGTTCTCAACAGGTCGGAGGATTGCCGTATCTGGTCAAGGGTATATTTCTTGTTGAGATTTTTGAGAATTGTCGGGCTGCCGCTTTCAAAACCGAGACTTGCTTCCACGCATCCCGCATCAGCCATGCACTTCGCCAATTCGTCATCCACATAACCGGGATAAAGTATGCAACGCCAGTGCACGTTCAGGTTTGCAGCCATGAGGGCTTTGCAAAGCTCTTTCGCATAGCGCGGAGGAAAATTGAAGGTGTTGTCCACGAAATAGAAGTGCCTGTACCCGGTCGCCACATGTCGGGACAGAGCTTCAACAACATCCTTGATCGAATGAGTACGTATCTTGACGCCCTCAAGCGCGGGTGTGGAACAGTACGCGCATTTCATCGGACAGCCGCGCCTGGTTTGAAAGGGGATCCAGATATCACCCTTTGCTGCCGGGGGTACCGACCAGAGTGACGGGTCAGGAAGGGGGAGGCGGTCAAGGCTCGTTCGTATCGCGGCACTGTTTGTGGTCGTTTCGGGGAGACACAGCCCGGGAACGTTCGCAAGACCGCTTCCGGCCTGTAGCGCGTCGAGAAGTGCGACAAAGGCTATCTCGCCTTCGCCGCATATCCCCATGTCAGCCCCGAGATACCGGAGCACCGGCTGAGGAAAGATGCTGAAACCAGCCCCTCCGACCACGATAGGGGCAGCAGTCAGGGCTCGGCATTGGGCAATGACGTCTCTGACCGGCTCCAGGAGAAAACGGGTTTCAGACATGTGCTGATTATCGACGTTCCTGACGGAAATCCCGATGAGGTCCGGGTTGGATTGCCGTATGACGTCGGCTATGAGCTCCGTATTGTCGTTCCTGCCCATCAGATCGAGCACGCGGACAGTATGGCCTGCGTTGCGGGCGGCAACGGCAACGCAGTTCACTCCCAACGGCAGCGGAATCATGTTGATGGCTTCGGTATTTGCGGAAATCAGTACTATATTCATATGCAAGGCAAGCCTGACCGTTTCAAAGCTGAAACAGCCCTTTCAGCGTTCCGTCCATTTCAGCCCCCTTCCGTCCTTATCCTCATCGGACGAACACCGCAGCAAATCTTCCACTCAGGCACCCACACGACAAGACCTGTCAACCCAAAAAAAGCATTTGAACCGCAGAGACGCAAAGAACGCAATGGAAAATCATTCAGTTGTCTTGTCTAAGTCTTTCACCTGTTTGGTTCGAATCGTTTTATTTATAAGTATTTGAATTTCTTTGTGCCCTTTGCGTCTTTGCGGTTATTAACTGCCGGTTTTAGGGTCAATGTTACCGGTAATTGTACTACAGTCTCACTGACCGGCAACAGACAACATCGGGCGCTTCGCGGCATCTTTTCAGTGCGGTCCAAACCGTGTGCCATCTTTATAGGGCTGAATTCGCCCTATCTTTCATTTTGTTGACTCACATCAAACTATCCGGCCGATATTCCTGCTACGGTCATAATCAACAAATGGGCAAGGAGGCGCCGCATGGATTTCAAGAACGGATTAGGCGACAAGGCCATTCAGGACGTCATCAGCCAGTACCCGGAGATAGGGGACATCCTGGCCGGATTCGATATTGGGTGCGTCAGTTGCAAGGTCGGCATCTGCCTGCTGAAGGACGTGGTGTCGATTCACGGTTTGACCAGGGAAGACGAAGACAGGATAGAACAGGAAATCAACTGCTTCTTGCAAACGAAAGGAGTTTGAGTCATGGGAAATCCCGGATGTGGCTGCCCCGGCAGCATGGCAAGGGTCATCGAACGAAACGAAACAACTGATGCAGCCACGGCCAAGGCTCAATCCGAACTCCGCCAGTGGCCGGTGCAACTCCATCTTGTGCCTCCCTCGGCGCCCTATTTCAAAGATGCCGAACTGCTGGTCTGCGCCGACTGCGTGGCCTTTGCCATGGGGAACATGCATGCCGACCTGCTCAAGGGGAAGGCGCTGGCTATTGCATGCCCCAAACTGGATGACACAACCCCTTACGTTGACAAGCTGGCGCAGATCATCCAATCGAACAATACGCCCAAGGTAACCGTGGCGATCATGGAGGTCCCCTGCTGCAGAGGGTTGCAGGTGATGGTGATGGAAGCGATTAAAAAAAGCGGGAACGACGTGCCATGGGAAACGGTTGTGGTCGGTATCGACGGCGAGAGGAGAAACTGATGAAAACCGATATCACGCAGGTGCTGGTGGAAGAGCACAAACTTATCTTGCGCATGATAGCCCTGTTGGAAAAAAACGCCACGGAAACGGCTGCCGGGAGATATTGCAATTGGCAGTTCTACCTCGATGGCATCGATTTCATCCGCAATTACGCCGACCGTTATCATCATGCCAAGGAAGAGGAGGTTCTCTTCAAGGCCCTGGTCCATAACGGTATGCCGCGCGAGAACAGCCCGGTGGCGGCAATGTTGCTGGAGCACGACCAGGGACGCGCCCATGTGCGCGCCTTGGCGGCTGCCATCCAGGACGCCCAATCGGGTAAAACGGATGCCAGCCGGACGATTGCCGACAACGCCCTGGCCTACGCGTCACTTTTGCGCGAACATATTTTCAAGGAGGATAACATCCTCTACCCCCTTTCCGAGCGGGTGCTTCCCGAAACCGTGCGTGACGGGATCAGGCGGGGATATGGCGCTGCCGAGGCAGCGGTGTCTCCTGATTTCAGCGAACGGTATCGCGCGGCTGTCGCGCGCTATGAACAGGAGTAATTCCGGAGGACAGAATGCTGACCGTCAGCGAGATAGCGGTAACGGCTACCATATGGATTCTCACCGCAATCGGTTGTTTTTTCGGCGTCCGCGCCGCACTACGCGGCCGGCGTTCGAACAGTTCCAACAAAAAGCGTCGCGCCGGCAATCCGGTGCAATAAGATTATCGCCCGTAAACGGATAGCGCATAGTTTCCATCCGGAAAGGGTTCTTTTCGTAAATAGACTGATCTCCCGGTGACAGGTTTGTCCTGCCTCCGCCCCCCTCCCTTTCCACGCGGCCGTGTTTGACTTTGCCGCAATTTAATCTAAAATTAATTTTGCTCCCGAATCCGTAATACCGGCATCCGCCACGTCGGATAGGGTCGATTTTGTGCTATCTCAACGCTGACCGGCTTCCCTTGCTCAATCGTTATCCTGACCGCAATCACATCTCACGGACGAAAGGAGACAGGCATGAGTTCAGACAACAACTGCCCCGTAACGGGCAAATCCTCCGGCAAAGGCGCCACGAACCGGGACTGGTGGCCCAACCAGTTGAACCTCAGGATGCTGCACCAACATTCTTCACTGTCCAACCCCATGGGCGAAACCTTCAACTATGCCCAGGAGTTCAATAAACTCGACCTGGCGGCCGTCAAAAAAGACCTCTGTGCCCTGATGACGGATTCGCAGGAGTGGTGGCCGGCCGACTGGGGCCACTACGGGGGCCTCTTTATCCGCATGGCCTGGCACAGCGCAGGCACCTACCGGTTGGGCGACGGCCGTGGCGGCGCCGGGTCAGGCAACCAACGCTACGCGCCGCTCAACAGTTGGCCGGATAATGTGAATCTCGACAAGGCGCGGCGTCTGCTCTGGCCGCTCAAGCAGAAATACGGCAAGAAAATATCCTGGGCAGACCTGATGATCCTGGCCGGCAACTGTGCTTTGGAGTCCATGGGCTTCAAGACCTTCGGTTTCGGAGGCGGCCGCGAGGATATCTGGGAACCGGAAGAGGATGTGTACTGGGGGGGCGAGAAGGAGTGGCTGGCCACCAGCGACAAACCCGGCAGCCGTTACTCCGGCGACCGCGACCTGGAGAATCCCCTGGCGGCCGTGCAGATGGGACTGATCTACGTCAACCCGGAGGGTCCGGACGGCAATCCCGATCCGGTGGCGTCGGGCCGCGACGTTCGGGAGACCTTTGCGCGCATGGCGATGAACGACGTGGAAACCGTTGCGCTCGTTGCCGGCGGCCACACGTTCGGCAAATGTCACGGCGCCGGCCCTGCATCCCATGTGGGCCCGGAACCTGAGGCCGCGCCCATCGAAGCGCAGGGGCTCGGCTGGCTCAGCAGCTTCCGCAGCGGCAAGGGAGGCGATACGATCAGCAGCGGCATCGAGGGGGCCTGGAAACCGAAACCGACTACCTGGGACATGGGCTAT
>Ga0187771_10003919_pt1 | contig 10453 bp, 6 predicted proteins | sample 0116_SJ02_MP15_1_FD_133139 | JGI IMG/M metagenome (GOLD analysis project Ga0187771, IMG submission 133139) | Tropical peat soil microbial communities from peatlands in Department of Meta, Colombia - 0116_SJ02_MP15_10_MG | ecosystem: Environmental > Terrestrial > Soil > Wetlands > Peat | place... | reverse complement strand
GGCGCCGCTTTGAGAATGCCGATCACATTGCGCACCGAGTAATCGGCATCCGGCCCAAGCAGAAAATCCGCCCCGGCCAGGAAATAGAAGTGCAAAATGTGCTCTTCCATGTACGCGGCGCTGTTGCAGAGCTCGCGCAGCTTCTTGCCGGCTGGAGGCGGCTCTACTCCAAACACCGCGTCGGTAGCCTTGGCCGAGGCTAAGTGATGCGACCAGGGGCACACACCGCAGATGCGCGGCGTAATGCGCGGCAGGTCTTCGACTGGACGGCCGAGACAGAATTTCTCGAATCCGCGCAGTTCGATGACGTTTACCCGGGCGGTGTCCACATTGCCAGCGTCGTTGAGCTGGATGGTCACCTTCGCATGGCCCTCGATTCGAGTTACAGGCTGAATTACCAGTGTCTGTGCCATGGCTCACCTCTTGGGCGTCGGCCGCAGACGGCCAGCGCCGGCAAAACGGTTGAAGGTTGCAGCCCGATCCGGAATCTGCTTTGGATCGAGGCCTATGCTGGAGAGAGCGCCCATCATGTCAACCATGGGATTGGCTTTTTCCGAGAGCGGACCAAAGCAGCCCTCACATGGCATATAGGCGCGGATGCAGCGCGGCACACCGTCGTGGCCGCTGCAACCAGCCCGAGTTGCGGGCCCCAGGCACAGGAATCCCTGCTCCATCAGGCAGCGCATTTCGGTTAAAGGAGCGCCGGGAGTAAATTCCGGGGCTTCGAAGCGGCGCTTCAGAGTCGACACCGCTTTCTTCTCGCGCTTGGTCGGACACTCGTCGCACACGCTCTTCGCGGGCAGGGTGGGCAGAGGCTTGCCCTCCAGGATAGCGGTCAGCGCTCCAACCACCATCTCCGGCGTGGTCGGACATCCGGGGAGGTAGGCATCCACTTTCACGACTTCGTGCACGGCATACACGCGGTCGGTCAAAGCGGGGATTTCCTCATGCGGAAGTCCGTTTGTCTCGGTGCTGACACTATCGCGGTAGACCTTGTGGAGGAGTTCCTCGACCGTGTACAGGTTGTTGAGTGCGGGAATACCGCCGAAGCAGGCGCACGATCCCAGGGAGATGAGGAGCTTGCATTTCTTGCGCATTTCCTGCGCCAGCTTCTTGTGCTCCTCCGAGCGGATGCCTCCGGAAATCATTCCAACATCCGCCGCTGGGATTTCCATTTCCTTGTTTTCGCCAGTCTGACCAAAGAGCTTGTGGTCCATGATCACTGGCATGTGCACTATCTCTACTTGTTTGAGAACGTCGATGAGCGGTTCACCGATGTCGAGGATGGTTACTTCGCAGCCTCCACATATGGCAAACCACTCTTCGGCAAGTCGCGCTGCCATGTTGCACCTCCCTGCCAAAACTTGGATTTAATCGCTGCTCCGTTCTAGGGTTCCCGACGATCTACGTGCGATTCGAACTCGGACTAAGCTCTCTGCCAGACGCTCACTGCTTGTACGGACTCGGCCCCAACTTCTGAACCTGCTCGGTGAAATCCCGCACCACCTGGGCGAACCGCGGGCCTTCCGCGGCTGAGACCCACTCCAGGCGAAACCGCTCTTCTTCGATTCCAAAGTCGGCCAGCATAAGCTTGATCGCATCCGCTCTTTTTTCCGCCTTCAGGTTGCCCTCCTGATAGTGGCAGTCGCCAGGATGACAGCCGCACATGAGGACGCCGTCCGCGCCCTTGGTCAGCGCCTCAATCACCAGATTGGGGTGGACCATGCCCGAGCACATCACGCGAACCATGCGAATGCTGGGCGGATACTGGATGCGCGAAACGCCGGCGAGGTCGGCGCCGGCATACGAGCACCAGTTGCAGCACAGAGCGATGATCAACGGTTGAAAGGTGTCAGTTGGCGGCGCGACGGCCACGTCTGAGGCTGCTTGCATACTGTTCTCTTCCATTACGCCACCTCCAAGGCCGCTTCAATTTGTGCCCGGATCTGCTCAAGCGTAAAGCCCTGGATCAGTACGCCGTCTTTCGGACAAGTTGCCTGGCAGCAGCCGCAGCCTTTGCAGATGCTATCGTTGGTTTCCACGAGTTTCTTAACTGTGCCCTGCCACATGTACTCGAGCAGGGTGATGGCCTTGTAGGGGCAGGTGTCCACACAGTAAGCGCAGCCATCGCACTTTTCATCGACCACGTGCGAGATGTTGGCCTCCAACTCGATGCTGTCCTGAGCGAGAATCGTGGAGGCCCGTGCTGACGCTGCCTGAGCCTGCAGGATCGATTCTTCCAGCGTCTTCGGGGAATGCGCTAGGCCGCAAAGAAAAACGCCGTCGGTCATGAAGTCCACGGGGCGCAGCTTCATGTGGGCTTCCAGGAAGAAGCCTTCGCTGTTCAGCGGGACCTTGAGGAATTGCGCGATCTGACGATTCTCTTCGTGGGGATGAATGCCCGCAGACAAAACGACCAGGTCGGCATGGATCGAGAACGGCATCCCCAAGGTCTGGTCGAAGACAGCTACGTCGAGCCCGTGGGAGTTCTGTGAGACCTCAGGTTTGCGAGTCTCGTCGTAGCGCACGAAAGCTACGCCCTGCTGCCGGGCCTTGGTGTAGTAGCTCTCCTTGAAGCCGTAGGTTCGAATATCCCGGTATAAGACGTACACATGAGTCCCGGGAGATTCCTTCTTGATGCGCAGAGCGTTCTTGATGGCATCGGCGCAGCACACCCGCGAGCAGTACGGGTGGCCCTCTTCGCGCGAGCCGACGCACTGAATCATGACCACGGTTTTCTCGCGGCCATTTGGTTTCAGGAATCCATCCCCAGCGGCAAGGCGGGCTTCCAGTTCGCGTTGCGTGATTACGTTCTCGTGCTGCCCGTACAGGTACTCCTGCGGCTTGTATTGCTTGGCCCCGCTGGCCACGATCACGACGCCGTGAGTGACTTCCGTGGTCTCGCCCTTGGTTGCGATTCGGGTCTTGAAGTTACCGATGGAGCCTTCGATGCTCTCTATGGCAGCCCCGGTAAACACGTGGATTTTGTCGTTCTGTGCGACTTCATTTCTGATCCGCGTCAGTTCGTCTTGCGGTCTCTCGCCATTCAGCAAATAGTGAACATGCTTGAGTTGACCGCCCAGCTCGTTTTCTTTCTCGACCAGGTACACGTCGTAGCCCTGTCGGCCCAGCGACAAGGCTGCGGTCATCCCCGACAGTCCACCGCCGATAACCAACGCGGCTTTCTCGATTTTCAAGTGCTGGCGCTCGAGCGGCTTCAGCAGCCGCGACTTGGCAACCGCCATCCTTACCAGGTCTCTCGATTTCCTGGTGGCTTCTTCGGGTTGATGCATGTGAACCCAGGAGCACTGGTCGCGGATGTTGGCCATCTCAAAGAGATAAGGATTTAGGCCGGCTTCAGCCATGGTGTTGCGGAAGAGCGGTTCATGGGTGCGGGGCGTGCAGGAGGCAACCACAACACGGTTCAGGTTGTGCTCGTGGATCTTCTCTTTGATCCGGTCCTGCGCGTCGTTCGAGCAGGTATAAAGGTTGTTCTCTGCGTAGACCACGCTGGGGAGAGTCTTCGCATACTCGACGACTTCGGGAACGCGGACCACGCCCGCGATATTGGTGCCGCAGTGGCAGACAAAAACCCTAATGCGCGCATCTTCTTCCCGAACATCCTTCTCCGGCGGATAGACTTTGGGCTTGATCAGCGTCCCGCGAGCCGCCTGCAGCAGCGACAGCGCCCCTGCCGAGGCTGCCGAGGCCTGCATCACGGTTTCGGGGATGTCCTTGGGCTCGACAAACGGCCCGGCGACAAAGATCCCTTTCCGACTGGATTCCGCCGGAGTGAATGCCGAAGTCTTGCAGAAACTGAACTCGTTGAGCGCAATTCCGAATCGTTCGGCAAACGCCTTCACCTCGTTCGGCGGTTGCATTCCGACGGACAGCACGACCAGGTCATATTCCTCGGAGAGCTTCTGATCGTTTTCTCCCAGATACTTCACGATCAAATTACGGGTGCCGGGAACTTCTGCGATCGCCGGCACACGCGAGCGAATGTAGCGCACGCCCAGCTCTTGCGCCCTGTGGTAGTACTGCTCGAAGCCTTTGCTGAAGGCGCGCATGTCCATGAAATAGATGTCGCACAGCAGCCCCTCGCCGAGATGCTCCTTGGCGATAATCGCCTCTTTGGTCGCATACATGCAGCAGACGGAGGAGCAATAGTCATGTTGAGCGTCCCGCGATCCGATGCACTGCAGGAAGGCGATGCGCTTCGGTTCTTTCCGGTCATGCGGCCGCAGAACGTGGCCGGAATACGGGCCGGACGCCGACAGAATGCGTTCGAATTCCAGCGAGGTAATCACATTCGGGAAGCGGCCGTAGCCGAGATCTCTGTTCACACGGGGGTCGAAGGTCTCGTAACCAGGTGCGAGGACGACCGCGCCGACATTCAGTTCGACCTTCTTATCTAATTGCGAATAATCAATGGCATGGGCCTGACAGGCGGTCTCGCAGAGATGACAATCGCAGCAGATGCCGCAGGCAAGACAGCGCCTGGCCTCGGCAACCGCCTCTGCTTCCGTGTACCCGACGTGAACCTCGGCAAAGGTTTTTCCCCGCGTCGCCGGGTCGAGCGCCTGCACGTGGATCTGGCGCTGCATCAGCACACCAGTGGTGTCCACGACATATTCAGTTTTGTACGGCCCTTCCCGCTCGCGCCCCTCACGCAGGCCTTGGTGATTGATCCAGCGATCAATGGATTTGGCCGCCTTCTTTCCAGCGAGCTTGGCGTTTATGACGACGTCAGGGCCGGTCACACAGTCGCCGCCAGCGAATACGCCGGGCAGTGCGGTTTCCAGGGTCAGCGGATCGGCTTTAAGCGTTCCCCACTTTGTGGTTTCCAGGCCCAGGCGCTCTCCGAGGGCTTTCGCATCGGGAACCTGACCGATCGTGACAATAACTGCATCGCACGGGATCACATATTTGGAGCCAGGAATGGGCTCGGGAGCCGGCCGGCCGCTGGCGTCGGGCTTGCCCAGTTTCATCCGCTGACATTCGAGCGCCCCCACACGGCCGTCGGCGCTCGCATGAAACGCTTTCGGCGCGGTGAGGAATGTCAACTTGATGCCCTCTCGCTGTGCATCTTCGATCTCGCGCGGGTCGGCGGGCATCTCGGCGCGGGTGCGGCGGTATACGATCGTCACTTCGGTCGCTCCGCTGCGCAGAGCGGTGCGGGCCGCGTCCAGAGCGGAGTTTCCGCCGCCAATTACCAGCACTCGCTGGCCGGGATTGGTTGGCCCTTCGAGGTTGACCCGGCGCAAGAATTCAATGCCTCCGGCGACACCGGGCAGGTCTTCCCCGGGCACGCCAAGTTTCCGTTCCACGTGGGCGCCAATGGCGACGAAGACGGCGGCGTGGGTTTTTCTCAGTTCGTCGAAGGCGATGGTCCGGCCCACCGCTGCGTTCAGCCGGATTTCAATTCCGATCGCTCGCAGGCGATCCACTTCAGCGTCGAGCATCGGCCGCGGCAAGCGGAACGAGGGGATGCCTACGGACAGCATTCCACCGGCCGTGGGGAGCGCCTCGAATATGGTTGGACGGTAGCCCTTTTGTCGAAGCTGGTAGGCACAAACGAGTCCCGCTGGGCCGGAACCAATAATCGCAACTTTTTCCGGACGGTCTGGGACAGTGGGTTGAGGCAGCTTATAGTCGGGATGGTAGTCGGCAACGAAGCGCTTCAACGCGGGAAGATTCAGGGGATCGTCCACTCCCGCGCGCGTGCAGGCAGCGGTGCAGGGGTGGGTGCAGATTCGCCCGCAGATGGAAGGGAGCCGGTCGTCGGGCAGAATTACCTGTGGCGCTTCGTCGAAGCGCTTCTCTGCGATCAGGGTGACATACCGCTGCCCATCCTGATGAACCGGGCACGCAGCCTGACAAGGAGCCACGCCGCGCCGGGAAATCGTGAAGACATTGGGAACCGCCTGCGGGAACGGCCGGAAGATCGCCTTGCGATCAATCAGTCCTTCGTCGAATTCCGACGGGAGCGTTACCGGGCAAGCGGTGATACATTGCCCGCAGCCGGTGCACTTCGTCTCGTCGATGAATCGCGCCTGCTTGTTGATGGTGACAGTAAAATTCCCCGGATGCCCCTCGACACCTTGCACCTCGCTGAGGGTGAGGATTTCGATGTCCTTGTGGCGTCCAATCTCAACCAGGCGCGGTGCCATGGTGCACATGGCGCAGTCATTGGTGGGGAAAGTCTTGTCCAGTTGCGCCATCACGCCGCCAATGGCGGGCTTGCGGTCAGCCAGGTAAACTTTGATGCCGCCTCCGGCCAGATCCAGGGCCGCCTGCATGCCCCCGATGCCGCCACCAACTACTAACGCTGCACCCACCGGCTGAGTTTTGGATTCTTCAGATGGCATTGGGAACTGCCTCCGCGTTGGGAACTTGCCGTGCGGCCCGCTCTCGGACTGCCAAGAAATACAGAGCCAAAGGACGATAGACCATGTGCGACCACTTGCCGAACGACATCTCAATCACCAGCATGGGCGTGGCGACGATGACGTGCAGGGCATACGCGTAATGACAGGCAAGACCGAAACCGGCATAGCGCAGGATGTGCGCCGCCAAGCCGCTGAGCACCGTCAATACAATCAGGACGGGAAAGACCAGATCGTGAAAATGGGTTTCCTTGCAGATCTCCCTCTTCGCCTGGAACCGGCAGGCGAAGATGCCCGCGATCCCGTAAAGGATGCAACCGCCGGCGAGATAACCCAGCCAGCGCTGGGGGTGATAGAAGGGATAAATGTTGTCAGTCTGAAACCAGCGCAGGCCGAAAACCTTTATGGCCACCATCACGACGGTGCCCGCGGCCAGAACCTCATGGCCGAGCCAGCGGCGATGTTCCGGACATTTGCGCAGCAGCGACTGGGTGACGGACTGATAGACATAGACCCACGCCTCGGCCACATACGCCGACCATGGAATCCCCTGCCCAGCCATGGTAAGCCGCCAGATGCGGAGGATTCGCGAGAGCAGGAGCAGCAGGGGCAGGAGCACCACCACCAGCGTGTAGTAGGTAATGATCGGGAACATGTGCTCGAGGCCGAACGCGGTGGTAGCAAAATCCTTGGCGCCCATTCCTACATACCAAAGGTGATAGCCCACGATTAGCAGCACGGTGAGTACTGCCACGAAGATCAGGGAACCGAGATACCACGCCTGGGACTGAAGCAGCCTGGAGCCAACGCCGGTCCACTCATACTGCGCGCTGAGGAAGCGCCGCAGCGTAATCATGGAAATCCTGGGCTCGGCTTGTCGCGGGCACACGATCGAGCAATCGCCGCAGTCGTGGCAGACCCACGGCTCCAGACTCGCCAGCAGCGGCCGCCTGAGACCAAGCAGCGCGTAACGGATGCTCTTGCGGGGAAAGGTTGCAGCATTGTCGACCAGATCGCAGGAAATGGTGCAACTGCCGCACTGATAGCAGCCTGCTGTGTCGAACTTGCCATACCGCCGGATATCGGCCAGCAGGGTCGGATCGCTTTCAACCGGGAGGGCCCGAGCTACCATTTGGCACATCCCTTTCTGAGGTGACTCTTACTGCGCGGTCACTACGATCTCCTTGACAATTCTTCGGGTGTAAACAAGAAACTTTCCATCTTGTTCCACTATCCGGACCTCAAAATTGTTCTTCTGATAGGCTTCTGCTTCGCGCAAGCCGTCATCGTGGGTGTCGAACAGCCGACCATCCCACATGTATTTCCTTCCTTCGCTGATTAGAGTGAGATTCGGGCTCAAACGAGACCTCCAGCCTGCCCGGACTGTCCGAGGATGAGGAACGTGTGATCCACCGGCACCTCGGGGTATTCGAATATGGCGCTCGGTCCGCATTCGTCTTATCAAGTGCGGTGGCGAACGTGGGTGTAGTTATCCCGCAGCAGCGTTATTTATGCTGTGAGTCAGGTCACTCAGTGCTGTGAGCCGCAACACTAAATTGCGGTAATGCGCAGGCGAGGTTGTGAATCGCAACACCGTAAGCCGCCATCTATCGGAGATTTAGGAGAATTTTGTTTCGGGCTCTTTTGTTGCAGCTCTCGAAGAGACTTGCCGGGCAGTTCTGGCCCTGGCGCGGGTTGCATTGCGCAGATCACTAATCCGCGTGTTGTCGGGGTACCTTTCGCATCTCCGTCCGTGTATACTCTGAACAAGAGTGTTTCATTTGAAAGACCGATCCGGTGCCCCTCGCTAAGGTGTGCGTAGGTGGTTGCGTTGTGGGAGCTTGCTAGCCGGAGGGGTCTCAATAAGCTGCACCACGCATGCCTGCTGAGAAAATTCTGGTTGTGGACGACGAGCGTTTGGTGCGCTGGTCGCTACAGCAGAAGTGTGAGGAGTGGGGATACGAGGTCGTGGAAGCGGCCGCCGGTGATCCCGCTCTGCGCCTGGCGCAACACGAGTTTCCCGATCTGGTTCTGCTCGATGTCCGTCTGCCCGATCTGAACGGCTTGCAAGTTCTGGAGCAGCTCAAGAAAAATGCCGGCGCCCCGGCCGTGATCATGATTACCGCCGACCCGCAACTGGACGACGTCAAGAGCGCGCTCAAGCTGGGAGCCTACGATTTTGTTGGCAAGCCCCTGGATTTTGACGAACTACACGTCACGATCCAGAACGCGCTGGAAGCCAACCGGTTGCGCAGCGAAGTGCAGTCTTTGCGCGGCGAGGTGCGCCGGCGCGCCGGCTATCACGAAGTGGTCGCAGTCTCGCCGAAGATGACGGAACTGATGAGCTTCGTGCAGAAAGTCGCGGCCAGCGAAGCCACCACGATTCTCATTCAGGGCGAGAGCGGCACAGGCAAGGATCTGGTCGCCAAGACGATTCATTACGAGAGTTCCCGCCAGAATGGTCCGTTCGTAGCTATCAATTGCTCGGCCATCCCCGAAACGCTCATGGAAGCTGAACTTTTCGGCCACGAAAAAGGCGCGTTCACCGATGCCAAGCAGATGAAGAAGGGCCTGTTCGAAACGGCCAACGGTGGCACGCTGTTCCTGGACGAGATCGGCGAACTTTCACCCCTGTTGCAGGCCAAGCTGCTGCGCGTGTTGGAAGACCAGGTTATCCGCCGGGTGGGCGGCATACGCGACCTGCAAGTAGACGTGCGCGTAGTAGCGGCTTCGAATCGCGACCTGGAGAAGGCTGTACGCGAAGGGCATTTTCGCCAGGATCTTTATTACCGGCTGGCGATTATCGCCGTGTTCATTCCACCTCTGCGCGAGCGCACGGAAGACATTCTTCCCCTGGTCGATTTCTTCATCGAGCGGTATAACCGCAAGTTCAAAAAGTCCGTCCGCGGCATCAGCGCCGATACCCGCCGCTTGCTGCTGGCACACAACTGGCCGGGCAACGTGCGGGAGCTCAAGAATTCGATTGAGCGGGCCATGATCCTGGAAGACGAACCTATCCTACGCCCCATGTACATGCCGTTCGCCGTAGGAGATGCGGCTCGCAGCGGCCTGACCGCGTTCGAGCACAGCAGTTCATCGAGCGATGGCGGAGGCAAGCAACTGGCCAACGGTCGCGTGCTGCCCAGGCTCTATATCCCGGAAGAAGGAACCTCTCTGGAAGAAGTCGAGCGCGCCATGGTGGAGTTGGCCATGCGCCAGGCCAATGGCAACCAGACCCACGCCGCTCGATTGCTCGATATCAGCCGCGACGCCCTGCGCTACAAGCTGAAGAAATTCGACCTCGTTCCCGCGGGCGATGAGGAAACCGCCGACTCGCTTCCCACCGAGGGCTGACATTTCGCCACCTTTTGCCCGCAAGATCATTCGGGGAACGGGATGAACATTTATCCCGCCGTGGTTCGATCTCCACCGGAGCGTTTGCTTTCGTACATCAGCGCGTCAGCTCTCCGAATGGCGGACTCAGCGGAGTCGGAGTGGTTTAGCACTGTCGCGCCAATGGACGCCGTAACGGAGACGCGCGCCGTACCTGCCGCTACGGAGGATTGCCCGATCAGAGCTCGACAACGCTCTGCAAGATCACCTAACTCAATTGCATCCAGATCGGGCATCAACACAAGGAACTCTTCTCCGCCCCAGCGCCCCACAGTATCCACAGGCCGCAGGCCCTGCACCAAGGTCGCCGCAACTGCTTTCAGCAGAGCATCGCCCACTTCGTGGCCATGAATATCGTTGACCTGCTTGAAGCGGTCGACGTCGAACATCAGCAGACCGTAGAGTCGGCCAAAGCGCCGGCGCTCCTCGAGGCCCTGTTCCACTTTCAGCTCCAGAAATCGGCGATTCGGAAGGCCGGTCAGAGACTCGCGAAATGCCAGGTGCTCCAGTTCGCTTACTCTCTGCTCAGCCCTCTTCTTCATGGTGGAATTACTGAAGACTTCCACGGCGCCGACAATACTGCCCGCGCTATTCCGCATCGGCAGGGCGCGCACCGAAACGGGCACGCGATAGCCATCCTTATGCCGCAAGTAGATATCCACCTGGCGGGC
>Ga0187771_10003918_pt1 | contig 10454 bp, 9 predicted proteins | sample 0116_SJ02_MP15_1_FD_133139 | JGI IMG/M metagenome (GOLD analysis project Ga0187771, IMG submission 133139) | Tropical peat soil microbial communities from peatlands in Department of Meta, Colombia - 0116_SJ02_MP15_10_MG | ecosystem: Environmental > Terrestrial > Soil > Wetlands > Peat | place... | reverse complement strand
GGCGCGTTAAACGAATATCGCGCGGCCCTCAGTACGGAACTGCCCGAAGTGAAAGCGGCCGCGGAGCGGGGGCTGCAGCAACCCTACGAACCTCCGGCGAAACCGCAGTAGAGCCGCGAACCACCAGGAAAACCCGCTGATGCTCCACCGCTGCGATAAAATGCACGGTTTGGAGAATTCATGAGCCGATTTAATCGGAGCAACGGGAAGCGAGGAGAACACATGAAGCGACGAGTGATGATGATCGCAGTGCTGGGCCTAAGCAGCTTGAGTTTCGCCCAGGACAAGCCGGCCAGCGGGCAGAATCCGCAGAACCCGCCGGCAGGACAGGCGGCGGGTCAGGCGGCAGCCGTTCCTCAGGGAAAGCGTCCGCCCCAGGCAAAGACGCAGCCGGAATTTGACGCCTACAAGGCGGGCCTGGCGCAGCCGGATGCCGCGTCCACAGAGAAGGCAGCGGATGACTTTGCCACGAAATTCCCTGACAGCGAGCTCCGCCTGATGCTGTACAGGGCGGCCATGCAGAGATACCAGCAGGCGAACAACGCTGACAAAATGCTGGATATGGCGCGCAAAGCGCTGATCTACGATCCCGACGACCCCGAGTCGCTATTAGGTGTAGCGCAGGTGTTGGCGGAGCGCACCCGGGAGACGGATCTGGACAAGGATCAGCGGCTCGCGGAAGCGAAAAAGGATGCGGAGCATTCCCTGGAAACCATTGATACCGACGTTCCGGTGACGGGTTATCCGCCTGAGCAGTTAGCTGCCTACAAGGGTTTCTTGAAGTCGCAAGCTTACGTGATTCTGGGAACCCTGGCCTTTAACGCCAAAGCCTGGCCGGATGCGGAAACCAATCTGCGGAAATCTATTGATGCACTTCCGCAACAGCCCGACCCGATTGCTGTCTTCCGCCTGGCCGTCGCCCTCGATATGCAGAACAAGATTCCCGAAGCCGTGAAGTATATCGATCAGGCGGTGGATCTGACCAAGGATCGGCCCGACGCCGGAGTCGGCAAAGCAGCACGCAACGAGAAAGATCGCCTGACCAAGCTGAGCAGCGGCACGGCCCCCGGCCAGAGCGCACCCCCAAAGAACTAGACTGAGGGAAGGCCGCGGTTTTCAGAGTGGGGATGAGAAATACTGTTACGCTCCGGCTTCTGGAAGCTGAAACCGCAAGAAACCCATCTAGAATAGTAGGAAGGGGAGCCGCGGCTTTGCTCCAGGATCATCACAAGCGTTGGGAAGTCGTTTTCGGAGAACTAGGGCTGTGCTCGTCAAGATGATGAAATCGAAAATTCACCGCGCCATCGTCACCGGGGCGGACCTGAATTACGAGGGCAGCATCGCTATTGACGAGGAGCTCATCGAAGCCGCCGGCTTGGTTGTCGGAGAGGCGGTACACGTCTGGAACGTCAACGGTGGCGACCGCCTGGAGACGTACGTCATCCCTGCAGAACGCGGATCCGGGGCCATTTGCTTGAACGGCGCCGCGGCACGAATGGTGCATCCGGGCGATCCTGTGATCATCACCGCTTTTTGCTGGCTGGAGGAAGACTCGGCTCGCCGGCATCAGGGCAAGGTCGTTCTGGTGGACGAAAAGAACCGGATCATCGCCAAGCACTAGACCGATGCCGCCGGCAAGCTATGCTCGCCCGGACAGCCGCCGCTTGCTGTCCCTACATTGCTTCTCTATGAAGGAAAGAGAAATCACGGCGCTGGAGGCGGGGCTGGGCTATCGCTTCCGGCGGCGCGCAGTGATCGAGCAGGCGGTCACGCACAGCTCGCAGGCGCGCGAACTGGAAGCGCAGCAGGCGGGTGAAGGCAAGTACAGAATCCGCGACAACGAGCAACTGGAGTTTCTGGGGGATGCCGTTCTGGCGTTGGTGACGAGCGAAGAGCTGTTCCATCGCTTTCCGCACTTCCGCGAGGGCGAGCTTTCGAAACTGCGCGCCCACCTGGTCAGTGAAAGGCATCTGATTCGCGTGGCCCAGCAATTGGAATTGGGCCACTATCTGCGGCTGGGACGCGGCGAGGAAAAAAGCGGCGGCCGCAGCAAGACCGCGTTGCTGGTGGACGCGCTGGAGGCGATCCTGGCCGCCATTTATCTGGATGGCGGCTTTGAAGTGGCACAAGATTTTGTCCGGCGACAGGTGATCGAGCCGGAGCTGGAGCGCATGCAGCGGCAAGGCGGAGCCCTTCCGGTGACCGATTTCAAGTCGGCGCTGCAGGAAGCCGTGCAGGGCCTGGGCTTGCCGCAACCGGCTTATGTGCTGGTCGAGGAGACGGGCCCGGAGCACAGCAAGACCTTTACCGTGGAAGCGCGTCTGAATACGAAAAGCAGCAAGGAACCGGAATTGGTGGGCAGGGCCAAAGGCTCGACCAAGAAAACCGCCGAGCAGGATGCAGCGCGGCAATTACTGACCTTTCTGGCATCCCGGTCGAAGGTGGCCGAAACACCGGCGCCGACGCAGTCGCCGTACCCGGTCAAGTAAATCGAAGTCAAATCCATGATGCATTCTTCCCACCGTCTTGTCGTAAGGACCTCCGCGACCGACGTGATCGGTTCGGTGCAGTCGTTGCTGGGCACCATCGTGATTGCCTTGTTCATCATCACGTTTGTGGTGCAGGCCTTCCAAATTCCCTCCCCGTCAATGGAGAGCACGCTGCTGGTGGGCGATTACCTGCTAGTCAACAAGCTGTGTTATGGGGGCGGAGGGATGGGCGAACATCTGATGCCCTACCAGGACATCGCGCGCGGAGACATCATCGTGTTCCACTATCCGGTGGACCCCAAGCAGCATTTCGTGAAGCGTGTGATCGGATTGCCCGGCGACCGGCTGCGGCTGATCAAGAAAAAGGTGTGGATCGACGGCAAGCCGCTGAACGAGCCGTACGTGCGGTTTTTGGAGGCTCCGGATTATATGTCACATGATCCCAACCGCATGTTCCGCGACAACTTCCCCCGGGTGGATATTCCGGTAATGATCATCGAAGGCAACTGGTGGCTCGAAATGCGCAAGCTGGTGGAAGATGGGCAGTTGATCATCCCGGAAGGAAACTACTTCGTGATGGGCGACAATCGCGACAACAGTCAGGACAGCCGCTATTGGGGTTTCGTGCCGCGGCAGAATATTATTGGGAGGCCGCTCGTGATCTACTGGTCGGTCGATACCGCGCAGACGGAACCGAGCGCGCCCCTGTCATTTATGCAGCGGCTTTATCGTGTTGCGCATGCCGTGACCCACATCGTGCAGATTACGCGCTGGGACCGGACCTTGCGGCTGGTACACTGAATGGGCCGCCTAGGGCGGGATGCCATAATCACAGGAAACCGTACCGTGGCGAGGAAACAGACAACAGAAAAGACTAACGCCGAACCAAATGGTGCCGAAGAGAAGCCGAAGGAGACCACGATCGAGTTCCTGGCTTCGCTGGCGGCCGTGCTGGTGACGGGGCTGTTCATCATCACGTTCGTCGTGCAGGCGTTTGAGATTCCGTCGAGTTCGATGGAAAACACGCTGCTGATCGGTGACCACGTCTTCGTGAACCGCATCCAGTTTGCCCCGAAATCGTCGTGGATCGGACCGCTCCTGCCTTATCGCGATGTGCGTCGCGGCGACATCGTAGTCTTCCTGCACCCGGACCCTCCCCAGGCCGGCACCTTCGTGGTCAAGCGCATCATGGGCATTCCAGGCGACCGCATTCATCTGCAGAACGGAGTGGTGTACCGCAATGGAGAGGCGCTGAATGAGACCTACATTCTCCACGACGAAGATGATGCCAGCGACTTTTACCGCAACAATTTTCCCACTGTGGCGCCTTCGGACAGAGATCCGCTGTCTGCGAACTGGCTGGTAGACTTGCCGGCTAACATTCAGGGCGGCGACCTGGTTGTGCCTCCTGGTCATTATTTCGCCATGGGCGACCATCGCGGCGCCAGCCTGGACAGCCGCTACTGGGGGTTTATTCCCAAAGAGAACATTATTGGGCGACCCATGTTCATTTACTGGTCATTCAAGACGCCGGCAAACCAGTACCAAAAGACCGCCTGGGGCGATCGCCTTCTGTTTCTGGGCAGGATCATCGTGCACTTCTTCGACGAAACGCGCTGGCGGCGCACGCTGCAGGTTGTAAAATAGTTCGCTTCAACCTCGGGGAAGGCGCAGTGAAGTCGTCGTCCAAGCGACGTTGGATCGTGGCGGCACTGATCGTGCTGCTGTTGTTTCTTTTCCGCCCCGGTGCTTCGCGACTCAAATCTAGAATCATCGCTTCCATCAGTTCAGGCGTGGGCCGTTCGGTCGACATCGGATCGGTTCGATTCCGCCTGCTGCCGCGTCCGGGATTCGATCTCGAGAACCTTGTGGTGTACGATGACCCGGCATTCGGAGCCGAGCCGATGCTCAGGGCCGGGGAAGTAATAGCTTCGCTGCGCTTGACTTCGCTGGCGCGCGGGCGGCTCGAAATCGCGCGGCTGGACCTGACTGAGCCCAGCCTGAATCTGGTGCGCGCCGAGAATGGGCGCTGGAACGTGCAGGCGCTGCTGGAGCGGAGTGCGCACACTCCGTTGGCCCCAACCGCCAAGGCAAATTCTGAACCGCGCCCAGGATTCCCTTACATCGAAGCCTCGTCGGCGCGCATCAACTTCATGGGCGGACGGGAAAAGAAGCCCTTTGCTCTGACCAACGCCGACTTCTCGCTGTGGCAGGATTCGGAAAACGCCTGGGGAGTCCGGCTGCAGGCCCAGCCCATGCGCACTGACCTGAACCTGAACGACACCGGCATACTGCGGGTGAGCGGCAACTGGCAGCGCGCCCCCGCTCTGCGCGACACGCCGCTTCAGTTCACCCTGGAATGGAGCCGCGCCCAGCTCGGCCAGCTCACGAAACTCCTCACGGGAATGGACCGGGGCTGGCGTGGCGGCGTTCAACTCGATGCGATTCTCTCAGGAACGCCGGCGAAGCTCGGAGTTGCCAGCGACGCTTCCATCGACGATTTCCGCCGTTACGACATTACCAGCGGGCGACCCCTGCGGCTGGCGGCGCACTGCGACGCGCAATTCAGCTCGCCAGATCAAACCTTTCATGCACTCGCCTGCACCGCGCCCGTCGGCGACGGCACGATCACATTGAAGGGAGATACGGGGCTGCCCCGCAGCTCCAGCCATCATCTGGAGTTGATCGCGGAAAACGTGCCTGCAGGATCGCTGGTGGCTTTCGCCGAACGGACGAAAAGGAATTTGCCGGATGATCTGGCAGCGGACGGGATAGTAAACGGCAATTTCTCTTACGAGCAGACCCCTGGCTCGACACTTCGGTTTGAGGGCAAGGGAGAGATTGCGCAGTTTCGTTTGGCCTCAGCGGCAATCAGGGCGGAGATCGGGCCGGAAACCGTGCCCTTCGTGTTCACCAGCGGAGACGATTCCGAAAGCCGGGTGCTGGAGCCGGCGTTGCGCAAGAACGCAACCGGCCTGCGAATGCCGGAGGGGCCGCAGTTCGAGTTTGGACCGCTCTCTTTCAGCGTGCGGCATCCGGCAGGGGCTACGGCGCGAGGATGGATAAGCCGCGATGGTTACGGAGTTTTGGTCAAGGGAGAAACCGAGATTGCCAGCATTCTGCGCCTGGCGCGAATGTTCGGGATCCCGGCGCCGCAGGCCGCAGCCGAGGGCGTGGCGCAAGTTGATTTGGCAATCGGGGGCCCCGGGGCGGAGTGGAGCAAGGGCGAGACTTCGGACTTTCCCGGGCCGCGAGTCACGGGAACGGCGAAGTTGCACAACGTGCGCATCGGGATTCGCGGAACTGCAGGGCCAATCGAGATTCTGTCGGCGGATCTGCAGCTTACCTCCGAACAGGCGCGCATCACAAAGCTGAACGCCAAGGCGGCGGGCACATCGTGGACGGGTTCACTTGAACTGCCGCGCGGATGTGGCGTTCCCGTGACTTGCCAGCTTCGCTTCGATCTCGGCGCCGACCGGATTGCCCTTGGCGGGATCAGCGAGTGGATCAGCCCGCGCCCCAAGTCACGACCGTGGTACCGGATTCTGTCGAGTCCGGCAAAGCAGGCGTCGGCATTCGACAGTTTGCGAGCCAGCGGCAGGATCACGATCGAACGCCTGGAGGTACAGAAGGTCGCGGTGACGCACGTTTCCGCGAAGGTAAGCGTAGAGGACAAGAAGCTGGAGATTACAGACCTGAGCGCCGATTTTCTCGGCGGGAAGCATCACGGCGAGTGGCAGGCAGATTTTGCCTCGCAACCGGCGGTCTGCGGGGGCTCCGGCCGATTCACCGGCGTGCCGCTGGCGCGGGTCGCGGAGACGATGCAAGATGCCTGGATCACCGGGCTTGCAGGCGGAAGTTATCAGGTTAAGGGATTGTGCTCGGCGGAGTTTTGGCGTCTGGCCGAGGGTACGCTGAAGTTTGACGTGCGCGATGGGACCCTGGCGCATATTTCGCTCACCGAAGATGAGGAACGACTCAACATGACGCGTCTCTCGGGCGAGGCCCGCCTGCGCGGCGGCCAGTTTCAGATTCAGGAAGCTGTCCTGGATTCCCCCAGCGGAAGGTTTCAGTTAAGCGGGACTGCGACTCTCGAACGCGAACTGAATTTGAAGCTGGCGCGGACGACGAGCGGCGCGACCGCGGGATTCAGCATCACCGGCAGGCTGGCCGCGCCTCACGTCGCAGCCCTGCCGGGAACGGAGCAGGCGAGGCTGAAACCGTAGTCCTCTTGCGGACCGACTGCGCCAAGAGGTAATATAGAATATATGAGGCAAGCTAAGAGCTTTACGATTAGCAGAGACATCTTGGCGGAGATTGCAAGCACAAAGGGGAAGTCTTCGACGAGTGAGCGTGTGAACGAACTCTTGAGACGAGCATTGGAGCTCGAGCGCCGCGAGCGCCTGGAACGGGAAGCTGCTGAATTCTTCGCAACCGAGGGCGATCGGTCCGCCCGCGAGCGCGCCGCTTTCCACCGGGCTGCAATACAGGTTCTCAGCCGAAACTGAAACATGCCAACGATTCCGGCGGGATGGTACCCACGGCGGGGCGAGGTGTACTGGCTGCGACTAGACAAGACTCGACCAGTCTTGATCATTTCAAGCGACGTACTGAACCGTCACGCCCTGGACGTCTGCGTCGTGCCAATTACGTCGGTTCATCACGGGCGTTTTGCTCTACGGGTAGCCATTCAGGCGGGCGATGGCGGCCTGGCCCGAGAGTCTTGGGCGAAGTGCGATCAAGTCACCACTGTGAATAAGCAAGTCGTCGCATACCCTCCGGTGGGACGGCTGTCCGGCTCAACCCTGCGCGGCATTGAAGATGGCATCCGGCTCGCTCTCGAGCTCGGATGAGCCTCGTTTACGGCACGTACCCTGCTCCCCGCAGCACCTTGCCCGGAAGCGCGCCAGTCATTTTGCCCTGATCGATCACCGGAACGCCGTTCACCAGCACGTATTCCATGCCTTCCGAAAGCTGATTCGGGTTGTCAAACGTCGCCCGATCGCGCACCGTAGCGGGATCAAAGACGACCACGTCGGCCCACATGCCGGCCTTCAGCACGCCTCGGTCCGCGAGCCGCATGCGCTGCGCCGGTAGCGCCGAGAATTTGCGAATCGCGTCTTCCAGCGTGAGAACTTTTTCTTCGCGCACATATTTGCTACAAATGCGAGGAAACGTCCCATAGGCGCGAGGATGGGGATGCGATTGGCCAAGAATGCCCTCGGGCGAGGTTCCTTCCGAATCGTTGTCGATCGAGACCCACGGCTGTTGCAGCGCCAATGTCACGTCGGGCTGCGACATGCCGAACACGGCGACGTCGGCCCTCGGATCCTGGATGAGAAAGTCGAAAAGGGCCTCCATGGGATCCTTGTTCCAGAGCTGCGCAATTTCCGAGAGCCGCTTGCCGAGCAACGGCTGCAAATCAGGATTCTGCACGGCGCCGATCATGACCGCCTCGGGACCGGGAATCTCCTGCCATTCGTTGTCCCATTCGCGCGAGGGGGCCAGCATGTCTTTGCGGATGCGCTCGCGCGAGGCGGGATCTTTCAGACGCTCGACCAGTTTCGCGTCGCCGCCATCGTGCGCCCACGGCGGGATGAAAGCGGAAAAATCGTTGAACCATGCGGTGTAGGCATAGGTGTCGGCGGTTACGTCGGCGCCGGCGTCGCGCGCCGCGTTGATCTTGGCCACGACTTCCGGCATGCGGCCCCAGTTGTTCTTGCCCGCAACCTTGATATGCCAAATCTCAACTGGGATGTGAGCTTCGCGGCCAATGCGCAGAGCCTCGTCAATGGCATCGAGCACGGAGTCGCTCTCGTTGCGCATGTGCGTGGCGTAGATGCCGCCGAGCTTGCCAGCTTCCGCCGCGAGCGCGATCAACTCATCCGTTTTCGCGTAGGGCGCGGGCGCGTATTCGAGCGAAGTCGAGACGCCCACTGCTCCATCCTGCATGGCGTCGTGCACCAGAGCTTTCATCTGGTCGAGTTGCTCGGGCGTGGGCTGCTTGTCGTCGTCGCCCAGAACCATGCGGCGCGCCTGAGTCGCACCCATGTAGCTCGCCAGGTTGATGCCCATGCCCTGCTTTTCCAGGCGCGCGAAATACTGCCGGAAGGTGCGCCAGTCGGGCGTGATCTTGTAGTGGTCGTACAAGCCGCGGTCGGCTTGGATGATGGCGTCGTTGAGGGGCGCGGCCGAATTGCCTTCGCCGGTGATTTCCGTCGTGATGCCCTGAAAGATTTTTGACGGCAGGCGCGGGTCCACGAGGATGGTCAATTCCGATTGCCCGAGCATATCAATGAAGCCGGGCGCAACAACTTTGCCGGCTGCGTCAATGGTGCGCGTCCGCGGCGCTGCGGACAGGTTGCCGATGGCGGCGATCTTTCCGTCGCGGATGCCCACGTCGCCCGAATACCAGGGTGAGCCGGTGCCGTCAATGATGTGGCCGTTGGTAATGACGAAGTCGAAGACCGGGCCGGGCGCTTGCGCCAGCAGGCTGGGGGCCAGTAGCACAAGAACGAACAGAAGACAAAGCAGCGCGAATTTCGTTTGCATGAATTTCTCCAACTGAAACTGGGAAAGAAGGAGCGAATTATAAAACACCGAGCGTCTCGCGGAGTTTCGGCTTTTGGTGACCGGCTTCGGGCTTCCACTGGTTTTCCCGGTAGATTCCGCGGTGCTCCCCTTTGCGTACTTGACGAACGTCCGCGCACTTTGCGCTTCATGGTTCCTGTCCGGTGGGGAAAGAACCTGACCGCAAAGTTCGCAAAGGAGCGAAGAACGCAGAGGAAACCATCCTCTCCGCCGACAGTCGCATGTTACTATCGAATCCAGTTCTCGATGGCACTCGAATCCAAGCCAATCCGGCTGTGGCCGGGTGATCTACCACGCGTCCTAGGCAATCGTTCCAGCCGGCAAAGAGCAAGATGACAACGACGAAAATTCGCCAACGCGTGCTCAGCGGCATGCGCTCAACCGGAAAGCTACATCTCGGCAATTATGTTGGAGCGCTCGCGAACTGGGTGGGCATGCAGGACAAGTACGAATGCTTTTTCTGCATCGCCGACTGGCACGCGCTCACCACCGATTACGCCGACACTTCGAAGGTGAAGGAGAACTCGCTGGAAGTCGCACTCGACTGGTTGGCGGCAGGGCTTGATCCGGAAAAGTCAGTGATCTTCATTCAGTCGCATGTTCCGGCGCATGCCGAGTTGCATCTGCTGTTTTCCATGATCACTCCCCTGGGCTGGCTGGAGCGGGTTCCGACGTACAAAGAACAACGGGATAACATCAAAGACAAGGATCTGGGCACGTACGGGTTTCTTGGCTATCCCGTTCTACAGGCGGCGGATATTCTGATTTACAAAGCTGACTTCGTGCCGGTGGGTGAGGATCAGGTGGCGCACGTGGAGCTGACAAGGGAGGTGGCACGCAGGTTTAACACATTCTACGGAAGGTCGGGGAGCGTCTTGCGCGAGGTGTATAGGCCGATAAAAGAGGGTGGATTCACATTCACTAGTCCGACGCTAAAGGAAAAGGACGTCTTTCCCGAGCCTCAATCTTTGCTCACGCCTGCTCCGCGCCTGCCCGGCACCGACGGCCGCAAGATGTCGAAATCGTACGGCAATGCGATCCTGCTGACCGATCCTGAGCCGGTAGTACGGCAGAAATTGAAGCCGATGGTGACCGATCCGGCGCGGGTGAAACGCACGGACAAGGGCGATCCCGATAAGTGTCCAGTGGGTGACCTGCACAAGATTTTCTCGAGCAACGAGACGATGGCCGAGGTTTATGAAGGCTGCCGGTCGGCCGGCATCGGCTGCCTGGAGTGCAAGAGCTGGGCCTCCGACGCGCTGGTGCAATTGCTCAATCCCATGCAGGATCGGCGCCGGAAATTCGAGAAAAATCCGCGCCTGGCTTGGGATATTCTGGAGGACGGGTCCAGGCGAGCGAGCCAGGCCGCTGCAG
>Ga0187771_10003917_pt1 | contig 10456 bp, 7 predicted proteins | sample 0116_SJ02_MP15_1_FD_133139 | JGI IMG/M metagenome (GOLD analysis project Ga0187771, IMG submission 133139) | Tropical peat soil microbial communities from peatlands in Department of Meta, Colombia - 0116_SJ02_MP15_10_MG | ecosystem: Environmental > Terrestrial > Soil > Wetlands > Peat | place... | reverse complement strand
TTATCTGACAAAGTTCTTATCGGCATGACGGAAGTGACCGACTATCACTTCTTCGGGACATGAATGGCCTCACCGTGGAGATCTCCGAATGCTTCCCTGATCCCTTCTGAAAAGGTAGGATGAACATGTATCGTGTCTGCAACGTCCACCGCCTTCAGCCCTGCCTTCATCGCAACAGCAACTTCATGTACAAGATCGGAGGCATGCGCCCCCATGAAGTGCGCGCCCAGTATGCGGTCGTTCCCAGGGTCGGCAATGATCTTGAAAAAACCGGTTAACTGACCTGCAGCATGTGCCCTGCCGAGGGCTCGGTAGAGAAAACCTCCCGTCCTGTAAGGCATACCTTTCTCTTGAACCTGATGTTCCCTCAGCCCCACTGACGAGATCTCCGGAGAAGTGAATACGGCAGAAGGAATCACGCCGTAATCCATGGTCATATCTCTACCGCAGGCATTGTGCGCAGCCACTACCCCTTCTTGAGAAGCTTTATGGGCAAGGAGCATGCCGCCAGTCACATCGCCCACCGCATAGACCCCCTTTACCACCGTCTCCATCTTTTCGTTTACGATGACCTCTCCCCTCTTCCCTCTCTCAATGCCAAGGGCTTCTAGTCCTATATTCTCAGTGTTGAAAGTCCTCCCGACTGAAACAAGTATCTTTTCGGTCACAACCTCTCTGCCGTCTGAGATATACGCATGAACACCATCTTCCCCAATCTCCACCCTTGTTACATCCACCCCTGTCATGAGGGTGATCCCCTTCTTCTTGAACTCTCTTTCAAGAAGCTCTGAAACACCCGCATCCTCCGTGGAGAGCGCCCTCCCCATTGTTTCTACCATGAGCACACGAACTCCGAATTCAGAGAAAAGGCACGCAAACTCGCAGCCTATAACTCCAGCCCCCACGATGAGCAAGCTAGAAGGTATCTCTTTCATTGTGATGACGTCGTCGCTGGAAAGAATGTTCTTTCCATCAAAAGAGAACTTAGGGATCCGGGCTGGCCTTGAACCGGTCGCTAAGACAATCTTTTCAGCCTCTATTGTTTCCTCTGAGCCCTCCCTCTTTTCTACCCTGATCCTTCCCGGGCTTACAAGAGTGCCTCTGCCCTCGACGAGGGTAACACCCCAGCTCTTGAAAAGCGCTCTGATCCCCTTCACCTGTATCGAGACGACTCTGTCTTTTCTCTCCATGATTTTAGAGAGGTTCGGAGAGACCGAACCGTTAAGTTCGATCCCGTAATCAGCCAGGCCCTTGGCCGTGCGGAGGGCTTCCGCCGAGGCGATCAGCGTCTTTGTAGGAATGCAGCCCAGATTAAGACATGTCCCTCCAACTTCTGACTGTTCGACTACAGCGACCTGGGCACCCAGCTGCGCAGCCTTAAGAGCGGCCACGTACCCACCAGGACCACCTCCGATGACCGCCACTCTCATTTCGCCTCTTCTTCCAGATACCTTTCATATTCAGAAGCGTCCATGAGCTCTTCCGTCTCTGTTTCATCTTCTATTTCGAGCACCGCGACCCAGCCTTTGCCATAGGGTTCTTCATTGATGATTTCCGGGGATTCGGCAAGTTCCTCGTTCACTTCGAGCACTGTACCGCTCACAGGCGATATGACCGATGAGGTAGCCTTTGTGGATTCTATCTCTGCCAGTTCGCTATTGGCTTCGACAGCTGTATCAGCTTCGGGAAGATCTATATATACGATATCCCCCAAGGCTTCCTGGGCATGATCCGTGATTCCGATGGTCGCCCTCTTGCCAGACACCTTGACCCATGTGTGTTCTCTGTGATACTTAAGATTCTCCGGGTTCATTCAGTCCTCCTTGTTTCTCGTATCCCGACTTGCCGCCGCGTGTGAATTTCTATCATAGACTTTTCGACTTTGTCAATGAGTTTCTCGGACTAGGGTGCCGCGTTCGGGGCCACACCTCATACTCTTTTACAACAAATCGACAGACTTGTAAAGCTCCTCGCAAAAGAAGACTGCCTCCCGTAGCAATTCGGGGAGCGCGAAACGGCGGGATCACTGCGGACGGTTTGATAATGCCTGAGATTCCGCCCTATCCTTGAGTTCCTTGAGTTTTGCAAGTGCGGTCCTAGTAGTGACTTTCGAAAGATCCATGTGTATGAGTTCAAGCACCAAAGGATCAAGCCCGGTCAAGAAAAGGTCCATCTGGCCGCGCATCGAAAAATCCCTCAAGAGCGACCGTGCCTTGCCGGAATTGGAAAGTTCGTCCTCGAAACCAGCAAGGACTTCCTTCGCCCTGCCAATCACCTCGCCGGGAAGGCCGGCAAGCCTAGCGACCTGAATACCGTAACTCCTGTCTGCAGGTCCGGGTGATATCTTCCTCAGGAAAATGATCTCGTCTCCCCACTCCTTTACAGAAACATTATAGTTCTTTACACCGTCCAGACCGATGCTCAGTTCAGTGAGTTCGTTATAGTGTGTGGCAAAAAGAGTCCTAGCCCTAAGCGCCTTCGCAATATATTCACCTACAGCCCACGCGATGCTGATTCCGTCGAACGTACTTGTCCCCCTACCAATCTCGTCCAGGATTATAAGGCTCCTCTCGGTCGCATTGTTAAGGATATTCGAAGTCTCGATCATCTCCACCATGAAAGTGCTCTGGCCCCCGGAAATGAAGTCGGAGGCACCGATCCTCGTAAATATCCTGTCGACAATCCCGATCTGAGCCTCTGCTGCCGGGACGAAACTACCGATCTGTGCCATTAGTACAATTAGACCAGTCTGTCTCATGTAAGTGGACTTCCCTGCCATGTTCGGTCCCGTGATAATCAGAAGCCTGTCGTTTTCGTTATCAATGTATGAATTGTTAGGAATGAATTTGCCAGGCATAAGACGCTCGAGAACCGGGTGTCTTCCATCAGCGATCTTAATCACTGTCCCATCGTCAACCGTGGGCTTTACATAATTGTGCCTCTTCGCGGTAACCGCTAGGGACGTAAAAAAATCGAGTTGGGCAACCACGTGTGCGCAAACGATGAGACGCCCGCTCTCAAAATGTATATTCTCCAGTAGCTCTTGGAACAGACTGTATTCCAAGTTCTTCAACTGCTCTTCGGAACCGACAACCTTTGCTTCATACTCCTTCAACTCAGGAGTGATGAACCTCTCCCCGTTCACGAGAGTCTGTTTCCTGATATAAGAATCCGGCACAAGCTCGAGGTTTGCCTTCGTCACCTCAATGTAATAGCCGAATATACGGTTATATCCCACCTTCAAAGAAGAGATACCGGTCTTCTTCCTTTCCCTGGCCTCAAGATCTGCGATAAAATCCTTCCCGCTGGTCGAGACCCTTCTCATTTCGTCCACACCGCTGTGATATCCGGGTCTAAAGATGCCACCGTCCCTGATACTTAGCGGCGGATTGTCCATTATCGCAGAATCTATCATCTCCTTTATCGGATCGAGATCAGGGATGTCCCCACCCAAGTATTTCAGATGTTCATCCTGAGATTTGAGAAGAGCTTTTCTGAGTGAGGGAAGAACTGCCAAGGAGTTCCTGATGGCTATCAGGTCCCTCGGGTTCGCCGACTTGGTACTAACCCTGGACGCCAGCCTCTCTAAGTCTTGGATCTTCCTCAAGCCGCCGCGCAGCGTCTCAATCAGCTCATAATCCTCGCACAGTGACTCAACCGCGTCGAGACGCTTCCTTGTCTCATGCACATCCACTAGGGGTCTGAGGACCTCACTCCTCAGGTACCGGCCCCCCATAGGGGTGAGCGTCTCATCGAGGATCGCAAGAAGAGTCCCTTCCGTACCTCCCCTTAGATTCCGTATCAACTCAAGATTTCTCTGGCTCGCCGCGTCGAGAAACATGGAGGAACTTTGGAAAAGAGGCAAAATCTTCTTAAAGTTAACGGTCTCTTTTTGAGTGCGTTCTATGTACGCGACCAGGGCGCCCGCAGCAGATACGGCAGCATTCATGCCCTCACAGCCATATCCGTCAAGAGACGATACCCCGAAATGCTTAAGAAGGACTCTATATGCCTCGGAGAAATGGAAAGTCCAGTCTTCAGCTGTCGTGGCGAAAAAGTCCCTCAGTACTTCGGAATAGTGCATGTTGCCACTGAGGCTTTCGGGCATAAGGAGTTCCTTAGGCTCGAACCTGCTGAGCTCGTCTTCTATGGGTTGTTCCGTCTCATATACCATAAACTCACCAGTAGAAATGTCCGCAAGGGCTATCCCGTATCTCCTTCCGTCAGGGAAAAAACAAAGAATAAAGTTATTCTCCTTTGGGTTCTCGGGCGTATATGTCCCAGGTGTGATGACCTTCACCACATCCCTCTGTACAATACCCTTCGCGTCCTTGGCGTCCTCCATCTGTTCGCACACCGCGACCTTGTGGCCAGCCCTTACAAGCTTTGCGATATAAGACTCAGCGGCAAAATACGGGATGCCGCACATTGGCAGAGGGTCCTCTTTTGCCTTATCTCGGGTGGTGAGGGCAATCTGCAGGATCTTTGACGCGACTTTTGCATCCCCGCCGAACATCTCATAAAAGTCACCCAGGCGGAACATCAAAATCGAGTCTTCGTGCTTCTCCTTGAGAGCGAAATACTGTTTCATCAGTGGTGTCAATTCGGACATAGGATATTAAATAACATACGGTGTCCAAAGTGCAATAGAAGTATTGGGTGACATGATGTCAACTATCATCTTTTTTGCATCGCACATCTTGTATACCGCGGCATCTATCTGCTAAATTAGCGTAGATGGTTCTCTCTCCGAGGGCTTGGCAATGACTGTATTTGTGTTACATATCAGAAGCATTCCTGTGCTTTTTATCGCCACCATAATAGTGCTTTATACCTATATCCCTTCATCGTGGGCTGAACTCCCGAGTGGGCAGCGGAAGCCTACAAAAACAGTTGTGGTAATCCACTGCGATTACTACCCCGTCTCTTTGTGGGATACTAAGACCGATAGGCCTTCCGGTTTTGTTGTGGATGTCATGGACGCTGTTGCCAAGCGCGCAGGGCTGCAGGTGAGTTATTCTTGCAGGCACGGGTGGGGGGAGATGATTAACGCGATAGAGAGCGGTGAGGCCGCTCTTGGCGCCTTGCTAAAAAGCGAGGAGCGCGAAAAGAGATTGTTATTTAGTGCACCAATTGACGTAACTTATCTCTCCTATTTTGCTCGCTCCCAAAGCCGTGTGGATGCTGACAGCCTTCCCCATGGTCAAACTATAGGCGTTGTCAAAGGTAGTATGTCCTACGAACAGTTAAAGGGACTACCAGGAGTTAATCTTCACGTTGATGACAGTTATAAGGAAGGGCTCTTTGATCTCCTGGCGGGTGAAATTGGACTGCTTGCCGGAGAGGAATCAATGATCCTGAAAAGTGCACGGGAAGCCCGACTTGAAGATCGCATCAAGAAAGTCGGTAAGCCTTTCTCAGAGCGTGAAAGAGGATTTGCTGTGAAGAAAGACAACGTTCAATTAGTCGATCTGCTGAACAAAGCCCTCTATGACTTCACTAGAAGCCCTGAATATCAGCGCATCTATATCAGATGGTACGGCACGCCGATACCTTACTGGACAAACAGGAGAATACTCATTGCCAGCGCTGTTTTCTTACTCATGGTTGTTTGTGGCATGGCATTATGGCGATACATGTCAATTACTAGGATCAATAAGGAACTTCTTAACACTATCACCGCACGGGAGCAGACCGAAGGGGCGCTGAGGTCAAGCGAGAACAGATACAAGGCGATTGTCGAGAATCAGGCTGAGTTCGTAGTGCGTTACCTCAGTGGCGGGATCGTAACATTTATCAACGACACTTTTTGCAAATATCTCGCTATGAAACGCGACGCACTGCTCGGAAAGTCTTACTATCCGTATATGTATCAAGACGACCGAGAGTCCTTTGTCAAGCAGATTGAGTCGCTTAATGCAAACAATCCCTCTATGGTTGCTGAAGCCAGAGTCGTTCTGATGGATGGTCGTATAGCATGGCACAAGTGGACACACAATGTAATTTGCGATGAAGATGGCAATATTATTGAATATCAGGCCACCGGCAGGGACATAACGGATCAAAAAAATGCGGTGGAGACGCTTAGGCAGAGCGAGGAAATGACACGAAAAGTACTCGATAGTGTGGACGAGGGATTCATTCTTGTCGACAGAGACTATCGCATTTTAACCACTAATCGTGCGTTCTGTAAGCGGGTCGACTTATTCGGCAAAGACATAATCGGGAAACACTGTTATGAAATATCGCATAGGATTCAACAGCCGTGCTACGAAACCGGTGAGGAGTGCGCCGTCAAGAAGGTATTTGAGACAGGCAATCCATCCATAGCGTATCATCAACACACTGATGCCGCCGGAAACGTCCTCTACGTGGAAACAAAGGCATTTCCGTTAAAGGACTCTTCAGGCGCAGTTAACTCGGTAATCGAGTCCATCAGCGACATAACCGAAAAACACCTTTTACAAGAGGAGCGCCTTAGGACTCAGAAACTTGAGGCCACTGGTATGCTGGCTGGGGGAATTGCGCATGATTTCAACAATCTGCTTCAGGGGGTGTTCGGGTACATCTCCCTCGCAAAACTGACGGCGGACGACAGGGACAAAAGCTTTTCATCACTCGAACAAGCCGAGAAGGCACTGCAGATGACGGTCAAACTGACAAACCAGCTTCTGACATTCTCGAAAGGCGGTAAACCGCTGAAGAGACTGATTGATTTGCGACCGGTAATCGAAAATGCTACGAAGTTTGCCATGAGCGGGTCGCGGTCTGAGTACCACCTCGAGATTGACAATCAGTTGTGGGCAGTCGAGGCGGACGAGGGCCAGATAGGGCAGGTCATACAGAATATCGTTTTGAATGCCGACCAGGCCATGCCCATGCACGGCACTGTGTTTGTCGCAGCAAAGAATATTTGTGCCCCAGGACCCGGGATCCCAGTTCAACTGAAGGCGGGAGCTTACACGGAAGTGTCAGTCAGCGACAGCGGGGTCGGCATCCCTGAACAGTACTTGCCAAGGATATTCGACCCCTATTTCACTACAAAGGAAAAAGGCAGCGGATTGGGCCTTGCAATGTCGTATTCCATCATGAAGAATCATAGTGGTCTGATTGATGTAAAATCCGACCGGGGAAAAGGAAGCACCTTTCTTATCTATCTTCCGGCGGTTGTGACAGAGCAAGAAACATCTCCTCAGAACAAATCGGCGGAATTCCGATCTGCCCGTGCCTATAAAGTCCTACTTATGGACGATCAGCAGATTATTCTCGACGTTGCCGGAAAATTGCTTAAGGCACTTGGGCACGAAGTCGAATCTGCAGCGCATGGCGCAGAGGCGATCGAGAAATACCAGGCGTCCAGACAGACGGCGAAACCATTTGACATCCTCATTTTAGACCTGACAGTCAGGGGGGGGATGGGAGGGATAGAGACCTTAGAGAAACTTAGGAAGACTTATCCGGAGGCAAAGGCAATCGTCTCGAGCGGCTACTCGGATGATTCTGCTTTGTCTGAATACAGAAGTTATGGATTTGTCGGAGTCCTGAAGAAGCCTTATACCACTGCCGGATTAAAGGCAGTACTCGACGAGGCATTGAAATAAGAGATAAGCGACGACACTCTAAAAGGTCATGCTTTGCCGTTCCAATAGTATTTCCGCGAGAAAGGAGCCCGGTTTTATCTCTGCGTTCTTCACAAGTGCTGCCTTATCGAGGCCATAATGCTTCACGCATGATGCACAGATGTAAAATTTCACGCCGAAATCTTCTATCAGCGTCTGCATTAGTTCATAGATCGGCGAAAATTCATCCTTCTTCTGTAGCTCCGTCAGCGTCTCGGCAAAATCCTTCTTGGCTATCAGTACCCCGTTATCCATAAGAAAGAAGTCAAGACCGATGTCAAAAGCCTTCATATTGGATGCTAGTTGCAGCGCGCCCGCAGTGATGTCCGGCCTGTCAAACGAGTGAGTTAGGATGAATATGAACTTCCTGTTTTCCATGTATGTCTCCTTTATGTCCATTATATACAAAGTCAAGTCGAGATAGGGGCAGGTTTTGGCAGCATCGGAAATTATTCATTAATAATTCATAACCAGGTGGATCTGCCAAACGGAGGTGAGGAATTCCACAGAACAATGTGCTCATGCGTTAGCACACCGCCCGTTGACTCCAGAAGGTAAATATGGCATAATGGCCTAAATTTTTCACAATGCTCTTCGCATAACGACAAAAAAAGGTACCTTGCAGGTGAAGAGGCGCTTCAATCAGGACAAGGAGGAGGAAAGGATGAGAAGAGTAAACCGCCGTAGCCTTTTGTTTGTAATAATGTTCCTTATCGTCGGAATCTCTATGCTTCTTGCGTATGCAGGCTTAGTGCCTGCACAAACGCCACCGAAAGCCACAGGTCTTTCAAACGACGACTGTATCAAGTGTCATGCAGGTCCTCCGGCCGATATCTCCGCAGAAGGAGGGAAACACAAACTTGTGGGGTGCATAGATTGTCACGTCGGCCACCCTCCCACAGTGAAGAAGCCTATTCCCAAGTGCAACCAGTGCCATATGGGCAAACCCCACTTTGAACTGAAGGAGTGTCTGGGCTGCCACAAAAACCCCCATACACCTTTGAAGATCACCTTCGGAGGTAACGTTACCGATCCATGCCTGACCTGCCACACCAGTCAGATTAGTCAGCTCAGGGAAAATAAGAGCAAGCATTCTGCGCTTTATTGCAGCACCTGTCACAGCGTGCATCGCAGGGTTCCGGTATGCACCCAGTGTCACAAGCCACACGCGTCGGACATGAGCGGCGGGGAATGTAAGCAGTGCCACAAGGCCCACATGCCGAAGGTCGTCACTTATTCTGCGGATGTACCATCCAAAGACTGCGCGTCGTGTCACAAGAAGGCCTTTGATCTGCTCACTTCAAGCGCTGCGAAGCACAAGACTTTTGCCTGTGCCTTCTGCCATCAGGCTAAACATAAAACGGTACCGATGTGCCAGGACTGCCATGGCACACCCCACCCAGCTGGCATCAGGGCTAAGTTCCCAAAATGCGGAGACTGCCACAATGTCGCCCATGACCTGAACCACTGGCCGCCTGCCGCGGAAACCAAGGAAGCTCCGAAGGAAATGAAGAAAAAAAAGTAGGCGTTTTTTTTCAATTAAAGAAGGGGCTTGTATGCCACAAGCCCCTTCTTTATTGCATTAATCATATGTTACCCTCATCAGGGCAAATGAACCCCTTAGCTTAAACCGATTCAGGGATGGACTAAAGGTTCTTTGCCAATTGAAATGGAGCGGGCGACGGGATTCGAACCCGCGACCTTCAGCTTGGGAAGCTGACACTCTACCACTGAGTTACGCCCGCGCTCTATTGTTTTAAACTACCGCTTTCTCAAAAGTCAAGAAAAGCCCGCTGCCTTGCGATTGCACTTCCCTTTGATGAAGTTTTCAAATCCGCTTCATACCATTTGTGCGATTAAGACTTTTGAAGCCCGATGCGCCCATTCTACATTCTCGCAACGATATTCTGCAGCCCCACGCGAATTAGCATCACTGCTATAGATGCAAGGAGCAGTGCCATGATCTTCGAAACCGCCATAATGCCTCCCTTTCCGAAGACGTTCAGTATCTTCGATGAAACTCTGAAAGAAAGCCACACAATACCCAGATTCACAATGAAAGAGATCACTGTAGGAACGATGCCGTAGTGGTCTACAAGCACCAGAATCGTTGCGAGAACCGCAGGACCCACAATTAAGGGCACACCGAGCGGTACCACGCCAAGCTTTCCGGCCTGCTCCCTGATCTTAGTGTATCCCATAAGATCGAGCACCGCAAAGATGAGAAGGATAAGACCACCCGCAATCTTGAAATCGTTTTCCGTGATACTGAGGATCCTGAATATGCCCTCGCCCACCGCAATGAACGTAAGACCGACCACAAGGGCAGTAATAACTGACTCACGCTCCACGGTGAGCTTCTTTTCTCCGGGCATCCCTTCGGTCATGGCTACGAAGACAGGTATGATGGCAAATATGTCAATGGCCACGAACAACGGTATAAATGCGTAGAGTGCATCCCTCATCACCTCAGGCATTTTGCTCCTTTCAATTCAATCTCAATCAATCCTTACAATAAGTAGGGCTGATATGATCAGCGTCTAGTGCCCCTCGGGCATGGGGCCTCTTACCTTCGGCCTTTTCATTAAAAGGACAAGCGGAAGCACCATGATCATAAGGACACTCAACAAATAAAACGCATCGTTAAATGATATCATGGATGCCTCCCTCAGAAGCCTGCCGTAAATCATCTCCAGCGCTCCCCTGTCAGCCGTTCCTGAACCAAAACCTCTGTATTCCAGAAACCGCGATGCACTATTGGCGGCCAGCTGATACGATGTGTCGAACGGTGTGACATGCGAAACAAGATGGTTCTGGTGGAACTGTTCCCTTCTCGC
>Ga0187771_10003916_pt1 | contig 10457 bp, 9 predicted proteins | sample 0116_SJ02_MP15_1_FD_133139 | JGI IMG/M metagenome (GOLD analysis project Ga0187771, IMG submission 133139) | Tropical peat soil microbial communities from peatlands in Department of Meta, Colombia - 0116_SJ02_MP15_10_MG | ecosystem: Environmental > Terrestrial > Soil > Wetlands > Peat | place... | reverse complement strand
CTACCGCGCGATCGGCCGCGAGGAACTCGGCAGTCTCTTGAGTCGCGCGCTCCGGGTCGGCGGTGACCGCAATCACCTCGACCCGGTTGCAGGTGGAAAGCAGTGCGCTCTCGGTGACCGACGGTGCGCGGCGCCTAAGCCGGGAAAGCGCTTCTACTATCTCGTCATCGGCGTAAGCCAGCCGCTCGCGTACGCCCACCGCAGCCGTCCGATGGTTCACACCGAAGATGAAGAGCGTCTGCTCCATCTAGCCAAACGATCCCCCGTGCTTTCCCGGGTTGACCAGACTGACTCCGAGGAATGATCCCACCAGCACCGTGAATACTGCGATCGTCAGAGTCGCGGCGCGATGTCCGCGCCATCCCACCGTCAGGCGCGATTCCAGCAACGCAGCGTAGAGCAGCCAGATTATCAGCGACCACGATTCCTGCGGTTCCCAGGTCCAGAAATGGCCCCATGTCGCGTCGGCCCAGATCGCCCCGGTTACGATCGCCAGACTCAGCATCACGAAGCCCCAGCCCAGCAGGAGATAGTTGACCCGATCGAGCTTCTCCAGGCTCGGCGCGCGTTCGTCAGAAGGCGCAAGCGGCCGCTTGGCCTTTAGCCGTTGCTCATACACCAGATACAGGATGCTGACGGCGGCAGCGAGTACGAATAGTGCGTAACCCAAAAATGCCATGGTCACATGCACAGGCAGCCACGCGCTGCGCAGGCTTTCCGGAACTACCATGCGCCCATGCCTCATCATCACCGCTGCCACGGCCAGCACGACCCAGACGATCGGGGCGATGTAGGCACCGATCACCGCCATCCTGAAGCGCAGGATCAATCCGAGTCCGGCCAGCGCAATGAGCCAGGCCAGAAACGCCAGGGATTGTACGAAGTTTGTCACCGGTACCGTGCCCGCCTGAGCTCCGCTGAAGGCAAGGTTCACCGTTTGTAACATCACACCCGCGCCAAGCAGCGCAGTAGCTGTAGTGCTCCCTCGGCCCGGGCGAGATGCCGGATTCAATAGGAAGCCTGCGGACGCGAGGCCGTAGCACAGGAGCGCAGGAAAATACCAGATCGGGTTCATTCAGGATCGTATACGTCGCCCATGGCGGCAGCCGCACTCCGCGTCTGGTCAAAGCCGAGCTCGCTCAGTCCGCAGCCGAGATGGAGCGCCACAATCTGCTCGGCAGCATCGTAGTTGCGGGCTCTTAGATGCTCGCGCAGTTCGGACCGCACCAGCGTGTCCAGTATTTGAGCGCGCATCGCCGCATCCGGTTCGCTACGCCGCAGCCGGCGGCGTGCCGCCGCAAGAATCTGCGCCAGGAATCCGTACTCCGGACCGAAGCGCAGATCGAGCTCCTCGCGGAGTAGCTTGGCCAATGCCGGACTGGCCCCGCCGGTCGAAACCGCTATCTGCAAGTCACCGCGCTTTACCACCGAGGGGGCAATGAACGAACATAGGTCGGGCCGATCTTCCACGTTGAGCGGAATCCCCAATTCGCGCGCTTCTACCGCTGCGTCGCGCGCAACCTCGGCGTCCGGAACAGTTACGTACGCCAGTACATAGTCGCGCAAGGCGCCACGCGTGTAAGCGCAGGCCAGGAGACGCAGCGCGCCGCATTCCGCAAGGGCCGCAATCCCGGCGCCAGGCTCCTGCGCCATCACTGTCACTGATGCGCCCGCTTCGATCAGAGCGCGAGCCCTGCGCGCCGCGCTCTCGCCTCCGCCGATCACCAGGCATGGGCGCGCGCTCACGTCAAAAAACAACGGGATAAAGCCCATCTTCCACCGATTCTATAAGCTGACCGCCGATTCTATAAATACGAGAATTTGCCAGCCAGCCCAAGCGGAAAGTCCAATTATTGCTCTAATCGCGCGCATGTCTTTTACTGGTCGCCAAATGATCGGTGCGGAAAGCTGCCCCTCGTGCTGCCGTGAGGCGCGAGGATGAGACCCAGGATATTGCGGGCGCTCAATCAGACGCGCTCAACCATCCTATGTGCCCGACTCCACGATGCTGGAGGGCTCGGCGGGCAAACCCGCGGCCTGCTCGGGCGAGAGCGACTTGAACCCGGCGAGGGGATGCTTTTCAACCGTGGTTGGTTCGAGCCATTCATGTGGATGCACATGTTCTTCATGCGCTTCCCGATTGACATCGTCTTTCTCGACCGTGAAGGCTTGGTAATCCGCATAAATCACCGCCTGAGGCCTTGGCGGGTGTCCTCGATCGTTTTCGGCGCCCGCTCCGCGCTCGAAGTAGCAGCCGGGGAGGCTGTACGGAGCGGAACAATGGTCGGGGATCGGGTTGCATTCGAGGAAATCGCTCATTAGTGGCACCCGCTATCTGCGATTGAGAGCGGTGGGCGCCTCGGTACTGACCAATCGGGGTCTTTCGCGACAATTCGTCTTCAATCTTGAGCTTGGTTGCGTCTACGCAACGAGGCGTTGCAAAGGCGCGGTTTTTTTTAGGATGGCGCGGAAAGTGTCAGCTTCACAAGACCTCCTGTTTGGCACGAGACATGCCCATTCAAAATGAGACCCATTAAGGAAACGCGGGTTTCAGATCGATGATTTGTGAAGACAAGGAACAATCCACGGAAGGTAAGATGGCATAAATAAGCCTAGGATGGAAAAGGCCAGTTTTGATGAAAATTGCTTGACTCTCGTCAAGTTGCAACCTTAGAATTCCACCTGACGAAGGACGACTGTCATTAGGATGAATGATTTAATTGTAAAGTGTCACAACCTTCGTGGCAGCTGCGTAACTATACAGGAGACACGATTACGCCAAATCTCGAATCATCCGAGCACGTCGCCGATTGCGGCGGTCGCTTTATCGAAATTCTTGCCCGGGGTCGCACTCGGTTGAAGGAGTGCGGCAGGACTTTCGGGCTTGGCCAGACGATGACGGAATACGCCATGATCGTAGCGTGCGTCGCGATTGTTGTCATTGTCGGGTATGAGCTTTTGGGCCAGGACATCAACGCGATGGGTAGTTGGCACTCGATCGATAAGGACCTGACAGGACAGTGAAGAAAAGGCGGGTATCGGCGGCTCGCTGCAGTCGCAAACTTTCCAGACATAAAGAGCACGGATTGTGCTATGGTCGGTTCTGCCGTGAATTCGACGAGGCTTGATGAAAACGGAAGATACGACGAAGCACTTGACGGTTTGCATGACTTGGTGTTTTTCTCGATGGCCTGCGGCGTCAAGCGTGGCTGAGAGGTATAACTTGTTTCAGAACCAACTTAAAAATGGTTACGGAGCGTAATTTCGAGCGGGGAAGTGGGCGAAGGTAACGCGGAGAAAGAGTAAAAGACTTCGTGGATGACCATATGAGCGCTATGAACGGCAAGACCCGCCAACGTGCAGCGAAGAACGTTGCAGGTAGACTTTCCCGTTCATCACGCCGCAATTGCCGCGGTCAAGCTTTCGTTGAATTCTCGCTGGTTCTGGTTGTGGCCCTGATCGTTTTGTTTGTCGCGGTGCAAATGGCGCTGCTCGGGCAGGCCGCATTGGCGCTGGGACAGATGAATTATCAGGGTGCTCGTTACGCCGCGGTCCATCCCGACTGCGACCTGACCAGTTGCAGCGGAGGCGAGCAGTCGATCAAAGACTTCATGATCTCCGTCGGCTCTCCCACGATTACCAAGGGGAATGGCAAATACCTGACGATCAACGTTTCGCCCGGCGCGCCCCGTTCCCATTTTTCGTCCGTACAGGTGAGCGTGACGTTTAATGCTTCATCGGTGCTCGTGCTTTGCACGCCCGACTCGCAGGGAAACTGCTCTTTTCTGGGAGTTCCCTTTCCGACCACGCTTCAAAGCTTGGAAACCGCGATGTCCGAGTGAATGCGGTATTTAAAATTTCTCACGCCAACCTGCCGCAGCGGGCAGTTGCCGAGGGGGAGGAATAGATGAGACGACCGATCATTTTCGTGTTGCTCGCAGGAGTTGCCGCGCTTGTGGCCGCCCTGGTGGTTTACTCGGCTCTCAAGAAGCGCGAGGCCGAGGTTCAGCAGGCGATGGTCAAAAGCGTCGAGATCGTGGTCGCGAATCACGACTTGCCGATTGGCACGAAGCTCGACGCCGGCGCGGTTAAGATGGTGCGCTGGTCGCGCGATGCGGTCCCGCCCGGTGCGTACACCGATCCCGGTTCGGTGATGAACCAGTACACAAAGACCAGCTTTGTGCAGAACGAACCCATCGTGGCCGACCGCCTTTTCAGCGGCGAGAAGAACGCCGGTGTGCTGCCCCTGTTGATTCCTCCGGGGATGCGGGCGATGTCAGTGCCGGTCGACGAGGTCAGCGACATCGCCGGCTTCGTTCTACCGCATACGCGAGTCGACGTGCTCGTGGCAGTCTCGTCTGGCGGCACCGGAGGCGACAAGCCGTTTTCGAAGATCGTCCTGCAGAATGTTGAGGTTCTCGCGATAGCGCAGGATATCGAGCAGGTCGGTGACAAGGCCCAACCAGTGAAGGTTGTCACGCTGTTGGTCTCGCCTGAGGAGGCGGAGCGCCTGGCCCTGGCCAGCCGGGAAGGCACGCTGCGACTGGCGATGCGCAATTACGACGACACGAAGATCGTTATGACTAGCGGTGTCGACGTGGCGCAGATGCTTCGTTCGTACGGCGGACCGCAACCTACGATGCCTGTGATGGAAGCGCAGCATGCCGTTTCGCGCCCAGCCCAGGGCGCTCCGCGGGGGAATCCGATCGAAGTCGAGATTCTGCGCAATGGCAAGAGCACTGAGAACGTCTCGTTTATCCGTAGCGACGGCGTGAGGCGGCAGGAACCCGCCGAGACCTCCCCTGCCGGCACTTCAAGCAAAGCGGATTCCCCGGACAAAACTGCAATGGCGTCTCCGGATGATCCGCCAGCTTTCGCAGCGCACGGCAAACAGAGGCAAACCAGCAACAAAGCGGCGGCTGAAACCGGCGGTGAGGGACCGAGTGGGTCCAGCGCACGTAGCTTTGGGGTGGTCGGCATCCCAGCTCCGATGGCGCTTCCGGGATCGGCTGGCTTCGAGAAGCCACATTCCAAGACCATCGACGTTCCGTGACCATGACCGGAAAGCAGTGGAGGAGCAAAAGGAAAATGGATTACAAACGCCGTAGTGGCTTGATTATAACGTTGATTGGTGCAATCGGCTTTCTAGTTCTCAGTTCTGCCGCCATTCGCGCCGCTGACGACTCTAACCGCGAAGTGGCCGTCAGTCTGAACGCCGGCGAGACCTATGTGATCAAGGGTCTCAGCGTTGGCGGCACACCGGCCGTTCATGTGATTAACAATCCCAACGCTCTCGTCGTGCACGGCGAAGCCCCTGGAGAATTGGTGCTGTTGGGGGCATCGGCCGGCCAATGGGCAATTGATGTGAAGACGGATGAGGGCGAGAAGGTCACGTACAAGGTAACCGTCAAGGCGATTGCGAAGCCTGCGCTCGAGCCGGGTAAGGCGCCGGTCGCGATGGGTGCTTCAAGTCCCAGGAGCGACTCCGACAAGTCGGCGGCTTCCACGACGACGCTTGATTCGGGCAGCGGCCTGGTAGCGAACCCGAGCAGCGCAACGCCTGCGGCGTCTGCTCCGGCGGCCGGTTCTGAGACAGCCGCGGTTCCGCCCTCCGGTCCCGCGGGACTGACGGCAGGAGCCGTGAGTGCAACCGCCCCGGCGGCCTCGACGGCTGCTGCGCCCGCGCCTCTCCCTTCTTCGCCCGCGTCGTCGACTGCGTCTGCCGCTGCTCCGGCGGCCGCCAGCGCACCGTCGGCACCAATGACGGTCGCCGACAACAGTATCGAAGCCTCAACGGGCAGTTCTGCGCCGGCTGCTCCTCCAGTGGCTGCGGCTCCGGCGGCATCGGTAGCGAGCCCAGCGGCTGCACCGGTGGTAACGGCTGACAACAGCAGCCCAGTGATCCCGAGTCAGGCGGCTGGTGGCGCGGAGCGGCTGCCGGCCGAGCGGTTCAAGACGGATCCCTTGGCCGTGCCGGCGTCGCCGGTCGAGACCGCGGCGAGTGGGACTCACTACCTGCCCGAGGACACGGTTCTGATGAGCTCGGGCTCCTCACATATCTTCGATTTCCCCCGACGTATTCGACGAGTGTCGATTGCGGACACCGAAGTGGCCGACCTGCAGGTGATTAACCCCTATCAGCTCAATCTGATTGGCCACAAAGCCGGGTTCACCACTCTCGCCGTTTGGGATGCCCAGGGCCGTTACGAGGAACGCGAAATCCGCGTGGATCCGTACGGCAGGCAGCAGGTATTGCTCAACGTCATCGTGGCCGAACTCAATCGCGGCCGCCTCGAGCAACAGGGGATCAACTGGTCGGCGGCGCTACCGCACCAGGGGATCTCGCTCGTCGGTATCACCGGCGGGCCGGCGACTCCCTACTCGCCAAACTCGAGCCTGACTTCGAGCACGTTAATCGGTGCCGGAACTGCGAATCAGGCGCTGGTCCAGACGACTGCGACCGGTACGTTGCCACCTCAGGGGCAGCTCATTCCTATGCTGCTTTCGCAGAACGTGAACTACGCGTTGGCAGCCGGCAACGGTAACGTCCAGGCACAGACCCTCTTTAATTTTCTTGAGAATCATGCCTTGGCTAAGATTCTGGCCCAGCCGCACCTGCTGGCCAATTCGGGCGAAAAGGCAGAGTTTCTCTCGGGCGGCGAGATACCGATCGTGATCGCCCAGGCTTTGAATACGTCTGTGGTTTTCAAGCAGTTCGGAACTTCGGTTATCTTTGTGCCGACTGTCGTCGGACGGGACACGATAGAACTGGAGGTGAAGCCCGAGGTCTCCGAGCCGGACTACGCTCATGGCGTGAGCATGTTCGGATTTACGATTCCGGCGTTTGTCACGCGCCGTGCTCAGACGGTCGTACGCTTGCAGAACAACCAAACGCTGATCATTGCAGGCCTCATCCTGCACACCAAGACCTCGCAGGTGAACAAGACACCGTATTTGGGCGACATGCCGTTCGTCGGAGCGCTGTTCAAGGGCACCTCCTACAGTGATCAGGAGACGGATCTGGTTATGAGCGTGACGCCGCAAATGGTGCAGCCGCTTCCGTCCAATGGTACGGTAGCCCTGCCCACCGACCGTGGTCCGATGTCGTATCAGGAGATTCGTACCGAGCGGCTCGATCAGCTTGACGCAAGCCGGCCTCGGTTCTAGGAGGGACGTAGTCAGGAGTATCCAGTGGCCGCATTGGCGAACAAAGACGAGGGACAGCGAGGCGCGCTCCGCGTTCTGCTGGTTGGCGAAGCGGACGACAAGCGCCAGGAAGTAAAGAGCGCGCTCGCTTCCCTCGGCGACCCGGCACTGGAGATTGTCGAGGCGGTGCCCGGCCCCGGCAGAGCGGCCAACGGCGGGCCACCACCCGACGTTACGATGGTCCTCTTCAATGGTGGGAACGAAGAAGCTTCTCTGAATTACTTGCAAAGCGAGGCCGAGGACGATTCACCGTCGCGGCCTGTGCTGTTCGCTCTGGTCCAGGAGCGGTCGCCGGTCCTCATGAGGCGGATTCTTCGCGCGGGCGCCGACGAATTGCTCTTCCTGCCTCTGGACATCGGCGACGCGACGCGCGCGCTGCTCAAAATCAGCGAGACCCGGCGCAAGGCCGAACGTCAGACCGGCGGAGTGGTTATCTCGCTGGTGAGTACCGTCGGCGGCGTGGGGGTGACCAGTCTTACTGCGAATCTCGCGCTTGCGCTGCGCTACACGCTCAACAAGCGAGTGGCGGTGGTCGACCTTGACCTGCAGACCGGCGGACTGGCGGTTTTTCTTAATCTTGAGCCCGAACGCACGATCATGCAGTTGTGCGAGGGTGATCGCAAACTGGACTCGATTCAGCTGGAGTCGGCGCTGACCAAGCATCCCTCTGGCATCTACCTGCTGGCCGCGCCCAAGCGGATCGAGGACAGCGAACTGGTCGCTGACAAAACGATCGGCGCGGTGCTCGATCTGATGCGCCAGCTGTTCGACTATGTGCTGGTCGACTGCGGCGGATACATCGACGAAAACGCCGTCGCCGCGTGGGAACGTTCCGACTATCTATTCTATTTGCTCGATCAGTCGATCTCGGCCGCGCGTTGTGCGTGGCGTTTCGTCGATCTGTTCGGACGCCTGGGTCTGTCCGCGGTGGAGCCAAGTTTCATCCTGGGCCGCTATCAGCCTCATCATCCGATTAGCGAAGAGCAAATCACCCATACGCTTGGCCGGACGATATACGCGAAAATTCCGCGCGATGAAAAGGTGCTGGAGCGCGTTCAATTGCGCGCGCAGGACCTGTGGCAGGTGGGCCCTGGATCTCCGCTGGCTCGCGCAGTGGAAGATCTGGCGCGGCGGTTGGCGAGTGGAGGGGAAGCCACGACGGAGCAGGGCGGAATCGTGTCGCGGCTTTTATCCGCATTTGGGCAACGCAACTGAAGGGTATAAATCATGAAACTCGTCGAACGCATAACTTCCCAAACCGCCACCCCTCAAACCCCCGCGCGCCCCTCGCTGATGACGGGCAACCAGCCACGCCGGCAGCGGGACGTTCTCGCTGACGGCTTTCAGCAACTCAAGCTCGCCGTTCACAACCGGCTCTTCGAGACGCTCGACGTCTCGCGCCTGGAGAGTCTCGAGGCCAATATGGCCGCCTCCAAGGTCACCCAGGCGATCAGCGAAATCCTCGATGAAGAGGGCCGCCTGTTGACCGAGGCCGATCGGGCGCGGCTGGTCGAGGAGATCAAGAACGAATTGCTCGGGCTGGGACCGCTCGAACCGCTTCTGTGGGACGACGACGTTAACGATATCCTGGTCAATGGTCCCAACCAGGTCTACGTCGAACGCCAGGGCAAGCTCTACTTGACCGACGTACGCTTCAACGACGACCAGCATCTGATGCTGATCATCGACCGTATCGTCTCGCAGGTGGGTCGCCGCGTTGACGAAGCTTCGCCGATGGTTGACGCGCGTCTGCCCGACGGTTCGCGTATCAACGCGATCATTCCGCCCCTTGCCCTCGATGGTCCCGCGCTTTCCATCCGCCGTTTCGGCAAGAAGCGCTACACCATCGACGACCTGATCGATAAGGAAACCGTGACGCCGGACATGGTCGAGTTTATGCAGGCCATTATCCGCGCGCGTCTCAATCTGATCGTTTGCGGCGGTACCGGTTCGGGCAAAACCACGATGCTCAACTGCTTGTCGTCTTATATTCCGGTCGACGAACGTATCGTCACGATCGAAGACTCGGCCGAACTGCTGCTCCAGCAGCCACACGTGGTGAGGCTGGAGACGCGGCCGCCCAACGTCGAGGGCAAGGGTGAAGTCACCCAGCGCGAATTGGTTAAGAACTGCCTGCGCATGCGCCCCGACCGCATCATCCTCGGCGAAGTCCGCGGTGCTGAGGTTCTGGACATGCTTCAGGCGATGTCTACCGGCCATGACGGATCAATCTGTACGCTGCACGCCAATACGCCGCGCGATGCGATGCAGCGGCTCGAGATGATGATGCTGCTCTCGGGGGCCAATATCCCGCAGCGCGCGATGCGCCAGCAGATCGCCTCGGCCCTCAATCTGGTAATCCACGTGAGCCGCCTGTCCGACGGCTCGCGCAAAGTTATGAAGATTTCGGAAATTACCGGCATGGAAGGCGACGTCGTGATGATGCAGGACCTGTTCGAGTTCAAGCGCACCGGCATCGGTCCCGGAGGCAAAGTGCTCGGCCAGTTCCGGCACACTGGAGTGCGGTCGATGTACACCGACCGCGTCGCTGCGGCAGGCTACCGCATAGATTCCCAGCCGGTAAGTCGGGGGTGAGGTAACTCAATGGATCTACTGCTTGCAAGCGGGATCTTCGCGATCGTCTTCATCGGCCTGCTGGTGTGGCTGAGCAGCCGCGGTGGCGAAGCCGACCAGAAGCAGAACCTGCTGCGCCGCATGGCGCGGCCTGACGAAGATGTCGACGTCGACATCACACGCAAGGCACGGCCACGCGACGAGGGCGCTTTCTCCGTCGTCTACCGGCTTAATCTCTTGCGCAAGCTTGAAGAGAACATGTGGCAGGCCGGCATCTACATGCGGGTCTCCGAGATGCTGCTCATCAACATCATGATGATCCTTGCCGGGTTTTTTATCGGCGAGGCCATATGGCACGACTGGGTGCTCGCGCTCGGGCCGGCCGCCGGGCTCGGCATACTGCCGATCCTCTACATCCGCTTTCGCCGCGGCCGCCGCATGCGTGCCTTCGTTCAGCAGCTTCCCTTTGCCCTGGACTTGATGAAGTCTTCGCTTGAGGCCGGCCATTCGCTCAACCGGGGCCTCCAGGTGGTGGTGCAGGAGTTTGGGGATCCCTTGGGCAGCGAGTTCCGCACAGTGCTCGAACAGACGCGCATCGGACTGCCCTTGCCGCGGGCGCTCGAAGACATGCTTAAGCGCGTGCCTGAAGAGGATTTGAGGCTGCTCGTCGTTGCGGT
>Ga0187771_10003915_pt1 | contig 10461 bp, 10 predicted proteins | sample 0116_SJ02_MP15_1_FD_133139 | JGI IMG/M metagenome (GOLD analysis project Ga0187771, IMG submission 133139) | Tropical peat soil microbial communities from peatlands in Department of Meta, Colombia - 0116_SJ02_MP15_10_MG | ecosystem: Environmental > Terrestrial > Soil > Wetlands > Peat | place... | reverse complement strand
TTCCTTGTTCACCTCGCTTGAATTGAGAACCTGCTGAGCCTTCCTGGTGAATTCGTTCACAAGCATCGCAGCTCGTATGGCGCCTTCTTCCTTGGAATCGGGCACGCAGCGCAGGACGTGGTCTGCTCCTGAGGGTTCCTTGGCCGCGCCGAATCCTCCGACTCGGGCATAGGCTGGGTCCGTGTTGGAAATGGCCGCGCTCAGGGGTTCCTCCCCTCTGATTACCAACACCCCTCGGTACGATATGGTGGACCTGAACTCGAAACTCGCGCCGTCAAGGCTGATGCCGTTCAGGTCCCCGGCGAGGAGCTCTGCCTCTTCCTGGGTGAGGTTCCTGCCGGCCCTCCTGTCGACTATGCTTCTACCCTTTGCAGAGGCAAGGTTGGCACGGATCGCGAGGTCCCCCTTCCTAACCTCGAGCCCCGAGCCCACGGCCTCGATGACTCCCCGTCCAGGATACCCCTGTTCGAAGGAGTAGCCCAGCATGTTAAACACCGCTATGTCTGACTCCGGTGCTATCCCCCTACCAACGGTGGTTACGCTCCCGAGCCTCGATCTGGCTGCAATCCTGTCCAAATTGGGCGTGTAGGCTGCCTCCAGAGGAGTGGTGTAGTTCAGGCTGGGAGCGGGCCTGTCCCCGCAGCCGTCGAGCAGCACGTACCCCATCTTCATTGCTTGGCGCAGGAGTAGCCAGCTCTCTCCATTTGTTTCTTTCGCGAGTCGGGTTCAGCGTTGCAAACGCTTATGTGCAGACCACGCCGCGATGGCGTGCCCATGGTCGAGATCAGAAAGGACTACTTCTCGGAGAAGCTCTCGATCACACTCCCCGACAGAGGCCTCAAGCCCGGGCAAGTCATCCCTCAGAAGGCGGAAAAGTGTAACTACTGCGCCGGCAATGAAGAATTGACGCCGCCTGCCGACTTGGTGCTCGTCAAGAGGGGGGACACCCTACTCAAGCAGACAGATTCTGAAGGTGATGTGGTGAAGAACTGGGCCGTGAGGATATTCCCTGCGAAGTATCCCGTTGTCACTCCCAACGCGCCGCCGTCATATGGTGAGTCGCCTCACTACAGTGAGCCGGCCGTGGGCTATCACTACGTGCTTGTCGCCACCCCAAAGCACGACCAGCCCTTCGCGAAGATAGACGTTGAACAGTGGACCAACATACTGGCCTCTCTACAGGACAAGGTAAGGTGGCTCTACTCGCAGAAGGGCGTGAGCTATGTCCTTGTATTCGCCAATAGCGAGAAGGAGGGGACGCCCACGGCTGTCCATCCGAGCATTCAGATGGTCACCACACCCAGGGTGCCCCCGTCGGTAGAGGAAGAGGCAGAGACTGTCCAGACGTCCCTCAACGAGCTCGGCGTCTGCCCCATGTGCCAGGTGGTGGGGACGGAGACGGGCGGGCCGAGGCAGATACTCGCCACGGACTTCTTCCTCTCCTTTGCGCCGTGGGTCTCCACTCACCCCTTCGAGTTCTGGGTGTACCCCAAGAGACACATGACAAGCATACTGAAACTTTCACAGAAGGAGATGATGGACCTCGCCCTGATGCTGAGGTCGACCCTGGGAGGAATGTCCAAAGCCCTCGACGCGCCCAGTTTCACCATGGTCTTCCACAGTTCTTCAGAGAAAAAAACCACGAAACAGATCCACTGGCACATCGAAGTCTATCCGAAGAGGACCCAGTGGACGGGCTTGGAGCTCGGAGGGGGGATCTATGTGAGCGACGTGTCCCCTGAAGGCGCTTCACAGGTGCTGGGGGCAAGCGCCAGGAAGGAGCTCGCCCAGCTTGTAGGTATCCGATAGTCGGTCCTATCTCCGTGCATCAGTGGCACTGTGGCGACGTGTCCTCCAAAGGTGTGGGGTTTCACCCCAGGCGACCCTTCTTCACGCCTGCCTTCTTCCGCTCTTTGGCTGTGGAGGCGAATACACGTCTGATGAGGGCCTCTTCGGCCCTCCCTAGTGCCATCCCCCTCCTCTCCATCATCCTTCTCTGCGTCTCGAGGACAGACTCGAGGAGGAGTTCCACCTCCCTGCCGGACCCCGAATCATAGAAAGTGAAGCTTGGGACACTTCTCGCCGCGAGACCCGACACGTGGGAACCCGTCCCGATTGCCTTGCCCGCATGCACCAGGGCACCAATAGAAAGCTTGGCCATGTCGCCGATGACCGGCCCCAGCTTCAGCATCCCGCTGTCCCCCCTTTTTCCTTCGAGGTCGAGCCTGACGTTCCCGTATGTGTTTTTCAGGTTGCTGAATGTGCACCCCGCTCCAAGGTTGACCCATGATCCCACGTAGGAATCGCCTACGTAGCCGTGGTGGGACTTGTTGGTGTAGGGAAGAATGACAGAGTTCTCGACCTGGCCGCCTATCCTGCAGGACTCGAAGATTGCGGTCCCTCCGCCTATCTGAGCTGACATGATCCTTGCCTTGGGCCCGATGTAGCAGGGGCCCATGACCCTGCTGAAGCTCTCGATGGCCGCTCCCTTGTCGACAATTATCGGGCCAAGCCTGACGTCCAACGTCACATGCCCTTCGATTTCAGCAGCCGTGTCCGCTATCACGTTGGCAGCCGGTCCCCTGACCTCGACCCCCCTGGGCATGGGAAGAGTCTCTTCGAAGTGCCTTGCCTGCTCGGCGATGGCCAGTCCGTTGCTTTCCACCAGGTCCCAGTACCCTTCGAAGAGAGGTTCTGCCGGGGTGGTCACCCCCTTCACTCTCTTGGCAAGTGAAGCGACCTCCTTCTTCGTTACAATGCCAGGCTTCATGGCCACCGAGTCTAGCCTGGCAGCCACCAGTCTTCCCTTGGATATGGCGACGAAAGGTTCAGACCAGGAGGCGGGGAGCAGGAGTCCTTCGCTCGGCCTGGCCCTGGCGTTGACGAGCACCGTTGAGCCGTAGGCTCTCTCGTTGTACGTGTACTGCGTGGCCTCTCTAGAGACAGCGGCGAGCTCGGGCCTCCCCCAGAGAGTTACGTCGGTTGCATCGGGGATCATTTGCACCAACGCGTCGAGGAGCCTCTTCGTCCCCCAGTGCAGTAGGCTCGTATGCCTCAGGAGAGTAAGAGGACCGAACCCTGCCAGCCCATCATCTTCGAAGACCACGACCTTCATGGCGAGCCGAGCCAGCTAGAGGAGCGTGCCCATCTTCTTTGTGAACTCATCGTTGGCTTCCCGGTATGACTTCGTATCCCCTATGTCTGTGAAGTGTCCCCCCATTCGCAGGCCGTAGATCTTCCCATGCTTCATCGCCTCCTCGAACGCCTCCCTCATTCCGTACATCTGGTTCGGGGGTATGAACCTGAGGAACGCCTTCTCCATCACATAGCAACCGACATTGATGTATCCCGAAATAACAGGCTTTTCTCTCCATTCGGTGATGAGGCCGCTCTCGTCGGTATCAAGGAAACCATACTTCAGGTTGGTGCTGTACTTCATCAGGGCGACCGTGGCGAGAGCCGAATGGGTCGAGTGAAACTGCGTCAGTTTCTTCAGGTCCATCTCCAAGATCGCGTCCCCATAAACGCACACGAACCTCCCGCGGAGTTTGCTTTCGGCAGACTTCAGCTGTCCTGCGATTCCAAGAGGGTGAGGCGAAGCCGCGTAATTGATCTTCACTCCCCAGTCCTTGCCGGCTCCGAAGTACTCCTGGATCGTCTTCCCCAGGTATCCAGTAGTGATTATGACCTCAGTGATCCCGTTCTTCTTTAGCCACAGGATTATGTGCTCGAGGATGGGGCGCGGGCCAACCGGGAGCATCGGCTTGGGGAGGAGGAGGGTGTATGGCCTCAGCCTTGTTCCCAGCCCCCCTGCAAGAATTACTGCCTGAATCTTACTGTTCTTCTGCAAGCCTTCCCCTTGGGCTTAGGCTCGCTATTTCCGCTTTATACGCTTCTTCGGTCCCTGAAAGGATGCAGGGGTCGATTACGAGGCCCTTCACCCCTAGTTCTATGACGTTGTAGACGTCCTCCCTGGTGAGCTTTTTCTGCGTCCGCAAAAGAACTGGCCTCACAGACAGCTTGGCGATGACCCCGAGGGTCGCGTAGTCGAGCACGCTGAATGGTGCCCCGCGGGACTGGTGGGGGACGGTGGCGACGTCCACGGCTTCTACCCCCTCCATCTCCGAGAGTTGCTTCACCTGCTCGAGAATGTATCCAGTAGAGATTGCCGTCACTTTACGGAGTCTCTGGTCGGAGAGGACGAAGGTCGGCATCTGATGGGCGTACATCTCAACAAACCCGAAGGCGCTCGACATTATCCTTTCCCAGTACTCCTCTGTGAGCAGTCTTGCCCCCCCAATGAAAAGACCACACGGGACGGACAGAGTAGAGATGACGTCGTTAATGTAAGCGTCGTGGAGGTCGTAGCTCCCGAAGTGGCTCGGGGAAGAGCTCTCGTCCCCATCTATGTTGAGCATTACGGCATCGGCGCCCCCTTCGACCGCCTGGAGTGCCAGTGACGTGCTGTTCTTTGGAAGGCTTGCTATCACCGTGTAATCCTTCGTCACCGACAGTAGCTCAAGTGGCCTCCTCGTCTGGCCAACAGATTCCATACTACTGGTGCTAATTCATCGGATTTCCTTAGAAGAGAACGGCTCAAATGTGACCAACCCTTTGATATGCGCGTTTTAACCACGTAAGTCTGTGGCTAGCCAGGTCCTTGACCAGTTGAACAGGCTCCCATGGTAAGGAGGTTCCGCATCCTGCCAATCTTCAGCATCTAAAATCCGCGACGTTCTGCTGACCTGTTCAGTGTTTCTTCGAAACGATTTTGGGTTGGCGAGCAACATGTCTTTTCGCCCTCTCCCGAGCCAAACGTCTGCGGCTGCGACCCTTCTTTAAGCGACGACGCGGCTTGGAGTTGTTTCTCTCGCTTGTCACCTCGTCCTCCCTCTCCTCGATTTGGTCAGATTCCCTGTCTTCTTCTTCGACTTCGCTCTCTGCCTCCGCCCTGTCTTCTTCGAGTTCCTCCACAGGCTCTACGTCTGGACTTGCCATGACCTCCTGTTCCTGCAATACAGCCTCCTCGTCTTCCTGGTCGCTGCTCAATTGTGCCGTCGGTTGATGGTATGTGTAGGAATCCGTTATGAGATGTGGCTGCATCTCGCTTCGGCGTCGCCAAGACTCGCGGAGGTTTCGACCATCTAGAATCGGCGGCGTGATCCGTAGCAATTGCTCGACAGCAAAACCCTCTCCAAGAGCCGTTAGCGACTTTGACCACGGGGGCATTCTCAAGATAATCGAGCACCATTCTGGAGAGAGAGTCCATAATAGATTAAGAGTCAAAACAGCGTGCTGAGACCAAGGAGCCCGGTCTCGTGTCTTCTGGTTCACCACAGGAAGGAGGGAGCGCGGTGTACACCCCGCCTCAGGTCCCTCGCCATAGCAGCCGTATCGTCCCAGTCGTCATAGTGGTGATTATCGCCGTGGCCGCTGTGGCAGGAGCCTACTTCCTGGGGGGGTTCGCAAACGCCAAGAAGGAGCCGTGGCAGTTCGGTGGGGCCTACGGCACCTATTCGGGAGAGACGTCGTATCTAACGGTCACCTTCAACTTTACAATCAGGGTGCAGGTAATCAATTTCAATAGCACCGCCGTCGACACCCTGAGCTACTACACCCTCAGATACGGAACTCACAGCAACACAAACCAGTCCACCCAGTGGCATCAGCTCAATTCCAGTGGAGGAATCGATTTCACGCAGCCTTCGGGGTACACATTGTCTCGGACCTACAGTACGACAAGGTATGTATCGGGCAACACCTACGATTGCACCGCGTATGAATACACCAAAGGAAAGACGACCCTTACCGCATACGTGAGCAACTCCATCGACTTCCCTGTCGAGTTCGCCTACACGTCGACGCCGGCCACTGGCGCGACTTTCTCCCTCGACATACCGCTCGTCCAGACGAACATAAGCGGACTCTAGCAGGTAAGAGAAGAGCCCTCCAATCCAGGGCCACAGATTCTATTTTCTGAAAGACGGGTCAGGAGGCGACGCCCACGGTCAGCCCGAGGACCAAGAATATGACTGCCAGGTAAGGGCTAGTCAGCTTGAACAGGGTCCAGGCTGTCCTGTTGCTCTGAGTCAGAGCGAGCTTCGCACTGTAAAGCAGGACGACCCCGCCAAGAACCAGCGCCGTCAGAATGTAGATGATGCTCACGGGCGTGACAACGAAGATGGCGATCGAGAAGACGGTGAGCAGAGCGCTAGTCGCCGCAATACAGATTGATGCTATTTTGTCCCCGAACACTATTGGGAGCATGGGGACCCTGGCCGCCTCGTAGTCCTTCCTGTTGAAGATGGCCAGGCTCCAGATGTGGGTAGGGATCCAGACTATGACGAGGGCAGACATGTACAGGGCGATGGGGGTCACCGTGCCGGCCACTGCAGAGTACCCCACGAGCACGGGCATGCCTCCGGAGATTCCGCCAAGGATTATGTTTAGCCAGCTTCTTCGTTTTAGCAGTAGTGAGTAGACCACGATGTTGTCTAGGAGTCCGAAAAGCATGAACGCGGCAGAGGCAGTGTTGATGAGGACGAGCGGAACTGCAATCGAGAACGCGGCCATCACCAGGCCGAAGACGAGTGCGCTCCTCGGCCTTACTCGCCCTGCTGGCAGGGCCCTTTTCATTGTCCGCTTCATCATCCCGTCAATGTCCCTGTCATGGTAGTTGGTCAGGACCTCGGCCGACGCGCTCCCCAGCACGAGCGCCGCCGTTCCTACGACAAGAAGCCGCGGAGAAAGCACTGATCCCGGCGTTTCTCTGAAGGCGACCACCATCGCCACAACGCCCGTGAAGACGAGCAGGCCCCAGATGCGCGGCTTGGTGAGCCTCCAGTAGTCCCCTACCCGAGCCATCATGCCCTTGAGTTGAGCCGGGCGGGAGCTGGATAAAACGTTAGCGCAGAAAAGCTATCGCGCCAGGCTGGTGCCGTGTTGGCGATAAGGCCAGAGCCTTGGTGCCTCTGGTTTTAGCGACAAAGCGTATAAAGGACGCACTGGTCCCTTTCATGCAATGGCGTTCGACGACCCGCTCCAGTGGATTGTCATAGGGGTCATTGTAATTGTGATATTCCTCTGGGGCCCGCAAAAAATACCAGAACTTGCAAGGGGGCTCGGAAGGGCAAAACGGGAGTTCGACCAAGCGTCCAAGGAGTTTCAGGGGTCGGTTACCGGAGCGACCAGCACTCCACCAGTCCCGAAGTCGGCGGACCAGGTTCTCGTGGAGACTGCGAGGCAGCTCGGCATAAGCACAGAAGGAAAGACCAGGGAGCAGATTTCGCAGGAAATCGTCACCAAGGCCAAGTCCCAAGCGTAAATAGGATGCCGGAAGGCTCACGGCGTCGTTGCTTTCCAGCAGGTTCCAGTTTTCTGAACACATCGACGAACTGAGGAGGAGGCTCAGGATAGTTGCAATCAGCTTCCTTGTCATTCTTCTCATTCTGATACTGTTCCCTGCGAACCCGCTCAACGCCGCCCAGAATCCGGGGCAGTACCTCTCCCTTGCGTTCCTCCAGAACACGGTGATTGCAGCCTTCCTAGGGCGTGTGAAAACAGACCTGCTTCCCGCCGGGTGGACGTTGCTCGCCGCGAAAGGCATCGGCGAGCCGATGGAAATCTACTTCGTGGCCGCACTGATCCTAACCGCGGCCATCGACATGCCTGTAATCGCCTACGAGACCTATAGGTTCATCGATCCTGCCCTTAATGAGAAAGAGAGGGCCCTAATCTACCCCTTCGTCACTTCGACGTCTGTCCTGTTCATAGTGGGGCTCCTCTTCGGCTACTTCGCCCTCGCCAAGTTCCTGATCATTGCCCTGTCGCCTTTTTTCGTTGCTTCGCAGACGGCGTTCTTGATTGATGCCGGAGCATTCTATTACGTGATATTCCTCATCATAGGCGCAACCGGGGTTTCGTTCACAAGCCCAGTCTTCGTCTACACACTCATCCGTCTGAGGGTCATGTCAGCCGACTTCTTCTCGAAGAACAGGCTGATAATCTGGTTCGTCATATGGGTGGTGACAGGGCTCTTCCTAACCCCCGACGGGGGGCCGCTGCTAGATGTAATCGTGTTTGTCCCGATAGTGGCCATGGTGGAGATAGCCGTCGCCCTCGGAAGGAGGAGCGTCAAGAGTCTCCCGCCGAAGAAAGAAACCCAGCCCAACGAGGGTGGGGGAATAGTCTGCCCGCACTGCGGCGCCCACCTTGCTACTCCGATGCTTTTCTGCGAGAAGTGCGGTAGGTCGATAGCATAGCACGACCTACTGCTTCTTGTCCTTTGCCCTTCTGATCGTGACCTCGCCTTCCGACACGTAGAGAATGATTTCGTCTCCCTCTTTCCACTCGAACCCCTCGACGATAGGTTTGGGGAGGGTGATTCTGAGGCTGTTCCCGGTTTTCCCCAGGATAACCCGGAAGACTACTGGCACAGGGGCGTTTGGTTATTACGCAAATAAAAACGTAGGTTTGTCAACTAAGAAGACGGCGCAGGTCAATTCGATTCCCTCAAAGCCGATATATCTTCTGAGTTATTACACAGGTGATAACGTGGCAGCCCAAGCTCAGGTTGAATCGCCGCGCTCGCGGCCGTTCCGTTGGGAAGAGCTTGGAATAGACCTGACCGACCTCGAGGCCCTAGCGGATCGGGTCTAATCTCGCAATTTCCGGCGCAATCCAGAGGACTTGATTTAATTACAACCTTCTCCACCTGCGCCCATGACAGTCATAGACAACAAGAGGGCCCTGTCTTCCGCCGAAGGGTTTGACAAGATATTCGAGATGGTGAAGGTCGCCACCGAACAGACCATAGGGAAGCACCGCGCGGGTCTCACACTCGTGCTCGGGGACATTCCCAACGAAGTTGGGGCCTACCACGAAATGGGTTCAAATGCAATTGTGATGAACAGGAACTTGCTCAGAATCGTCGAGAAGCTCTCGAAGTCGAGATCTAGGCGAAACGCCTACGTATTCATGATACTTCTCCACGAGTACCTTCACAGCCTGGGCTATGCCAGCGATGGGGAGGTGAGAACCCTCGGGAGGCGGATAGCTGATGAGTACCTTGGGAGGAGGCACCTGGCGGGAGAGATGGCTGTGCGGCCGTTAGACCAGTTCTTCCCTGGCCTCTCGACCTTCTCGGCCTTCAGGGACAAGGGAGAGTACCAGACCATCAACCGGTTCGACTCCTCAAGCACTCCTTACATCGCTTGACCCGATAAGCTGTATATACAGCGCACGGTCGCGCCAAATTCCGAAGGGACATAGTAGCGCTTCAATTCGGCCTCGTGGCCCTCGATATTGCAGCTTCTTGGGTCAGGATGATTCTGGCCCTCGGTCTGAGCATCCTCTTTGCCCTGGCCGTGGGAATATGGGCGGCAAGGAGCAGGAGGGCAGAGGCAGTCATCCTCCCGCTGCTTGACATATTTCAGTCGATTCCAATCCTTGGTTTCTTCCCGTTCGTCATAGGAGGGATTTATGGCGTGTTCCCGAATGCGATAGGCGCGAACCTCGCGGTCATCGTCCTCATTTTCACGAGCATGTCCTGGAACATCGCCTTCGGGGTGTACGAGTCGGTGAGGGCAATTCCCCAGGACTACTACGACCTCCTTGACGTCACCCACGCGAGCGTGTGGCAGCGGATTAGGACCCTGTACATCCCAGCGTCGATGAGCAGGATAGCCTACAACACCCAGATTTCTTGGGCGGTTGGACTCTTCTTCCTCGTAGCAAGCGAAATCATCAGTGTCGGTTCAACCCAGGTACCCGTCTCCTACGGCATAGGGATAGCCGTGACGAGCTTCCAAAATGCCACCCCTCCTGATTACCCCGATTACGCTCTCCTAATCGCCTCAATAATCGTCACAGTCGTGGTCTGGAGGTTCCTATTCCTCCGAGAATTCGCGCTATGGTCCGAGAAGTTCAAGATGATGGAGGAGCCAAGGGAGATACACCGGGACCCGATAATGCGGTTCTACTCCTGGGTGAATCACAGGAGCATATCGAAGCTGTTCCTGTTGGCTCACGACAGCGGCGTCACCAGGTTCACCTCGTCCATCGCACGCTTCAGGCGGGGCCTCAGGTACGCGCTGCTCATATTTCTTGGAATCGTCTTCGTGCTCATAGCGGTAACGGCTTGGCAGTCGGGGACCCTCAACTTAGCCAGCCTGCCGTCTCTCTACACTGTTGCTTCGAAGGAGGTTGGAATACTCTACTCTCTCGCCGTTTCGTTTGTTAGAGTCTGGTATGTTGTGGCGATTTGCATCGCCATAGGCCTGCCGATGGGGGTGGTCATCTCGCTCAACTTCAAGCTGTACGATACGGCCTCGCCTATCCTGGAGGTGGTCTCTTCCATTCCCGCGCCCATACTTCTCCCAGCGATAGTCCTGATTCCTGCGATAGGCCATGACTCCGAAGTAGTTGCAGCGATTGTGATTTTCCTATCGGTCTTCTGGTATA
>Ga0187771_10003914_pt1 | contig 10463 bp, 10 predicted proteins | sample 0116_SJ02_MP15_1_FD_133139 | JGI IMG/M metagenome (GOLD analysis project Ga0187771, IMG submission 133139) | Tropical peat soil microbial communities from peatlands in Department of Meta, Colombia - 0116_SJ02_MP15_10_MG | ecosystem: Environmental > Terrestrial > Soil > Wetlands > Peat | place... | reverse complement strand
GGATCGATCTGTGCTTCGCGGTGGAGAACCTTGCGCGCTATGGCCAAGGCCAGCTTGACCACGTGTCCTTCCACGCGGTGAAAGTACTCTTCCCGCTCCGTCGCGAATTGTCTCAGGGCCAGCCCCATGGCCTCATGGAACGCCGAAATCTTCTCATCGACCTCTGCCCTCAAGGCGGCTTGCCCTTCCTTGATTCCCTCCTCGCGAGCATTCTTCTCGCGCGTTTGAAACTCTGGCTCCAGCGCGCGGCGGATGGCTTCAATATTCTCCTTCCTCCGCTCTCCCCCCAGCACGAGCATGGCGCTGAGGCTGGGGTCCTGGGGATTGTCTTCCGGAAGGGCCGCGCGTCGATAGCAGAAAGGGCGCAGCTCAGAACGCCGATTTGCAAGGTCCTCATCCGGACTAGTCGACATAACCGTCAGCTCCCCCGCTCTGGAGCGAGATTTTCTCTTCCGCTTCCAGCTTGCGTGCCAGCGCCACAACGTCCTTCTGCGCCTGCTGCACCTGTTGCATGCGCACCGGACCCAATGCTTCCATGTCTTCCTTGAGCACGTCGGCAGCGCGCGACGACATGGCGCTGTAGAAGGCCGCACGCACCTCCTCGCCCGCTCCCTTGAGCGCCATGGCCAGAGTCTTCTTGTCAATTTGAGCCAGGATCTCGCGTAAGCTGGTTGGCAGCAGTGATCCCAAATCCTCAAACGTGAACATCTGGTTCCGGATCGTTTCCGCCAGGTCCGGATCGCTATTTTGAATGGCCTCCAGGATCAGCTTGCTGGATTTTGCGCCCATTCGATTCAAGGTGCCTGCCGCAGCGGTGACCCCGTTGTACGAACGCCGGGTCTCTTTTGCTGAGCCTGCCAATTTCTTGTGCAATACCAGGGAGACCTTCTTGAGCATCTCGTTGGAGAACTGCTGCATCTGGGCAAGGCGCTTGATGGTCTCGGCCTGCACCTGTTCCGGAAGCAGCGGCAGAACGGCCGAAGCCGATTCCACTCCTAGGTGCGCAACAACCAAAGCGATCGTCTGCGGGTGCTCGCCCTCAAGGAACTTCACCAACTGCTCCGGGTCCGCCTTCTGCAAGGAGTCCAGGTTATCCTCGCCCGGTTGCTGGGCTTGCACGACCTGGTCGCGCAACCCTTTGGCGCGATCATCACCGAAGGCCTTCGAAAGAAGATGATTCGCATAGTCAGGCCCGCCCTGGGAAACGTACTCCTGGGTCAGAGTCAAGCGCCGATATTCTTCCAGCACCTGAAGAGCTTCCTCTGGAGTGACCGTTTCGACCGCCGATATCTCCTGGGTCAGCTTGCGAACCTCTTCGGCGTTCAAGTTTTTGTAGATCTGCACGGCCACCTCATCTCCCAGAAGCACCATCAGGATCGCAGCCTTGCGCAAGCCACTGATCGAGGTTTTCTTTTTGGGGCCCGACGAGCTTAGTGGAGGTGCCAGTGGGTTGACGGCCTGAATTGCAGTACTCATGCCTATGCCTCACCCTGTCGAACCCAGTTCCGCACAAGACGGCCGGCCGCGGCGGGCTCTGTTTTGATTTTGTCAACCAGGTGTCGCTTCAGGGCGACAGCTCTTTTCACTTCCGACCCTGTGTCTGCCAGTTCGTCCCCGAAGTCCACAAACGACTCCTCGAGCGCCGGACTTGCTCCCTCCGCTTTGGCTTGCGCGCCACCCGGCAAAGCGGCCACCCCCCGGCCCGCCGAAAGCGCCGGATGAGGCTCGGAGAGCGATGCCAGGACCCGGTTGGTCAGTGGCCTGAGGAATGAGAGGTAAAGGAAGAGAATGAGAACGGCAATGCCCGCGTATTTCACTAACGCCGACCAATCCTGCACGATATGTTCAACGCGCATACTCCAAGTGGGATGGACATCCACCTCCTTGGGAAGGGCCACAAAGGAGAGATTTTGAAGCGTAATCTGGTCCCCTCGCTTGGCATCGATGCCGATCGCCGCCGTGGCAATATCCAGGATCTGTTTCATCTCCTCAGGAGTGCGTTTGCGCCGCGCATCCCCTTTCTTGCCGTCGGCGTTGCCGACCTCCACCGCGTCGTCGACCAGCACCGCAGCAGAGACTTTCTTCACTAACCCCGCAGGGACCATCAGGTGCCGCGTCGTCTTACTGACCGCGTAGGTCTTGTTTTCGTTTCTCTGCATGCTCGTATCGGCGGAGCTCGTCGCCGCTGTGGAGAGATTTGCAGCGGCCTGCGCGGTGGACCCGGGGACATTGCTCGCCGTTCCGGGGATCCCCCCCTGGGTTGATTGTCCGTCCCCGCCCTGGCGCTCCTCTGAGATTTGGGAACTCAATACGGCCACGGCATTTGGATCATAGAGTTCCTGCGTGGTCTCCGAGCTGCCGGGGTCATAATCCACACTTACTGTGGCTTTCACTTTCCCCTCTCCCACGATGGGAGTCAGAGTCGCAACCAGTTTTTCGTTCAATGAACTTTCGAACTCACGCAGATCCTTCGGAGCTCCCCGCCGGTTTCCGCCGGAAAGCAGGGGCACTTGCCCATCCGCGTCGACTACGGTTACGTCCTGCGGCTGCAGATTGTCTACGGCGCTTGATACCAAGTGGGTGATCGCATCGATTTTGTCGTCGGAGATTCGCCCCCCACGCAGTTTGAGGACCACTGACGCCTTGGCGTTTCGTTCCTGGTCTGTGAAGAGCGAATCGTGCGGCATCACCAGGTGGACTCGCGCACCCTCCACCTCATCGAGCGTCTGGATGGTCCGTTCCAGTTCTCCCTCAAGGGCTCGCTGGTAATTCACCTTCTCGGCAAAGTCACTGCCCACCCAGTTGGGTTTGTCAAACATCTCGTAACCCTGGCGCCCGCTTCGGGGAAGCCCTTCCGCTGCCAACTGCATTCTTACCTCGTCGATTCGACCCGCCCGAACACTGATCGATGTTCCATCCTTGGAAAGTTCGTAGCGGATGTCTTTGGCCCCCAGTCGGCGGGTGATTTCCTGGGCTTCCGCGGGCTGTAGGCCGGAATAAAGGATCTTGAGGTCACTGTTTCCAAGGAAGTAAACCAGAACCGCAAAAAACCCCAGGGTCGCCAGGAGCGATGCGCTCAAAGCGATCTTCTGTTTCGGGTTCAGAGTGGAAAGAAACGACCGGCTCTGGTCAATTGCTTTTGTGATTTGGGGGCTCATTTTCCTCTACCTGCTAGAAAGGCATCTGAGCGATCTGCTGATAGGCATCAATGATCTTGTTGCGGACCTGCATCATCAACTGGAAGGAGAGGTCCGCCTTCTCGACGGCAATCATGGCAGAATGAACATCTCCACCTTGGCCGCTCACCATCTCCTCAACTTGCTTTTCCGCCTCCGTCTGAAGCGCCTCCACCTTTTGCATCGTCTCTTCCAGCGTTTGGACAAAATCCGTCCCTCCCGCGGAAGCCGGCGAGGTGTTGCCGCCCAGTCCAATTTTCTGCCCTAATCCGTTTACACCCGGGATGTTGGTCATCATGGTTGTGACACCTCGACTTGCCAAGACTAACGAAGAATATCCAGGGACGCGGAAATCATCCCCTTGGTCGCCTGCACCGCAGCGACATTCATCTCGTAGGCCCTTGCCGCCTCCATCAGTTCGGCCATTTCCTCGATGGGATTGATGGCAGGATAAGAAACGTAACCTTGCTTATCCGCATCGGGATGAGAGGGCTCGAACCTTTGCAGCGGCGGGGAGGTGTCCGCCAGGATATTCTGCACAGTGACGCCGCGCGCGTACTCCTTGCGCAAGCCGTTGAAAGTCCTGGCAAAGGAAGAAGCTGAGGGCTTGCTTGTTTCGAACACCACCATCTGCCTCTTATAAGGCCCGCCCTCCGTAGTGTGGGTGGTTTCCGCATTGGCCAGGTTGCTGGTTACGATTTCCGCACGTTGCCTCTCGGCTGTGAGCGCGGATCCACTGACATCGAGAACTCCGAATAGATTCACGTTAGGATTTTCCCTCCGTAATAGCGGTCACGAGGCGCCGGAATTCCTGCTTCAGCAGGGCGACACCCGTCTGGAACTGCAGCTGGGTTTGAGCCAGGAGCATCGTCTCCCGGTCAACACTGACGTTGTTGTGATCGGGCCGCTCAATCAGGCCGCTGATCTCCCGGACAACCGGGTGAGGAGTTGCGTCCGGCGCGGCGAGAGCTTTCTGCATCTCCTTGTCGAAATCGATGTCGCGCGTCCGATAACCAGGTGTGTCCACGTTGGCGATATTGCTGGAGATCAACGATTGCCGGAGAGACGCCATGTCGAGAAACCGTTCCATGCGTTGCAGTAGCGGGGTTTCCATCCAGCTCATGCGTACCTCCTCGCAGGGATGCCAAACTCACGGATCTTATTCCGTACCGTCCGCACACTCACACCCAGCAGTTCAGCCGCGTGGGTCCTGTTCCCCTGCGTCTCCTCAAGCGCGTGCAGGTACATCTGTTTTTCCATCTCTTGCAACGAGGCGCCCAGCTCCCTGGGGGTGGACGCCGCTTCCTCCCTCATCAGGCCGGTGCCTTCCAGAAGATCAACCTCTGCGATGGGCCCGACGGCCAGGGCAAGAACCCGCCGCACGATGTTTTCAAGCTCGCGCACGTTTCCCGGCCAGTCGTGTCCCAGGATGCGCTCCATGATCTCAGGCGAGAATTCCACAGGCGAGCTGCCCCTGGAATACTTCCGAATGAAATGCTCGATCAAGGGTGGAATGTCATCTTTCCTCTCGCGCAGGGGAGGAATCGTCAAGGTCACGACATCGAGCCGGTAATAGAGGTCGGCGCGGAACTTCCCTTCCTTGACACACAACGCCAAATCCCGGTTCGTCGTGGCGATCACACGCACATCAATGCTGACGGGATTGTGGTCACCCAGACGGTCCACTTCCCGCTGCTGCAGGACTCGCAGCAGCTTCGGCTGGAGCGGCAACGGCATCTCAGAGATCTCGTCCAGAAGCAGCGTCCCGCGGTGGGCCAGCTCGAACTTTCCCACATGCGAACTGGCCGCGCCTGTAAACGCCCCTTTCATGTATCCGAAAAGCTCGCTTTCCAGCAGCGTTTCGGGAAAGGCGGGGCAGTTGACGGCCACAAATGGACCGGCGCGACGGTGGCTGCAATTATGGATCATGCGCGCCAGGAGTTCTTTGCCCGTTCCGCTCTCCGCCTCAAGCAATAGGTCCACATCAGTCCGGCTGATCTGTCTTGCCCGCTCCATCAGCCTGCGCATGGCAAGCGAGTCGCCAACAATTCCACCCTCCGTCTCCCGGTGCTCTTCCCAGCCCGAGTCGAGCCTAAGGACTCGCTGCGCCGCCTCGTGTAGCTGCTCAAAGGAAATCGGCTTGACGAGATAGTCGCAGGCCCCCCCTTTCATGGCCTTTACAGCCTCCGGCACACTTCCGTACGCCGTCAAAAAGATGACCGCCGTCTCGGGGGCCAGGGTCCGAATCCCCGACATGACCTTCAGCCCGTCACCGTCCGGCATGCGCATATCCGTTATCACCAGCGGGCAGGGCCACAATCGAAAGCGTTCCAAGGCCTCCTGAGTTCCCGAGGCGGTCTCGACCTTCCAGCCTTTGTGAGTAAAGCTCGCCTCCAGCGCCATACGCATGGCGGGTTCGTCGTCGACAACCAAAACTCGATTCATCAAGCCACTCCGTAGGCCGGCAGGGACACTAGGAATCTGGCTCCTTCTCCCGGCTTGCTCTCCACCCGGATGGTCCCGCGGTGCTGGTCGACAACTTTTTTGCACACCGCAAGACCCAGTCCAGGGCTCCCCTCGTGCGTGGTATATCCGGCTGCGAAGATCTTATCCAAGTCCTGCTCGGCGATCCCCGGTCCTTGGTCCTCAAACTCGATCACCAGAACCTTGTCCGGAGCATCATCGGACCAGGCAATTCTCACCTTCAGAGCGCCACCACGGGCCATGACTCGGAACGCGTTCAGCGCCAGGTTGAAAAATACCTGCTGCAACCGGTGGGGGTCGGCGGGTATATAAATGTCGGGATGGCAGCACGACAAACGCAACTCAATCCCCTTCTGTCGGGCTAAGGGCTGGAGAAACTCCAGGGTCTCTTTAACCAGCCGCACAATGTTAACCGAGGCAAATTCCGTTGGGGGAGAGTTGTGAAACTGAAGAATGTTATTGACCGTGGCGGAAAGCGTGCGAAGCCCTGCCTGGAGATGATCAACCCATTGGTGCATGACCGGTTGAGTCCTTGTCGAGTCAGAGAGAAGGCCGGCAAACAGCTCCAGGCTAGCGAGCGGGTTGCGGATTTCGTGCGCCAAGACCATGGCCATTTCCGCCAGGGCTTTCAGGTTTCGGTTTGACTCCCTCTCTCGTTCCATCCTCTTCTGTTCGGTCGTGTCCCTGAGGATGTACACGAAATCGCTCGAGCCGCCCTCCTCTCGTGAAAGGCGCGCCAGGGAAATGGACATGAAACGCGATTGGCCTCCCGGGCCACAGGCTTCCACCTCTGACTCCAGACCTTCCGTGCTGCGCGGAAGGGATTTGGCGAAGTCCTGGAAAGACTCGTCCAGAAACGAGGGGCCAGTCCCCTCGTCGACCGCCTCGAGCATCAGCATGTGGCGCGCTGCCGGATTGACCATGCGGACGTTCCTCGCCGCGTCCAGCACCAGAACGCCGCAGGGAAGCGCGTCCAGTAATTGGGTCAGATAGGCACGCATCTTGCGATTCTCTTCCAGGCTTCTCGTCAGGTCTGAATTCGCCCCGGATAGCTCCAGCCTGAGTCGCACGACTTCGGCCTGGAGCTGAAGATATGAATTCTCTAAGGATCCGGCAACGGCGCTGAACGTCTCAAAGGCGTGCGCCAGTGAGACATCGGGGCATTCCTCGAATAGGCGGGGCTTGTGGGGCGTACGAAGCCTCTGCAGGGATTGAGATGAGCGGTGCGCAGGGAATTCTCCGGCCTCTTTGTCCGTGGTTTTCGCAAGTTCGTCCATACGTGTCACCGGCAGAGGAAGCACAAAAGGTGCCATGCTTGAGGTTTCATCATTAAATTCCTCTGAGAAACCTAAGGTATTGGGGGAAAGAAACGAGGGGGGACAGAATACCTCTCGAGAGGAGAGGCTATTTCAGGTCTACGCAAAGCTGGCCCATGCTCAATTCGGGAGGCGAGAGCCGGCTGATCCTAGCGCGGCCTGTGGCCGCAACCAAAGCGTGGCACGGCCATCTTGGCCGTGCGCACGGGCAGGATGCCCGTGCCACCCGGCACGTGGAAAATCTTCGCGGCGCGACAAGAAGCTTAGGATAAGTAGTACAGGCGATGCCGCGGGTGGGATGCCCACCCAAGAAGGGTGCCCCTGCATCCTCACGCCACAGGGGCCGCTCATAACGAAAGCTGGGGACGTTCCTTCTCTACACGGTCGGCCCTGCGTTCAATCTGATAGCCAACACCGCGAACCGTCCGGATGAGCTTTTGCTGGAACCCCTTGTCGATTTTGGAGCGAAGATAGTTGATGTAAACGTCCACCACATTGGCCGGGGTGTCGTAAGCGAGAGCCCAGACGTGCTCCATGATCATGGAGCGGGTAACACAGCGGCCGGCGTTCTGCATTAGGTAAGCCAGCAGCGAGTATTCGCGTGAGGACAGTTCAATTCGCTTCCCTGCCCTTGTAACCACCCGCGTTCCAAGGTCCACCTCCAGATCTTGAGCACGCAGCACGGATTCGTTGGGGCGCTCCATGCGGCGCAACAAGGCACGAACCCGGGCAGAGAGTTCGGCGAACGAAAATGGCTTGGAAAGATAATCATCGGCGCCGCCGTCCAGCCCGCGGACTCGGTCTCCAGGCGTGTTATACCCTGAAAGCACTATGACGGGGATGTAAGGTTTATTGACTCGAACGTAACGCAAGACCTGCAGACCGTCGACGCCGGGAAGTCCAATGTCAAGGATCAGCAGGTCATAATTACCCTCCACCGCCAGCTTCTGAGCTTCCAGCCCATCCGAAACCAAATCGACCTCGAAATGCTCAGCCTGAAACCTGCCTTGAATGTACTTGGCGACGTGCGTATCGTCTTCGGCGATTAGTATTCGCATCGGAAAAGCAACCTGGTTTGTTAGGGTTCGTCACCTCGGGGGCTACGAGAGTCGCGGCAAAGCGACCACCAGCAGCACGTGATAGTCCAGGGATAAGCACCACACTTTTGCATTCCCCGGCCAATCCGCGACGATATGGTTATCACATAATGGCGGCTTGTGCAACTCGGCAAATTGTCCGGGGACGATTACCCCTCTTCTGCCTGGGGCAAGCTTCGCTCCGCGCTCCCCCCTGCCTCAGCCAAGCCTAAAGTTCTTGTCTACAAGAGGAGGCCACAGCTATTCCCTACGCCCTAAGGGTGATTTTCCGCTGCTGGTTGTGTCTGGAGAGATACTTCAGTTGCTGCACGGCTGGAGTTCGTAGAGGTCGCAATTCTTCCCGGATATAAACGCGCCCATGGAGGCCGAGGCGGGAGTCAGCGTGGTAATGGTTAGGTTATCGCCCGCCGTCATACGGTAGGGCGCAACCTCCACCATGAACCGGTGCACCAGGCCCTTGCGTGTCATCAGGTTGGTGACAAAACGGAAGGGCTGTTGCCTTGAAACGACCTCGAACTCGATCCGATTCAAGGTCGTTGATTCGGGCTGGCAGAACAGATCGAAATTGGTTCTTCCGATAAGTTCCCGGATTGAAAAGCCCATCTGTCGATGCAGTATACCATCGCCGTCGGTGGCGTGGATCACTCTTCCCCCCGCATCCTTGATAATCACCGCAAACGGATTATCCCGCACCAAGCGCTCGAAGAACTCTTTCGCCGGGCGGTCTGCAAAGTGTAGAGATGCTTCCTCTTGACAAAGGCACACAGCCCGGCAGGAACCCTGTGCGCAGTAAACTGAACCACAGGCTAGGCACATGAGCAGATGCTCGTCGCTGCACGGCATGCCGCAACTAGGGCAGAATGTAAGTTCGAAACTGGCAAACATGGCGGATGCGGTTTCCACTGGCCACCTCAAATAGCGAACGGCGTTGGCGGCGCCGGCGAATTGGTTGCCAGCACTTTGCATTCCAACCCGCAAGATTTTTCTGATCTGGGCCTATTCGCATTGCCCAGCGTTAACGTGGTCCGCATAAACACTGATGTGCGGAGGGCCGGCTTCGCCGAGGAGGAGGAGTCTGGTGCGCCGAGCCGAATTCACGCGGCGTTTTGGTAAACCTTAATATTCTCTAATAATTCACAGTTGAAAAGGGAGACAGAGGTTTTAGCCTAGGCACATCTGAGCGGGGCACAGTCGGGTCATACAAGGTGTCGTCCTTTGCTTCTTTCAGACTGTCTGGAAGGTTTCACCAGGCATGCGCTGGCGCCACATCTGTTGTGCCGTCGCAATCGCGCGGGTTAACCCCTCTTTGAACCTGTAGGGAGAGAATTCCCGGGCCACAGTATCTCGCGCGGCGCGTCCCATGCGTGCCGCGAGATCGCGGTCATGAATGAGCCGCATCGCGAACCCACGCAGCTCAACAGGATCGTCGGAAAGAAATCCACTGACCCCATGCGTGATGGGCGAGCCTGGGTGTCGGTTGCCGAGCACCGGAAGGCCGGCGGCCATGGCTTCAAGTGTCGCCATGTTGTAACCGTCTTCGTAGCGGGGGTCAGCCGTATGAATAAAAAAGCGGTGCTTACTCAAGATTCTCTTCAGGTCCGTCCAGTCGTGCGCTGGCTCAATGCCGGGCATGTCGTCGTTGCGGCCCACCAGGGTTACTGGTATTTCGCCAAACGCCCTCTGATGAAAGTCCCACAAAAGCACCTGCGACTTTCGGCTGATTTGGTTGGCGATCCGCAAACCACGAGGCAGGTCTCCCCCATAAGGTAAGTAGTCGGACGGCTCGGCAGAAAACGGGACGATATCTCGTACAAACCCCCAGGATCGTCCCTTCAAGGCCGAGACCGCGATCGCGTGGGTGGCAGTCAGGTGAAGGTACTGCGCGACCGTGCGGCGCAGTAGGTCGGCCGGCGGGGCGTTGGGTTGGGCAGCGATAAGGGCGTCAAGCACCGAGTGGATTACGAACAATCGAGGCCCCCTCAGAGTCTTGGCGTCCAACAGATCGCTCAAATTATGGGCGATGATGCAGGCGTAGGGATCATGCTTGGAAAGCACTTCGTCCAACCTTACCACCCGCGCATTCGGTGGGACCGGCCGCATCGCCTCGTCCCAACCGGAGGCCGCGCGCCCTTTCAGGCCCACCACGACATCCATGGGCATGCCCAACAAGTGAAGCTGATATACCCAGGCTTCGTGGCAATCGAAAACCAGTAACCGTTGGTTTGTCGAGACCTTCAAAAGGTGTTCCTCCTGTAAGTCTGGATGCTACCCATGTCCACAATCGGATCGAGCAGCTCCGGCGAGTCCAGGATCTCTACAAATTCCTCATGCAGGGGATTCGTGGAGCTGGCAACATTCATCTTCTCGAATTCGCCCATACTGAAGCAGTC
>Ga0187771_10003913_pt1 | contig 10464 bp, 6 predicted proteins | sample 0116_SJ02_MP15_1_FD_133139 | JGI IMG/M metagenome (GOLD analysis project Ga0187771, IMG submission 133139) | Tropical peat soil microbial communities from peatlands in Department of Meta, Colombia - 0116_SJ02_MP15_10_MG | ecosystem: Environmental > Terrestrial > Soil > Wetlands > Peat | place... | reverse complement strand
CCGACGGAAGTTTCATGTCTCTCATGGCCGCCACCTCCTTTTCTTTCCGGCTCGCTTACAGTATAACATAATTCCCGAGCCAGATGTGATTTGGCTGGTTGTTGAAAAACAGCCATCGGGTTAAGGCTGTTGAGGGATGAGGGTTGAGGGATGAGTAAAGGCGGTTTTCTCAACTCTCAACGTTCAACTCTTATCTGTTTCATTGACGATCTGACTATATTTGAACAACCTGGTTATTTGGAGGTCTTCATGACGAGTACAGCCGAGTTGCGTGTTTCCAGCGGCAAAAGAACCCAGTTGATTTCAATTACCCGCCGGATTGCCGAGCACGTGGCCCGGAGCGGGTGGCAGGACGGCATTCTGACTGTGTACGTGCCCCATACCACTGCGGCGGTGACGATCAACGAAGACGCCGACCCGGATGTGGCGCGGGACATGGAGTGGTTTTGCGACGAACTGATCCCCCGCAGCCGCCATTTCCGCCACAGCGAAGGGAACTCCGACGCCCATATCAAGGCCAGCTTTTTCGGCCCGTCGCTCCAGGTGATCGTACGGGAGGGGAAGCTTTGGCTCGGGACCTGGCAGGGGATTTATTTCTGCGAGTTTGACGGCCCTCGTGAGCGCAACGTATATCTCGCCTTTACTGGGTAAAAGGTTGTTGAAAAACAGCCATCTGGTTAAGGCTGTTGAGGGATGAGGGTTGAGGGATGAGTAAAGGCGGTTTTCTCAACTCTCAACGTTCAACTCTTATCTGTTTCATTGACGATCTGACTATTTTTGAACAACCTGAGCGGATTTCTCCCGTTGCTCCATAAACATTCTTATTAGATCGATAGGAACCGGGAAGATGGTGGTGGAGTTCTTTTCGGCGGCGATTTCCGTCAGAGTCTGGAGGTAGCGTAACTGCAATGCGGTCGGCTCGTCGGCCAGGATGGTCGCTGCCTGGGCAAGTTTTTCCGATGCCTGCAGTTCACCTTCGGCGTGGATGATCTTGGCGCGACGCTCCCGCTCCGCCTCGGCCTGCTTGGCAATGGCCCGCTGCATTTCCTGGGGCAGGTCGATGTTCTTCACCTCCACGTTGGCGACCTTGACTCCCCACGGCCCGGTATGGCGGTCGAGTATCTCCTGCAATTCCTTGTTGATCTTCTCCCGGTTGGCCAGGAGTTCGTCCAGATCCACCTGTCCCAGGACGCTCCGAAGGGTGGTCTGGGACAACTGGCTGGTGGCGTACAGGTAGTTTTCAACATCCACAACCGCCTTCTGGGGCTCCATTACCCGGAAATAGATCACCGCCGAAACCTTGACCGTGACGTTGTCGTGGGTGATGACGTCCTGGGCGGGAACATCCATGACCACGGTGCGCAATGTCACCCGAACCAGGCGATCGATGCCGGGAATGATGAAAAAGAGGCCAGGCCCCCGTTCCCCGGCCAGCCGCCCCAGGCGGAACAGAACGCCCCGTTCGTACTCGGGAAGGATGCGTACCGCGCTGGCGGCGAACATGATGCACAGGACGGCGAGAAAAAGGACCGGGATGTAGTTGAACAGATCGAACATGACAAACCTCCGTTTTCATGTGGGACGTGCCATACGGCGCCTCGCCCCTATATAGTCTTCCTGACCTTGAGCCGCATGCCTTCCACCCGCTCCACCACAATCCTGGACCCGGAGGCAATGGGCTGCTCGCTCCAAGCTTCCCAATACTCCCCGTTGACAAAGACCTTCCCATCGGGAGCGAGTTCGCTCTCGGCGCGTCCCTCCTGCTCCAGCAAGCCTTCCTGGCCGGTGGCGGGTTTCAGGCGATGGACCCGCAGCGCTTTGGCGATCACCACCAGGAAGAACCCGGCCGTGGCCAGCACCGTTATCAGGATCACGCTCCAGGAAACCCGCAGGTAGGGGGCCGGAGATTCGAACAACAACAGTGACCCCAACACCATGGCGATCACCCCGCCGACCGTCAGCATGCCGTGGGAAACAACCTTGATCTCGGCGATAAAGAGCACCAGCGCCAGCACTATCAGCAGGACGCCGGCGTAGTTGACTGGCAGCGCCTGGAAGGCGAAGAAGGCCAGAATAAGGGATATCCCGCCGATCACCCCGGGCAGGATCACACCCGGATTGGATAGTTCGAAGAACAGCCCCAGTATGCCGAGCATCATCAGGACATAGGCCACGTTGGGGTTGCTGATGGCGTTCAGTATCCGCTCTCCCGGCCGCATCTCGGCAAAAAACGCCTCGGCCCCGGCCAGGCGCAGCGTCACCTCTTGCCCATTGCGCATGATACGGCGTCCTTCCATCTGTTGCAGCAGATCAGTCCGGTCCCGGGCGATCAGGTCGATAATCCTGCCGGAAAGCGCCTTGTCTGCGCTCAGTGAGACGCTCTCCCGCACCATCCGCCGAGCCAGTGTCTCGTCGCGGCCACGTTTGCGGGCGATTCCTTCCGCATAGGCTTCGGCGTCGTTGACCAGTTTCTCCTCCATGGTCTTGTCGGCCTTCTCGCCCAGCGAGACCGGATGGGCCGCGCCGATGTTGGTGCCCGGAGACATGGCGCATACATCCGCTGCCAGGCAGATGATTGCGCCGGCCGATGCGGCACGGGCGCCGGACGGCGCCACGTAGACCGCCAGCGGCACCGAGCTGGCAAAGATATCCTTGACAATCTCCCGCATGGCCGTATCCAGCCCGCCGGGGGTGTCCAGTTCAACCAGCACCAGGCTGTCCCCGCCATGGTCCGCATCGTCCAGGGTGCGGTGGAGAAACTGGGCCGTCACCGGGGTGATGGGATCATGGATCGTCACGACCCGTACTCTGGCCCGTTCGGCTGCCAGTACGGTCGAGCATGTCAGCAGGCATAGGACGACACCGAGGCTGAGGCGCATATGCCCTCCTGTTTCAATACATATAAGTATACCCTATTATGGCGGTGTTGTAAGTCGGTGGAGGAAAATCAGTGCAGACGGGTGGAGGCGGCAGCAAACCGGGATGCGGGCCATGAAAACGGAGGAGGGTTCCGGGAACCGTAATGCTATCACTACAGATAATCTTCCTTCTTGAGTCCGTACTTTTTGATCTTGCGGTAAATGGTGGCCATGTTCATGCCGGCCTCGCGGGCTGCGGCATCGATGTTGCCGCCGTGCTTCTTCAGGAGCCCTTTGAGCAGGTCGGCCTCGAAGCGCTCCAGGGCAGCATTGAAGTCCAGTTCCCCGGTCGTGGTGGCTGCCGCCGGAGGGATGCCGAGCGGCTCGTGGCTGATCTCCACAAACTGATCCAGGGACTCGCGGGAGATGTACTCCTCGCCGACCATGGCCATGCATGCCTCGATCACGTTTTTCAACTGGCGGATGTTGCCGGGCCAGCCAAAGTCGCACAGGGCCTGCATGGCTTCCTTGTCGAACCCCTTTACCGCCGTGTCGAACTTCTGGTTTTGCAGGGTGATGAAGTGCGCCGCCAGGAGGGGGATGTCGTCAGCCCGTTCCCTCAGCGGCGGCAGATGGATGTTGACCACGTTCAGCCGGTAATAGAGGTCTTCCCGGAAGGCGCCGCTTTTGACCGCCTCCTTCAGGTCGGAATTGGTGGCTGACAACAGCCGCACGTCCACCCTGGTGGGGGTGGTTTCCCCCAGGCGGTTGAACTCCTTTTCCTGTAAAAAGCGCAGCAGCGTCTTCTGTACGTTCATGGGCAGGTTGCCGACCTCGTCCAGGAAAAGGGTGCCGCCGTCGGCCGCTTCAAGAAGGCCGTGGCGGTTTTCCTTGGCGCCGGTGAACGCCCCCTTCTTGTAGCCGAACAGTTCGCTCTCCAACAGTGTTTCGGGCAGGGCGCCGCAATTGATGGCGATGAACTTGCGCTCCCGCCGGGGCGAGTTGTAGTGGATGGCCTGGGCGATCAACTCCTTGCCGGTGCCCGATTCGCCGGTAATCAGCACCGAGGTGTCGCGTACCGCAACCTTTTCGACCCGCTCCAGCACGCCTTTCAATCCGCCCGAGGCGCCGATGATGTTGTCGAAGCAGAATTTGCCTTCCAGTTCGGCGCGCAGTTCACGGTTTTCTTCAATCAGGCGCGACTGGTGCAAGGCGTTTTTGACCCGGTAGACCAACTCTTCCGGCTCGAACGGCTTGGTCAGCATGTCGTAGGCGCCTTTGCGCAGGGCCTGGATCGACATGTCCACCGTGGCGTAGGCGGTGATCATGATTACCGGGATGTCCTTTTCCAGGTCCTTGACCTTCTGGAGCACCTCAAGTCCGTTCATGCCGGGCATCTTGATATCGGTGATGATCAGGTCCCAGGCACCCGGACGGAATTCTTCAACAGCCTTGAGCGGCGAAGTGTAGGCGCGCGCCAGGTAGCCGTTGTCCAGCAGCACCTGTTCCATCATGCGGCACAGGCCTTCTTCGTTGTCGATCAGGAGGATGCGTTTCTTGTCGGGCATTTTCACGTTATTCCTTTTTATACCTTATATCACCATTCTCCGCGTCTCTGTGACGTTAGAGTTCATCCCGCTCGATGGGCAGTGTCACGGTGACCGTCGTGCCCTGGCCGGGGTTGCTGGAGATATTGATTTCGCCGTGGTGCTGCTCTATGATCTGGCGCGTGATGGCCAACCCCAGTCCGGTGCCGCGTTCCTTGGTGGTATAGAACGGCTCGAAGATCTTTTCGAGGCTTTCGGCCGGGATGCCATAACCGCTGTCGCTGAATACCATACGGACATGTGCAGGGTCAACCACTTCCGTCCGGATTGCCAGGGTGCCGCCGTCGGGCATGGCGCCGCCCGCATTCAGGATCAGGTTGATGGCGACCTGGCGCATCTGGTCGCCGTCCAGGTGGATCTTGGGCAGGTCGCGGGCAAATTCGGTCCGGATGGTAACGGCGCGCATATCGGTATGGTTTGCGGCGAAATCCGCGATCTGGGCCAGCAGATCGTTCAGGTCAACCTGTTCCAGGCTCGGCCTGGGCGTCCGGGCATAGGAAAGCAGGTCCTGGACGATCTTCTTACAGCGCTTGCTCTCGCGCTTGATCTCGTGGATGTACTTGAAGTTCGGGTCGTCCTCCGCCATCTTGCCTTCCAGGTAGCCGGCATAGCCAAGGATCACCCCCAGGGGATTATTGATCTCATGGGCCACTCCGGACGAGAGGATGCCCAGGGAGGCCATCTTGCCGTGCTGGGCCAGGCTGGCTTCCATTTCCTTGTTGCGACGTATTATGTCTGTCATGCGGTTGAACACCCCGGCCATCTCGGCCAGTTCGTCCTCCCCTTCGACAACCATCCGTTCCTCAAGCCTGCCCCGTTTGACGCTCCGGATAACATCGATCATATGGGTGATGGGCCGGGTGATGAAGGTGGAGACCCGGAAGACCAGGGCCACGGCCGATATGCCCACCAGCAGGCTGAGGAGAATCATGCTGATTACGATGCGGTCCTTGATCTTGTTGGCCTCATGGTAGAATTCGTCCTCGTAGGACCCGACCGCCACGATCCAGTTCCATGGCTTGAAGTATTCGTAACGTACGATCTTCATGCGCGGTTCGCTGTCGCTGGAATTCTTCCAGGGGTAGCGGATCCAGCCGCTTTTTTTCTCGCACATCTCGCGGATGAAGGGAAAGCCGCTGGAATCGCGGGCGTTGAAAAAATTCTTCCCCTCCGAGTCGGGATGGATGGTGAAGGTCCCCTGGCTGTCCATGCAGTAGATGTAGCCGGTGGTGCCCACTTTCTTGGCCTTGATCTTTTCCTTCAGTTCGGCAAAGGATTTACGCTCGAAGGCCGTCTCGTCGTAGGTTTCCTCAAGATAGCCGCCGGTGGCGATGATCCAGTCCCATTCCCGGAAATAGCGGTAGGCAACGATCTTCTTGCGGGCGTATTTGTCCCCAAGGATGGCATTTCGCCAGGGGTAGATGATGAAAAGCACCTGGCCCGGTTTCGACAGCCTGGCGGTGTTGCACATCTCGCGGATGAAGTAGCGCCCGTTTTCATCCTTTTCATTGTAGACATTCTCGCCTTCCCGGGCGATGTGGACCTTCAGGTCGCCGCTGCTGGTCATGGCATAGATGTAGCCGGTCTCACCCACGTTGACCTTTTTCAAGGCATTGCGGGCTTCTTCCTTGGCGGCGGACAGGCTCAGCCGACCCTGCTTGTACTGCCGGTGCTCGGATTCGACCAGGTTGTAGGAGAGATTGGTGAGGGTGGCCAGTTCGATGTTGAAGTTCTTGATCTTGTCCTGTTTGTACACTTGGAACTGCTGGTAATGGGAATTGAGCAGATCAATGGTAAAGGCTGTAATATGCTGTAAATCGTCCTTGCTGGTCTGGGTGATCCCCAGGTAGGCCTGGCGGTTGGCGATATAGCCGATAACCCCGGCAACGATAAAGATCGGGCAGATCACCAGCGGCAGCACCAGTGCCAACAGTTTCCAGCGTAGCCTGAGTTTGCTCAGAAATTCCGTCATGATGCCCTCGAAAGCGTATACATATCCGTCTGCATGATATACTTGAATGCCGCCGGTAAATCAAGCGGCTATGCTTGGATTTCATCCGGAGTTTCCGGATGGAAAACACGGGGCCTGTTCCCACTGGGAGTGTAAAGTAACCCGACAGGAGCTGTTTACAACTTTACAAATTCCCTGCATCAAGGACGAGTCTCCAGGGGTTTTGCCATAACGTGCGTCGCCTATTTCAAGCTTGCCGGCGGCTCGAAAATCTGTTAAAAATTAATCTGCAATAATCTTGAAGAAGAATTTTTCGTGAGAAAACGAAGACCTCGAATGTACGGTTGCAATGCGCTGTCTATTCGAGGTCTTCTCATGAGTTTCCTTTACCGGCTGTTCGTGCCCGCCGTTTTTATCAAGGACCAATTCTTGCATAATAAATGAGAGTTTCAATTATTTATTTCTGTTGCCGGAAGGTCGTGCGTCCCATGTCAGCGGAGCGCACGTGCGTTTCTTGTTGTGAAATTTGATTTTCGTCGGATGGAATTTGTCGCCATTTTCCGTTTTATGACTGTTCGGGATTGTAATAAGGCGAAGCTGATTCGATGTGCATTCGCTTTTTAATAGGGTAGAGTTGGATATCGCGATTGTTTTCGAGGGGTATGGCACCTTTATGACAGAGAATTTTTTTCAGGCGGTTTTTGAGCAGGCATCGGAGGGGATTGTCCTGATCGACGGCGCCGGCAGGTATCTGCTCGAGGCCAATAAAGCCTTTGCAGCTCTGGTCGGATATCCCGGCGAACTGATGCCTTCCATGAGCCTCCATGACTTCATCGATCTTTCTCCCGTAGGGATCGAAAGGCTCTATGATCAGGTTCTTACCAGGAAGGAACAATACATCGGCGAGGTGAAGTGCCGGCGGTCCGATAATTCCCTGGTTGACGTGGAACTGAGGCTGAGTTTGCTCCATTTCGGCGGAAAAGAGATTTTCTGCGCTTTTTTCCGGGACGTCACCATGTACCGGCACGTTGAAAAAGCTCTCCTGGGGGCGGGCGGCAGGTTCCGGCAGGCGGTCTTTTCCGCGCCGCTCCCCATCATGGTCCATGCCGAGGATGGCGCCGTGGTCATGATCAACGGCGAATGGACGAGGCAAACCGGTTATTCCTTCAAAGACATCCCCACGGTGGATGACTGGGCGAAGACGGCCTTTGGCGCCGACTTCGCTTCGATGTCCGACAAGCCCGGCTTCATGTACGAGGCCGCAACCCCTTGCAGGTGCGACGATCAGCCCGTAACCGCCAAAAATGGCGAGAAGCTCGTCTGGAACCTCTGCTCGGCCCCCGTGGGCTCGCTTTCCGACGAGCGCCGCCTGTTCATAACCATGGCGACGGATGTTACCGCCGGCAAGCGTGCCGAAAACGATCTCAAGGCGTCGATGCATGAAAAGGAGACGATGCTGCGCGAGGTCCACCACCGGGTAAAGAATAATATGCAGGTTATCATGAGCCTGCTCGGTCTCCAGTCGAAGTACCTGAACAACCCTGAAATCCGGGAGTTTTTCAAGGAGAGCCAGGAAAGAGTCAGGGCCATGATGCTTATTCATGAAATGCTGTGCAACTCCGGCAGCGAGGCCCGGATCGATTTCAATGAATATGGCCGGCGCCTGGTGGCCGGCATCATCAGCGCCTATAGCCCCAGCCAGAGCAATCTCCAGGTGGAAATGCGCATCAGCAGGGTGATTGTCGATCTTGAAATTGCCGTGCCGTGCGGCCTCATCATCCACGAACTGGTTTCCAACAGCTTGAAGCACGGCTTCCCGGATGTGCGGAGCGGGACGATCTCCATCGATTTCGACCGCGACGAAACAGGTCTGTATACACTTGCCGTAGGAGACAACGGCACCGGCTTTTCCAACGGGCTCAACAGGGAGATGCCGGGTACGCTCGGTCTCGGCCTGGTCTACATGTTGGCGAAACAGCTTCAGGGAAATGTGGAATTCTCCTGTGCCTCCGGAACGGTGTGCAGGATTTCTTTCAGAGGATAGGCCTCAAGGGTTGGGAAAATGTCCGGTACGGTGAAAATATTAATCGTTGAGGATGAGGCGATTGTCGCTGAAGACCTCAGGCAGACGCTGATCGGGCTGGGATACGAAGTCCCTGCCGTGGTCGGCTCCGGGGAGTCGGTCCTCGCTGCGGTCAGGGCGGATCAGCCGGATATCATACTGATGGATATCCTGCTCGGAAGGGGCGAGGACGGCATCAAGGTTGTCGAAAGACTCCAGGTCCATTTTGACATTCCGGTGATCTATCTCTCCTTTCTTACCGATGACGAAACGTTTAAACGCATGCTTCTGACCGGTCCCTCCGCTTTTCTCATGAAACCGTTCGACTCCCTGCGCCTTCGCCAGACCATTGAAGTGGCGCTTGCCAGGCACCTGGCCGAAAAAAGGCTGGAAAACAGCGGCGAACATTACCGGACCCTTTTCGATGTATGCGGCAGCGCGATGATGATCGTCGACGAAGATGGTTCCATTGTCATGGTCAACGAAGAATTCGAACCCCTGTCCGGTTACTCCAAGGGAGAGGTGGAATGCCGGAAAGAGTGGTCCGACTTCTTCGTGAAGGAAGAATTCGCTGCCAAGGAGATTCAACAATGTTTGAGAGGAACAAGCGGCGGAGCGGCTTCACTCGACAATATCTCCCTGTTTGTCGGCAGAAATCAAAGCACGAGACATGTCTGCACCAAGATAAAAAAAATACCCGGCACCGACCGGTGCATTGTGTCGATGATCGACGTAACCGAGATCAAGCGGGCCGAAGATGAGATCCGCGCCCTCAATGCCGAATTGATCAAGGTAAATACACTGCTTAAACAGGAGATTGCCGAACGCAGAAATTCGGAAAAGAAACTCAAGCACCAGGCGAATCACGATCCCCTGACCGGCCTCCCCAACCGGGAGTTGCTCTTTGATCGCCTGAAGCAGGCCCTGGCCTTCGAAGACCGGCACAACAACCTGTTGGCGTTGATGATCCTCGACCTGGACAACTTTAAATTGATCAACGACACGCTTGGCCACGCGGTCGGGGATATTGTTCTGAAGGATGTGGCCAAGCGCCTCCAGCAGTGCATGCGGCCGTATGATACGGTTGCCAGGTTCGGTGGTGATGAGTTCGTCATCGTTGTCAACCAGATGCCGGACATCCACGACATTGTCAAATTTGCCGAAAAAGTGCAGGAGCTGTTTCAGCGTCCCTTCTATATCCTGGACCAGCCGACCGACATTACGACCAGCATGGGAATTTCCATCTATCCTCTTCAGGGCACCACGGTGGAGGGACTGTTGAAAGCAGCCGACCTGGCCATGTACCAGGCCAAGAGGGAAGGGAAGAACTCGTTCCAGTTCTATACCGAATCCATGAACCAGAAGAGTGACGAACGGGCCGTCATGAAAGAGCGTTTGCGCTCTGCACTGGAACAGGGGGAATTTCTGCCCCACTACCAGCCGCGCATCGATGCCGCAACCGGAAGAATAACCGGGATGGAGGCCCTGATGCGTTGGCAGCCGCGGGGGGCTCCCCTGGCTTTTCCCGCGGAATTTTTCCCCATGCTCGAGGAGAGCGGCCTGATCATACCGGCCGGCGAGTTGCTGCTCCACAAGGTGTGCCACCAGAACAAGATGTGGCAGGAGAGTGGCATGGAGCCGCTTCGCGTGGCGGTCAACGCCTCGGCGCGGCAGTTCCACCAGGACGATTTTACCAAGAAGGTTGCCCAGGCCCTTTCCAGCACGATGCTCGCTTCCCATTACCTGGAAATCGAGCTTCCGGAAAAGGTTATCATGGAAAATATCACCGAGAGTTTGCGCAAGCTGGGAGAACTGAGGGAAATCGGCGTCAAGATATCCATCGACAACTTCGGTACCGGCTATTCATCTCTCAGTTACCTGAACCGGCTCCCCATCGATGAGCTGCAGATAGATAAATCCCTGGTCAATAGCATTACCAGCGACCAGGGCGATGCTACGGTGGTGTCCGCCATAATATCCATGGGG
>Ga0187771_10003912_pt1 | contig 10464 bp, 8 predicted proteins | sample 0116_SJ02_MP15_1_FD_133139 | JGI IMG/M metagenome (GOLD analysis project Ga0187771, IMG submission 133139) | Tropical peat soil microbial communities from peatlands in Department of Meta, Colombia - 0116_SJ02_MP15_10_MG | ecosystem: Environmental > Terrestrial > Soil > Wetlands > Peat | place... | reverse complement strand
TACCCTGGCGCTCGTGGCCGTCGGTGTTCTGGCCGGGGTGATGGCCGGGATGTTCGGCATCGGCGGCGGCAACATCATCGTCCCCCTGCTCGCGCTCGTCCTCGGCTATCCGGCCAAGCGGGCTATTGCCACATCCCTCGGGGCGATCCTCCCCCCGTTCGGACTGCCGGGTGTCCTCGTCTACTACCACCAGGGAACGCTCGCCCTCGGCGCGGCGGCCTGGGTCGCCCTGGGCCTCTTTATAGGTACGGTCATCGGGGCCCTGATCACTATCCGGCTCCGCTCGGCCACGGTCAAGCTCCTCTACGGCCTGTTCCTCATTTTCGTCGCCGTCCGCTTCTTCCTATAGGCGGCGCCTTGACAACTTCCCCTTCGGGCGCTATTTTTAAAGTGACCGGCCGGGGGGAAAAATCGGTAAATCGGAGGAAAGCATTAAAAAAGCGGCGATCTCTGTCAGCATTGTCCTCCTTATCGCCTGTGCCCGCTGCCGGCCCCAATCCGGGCAGGCTCTGAGCGGCTCGCTGTATGTCCAGGGACTTCGACTTTACTTAGCCGTAGGAGAACAAGAGACGGACGGCCTGAGCTTTGAGATCACGCTCAAAAACACAGGCACGAGAGAGGTCACGGCGAATTTCTCCAGCTCGCAGACCTTCGATATCAAAGTCGCCGACAGCCTGGGGCGCACGATCTGGGCCTGGTCGCATGACAAGGGCTTTCTCCAGGTTCTTACGTCCATGAGCCTGGCGCCTGGCGAGTCCCGCATCCTGCCGGCCTCCTGGGACCTCAAGGACAACGACGGGCGGCCCGCGGCCCCGGGGCCTTACATGGCCTGGGCTTGGATAACGAGCGAACCCCCCGACCCGGGCTTGACGGCCGTAACGAACATCACCGTTCAGTGATTCGAAAGACCCGCGAAGCGCCCGCGGTCCGGGTTCGGGTCAGGCGAGCTTGAAGAGCTTTCCCGTGGCCCTGGCCGCGATGACGCCCTTCACGTCCGCAACCTCGCTCTCGGCCATGACGATCCGGCCCTTGTCCCCGAGAAAGCGGCCTTTGACCGTGCCCGGGGCGCCGGTCCGGAAAGGCTTGACATAGCGGATGGTAATTTCTCCGGTCACACAGCGGAAGCCCCTCGCGCCGGCGGCGTAGATCATCGCCTCGTCGAGGACTGTGGCCAGGAGCCCGCCATGGACGGTTCTTTCCCACCCCTGGAAGCGCTCGGGAAACTCGACCTCCGCTTTCGCTTCGCCCCGCTCCCGGTCTATCCTAAAGCCGAGCCTCAGCCCGTCCGGGTTGTTCGCGCCACAAACGAAGCAACGCCCGTTATCCTCGAATTCCCAGTTCATGCCGTTTTCCTCTCCGCACCATGTTACTCTTTTCGGGGCCTGTTGGGTATGAGGGGCCTCCGGCGCCCCCCAAGCGGGGCCGCGCCCGGGGTCTTGTCCACGGCCCGCGATCCCGATATAATCGGGTCTGCCGAATCCGGCTTTTCCGAAGGAGCGGTCCGATGCCCGAAACGCCCCGCGAGCAACTGGTCCTCAGCCTCTTCAAGGAATGCGACGCCCTTCTCCAGGGCCATTTCAGGCTGACCTCTGGGAAGCACTCGGAGTGGTACTTCGAAAAAATCCGCCTTATCGAGAAGCCGGCGTCCCTGGAAAAGATCGTGGACCTCCTCGTCGAGAAGATCGAGGCCGAAGTCTCCGAATTCGACTATGTCGTCTCGCCAGCCTATGGGGCCATCGCCATCGGCTTTCTGGCCGCCCTGAAGCTCGGCAAGAAGTTCGCCTTCAGCCAGCGCGTCGACGAGAAGATGTCCATCCGCCCGGGGTTTTCCGGACTCGACGGCTCCCGCACCGTCATCGTCGAGGACATCCTGACGACCGGAGGCTCGATCCAGGAGGTCGTCGCCTGCCTCAAGGAGCGGCATGCTTCAATCGAGGGGATCTATGTCCTGGTCGACCGGACCGGCGGGGCCGTGCCGATCGAAGGGAAGCCCGTCGGGAGCCTCCTCGCCCTCAAGGTCGAGGCCTTCGAGCCCGGCGCCTGCCCGTTCTGCAAGAAAGGCTTGCCCGTCACAAAGCCCGGCGCCTCGGACAAAGGGGCGGCCTGAGCGGGGGACGAAAGGGGCGGCCCGCGGCCGCAGCAAAGGGAGTGGGCGCCGGCTGATCTTTTCTCCGACCCCACTCGCCCCGAACGCCCGAATATGATATGATGAAAAAAACGGGAAGGAGGTCTTTTGGCAAAAAGCAGCAGAGCCTATAAGAGTTCGAAAAGGATCCGCGAGTTGGCCCGCCTGAAGAAACAGGAAGAAAAAAGGCTGAAACGCCTGGCCCGTCACCACCAGCCGCCCGAGGGCGAACCGGGGCCGGATCAGGAACCGGGCGGTCAAACGCCCGAAAACGAGAACCCGGAAGCAGCCTAGGTTTTCTTCCGTCCCGCGGCCCCGGCCAGGTATCGCGATTTGCGTCGTCTGGCCCTCACGTTCTCCATTCTCCCATCTCCTCGGTTTCCGCGGCCATTCCGCCGTCCGGCAGGTCCTGAGTCCCGTCCGGCCCTCGGCGCGGGAGCCGCGACCCGGCCGCACGTTCGCCTCGGCGGCTTAAGAAAATCTCATACCCCCGGGGCCAAATATCCTTTGAATTTTCACCCTGAATGTGATGAAGTAGAGGTCCTTTCTCACACGCAAGGAGACGCCCATGAAAAAAATCCCGATCCTCGGCCTGGTCCTGGTTTTGGCCGCCAGCGGCTGCTCTTCGAAGAAGGAGGCCCCCATGAAGCTCGCGGCGGGTACCCCCGCCTACGCCCTGGCCAAGGACCTGGCGGCGGCCGTGCCGGCCCTCGCCCCCGATAAAGTCACACTGATAGCCACGTCCAAGAGGTTCGACGTGTCGGCCGGCGAAGTTCTCGAGGCCATCCTCGAGACGAGCGGCAACCAGGCCCAGCAGCTGAAGGGGCTTGACGCCAACCGCCTGAAAGCCGTCATCGAGCAGTTCGGAATCCAGCTCGGCGAGCGGAAGCTCCTCCTTGCCGCCGCCGTCGAGGCGAAAAAAGAGGCCACGCCGGAGGAGATCAAGGCGACTCTCGAAGCCCAGTACGCCCAGGCGGGGGGCGAGGCTAAGGTCGAGGAAAGTCTAAAGGAAAACGGGATCAGCGTCGAGGCCTTCAGGAAGGGGGCGGCGGAGGCGATGACTATCCGCAAATACCTCGATGGAGCGCTGGCCTCAAACGCTCGGGTGACGGACGCGGAGATCCGGAAGGTCTACGGAGAGGACAAGACCGCCTCCGTCCGCCACATCCTTCTTCTGACCCAGGGAAAATCCGCTCAGGAGAAGGCAGAGATCCGGAAGAAGATGGAAGGCATCCTGGCCCGGGCAAAACAGGGCGAGGACTTCGCCGCGCTGGCCAAGGAATACTCCGAGGACCCCGGCTCTAAGGCCACCGGCGGCCTCTACGAGGATTTTGCCCGGGGCACGATGGTTAAGCCGTTCGAGGACGCCGCCTTCAGCATCCCCGTCGGCGGGATCAGCGGCATCGTCGAGACCGCCTACGGCTACCATATCATCAAAGTCGAGAACCGGAAGAAGGAGACGAAGCCCCTCGACGAGGTCAAGGCCCAGATCGCGGCGCAGATCAAGGAACAGAAAGAGGCCGTCGCCTTCGACGCCCTCCTGACCCGGCTGAAAGAGAAGGCTGGATTCCGGCCGATCCCCCTCAAATGATCTGAAGCGGTCAGAAAGCGCGGCCGGACTAAAGATGATAGACGCGGCGGGCGTTCCCGCCGAGGATGAGGCGCTTGTCCGCCTCCGGGATATCCAGGCCGCGGACGAGAGCCAGGGCTTCTTTCAGGTTGTCTTTTCCGTACGGGGTGTCGGAGCCCATCAGAAGACGGCCGGCCCCGAACGCGGCGACGGCCCTCATGACCAGCTGCCGGGGAGTCATGCTCGGCGGGGAGATGTCGAAAGAGATGTTGCCCGGCGTCTCCCGCCCGGCCGCGGCGAAGACTTCGAACCCGAGCAGGTGGGCGACGACGAAGGACGTTTCCGGGTGCTCGGCGGCCAGAGTCATGAGACCCGCGGCGTCCCTTCTCGAATACAGGTGGATGAAGATCGCGAGGCCCCGTCGACCGGCGAAGCGGGCCAGCTCGCGCATGGGGACGGAATCCGAAGGAACGCGCTGGAAGCACTGGTGCACCTTGAGCGCCCGGAATTTCCATTCTTTGTGACGCGCTCCGAGATCCCGCATCATCTCCGCGTCCGCTGGGTCGACCCAGCAGGCCTGGATGACGCGGCTGGGGAAGCGCCGGGCGAGCCCGGCCACGTAAGCGTTGCTGTCGGCGAAGTCAAAGCGCTTGGCGACATATCCGGCAGTCAGACGGAGCGCCCGGCTGCCGGCGAGGCCGGGGCCTCGGGACTTGAAGACGCTGGCCAGATTGGGGACCGGCCACTTGATCGGCTCATTAACGGGACCTGGACAGAGGACGACCTTTTCGACCCCGAGCTCGTCCAGCCTCCGCACGATCTCCTCGCCGAAGCAGAACTCTCCGGCGGAATGGGCGTGGCCGTCGATGACGGGCGATCTCTCCCCGGCGGTCATTTTCGGGCTTCTTTCGCCTCCTGGCCGGCCCCGACGGTTATCTTGCGGCCACCTCGTACAACGAAACGCTGATCGGCGGGACCGTCAATTTCGTGCCGAAGGGCGCGCCGTCGTTTTCCCGGATGACCACGGCCGGAGGTTTGCCGGGCTCGTTGTAAAGCCCCGGGTCGTCGCCGGCGATGAGGTAGAGGGTCGCCGTCCTCGAGAGGCCGAGTTTACCGAAATCGAGCCGGATCGTCTGCCGGGCCTTTGTCGGGTTGATGATCGAGACGGTCATCACCTTCTTCGCGGCGTCTTTCCAGCAGGCCATGACATCCAGCGGCTCAGGCGCACCCGTGACCTCGACGGGAATCGTCCCGAAGTGGTGCCGGTAGAGATCGAGGGCCAGGCCTGTCGTCTCGAACGCGGCCGCCGTCTTGGTCGTCTTGATCGCGCCGATGACGTTGACGGTCTGGGCGTAGTTGGCCATGGCGAACATGTCGCTCTCCCGCGCGTACTCGTTGAACCCGGCCGCGATGCCCAGGGCGTCCTTCAGAAAATAGCGCACCCCGATCTCGCCGTAGAGGTCCGGCCCGTACCAGTAGTTCCACTCGTCGAGGGCGATCGGGATCACGCGATTTGCGAGCGTCGGGATCGTCCGGCGGTATTCCCTGTGGGCTTCGGCGATGCGCCGGATCTCGGCCGGGACCTGGCTGACGTGGCTGAGAAGCCCCGGCTTTTCGCCGACGTAGAAGTGTTCGCTGATGAAGTCCATGTGATTCGAGGCCTCGGCAAGCATCCTCTCGTCCCATCTCCCCAAGGCCCCCACGGCGGTGATTTTGATCGAGGGGTCCATGGCTTTCATAGCCACGTCGAACTGGATGTGCTTCCGGACGTACATCGCGAGCGGTATGTGGCCGAGCTGCCAGTCCCCGTACATCTCGTTGCCGACGGACCAGAACTCGACGCCCCAGGGCTCGGGGTGCCCGTTTTTGGCCCGGAGGCGCCCCATGGAGGTGTCCGCCGCGCCGTTCACGTACTGGAGTTCCTCAACGGCCATCTTGACATCGCCCAGGCCGCTGTTGACCGTGATGTACGCCTCGGCGCCGAGGAGCCGCATGAGATCGAGGAACTCGTGGAGGCCGACGTCATTGTGCTCGACGCCCTGCCATGCGGGGTTTTTGCGCGGCGGCCGCCTGTCACGGTCGCCGATTCCGTCGCGCCAGTTATAGCCGCTGGCGAAGTTCCCCCCCGGCCAGCGGTAGACGGGCGCGTCAAGCTCCTTGAGGAGAGCCAGGACATCGGGGCGGAAGCCGTCAACGTTGTCCGCGGGCATGATCGAGGCCGTGCCGACCGCGAAGGAACCGCGGCCGGAGGAGACGATCTCGAGCCTGGCGTCGGTGGTCGAGGCTCCGGCCCGGAACGAGAAGGGGAAGGTCCTGTAGCCGGAGGCGAGACCCTTGACCTCGATGGTTTGCCTCTGGTCCGCGCCGGGCCCCCAGACGAGGCTGACCCGGACGGGCGCGGCGCTCCGGTCGCCGGCGAGGATCACGCGCCCGACATAGTCCTTGCCTTCGACGAGGGCCAGGGAGCCTTGAAAGATCCCGCCCTCGGCTTTCCCCGTGAGCCGGATCCGCGGCGAATGCTCCCCCGTAAACGGGGCGGCGCTGTCCATCCTGACCAGAGCCGGATCCCCCACCGCCTTCCAGGGCGACTCTCCCTGTCCGACGGACCAGAAGAACTTGCGGTCCTCAAGCATTTCCGCCCAGATCCCCTGGTAGATGCAGCGGCCGAGATGCTCGATGAACTGGCCGTAGATATATTTCGACAGGAGCGCGCCGATCTTGCCGGAGTCGATCCTGACAGACGGATGGCTGAGGTCCTTCCCGGAGAGCCGGGTGAGCGCGAGGTCGTCGAACCAGGCCTTGCCCGTTGCCTTGCCCCAGCCGCCGAACAGGCAGGTGACCTCGAGGGCGTCGTTCGCGCCGGCGTCAAACTCGACCTCGACCTTCGTCCAGTCCTTGGTGCCGGTGACGGCGGGAGTTCGCCAGGCCTCGACGCCGTGCACATTGAGCAGGGCCCCGCGGCCCGAGCCCGCGACGAGGTTCTCGGTCCTGATCCAGCCGCTGAGACGGTAGCGGGAATAGGGCAGGATGGGAACGACCTCGACCCACGACGCATCGGCTCCCTTCGCGGAGGCGATCATGACGGAACGCGCGCCCGTGTGAGCGAGCGAATCGACTTTGAATTCGGCGTCCGGTTGCCCCTGCCACGTCCGCGGCGACCATCCCCGGGGATGTCCGCCCTCGATGTCCTCGAACGACGGGTTGGCGATGAATTGGGTTCTGCCAGCGAGCTCGTCTCCTGCCTTCGACGGCCCGGATTTGCAGCCTCCGAGGACAAGCGCCAGTCCGCAGGCGAAAAGCAGCGCGGCGTGGCGCGGACGATGACTGGGCGACACGGTCATGATTCCTCCTCCCGGGCGTGCCGGGCCTCTCACCAAGCGGCGCCGAACGCCCGCCCGACAGAGGGGAATGTACACTGACCCCGGGAGTCTGTCAACGCTCCCCGGCGCCCCTTTTAAGGCGGCTGTTCGAGTTCGATCGGACAATGTCCGGAGGCCGCCGCCTAAGTCCGTCCCTCGACCGCCCATCCTTGGAAGCATGGGCCCGTGGCTGTGGGATTACGATGAAAATAGGAAGTCTTCGCGTTGCTAAGAACAGGAAAATCTCATGCTGCGTTGACACCGGAGCGCCGGCGCTTGACACGGGGCCGGGGCCGGAGATAGCCTTGACCCCGGCGGGAGGGGCCGTTCCTCCCGGGCGCGCATAAGCACGGGCAAATGAACAGGTTCCTGCTTTTCGACTGCGAGACGACGGGGCTGCCGCGCCACCGCTATTTCTCGGTCGAAGACGTTTCCGCATGGCCCCGACTCGTCCAGGTCGCCTGGGCCGTCTATGACGCCAAGGGGCACGCCGAACAGACGCGCTGCCGGATTGTCCGCCCCGATGGGTTCAGGATCCCGGCGGAGGCGACGGCGATCCATGGGATCTCGCACGCCCGGGCCCGCCGGGTCGGACGGGACCTGGCGGAGGTTCTGATCGAGTTCGAGGGCGCGGCGGCGAGCGGGGACATCGTCCTCGTCGCCCACAACCTCGACTACGATCGCGGCGTCATCGCCGCCGAGCTCGTTCGTCTGGACAGACCGCTGGATTGCATCGAACGGCCGGGGATCTGCACGATGAAGACGACGACTGGCATCTGCCGCCTGCCGAGACCCGGGGGGTTCGGCCTGAAATGGCCTAGCCTTGAGGAACTCCATATGTGCCTTTTCGGCCGCGCTTATGAGGGGGCTCACGACGCCGCGAACGATCTCGAGGCCTGCGCCAGATGCTTCTTCAGACTTTTCCGCGACGGCCATTACTTCCAGGACGTCTAGCCGGGTTATCTGAGCTTCCACTCATGGATGCCGGCGGACCATTCTTTCTGCATCTCGACTTCGAGCCGGAGGGCGGTCGTCCTGACCGGGGCGAAGGTCACCGTGTTCCAGGCATCTTTGGCCACCCCGTAAGGACGGGCGTTGGCGACGGGCAGCCATTTGCCGCCGGATTTGTAGAGCAGTCGCCAGGACGCGGGCACGCGGCATTCGCCGCCGCCCGTGTCGTCAAACCAGTAGACCGCCGTCCGGGATACGCGGACGGGCTCCGGGAAGGCGTACTCGACCCATTCCGTCGTGCCTTTCTTCGGCCACCAGTGCATATAGCCGACGGGGTCGTCGGACGCTTCCGGTTCATATTGGTCGTTGACGCCCTTGATGCCTTTGGCTCCTTCGGAGGCGGTGACAATCGCCCGGGCGGCGAGCCCGGGCTCCGCCGCGACCCGAGCTTTGGCGGGCTCGCGGGCGATCCAGACCTCCATCTCCCCTTTCCCGCGGTTGGCCCAGGCGTAGTACGGAATCAGGGTGACGGCCTTTTTTTCGGCGGTGATCCCTCCGCCCTTCTCGCTCAGGGCTTCGGCCTCGCCCGTGATCGAGACGACCCCGCCCAGAAGGTCGGGACGCATCGCGGCGGCGAGCGGAACGCCGTCAGGAAGGACGAAGTTCGAGACGCGGCCGCCGTTGTCCACGGCCTCCGCGCAGTAGACGAGCGGCCCGCGCTCGACGGCGATCCGCCCGCGGTCGGCCTCGACCTTATCGTTGGCCGCCACGCGGCGGACGGGCATCGGAAGACTGACCTCAACGGTATCGCCCGCCTGCCAGGTCCGGCGCAGGACGACGTATCCCTTATCGAGGTTGAGGTCGACCGCCTGGCCGTCGACCTTGACCATGGGCATTTCGATCTCCTTCAGGACGGGCGCCGGGACGGTCTCCCCGCCCTGACCCTTCTCTCCCCCCGCCAGACCGGCGCTTTCGTCCGCGTACCGGTAGAGATCGTAGGGGATGGGCCGTCCAAGGGACCAGCCGGGGATGCGGACGCATAGGGCGAACGCGACCGGCTTCGCCGGCCGGACGTCGATACGAATATTCCCCTTCCACGGGTATTCGGTGGACTGCGCGATTTCGACTCTCGTCCCGCCGGCGGCGATCTGCGCCGTCCCCTGAGCGAAGAGGTTTACATAGACCTTGCCCGCATCCGCGGCATAGACGTAGCCGGGCACGGAGGCCAGGATCCGGGCTGCGTTCGGCGGGCAGCAGGCGCAGCCGAACCAGGGCACGCGCTCGTGCTGGCCGAAAGAGGCCAACGGATTCGAATAAAAGAAGCGGTCGCCGGAGAGCGAGAGCCCGGAGAGGATGCCGTTATAGAGGATGCGCTCCATGACATCGACGTACTTCGCGTCCTCCTCCAGCCGGAACATTCGCGAGTTCCAGAGGAACGTGGCGATATTGGCGCAGGTCTCGGCGTAGGCCGTGGCGTTGGGGAGGCGATAAGGGGGGCCGTAGCCCTCCCAGGCTCCCGCCGCCCCGATGCCGCCGGTCAGGTAGATCTTCGCGCCGACGACATCGTCCCAGATCTTGTCGAGGGCGACGACGTAGTCCCGGTCCCCCGTGAGGGCCGCGACGTCGGCCGCGCCCGCATAAAGGTACCCGGCTCGGACGGCGTGCCCGACGGCCGTGTCCTGCTCGACGAAGGGCTTGTGGTCCTGAGAATACTCGCCGTACAGGAGAAGCGGTTCGCCGTTGTTGCCGCGGTACGGGACCCGGCCTTCGGTCTTGCCCCGCGCGTCGATGAAGAAACGGGCCATGTCGAGGTACTTGGTCCTCCCCGTAGCCCGGTAGAGCTTGACCAAGCCGATCTCGATCTCTTCGTGGCCCGGCGGGTTTGTCCGCTTGCCGGGACCGAATTCCCGGCAGACAAGATCGGCGCTCTTCATGGCGACGTCGAGGAGGGTCTTTTTCCCCGTGGCCTCGTAGTGCGCGACGGCGGCCTCAAAGAGGTGCCCAAGGTTATACAGCTCGTGGCTCATGTAGAGGTGAGACCACCGCTCCTTCCCCATCCAATCGACGGGCGGGGGGCCGCCGATCGTCCGGATGGTGTAGAGGTATCCGTCCTTCTCCTGGGCCGCGGCGATCTTGGCGATGAGCCCGTCGACAAACTTGTCGAGCCCGGGGTCCGGGCGGACAGCCATCGCGTAGGACGCAGCTTCGATCGTCTTGTAGACGTCGGAATCGTCGAACGGATAACTCGTACAGAACTTGAGGCTCGTTTCGCCCGCAATCGCTTCCCGAGCCAGGTCGAAATTCCTGACCCGGCCGGTGTCCTCTTCCTCCTTGAAGATATGGGGGATCGTAACCGTCCGGTTCGTCTCGAGCCGCGGCGCCCAGAATGAATCGGTGAGATGGACGTCCGTGAAGGGCACCGGCTTCACAGGGTAATCGGCTTTCGGCGCCCGCCGGAC
>Ga0187771_10003911_pt1 | contig 10466 bp, 6 predicted proteins | sample 0116_SJ02_MP15_1_FD_133139 | JGI IMG/M metagenome (GOLD analysis project Ga0187771, IMG submission 133139) | Tropical peat soil microbial communities from peatlands in Department of Meta, Colombia - 0116_SJ02_MP15_10_MG | ecosystem: Environmental > Terrestrial > Soil > Wetlands > Peat | place... | reverse complement strand
GCTTTTTGAATTCCGCATATTTTGAGGGGTCATGACCGAACCACTTGCGCAGGCTATCGCTTGGAGATATCTCTTTTAACCATTCGTCGATCTTCACCTCTTCCTTTTTCATCCCCCTCTGCCACAGCCGGTCGATATAAATCCTCTTGCCATCATCGGGTGAAGCCGGATCGTATATCCTCTTGATCTTGACCATCGCACACTACCCCTTCTCTCTTGGCGCGATTTTGAGCTTTCCAAGAGTTACACAAGCTTCCTCAACGCACTCAGTACTGCGTCATAATCCGGCTCGTGCGTTACCTCTTTAACCAGCTCCTTATATTGAAGGACGCCTTTACGGCCCACCAGGAAGATTGCCCTGGCGAGCAACCGTAACTCTTTGATCAAAACACCGTACGAGGTGCCAAACGAGGCGTCCCGATGGTCTGACAGAGTTTGAATTCTGTCCACACCCGCTGCACCGCACCATCGTTTCTGTGCGAAGGGCAAATCCATGCTCATCGTTAGGATCACAACATTCGGATCCAACCGGCTGGCCTCTTCATTGAATTTCCTTGTCTGGGAATCGCATACGGGCGTATCCAGAGAGACTACGGAGGAAATGATGCAAACTCTGCCGAGATAGGATGAAAATTTGACGGGGGAAAGATTGTTGTCAATGGCGACGAAATCCGGCGCCTTTTGACCGACATTCACCTGGTTACCAACTAAAGTCAGCGGATTTCCTCTAAAGGTAATAAGCCCTTTCTGTTCAGCCATTGGAGCCTCCTTTCTTTATCCAGCATTGCCTTTGCTCATCACTCGAGTTCCAACTTTAGTGAAAGAAACTTCAACATATCCTTTAATGTGATGACTCCTACCAAACGATTTCCCTCAACCACAATCAGGCGGCCTGACCCCGTTCGAGCCATAAGAGAGAGTGCTTGCGTCGCGTCAGCCTGCGGTTCGATGGTGTTTTCGGCTGAACATTTCGTAGCAACCTCCCCCACCTTTTTTTGGTCCCACTCCTCTCGGAGAATTTCCTTCAGCTCTTTCGTGGTGATACAGCCAAGGAGTTTCTCGGAGCCTTCTGCAATTGGAAACATCTGGAAGTGGTATCTGTAAACATAATCTTCCACAAGCTGTCGTATCGAAATCGAAGGAGAGACTGCCACTGGATCGGTTTTCATAAATCGGCTAACGGGTTCCCCCTCCAAGGCCTTCCGTATAACAAGTTGCTGGTATGACATCCTCGCGGCATTCTGGAGAAACATCCCGATCAAAAAAAACCAGATTCCTCCGATCATATTTCCTGTGAGGAATTGGAAAACACCTATAAGAATGAACAGGACGCCAAACCCAAATCCTACGGAGGACGAAACTCGGGTTGCCCATCGAAGATTTTTCCGCAGTCCCCACAAGATGGCTCGTAGGGCTCTCCCTCCGTCCAATGGAAAGGCGGGTAAAAGATTGAAGGCGGCCAACAAAGCATTAATGTAGGCGAGATAATACACTACCCCATCGACCGATTCAGGCCATCCGCTGCGTAACCCCTGCATGTGGATCCCGTAACAGGCGAGTGCGATGGCGATACTGGAAAGAGGTCCTACGATGGCCATCAAGAATTCGGCTTTGGCACTCGTAGGTTCTTCGCCCATCTCAGAAACACCACCAAAAATAAAAAGGGTGATTCCCTTCATGAGAATGCCAAACCTTCGGGCAACCAGAGAATGAAACATTTCGTGAAATATAATCGAAAGAAAAAGGCCTATGGCGGCGGCAACTCCCATCAGCCAATAGGTCTGGACTGAAAGGTTTTTGTAGCCGGATGGGAAAACATATGTTGCGAGGGACCAGACGACAAGAACCGCGATGATGACCCAGCTTAAATCAATCCGGACTTCGAAGCCGAAGAGCTTGAATAACTTGATCCGCCTGCCAAACATGGTTCGCCTCCTTGGACGATGGGTCAGCCCATCATTAGCCCATTTTCCTTTAAAATGAGGAAGATGTCCATAAGAAGAACCTCGTATTTTCTCATTTTAAATCCTGTATTTTAAGGCTGGCCCAATAGGATTGACGGGAGAATTCGCTTTTCGAGGTCACCAACAGAAATTTTTTAAAATACATCATTTGTCCTTCCAAAATACAGGGTTTACCCCATTATCTTCGACACTCTCTCGCTATAAGCTTTTGGTTGATGATCGGCCCTCCTTTCCCTCACCTCCTGCCTGCCAGTAGGCCCTGAACCAAGGAAGGCAGAGGGGAGGGTGCCGTGAGGGAGCATGCCGAGCATTCGAATCAGGAAGACGGATGGAACCAATTCCGAACATTAATGTCCTTTCCCCGTGGGAGCCAGGGATTCTGGCTCTGGGACTTTTTACTCTGATGAGTCTCATCCTGATCATCGCTTTGCTCTTTCTTGCCAAGTGGCTCGGAGAGAAAAAACCGAACCCTGAAAAGCTGAGAGCCTATGAGTGTGGCATCATTCCAACCGGCACGGCTCGATTTCCATATCCAATCGCCTTTTATCTTATTGCCGCTTTTTTACTCATCTTTGACGTGGAAGCTGCCTATATTTTTTCCTGGGCCATTGCTTTCGAACGCCTCGGTTGGTCCGGCTGGCTGCAAATTTCCTTCTTCACCGTTATCCTGCTGATCAGTCTCTTCTATATCTGGAAAAAAGGAGGCCTCGAGTGGGGATCGACAGCCCGGAAAAACCCGGCACCCTCGGAAACATCGTCCTTGCCAAGCTCGACGCCCTGATCAACTGGAGCCGTCAGTACAGCCTCTGGCCCCTCTTTTTCGGGACGTCGTGCTGCTTCATCGAAATGGCCGCTGTTTTTACACCGCGCTTCGATCTCGCGAGGTTTGGGGCTGAGGTTCTGCGCGGTTCTCCCCGCCAGGCCGATGTCATCATCGTGGCAGGAACGGTCTTCAAAAAAATCGCTCCGATCATCATGAGGCTCTATGAGCAGATGGCAGAGCCGAAATGGGTGATTTCGATGGGTTCCTGCTGCAACTGCGGCGGGATGTACGACGTTTACAGCGTGGTGCAGGGGTTGAACCAACTCATTCCGGTGGACGTCTATGTCACGGGTTGCCCTCCGAGACCCGAAGCCCTTGAGTATGCCCTGACCATCTTGCAGCAGAAGATCATCTCGGATGAAAGACCGGCTCGCTCTGTTTTGCATCTTGGAGGTGGCACCCAGGGAACAACCAATCCCATCTTGGTCGATGGAGAAACCAAATCAAGAGATACACGGGGCCCTGGGATGGAGGGGATTCCTATCAGAGGAACATCAGTCACATCCCCTCGATTCTGGGACAGCCGCTCTGACCTGATGTGGACTCCACCTCCCCGCCTGATCGAATTGCATGAGCAGGACAAATCTTTGGCCCAAATGCTGAAGGAAAAATTCGGTGATGCGATCCGGCAGACAGCAGGAACCTCAGATATGTTAACCTTTCATATCGCGGAAAGCCGCCTCAAGGAGATTCTCAAGTTTCTCAAGACGGAAGCGTCACCAAAATACCTGCGGTTGGACGATTTAACTGCCATCGATGAGTCGGCACGGCGTGATCAAAAACCCTTACCCTATTACGATGGCACGGTGGCCAACGAGATCGGCCAAAACGGAAAGTCTGTGCGGCCCGACAAAGGGGTCTATCCGGATTACACCCTGGTCTACCATCTGCTCTCCTTTGATCCTCCGGGCCGTTTACGACTTAAAGTTGGATTAACGGGCAAAGACCCGACAACTCAAACCGTCACGGATATCTGGCCTTCTGCAAACTGGTACGAGCGCGAAACGTACGAGATGTTTGGAATCCGTTTTGAGGGTCATCCCGATTTACGCCGCCTCATCATGCCTCACGACTGGGAAGGATACCCGCTACGCAAAAGCCATCCTGGCCGGGCTACCGAAATGGCTCCCTACACGCACGCGTCTGCTCTAAAGCACCAACCTCTGGATGCCGACGCTTTCGTGAAGCAAAAAGAAGGGGATCAAGAGCTTCTGGTATTAAATGTCGGCCCCCAGCACATCGGTACCCATGGTCTGATGCGTTTTATTGTCTCCCTTGACGGAGAAAGAATCTCCGATATCAATCTGGATATCGGATACCATCACAGAGGCGTTGAAAAGATTGGTGAACATCAGTCTTGGCACCAGTTTATTCCCTATACGGATCGAGTAGACTATATGGGCGGAGTGGCCAACAATCTTTCCTATCTACAATCTGTAGAAACCTTGGCAGGAGTCGAAGTTCCTGAACGCGCCCAGTTTGTCCGGGTGATGCTGAGTGAAATCTTCCGTATTAATAATCACCTCGTCTGGTTCGGCACGAATGCCCACGACGTAGGCGCGATGACGCCAACCTTTTATACCTTTCGTGAGCGTGAGCAGCTCATGGATGTGGTCGAGCTGATCACAGGCGGCAGACTCCATCCGGCCTGGTTTCGCATCGGGGGATTGGCGATGGACCTACCCAAGGGCTGGAAAGAGGCGGTTGACAGATTTGTCAAGACCCTTCGAGCGCGCATCGGAGACTACGAGGCATTGATCACCAAGAACCCAATCTTCAAAGCCCGAACCCAAGGGGTTGGCATCCTTTCTTTAAGAGATGCCATGGAATGGGGCGTGACCGGCCCCAATCTTAGAGCCTGTGGCCTCGAGTGGGACCTAAGGAAAAAAATTCCTTACTCAGGCTATGAGAATTTTGAATTTGAGATCCCGACTGCCACGAGGGGCGATTGTTACGCTCGTTATCTTGTCCGGGTCGAGGAAATACGCCAGAGCCTGAGGATTATCGAGCAGGCTGCAAACCAAATGCCGGGTGGAAGGTATGTGACGGATGATTACCGTTATGCGGTCCCCGAGAAGAAAGATACTTTAAAAGATATTGAGAGCCTCATCCATCATTTCATCAATGTAACCCGGGGGCCGAAGATCCCCAAGGGAGAAGCCTACACAGCCACGGAAATCTCCCGCGGCGAGCAAGGCTACTATGTCGTTAGCGACGGCCTCAACATGGCCTACAGGATGAGGATCAGAGCGCCGGGGTTTGCCAATGTTCAGATCATGCCCCTCATGGCGAGAGGAGGACTCCTTTCAGACCTTTTGGCTATTATCGGTTCGATTGACTACATCTTACCGGATATTGATAGATAAAAAATGTCAAAGGTCAAAGTTCAAAATCCAAATGAAACTGAACAAAGTCAAATGTCAAAACGGAAATATTAAATGAATGCCAGACTCCGACACATAAAATTTCTGACTCGGGAGGTTTCGATTTGATTTAACACTTGAACTTTGACATTTTGGCCTTTAATCTTTGAACTTTGGTTTTTGACATTTGGGCTTCTCGCTACACTGGATTAAGAGGGAAAACAGATATGCTTCAAGGAGAGTGGCTTGAAATACTTCAGAAAAAGATAGCGAGCGTGGATCATCCCCGAGAGCTGGTTGTGGATATCATGCTGGCTTTGCAAAATCACTACGGTTATCTGAGCGATCAAGCGGTTGAAGAAGCGGCCCGGCTCCTCGATATGACGCCCCTTGAGATCGAGGAACTCGCTACTTTCTATGATTTTATTTATCGGGAACCGGTTGGAAGATTCGTCATCCACGTCTGTGATGGGGTCGTCTGCTGGATGAATGGGTATGATTCGGTGTTGAACCATCTCTCTAAAAAACTCGGGATTAAACCCGGAGAAACAACAGAGGATGGATTTTTCACCATACTGCCCACTGCCTGTATTGGCTACTGTGATCTATCGCCGGCCATGTTGATCAATGGGAGAGCTTACGGTCCTCTAACTCCTGAAAAAATCGACGGCATACTCGATCGGTTGAGATCTGAAGCGCCGCCACCGAGGATGGCGAGGTAAACCGAATGTTTCCGCAAGTGATCTTTCAGAATCGCAAACCCAACCGAATTGCCACGATCGATGAATATCGTCAAAGCGGAGGCTATCAGGCTCTTACGATGGCCCTCCAGAAATATTCTCCAAAAGAAGTACAACAGTTGGTTGTTGATGCAAATCTTCAGGGTCGCGGAGGGGCAGGGTTTCCCGCAGGGCTTAAATGGAGATCGGTTGCTGACGATGCTCCTTTCCCAAGGTACCTGATCACGAACATTGATGAAATGGAACCCGGCACGTTCAAAGATCGCATCATGGCTCACGCGGACCCTCACATGATCATCGAAGGAACCATCCTTGCCGGATATGTTGTCTCCGCGGAAAAGGGTATCATCTTCGTCCGGCCTTCTTACGAAAGCAGCGCTTTGATTTTGGAAAGAGAAATAAGGATTGCTCAAGAGGCTGGCTACCTTGGTCAGAACATCATGGGAAGTAACTTCTCCTTCGATCTCATTGTCCACCGAAGCGGCGGCCGATATATTTGCGGGGAAGGAACAGCACAGATCAATGCCATCATGGGGATGAGAGCTCATCCTAAGCAGCCCCCACCGCGCTCGACAGAGAAGGGATTGTGGGATCAACCCACGGTCTTGAACAATATCGAAACCCTGGTTAACGTTCCACACATTGTCAGGCATGGGGCAGATTGGTTCAAGGGTTTGGCCAAGACCAAAGTCAGTTCTGGAACGAAGCTTTACTGCGTTAGCGGCAAGGTGAATCGGCCCGGCTGCTACGAACTCCCCATGGGGACGCCCCTCAGAGAAATCATCGAAGAACACGCGGGCGGGTTGCTTCCCGGGTCCGAATTCAAGACGTGTCTGCCAGGGGGAGCTTCCACCTGCTTTCTTGGGAAAGAAGATTATGGTGTCGAGATGGATTTCGAGGGCCTAAAGAAATGCCGGAACAGGCTGGGCACGGGCGCTGTCATCGTCTTCGACCAGAAAACCTGTCTGGTTGGAGCTACTTTGAATTTGATCGAATTTTTTGTCCGGGAATCCTGCGGTTTTTGTACCCCCTGTCGTGAGGGGTTGCCGTTTATCCGGGATCTGCTCTGGCGAATTGAGCATGGAGAGGGTGAACAGGAATTTATTCCGATCCTTCGCCGTATGTGTGCGCATATGTGGAAGTCTTACTGCGCTTTCGCACCCGGAGCATCGATGCCGGTAGAGAGTCTGCTAACGTATTTTGGGAGTGAAGTCCAAGAACATATCAGTCAGAAGAAATGCCCATTTAAACAATAACGATAAACGATGAACACGGGATTTTTTTATTCATAGTTCATAGTTCATTGTTCATCGTATACAGTTGATAGCCATGCCCAAGTTAAAGATTGACGGTCTTGAAATAGAAGTTGAGCGCGGGACAAAAGTGATTGAAGCCGCCGCACGGCTGGGGATTATCATCCCGCGGTTCTGCTTCCACCCGGGTCTCGGACCTGTCGGTGCCTGCCGCGTCTGTGCCGTGAAGTTTGAGGAAGGGCCGGTCAAGGGAGTGCAGATGAGCTGTATGACGGATGCCCAGGAGGGGATGGTCGTATCGACTACAGATGAAGAGGCAGCCGATTTCCGCAAACACGTCATTGAATGGCTCATGATGAACCATCCCCATGATTGTCCGGTCTGCGATGAGGGAGGCCATTGTTTGCTTCAGGATCTGACAGTGGCCGGAGGTCACGGGATACGACGCTATCTCGGGAAAAAGAGAACTTACAACGATCAATACCTGGGGGTTTTCGTCCAGCACGAGATGAATCGCTGCATCCAATGCTGGAGGTGCAGGCGCTTCTATCAGGAGTTTGCCGGTTATCGTGATCTAGGAGCTCTTCAAATCGCCCACCACACCTACTTTGGCAGGGCGACAGACGGCCAGCTCGAAAGTCCCTTCTCGGGAAACATCATTGACATCTGTCCGACAGGCGTCTATACGGATAAACCCTCCCGCTTTACCGGCCGGCGGTGGGACTTTGAGCGAGGCCCTTCCCTCTGCATTCACTGTTCTCTCGGATGTCACATCATCACCAGTACGCGCTATCGCGAAATGGCACGGCTTGAGGCTCGTTTTAGCGAATCGGTGAATGGCCACTTTATCTGTGACCGGGGCCGGTACGGCTTTTACTACACCAATCATCCTGAAAGGCCACGGCGGGCGAGAATAGGAACGGAAGAGGTCTCACTGGACCAAGCTTTTCAAACGGCGGCGCAAAGGATTATTCAAATCAACCAGAAAAACGGACCGAAAGCGATCGCCTGTCTCGGATCGGCGCGGAGCAGCCTTGAGAACCAGGCCATGCTGATTAGACTTTGCCGGATCCAGGGATGGGATGGTCCCGCGTATTTTGAAACCTCTGCCATGGCGAAGAAGGTTAAGAGGGCCGTGGCAAGGCTTGAGGAGCGGCTGGCCATCTCAATGCGGGAGATGGAGAAGGCTGACTTCATCCTTGCCGTTGGAGCTGACCCGGTCAATGAGGCCCCGATGCTCGCCCTCGCAATGAGGCAGGCCTTTCGAAACGAGGCAACCATTGTCGTCATCGACCCCCGACCTGTTTTTCTTCCCTTTGAGTTCGAACATCTGCCGGTGGCACCCGATGATTTAGAGCCCTGTCTGACCGCTCTTATCAAAGGAGCTGTGGACCGTTCCACCACAGAAAAAATGGGAGAAGAGGCCCTTCAAGCTTACGACGCAGCCCTGGCTGAGTATCCCAATGCATCCATCAAAAACCGCATGGTCAAAGTAACGCAAAAGTTAAGGCAGAGCCGTTACCCTGTCATCGTCTGTGGGACGGCCATTGTCCGAGAGACAACTCCTGATGTGGCTGCGGACAGTGCATGGCTCCTCCGTGCCACAAGGGATCGAGCTGGACTCTTCTATTTGATGTCTGAAGCCAACACCTTTGGTGCTGCACTCCTCTCGTCCGAGGAAGGTTCCGTGATGGAGGTGATCGAGTCCATTGAAAAAGGGAGCGTCAAGGGGCTGATGCTGGTTGAGAGTGATCCTTTCCGGTCTTTTCCAGATTACGAAAGGCTGAAGCAGGCCATTGACAAGCTCGACTTGTTTCTGGTCATGGACTATCTTCCGTCTTCCGCAGCCCGGCTTGCACATCTCTTTCTCCCAACGCAAACTCTTTTTGAGATGGAGACATCCTTTGTGAACCAGGAAGGCAGGGTTCAATTCGCCACATCCACTTATCGCGGTGGTATCCCCATCTCGCAGATCAGCGCGGGAGGACATCCGCCCCGTGTGTTCAGGCGTGATATCCCAGGAGGAGAATCCCAGCCTGCCTGGCAAATATTGGCAAAGCTCGCCAATACCATCTCATTGCCAGGACGTGAGATGTTCCCTCTTTCCAGAAACGAACTCTGGAGTTGGATTTCAAAAGAATATCCCATCTTTGCTAATGTTCCAATTGCCGATGAACTGCCTGATGACGTTCGAGTCCATCTGGCGCAGGGGAGAGAACAGCTTTTTCCCTCTGGTGGGCAGATCCGATCTGGAGGAGATAGCCGAGAGAATAGCAGATTAGAACTTCTGATGGGGGACTGGACTTTTGGAACAGAGGAGCTTTCTACCTATTCCAAATATCTCCAGCAGGTTGAAAAAGAGCCGTGCCTCTTTATGAGCCCAAGAGATGCCTCGATGTTAGGCCTTAAAGACAGAGAAAGAATCACCCTTTCTCTGGATAAAGGTCGCTTAGAGATGGAATTGCGCATCGTTGACACCATGGCTCCTGGCGTGATCGTAATGCCAAAACACCGGCAACTCGCATGGCAAAAGATAGAGAAGTGGCCGATGAAGGTCGCTATGGATCAGATAAGAAAATAAGGACTCTTATGCTCCTCGAATGGATTCTGGGATTCGTTTTTCTGATCGTCAAGCTGAGTATCGTGTTGATCATCCTGCTGACGGTGGCTGCCTATCTGGTCTGGGTGGAACGTAAATTGCTTGGCCGGATTCAAGCCCGATACGGCCCGAACAGAGCTGGGAAGTTTGGACTCCTTCAGCCTCTTGCCGATCTCGTTAAATTGATAACGAAGGAAGACACGGTGCCACAAGAAGCGAATAAGGGGATCTTTCTTCTTGCCCCGGGGGTGGTCGGCCTAATGGCCTTGCTCATTTTTGCCGTCGTCCCCTTTGGGAGCGGTGTCAGGCTTTGGGGCAGATCCATCCCTCTGGTCATTACGGATCTGAATGTCGGCTTACTCTTCATCCTTGCACTTTCTTCCATTAGTGTTTATGGAATTGCGCTCGGTGGATGGGCCTCCAACTCAAAATATAGCCTCCTTGGAGGAATTCGCGGTGCGGCTCAGATGATCAGCTATGAAGTGCCTATGGGACTTTCTCTTGTCCCAGTGGTCATGCTGGCTCACTCTCTCAGCCTCGTCGAAATCACAAATGCACAGAGCGCACGTCCTTTCATTCTCGTGCAGCCGGTCTCTTTTATCCTGTTCTCCATCGCGGCTCTTGCTGAGATCAAACGGATTCCCTTCGATCTGCCCGAGGCTGAAAATGAACTCGGAGCGGGTTACCACACCGAGTACAGCGGAATGCGCTTCGGCCTTTTCTT
>Ga0187771_10003910_pt1 | contig 10467 bp, 9 predicted proteins | sample 0116_SJ02_MP15_1_FD_133139 | JGI IMG/M metagenome (GOLD analysis project Ga0187771, IMG submission 133139) | Tropical peat soil microbial communities from peatlands in Department of Meta, Colombia - 0116_SJ02_MP15_10_MG | ecosystem: Environmental > Terrestrial > Soil > Wetlands > Peat | place... | reverse complement strand
TGGGTTTCAGCTTCGGAAGGGGATAAGTTTGCCAAGATCGTAAGTGAAGTCGCTAGGGATGTGAAAGCTCTGGGGCCCAATCATCTTTTTCGGGGAGAATCTTTGGCTTTGGACCCATCCTCCCCCTCTCCCAGCCGCCAGAACCAATGAAAATGGGAAGTCAAGATATGCCTGAATTCACCCCCGAAAAAATCAAAGAAGAACTGACGGCCGTCGCCGCCAGATTATTTGGCGAAGGAAAGGTGGATTATTTCCTCGCTTATGAAAAAGGAACGGTTCCCTTCAAAACCACTCCCCTGATCGCCCGCAAGAAAGAAGACCTGCAGAGGATTTGGGTGGATGATTACTTTGTTGCCAACCTGTCCGTCTATCTGAAAGAAATCCGGGGACGAATTGGGATCGTGATAAAGGGGTGCGATAGCCGCTCCCTCGTTTCTCTTCTTAAAGAGGAGCAGATCAAGCGCGAAGATTTTCACATTGTGGGGATCTCCTGCCCCGGGCAGTTTGATCTTCGGAAATTGGCCCGAGCTGCAGCCTGTGACCCCGAAGAGTTGGAGGAGATCCTCCGGACATCTTCCGGGGTTCTGGTACGGGCCAATGGGCGGGAGAAGACCCTGCCCAGGCCCCAGGCCTTTCTGGACAAGTGCCTCCGTTGCCGATACCCCAAACCCTTGATCTTCGACACTCTTCTCTCCGGGGAGTACGTTGCTCCGGTGGACCTGGAAAATCCCGGGGCCGCCGATCCGGCAACCTCCCTGAAAGATGAGCTCAGAGGAAAGATCCTACCGGAGAGGTGGGCTTTCTGGGCCGAGCAGTTCGACCGTTGCATCCGTTGTTACGCCTGCCGGAATGTGTGCCCAGCCTGTTTCTGTCCCCGGTGTATTGTGGAAGAGAACCAGCCCCAGTGGGTCTCCCCCCTGCCTACCCGAGGTGACAATTTTGTCTTCCACCTGATGCGCCTGATGCACGTAACCGGAACCTGCACCTCTTGCGGAGAATGCGAGAGAATCTGCCCTATGGGAATTCCTTTGATGAAGCTCAATGAAAAGATGGCCGCCGACCTGAAAGAGCTCTTTGACTTTATGGCCGGGGTGGACCTGGACAAGCCTCTTCCTCTGCGGACTTACCGCCAGGAGGATCCCAATGACTTTATTAAATGAAAATCCCTATTCCCGGGAGGATACCAACCGCTTCGCATGCCTGGGCCTCAGAGATTTTCGGCAGAAATTTCGAAATAAAAATAATAGACCAATGGCCGGTTGAAACATGTATAAGAAGATTTCCAAGGAAAAATTCCTCCAATGGTTGTCTCGGTTGAAGAATCAGTCTCAGGTTCTTGCTCCGGAAGGAGAAAACGGTCTCTGGACTTACGGGGAGTGGAAAAACCAGGACCTCCCCGAGAGGTTCCCGAACTCCCGCCTTTCCCCCAAAGGTTTATTCCTGGAATCGCTAAAGCCCTTATTCAGCTGGAACTCTCCGGGGGGGTCCTTGCAGGTCAACTCCATTCCTCCTTCCCATAGCCCCCGGGTGATCTTCGGCATCAAAGCCTGCGATGCCCGGGCGATCCGGATTCTGGAGCCGGTCTTTGCGGGGAATTTTCCGGACGGATTCTTTCTGGGCAATCTTGCTCGTACCGTCCTTCTGGGTATTGCCTGTCGGGTTCAATGTCCGGGGTCCTTTTGTAGGGAAATGGGGATCGACCCGCAAGAGTCGGCGAATTGCGATATTTTCTTCCGGGAAACCCTTGAGGGCAAAATCGCCAAAATGGTCACCGAAAAGGGGGAGGATCTGGTCGAGGGAAATGACCTTTGGGTAGAAAGTTCCCCGGAAGAATGGGAATCTGCCCGAAAGGAAATCAAGGGCCAGCGGGAAGAACTCCGCTTCGATTTGGAGAAGGTGAAGGATGGAATGGCCCGGCATTTTCCGGAAGAAGATCTCTGGCAGCGCGTTTCGGCCAAGTGTATCAACTGCGGGGCCTGCACCTACCTCTGCCCGACCTGCCATTGCTTCGATCTGGGCGACCTTCAGGTGCCCGGCCGGGGGGCCCGATTCCGCTCGTGGGATAGCTGTGCCTATCCGAGCTTCACCCGCATGCCCGTCCACAACCCCCGGGAAGAGAAATGGCGACGCTACCGCCAGCGAGTGGGACATAAGTTTTATTTCTATCCTCAAAACTTCCAGCAGGTGGCCTGTGTGGGCTGTGGCCGGTGCGTGGCTCATTGCCCGGTCAACCTGGACCTTCGGGAAGTTCTGCTGGAGGTGGCCCGATGAATCAGGTCTGTCAATGTCTTCCAGGAACCAGCATCTACCAACCCCACCTGATGGAGATCGTAAAGATCATAGCGGAGACCGAGGATACCAAGACCTTCCATCTTCAATTTCAGGACCCTGCCGTCAAGGAGGCCTTCTCTTTCCTTTCCGGGCAGTTCGCTGAGTATTCAGTCTTGGGAGAAGGAGAGGCCACCTTCTGTATCTCCTCCAGTCCGACCCGGATGGATCACCTGGAATTTAGCGTAAAACGCGTGGGACGGGTGACTCAGGCTCTGCATCATTTAAACACGGGTGATGCTGTCGGCTTCCGCGGCCCTTACGGGAATCATTTCCCCCTGGACCGGATGAAAGGAAAGAATCTGGTCTTCATCGGTGGGGGCATCGGGCTCGCACCGCTTCGTTCGCTCATCCAGAACGTCCTGGACAATCGGCTGGATTATGGGGAGATCGCCATCTTGTACGGGGCCCGCACCCCGCAGGACCTCTGCTTCAAATATGACCTGGAGGCGTGGGATCAAAATCCCACCGTGAAGGTGATCACCACCGTTGACGCGGGCGATAAAACCTGGAAAGGGAAAGTGGGGCTGGTTCCGATTACTCTGGAGGAAATGGCCCCCTCTCCCAATAACGCCATGGCAATTACCTGCGGACCCCCGATCATGATCCGTTACACCCTCATAGCCCTGGAGAAACTCGGCTTTACCCCTCCTCAGGTATGGACGACCCTAGAGATGAAGATGAAATGCGGGGTGGGAAAATGCGGCCGGTGCAACATCGGCCCCCTCTATGTCTGCAAGGATGGGCCAGTCTTCAGCTTCGAGGAGATTCGAAATTTCATCTCCGATGAGTTTTAGGCTCTCCCTCCGCAGCTATAGGATAACCCCCTAGAGGCCTGCGAGGAGCGAGGCGGTGCGACAGTCTCATTGGATGGTCCCACTTCGTTCGCTATGACATCCCGGCCGATACCGATATTTTATCCCGACCCAGCGAGTCTAAGGCTGTTTCTTGCTCCCTTCGCAATGAACATAAATCCCGCCCAGGATCGGGTCGGCATAACTGTGATCGATGAGCAGTTGAAGGGTTCGTTCTTGTAATGGGAAACCCCGGGGAAGAAGCTTAATGCCGCTGAGGGTATAAACATCATCGGCTACCACCATGCCGACTTTTAATTCTTCAAGCCGGACCTTCTGCCGGTCGAAAGAAAAACTGGTGTCATTCTTCACCAAAAATTCTTCCAGGTAGGCGGCCGTTTGAGGGTCCAGAATTTTGTTGGTAGAAACTTTGATTTGCTGGAGTATCTGTCCAGTGGGAAGGCTGCTTTTCAGAAAATCCTCCAAAAAGACAATGGCTCTGAGGATTTTGGCCCCCAGCGGAATCTCTCCTCCCCTTAGCCGGCCTGGACTTCCCGTCCCGTCATAGTTCTCCAACTGATGCTGAATGTCATCTGCCGACCGTTTGAATCCCGAAATCGTTGAAACCAGCAGGCCCCCGATAATCGGGTACTGATCGAATATCTTCCGCTCCGCAGGGAGCAGGGACTGAGCATCCTTTTCGATGATGCCGTCGGGCAAGCCCACCTTGCCCACTTCATGGAGAAGGGCCCCGAAGATGATTTTTTTCTTCTCATCTTCACCGAGATTCAGCCGGTTCACCATGTACTCGGCTACCGATCTGGCCATGTGCCCCCGGTCGCTGGAGCCGGGAATTCGGGTCTCGAGGATTTGGAGAAGAAGGGAAGTCCCCTCCTCCAGGTTTTTTTCCAGGCGTTCCATGGCTTGGGTAAGCTCTTCTTTTTCTTCCCTCAATTCATCCTGAAGATGCTTGATCCGGAGAAGGGCTTTCACCTTGCTGACCAGGAGGCGGTTGGAAAAAGGTTTTTCCATGTAATCGTCCGCCCCCTGTTCCAGTCCCGTTACCTTCTTGGAGACCTCGGTTTCCGAGGTAAGAAGCATAAAAAGGATGGAGCCCAGTTCCGGAGTGCCCTTCAGGCAGCGACAGAATTCAAACCCGTCCATCTCGGGCATGTAATAATCGCTGATGATGAGATCGGGGTTAAACTCGCGAGCCAGTTGCAGCCCTTCCTGGGCATTCGTCGCCCCCTTCACTTCCCAGGTCTGGTCTGACGACAGGGCCTTAGTAATCAGGGTAAGAGAAGTAGGATCATCATCGACTGTCAAGATTTTTGATGTCTTCGGCGTATGGTTCACTTCCCTTTCCCCTCCCTGGATTCTCCGGGATCATTCAGAGCAAGGGGAGAATTCCTCGGCACCAGAATGCTTACCCGGCGATTGGAGTAGTCCATGGGATTTTCCGGGTGTCTCAACTTTCGGTCGGCAAATCCCCTTACTGCACGGATTTGATCTTTCAACCCGTTTTCCGCCAGTATTTTCCGGGCGGCATTCGCCCGGTCAACGCTCAATTCCCAGTTGGAATACCCCGGAGTAACGTAGGGGCGCGAGTCCGTATAGCCTTCCACGACCACCGGGTTCTTCAGTTTGTGGATTTCGGACCCCATCATCATTAACAGTTGAACGGCCTCCGGTTTTAGCCGGGCACTCCCTACGTCAAAGAATAGCCCCGAAGAATTATCCACCAGTTCGATTCGCAGCCCTTCGTCGGTGACCGAAATGTCTATCTGTCCCTTAAACTTGTCGAAGAGCGGACTTGCTTTGACGAGTTCTCCGAGCTTCTTGGCCTCTTCCTCCAGCTTTTTCATCTCTTCCGTGGACTTTTCTTTTGTACTGACCTCAGGTACCGGTTTAGGGACGCTCGGAGGACTGTCGGGAAGGATCCCCCCAGAACGCACCTTCTGCTCGAAAACCGTGGGGTCCTTGAAGTATTCGGCAATCATCTGTTTTAACTGATTGCTCTGGCCCACGATCCACAAGACGATAAAGAGGGCCATCATGGCGGTTACGAAATCGGCGTAGGCGACTTTCCAGGCCCCCCCATGGGCGGCCCCGTGGTCTTTCTTTTTCTTCACTACGACCCGAACGGGAATTTTATCCTTTTCCTGCGTCACTCTGCTTTCTTCCCTTTGAGAGCCTCTTCCATCTCCTGGAATGTGGGGCGGTGGTCATCGAAGATGGATCTTCGACCAAACTCCACTGCCACCATGGGGTTAAAACCTTTGGCAAAGGCCGTCAACCCGGCCTTGACCACTTCCAGCATTCTCGCCTCCTCCTCATGAGTGAGGTCCAGGTTCGTGGCCAGAGGCTGGATAAACCCATAGGAAATAAGTACCCCTAAGAAAGTTCCTACCAGTGCGGCCGCAACTTTGCGGCCTACTTCTTCGGCCGGCCCGCCGATGGCCTGCATGGTAATTACAATGCCCAGGACCGCCGCCACGATTCCCAGCCCGGGCATGGAATCTCCTATCTTCTGTAGAATCATCCCCGGTTTGGTCCCTTGCTGATGGTTGGTCTCAATGTCCGTATCCATGAGCCCTTCGATCTCGTGGGGCGTAATTCCTCCGATCAGCACGAGACGGACGGTGTCGGTCAGAAAGGAACGGAGGTAATTGTCTTTCAGAAATTCCGGATATTTCGAAAATATGGAACTCTTATCCGGATGTTCGATGTGCGATTCCAGGGCCAGGACCCCCTCTTTCTGGCCGATTTGAAAAAGTTCAAACATCATCTTTAAGAGCTGGAGGTACCTCTCCTTCCCCAATTTGATCCCTTTGAAAGAGGAAAGGACTCGATTCAAGATCTTTTTTAGCAATTTGGGAGGGGCTGAAATCAGAAGGGCACCGGCAGCCGCCCCCCCAATGATCATGAATTCTGCGACTTGCATGAGGACCAGAATGGACCCCCCTTCAATGAGGTATCCCCCCAGAACCGCTATCACCACCACTCCCATGCCGGCCATGGCTAACATGATCTTCCCCTTGGATCCGAGATATTCTTCTCTATATTCCTATGTTTTCTCACTCTTGGAGATTGTTTCAGAGATCTTGAATTCATCCCTCAAATGAGACTGAAGGTCCTGAAACCGCTTTTCCACGATCGGGACCAGAGTCCGGGCCTTCTCCCGATTTCCTTCTTTCGCGGCCATTTCCACTTCCCAAGCAGCCTGGCGCATTAATTCCGCGTTGATATTGGCGGCGGCCCCTTTTATCGTGTGGGCCTGACGCTGAATCACGGCTGTCTCCTCATTTTGCAGGTCCTTTTTCAGCTTTTCCATCTGTAGCGGAATATCCTTCAGGAACACTTCAATGATTTCTCTGACTAACTCCTCATTCCCATCCAGGCGATCCAGCAATTCCTTTCGGTTGAAAACCGCCTCTCCCGTGGGGGCGGTCGGCGATACCCCATTTTTCTCCATCAAGACTCCCCGTTCCCTGTATCGCTGAATGGCCTCGTCGATATCCCTAGGCTGGATCGGCTTGGATACGTAATCATCCATACCCGCTGCCAGACACCGCTCCCGATCTTCCTTCATGGCATGGGCGGTCATGGCAATGATGCAAACCCTCCGCCCGATTTCCCCTTCTCTGCTGCGAATCGCCCGGGTCGCCTGCAGGCCATCCATCTCCGGCATCTGCACATCCATAAAGATCAGCTCATAGGGGACTTTCTCCCAAACCTCCACCGCTTCTTTTCCATTGGCTACGATATCGGCCCGATACCCCAATCGCTCCAAGATCCGCAATAAAACCTTCTGATTGGTCAGGTTGTCCTCGGCGATTAGAATGCGCATCTTCTGTTTTTGGATCTCCAGGACTGAATTCCGGGTCAGAATGGGGCGGGTTGATGGGCCGGAGACCGATGATTTTCGACCGAGGGCCAGAGCCATGCAGGCCCAAAGCTCCTTCCGTTTGGCCGGTTTCGTGAGATAGCCAGCAAAGCCCACTTTTTCCATCCGCTTGGCGTCTCCCCGTTGCCCAATCGAGGTTAACATCACCAGCACCGTATCCCGAATGTCGGGATTCTCCTTGATCTTCTGCCCTAGAGAGAACCCATCCATATCCGGCATGGATCCATCCAAAATGGCCAGGTGAAAGGGTGTATTCGACCGGCTGGCATCCTGCAGCTTGCCCAGGGCCTCCTCCCCGTTCGAAGCCTCCTCGCAAGAGCAGCCGCAGGACCGCAATTGTTCCCGGAGGACCATTCGATTCGTGGCATGATCATCCACCACGAGAATACGGTAGCCCTTCAGGTCTTCGAAGCATTCCCCGGTTTCCTGGGGCGAGGTGGATTGCTTCTCCAGCTCCAAGGTAAACCGAAAGACGGAGCCTTTTCGTGGCGCACTTTCCACCCCGATCTGGCCCCCCATCATCTCCACCAATTTCTTGGAAATGGCCAGCCCCAGCCCTGTCCCACCGTACTTCCGGGTCCTGGAGCTATCCACCTGGGAAAACGATTGGAAGAGGAGATGGAGACGATCGGGAGGGATGCCGATGCCCGTGTCTCTTACTTCAAAACGCAATCTGGCGTGAGTTTCCGTCTCCCGATCCAGGGTTACCCCGATCGCCACCTCTCCCCGGTCGGTAAATTTGATGGCGTTGCCCACAAGGTTGATCAATACCTGGCGAATCCTGCCGGGGTCTCCCTTCAGGAGGGAGGGGACCTCGGGTTGGATGAAACAGGTCAACTCCAGCCTTTTTTCGTGGGCTTTCAGGGCTAACAGGTCCAGCATGTCTTCCAGGGTAATTCGAAGGTCGAAGGCCAGGCTGTCCAGCTCCATCTTGCCCGCTTCAATCTTGGAAAAATCGAGAATGGCATTGATGATTTTCAAGAGAGAATCTGCGGAAGCCTGTATGGTTTCGGCACATTCCCTCTGTTCCTCATTCAGTTCAGAACCCAGGAGGAGGCTGACCATCCCCACGATCCCGTTCATGGGCGTCCGGATCTCATGGCTCATGTTCGCCAGGAAATCGGACTTGGCCAGGTTGGCCAATTCTGCCATCATGGCCATTTGGTTAGCCCGTTCGATGGCTTCCTCGAGCTGCCGGTTGGTGCTTTCCAGCTCCGCATTGGTCGCTTCCGCCGATTCTTTCGCCTTCCGCAGTTCCTCCTCGGCCCGTCTGCGGTCGTCGAGTTCCTGCTTCAGTTTTTCATTGGCTTGGGCCAGGGCCAGTTCAACCGTGCGTTGGGCCACTTGTTCTTCCAGGCTTTGGCAGTGTTGTTCCCCCTCCATCCCCCGTTTGAGGGTCAGGTCCGGTACCTCATAACTCCCCCCTGCCAGAGACCCCAGTTCATCTGGGTGGAGAATTTTGGCCGGGCCGGATTCGTCCTTCTTTCCAGAGGTAACCTTCGTCGCGGCGGGTCTATTCATTCTTCTCCGAATATTCATAAAGGTCTAACATTCGTCCTCCAACTTTTCACGGTTGATTCCGTCGGAATCGGCCAAAGGAGTTATGGCCCCAGTCTGTCCTTTGGAAGCGGTGTTCACCACATAAAGAGGCTCCTCATCGCTGATCGCTTCTGGATTCCCTTGCTGGATGAACTTCTCCAGATCACTGTTTCGGATGCGCCAGAGATTCCGAATCTTAATGCCCGTCAACTCTCCCCGTCTCAGCCATTCCTTGATGGTCCTCGGCGAAACAGCCATGATTTTGGCAGCCTCTTTGGGGGTTAAAAGACGCTCCATTTCTTTTCCTCTCCCCGATGAAAGGTGGAAAGTATCCTAATCCATCTATAATTGTCTTCCGGGATGCGTTTCTATCTTTAGCTATCGGCGAAAAATCCGATTTTCTTAAAAGAAACAAATTTTAGACTAATGGGCCTGGATTTATGCCTCAGTGGGACGATTCTATCAAAAGCTAATTAAATTTAATAGGTTAAATTGATTTTTCCAAATTACCCCGGGGTTGATGAACGCTGGCAGGCTCTTCCGTCAAAAAAAGTAAGAGGAAGACTCAAATTTTTTTGAGCCGGAAGAGGCGGGATGCCTGTCCCGCCCCATCTGCGGAGAATCCATCCCCCCCGGAACCCAAGGAAATCGTCCTAGCCCCTGAACGAAAGAGGAAGGAATTCCTTGTTCAGAGTGGGTGAAAGCCTCTCCCACCGCTCCCCCTGCCCATACCCTAAAGAAGAAAACTAGGGGTGGGCAGCTTCCAAAATTCTGTTGACCCTAGACTTCTAAAGATGCTAAAATGATTAGGTAAGTTTAGCGGTACGGAGGCGGGGAAATGTTTAAGGTAGGCGATAAGGCAGTTTATCCTGCGCACGGTGTGGGAATCATTGAAGATATCCAATGCAAGGTTATTTCCGGCTGTAAGAGAATGTTCTATGTGTTGCGGATCATGGAAAAGGATATGACCATCATGATCCCCAAGGACAACGCCCAGAATGTAGGTTTAAGGGAAATCATCAACAGGAAAGATGTCTCCAAGGTATTCCGCATTTTGGGTGATAGAAACGGAAAAGTCGATTGCCAGACCTGGAATCGTCGATATCGCGAATATATGGAAAAGATAAAATCCGGGTCAGTTTTTGAAGTCGCTGAGGTCCTCCGCGACCTTTTTCACCTAAAGGGCGACAAAGACCTCTCTTTTGGAGAGAGGCAAATGCTGGACCTGGCCCAGAACCTTTTGGTCAGGGAACTCGCCATCGCCAAAAACATATCCGAAGAAAAGATGCGCCACCGCCTGCTGAGCATCTTCAACACCTGAAAGTTCGATTCTTTTGGAAAATTCCAAGCAGAAAGGAGGTGAAAACCGATGGGGTTATTTATCCTCAGAATACTGCTCTTAGTTGCCACGGGAACGAGTGGTTATTTTCTCCTGTACCAGGCCAACCCACTTCCCGAGTCTGGGCTGTGGGGAGTGGGCATTGGTTTGATCGCCGGCCTACTGGTCATCATCTTGGAACGGAGCATGCGACGCGTCCCGCTGAAAGTTGTCATTGGCGGGGCGATCGGGTTGGTCTTAGGCCTGATGCTGGCTAACCTTCTCATTAATTCCTTCTTCACTGGCTTCTTCGAAGGATTGGGAATCAATTTTTCAGCCTATGTTCTGATCAATAGCGCTCTTGGCTACCTGGGATTGCTCCTGGGCTTGAAAAGAGGAAAAGAATTCGAACCCTCTCGCCTTCCCTGGCTTTCCAAGAAAGTGAACCAGGGAAGTGACGGTCACAAACTCCTGGATACCAGCGTGATCATCGACGGGCGTATTGCGGACATCTGCGATACGGGATTCATGGAGGGGACTTTTATCATTCCCAGTTCATACTCCAAGAGCTGCAACACATT
>Ga0187771_10003909_pt1 | contig 10468 bp, 5 predicted proteins | sample 0116_SJ02_MP15_1_FD_133139 | JGI IMG/M metagenome (GOLD analysis project Ga0187771, IMG submission 133139) | Tropical peat soil microbial communities from peatlands in Department of Meta, Colombia - 0116_SJ02_MP15_10_MG | ecosystem: Environmental > Terrestrial > Soil > Wetlands > Peat | place... | reverse complement strand
GTCCCGAACTCCTTCCCCCCGGCCTCGCCATGGCCACAAAGAGCCCGAAAGTGAGGAGATAAAAGAAAGTGAGCTCGAGGTCTGTAACCGCACCAATAAAGGCCACCGACTCGCTGTGAATCGGATGCAAGGCGAACAAGGCGCCGGCCGCGAAGGCCCACGCGCGGTCCCCGGTCAGACGTTGGGTAAGCGCAAAGACCAGGCAAACGACGAGTACATGGAGTAAAAGGCTAACAAGATGGAAGCCGTAAGCCCGCAAGCCAAAAATCTTATAGCAGATAAGATAGCCCAGCATCATCATCGGACGGTAATAATTGGAGACGGTGGGGCCTTGGAAAGACCATACGTTGGCAGTAAAGATCTCTTTCAGGTGCTGGAAACTCCGGATGAAGGGATTCTGCACGATTTGGAAGTCGTCGTCATAGGCGAAACCGTTATACAAAATGTTTAGATAAGGCAGGATAGAGCAGGCCAACAGGGCCGCAAGCTGGAGGGCAGTGCCCCGATCGAGCGGAAACGCGGTCCGCCTGGGCACGGGCGGCGGCGCTTGGATAGTTCTTCCAGCCTTGGCAGCAGGCCGGATTGCCGACCGGGATCCACGTCTTCGGGCACTTGCCAAGCTTAAGCCCCTCCGCCAAGTTTTCCGCCCGCGAGTCTGCCGCAGCGAAAACGCGCCGATGGTGTATATCAAATCGCCAGTAGCATGGTTGCGTAGGTGAGGCTCACGGAGCGGGGCCAATGGAGCAAGGCACCGGAGCCGACTTCCCGCGATGAAGGTCATGTGTCCCAATGCGATTTACTTATCGAGATCCTTCAGCACCGCATCAACGACAGCCTGCTGCGCCGGTTCTATTTGCGCGGCTTTTTGAAAGGCTTCGCGCGCGTTCTGCTTCATCCCTAAGCCCCTGTATGAATGGCCCATGCATATGTAAGCCCGGCTTAGATTGGGATAAATCTCGATGGCTTTCCTGGCAAGCTCAATAGCCGCTTGGTATTGTCGAGCACGGAGGTACAAGGCTGCCAGGTTGTAGTAGACGGTCGCATCGCGCGAATTCATTGCTAGCGCTGCCTGATAATACTTGAAAGCCGCCGGGTAATCACCCAACGCCATGTTGACGGAACCGAGGTCCTGAAGTGCACCGGCGAAATGTGGATCCACTGCATACGCTTTTTCAAAGTACTGCTTTGCCTCAGCATAGTGGCCTCGCTCGAACAGGATTGATCCCAGGCCGGCATAAGCTTCCGCGAAAAAACCGTTATTTTCGGCGGTGCTGTTCTGGCATAAATTGATGAGTCTTAGGAAGACCGTTTCGGCTTTTTGGTAATCGGCCTTGCCATAGTAGTACTGGGCTAAAAGGCTCGTGAACCTGCGGCTGTCGGGCGAGCGGTCCAGGGTTTTGCTATACAGGGTCTGAGGATCGCGCCATAGGAAGGATGTTTGAATCAGCAGCACCCCATAGACCAGAAGAAGGGGACTCACAAGAAAATAAACCGCACGCCTTCTGAAAAACGGAGCTGCTTGCGGCCTTAGCCTCAAAGCGGATTGCACCAGGAGCGGAATCAGGATGCAGGCGCTCACCGAAGGAATGTAAAGATAGCGGTCTGCAAAGACAGTTTCCTGCCCGATGTCGACGATGCTCATCAACGGCAGCAGGGCTATACCTAGGAAACCGGTCAAGAAAAGCACTGGACGATCCTTTCGCCGCCACCAGGCAAACAGCGCCACCAGCGCCAGAACCGCCGCGCTGAGCCAAAACCGGGCATCCACAAAGCTCCGTGTGGGATGAAAGACGTGATAGGGAGTGAGGCCATAGGGGACAAATACCCGGACCACGTCGGATGCCAGCAGGACGGTCGAGCTTAGGAACCTCGGCTTCAGACTCAATTCTGCAATACCGGGCCGGAATCCCAGGGCCGATATCCGGAGAACACCGTAGATTGCAAAAACCCCAGTGAGCAGAGCATACCGGCTCCAGCGAAGCGTCGGCCTCAGGCACCAGTCTGCCCACACGGCGACGAGGGGAAATACAAATGCCATTTCCTTTGAAAGCAGCGCGCATAGGAAAAGCAGGAGAATGCCGGCGAGGTTTTTCTTGTTGCCCGGAGAGATGCCGTCCTTGAGATAGAGAGCCAGGGCCCCCAAATAAAAGACGGCGCACAACGGATCCGGTACTGCGGCAATCCATGTAATCGATTCCGCGTGGATGGGGTGCAGGGCAAAGATCAGCCCTGACATCAGTGCCATGGGCTTCTCTTGTGTGAGCTGCAGGGCAATCCTGGCAACGAGCAATGTGCTTACGACATGCAATACGATGTTGATCAGATGGTAGCCCCCTGGCCGGAAGCCTGACAGGCTGTAGCCCACCGCATATGCGACCATATGAAGCGGACGGTAGTAGTTGGTCAAGAAGAAGTCCGTTCTAGAAAAAGCCCAGACATCGGTCGTAAAGAACTGCACGACTTTGGACCAATCGCGGATCCAGGGATTGCGCAGGATTTGTGTCTCGTCGTCCCACACAAATGCAAATGAAATGGTGTGCAGATAGACCAGAAAGGGAACCAGACACACAAGGGTCCATTCCAATATTCCCAGCTTTGTGGAATACTCCTGTATCGCCGGCGCCGCAGGCTTATCATTCCGCGTTCTTTTCCCCCTGTTTTTGTTACCCATTGCACCACCGGAAGGCGTCAGTCTTGCATGGGAATGGTTAATCCGTCGAAGCTTGGCACTCCAACGGGAGGTTGGGCTGAGCGGTGAGTGTGGGGAAGGAAAGGCAAGCGGATGTCGTGGTTGCCATCCAAGGATCGTGGTCGGAAGTGCGATGGTGTTGACCGAGCGGATTCGCTATGTGAGAAGGGCGTTTGGAAATGCCGCGAGGCGCCGCGCATCGTCGGGGAGAGAAGTTCGGGAGCGTCCTTGGATCGGACGACACTTCACCGTCGCGCTGCTCGGTTCAGGTCAACAAGTCAGGACGATAAGTCTCTTTCGGCTGGAATCTCTCGCTGCGTATTTTCGCCACGACATGTAGCCCTCGCCGTTCTTTCGGGGCGGGATTTACCAGTCCGAGTATCGTGTCCCATCTAGCGCTGTTTTGTCCGAAGTGGAATACACGTCAAAAACGTTTTGTCCACCCCAACTCCGCGAGTCAGGTTCGTCCTGCACGGACCGCAGCCCCCAGTCAGCGCTGCCTGTCATCGGGTCGACGGGAATCCGGCGGAGAAACTTGTATTTGATTTCCGTTGGACCCCAGCGTACTCCCTCGACGAGCGTCTTCAGGTCGGGCGGATAACCTAGGGTATTGGCTCTGATGTCAATGAAACCGACGTCGGTGAACCGCTTATACTGATCGATTGCCTCGCGCATCACGCGTAGATCCGCTCGGAGTTCGATCTCGCGTGCTCGAACAATGCGCACGCGCGCCAAAGGTAATGCCACGGAGGACAGAAGCATGAGGATCGCAATCGCCGCCAACAACTCAATTAGCGTAAACGCCCTTTCTGTCGATCGAAGCGAGAGTTTCGACCTCGTTACCTCCGTATTAAAAAAGGGTGTGGCGCATACGGGCAACTGACGTGAGTTGTTGAACAATGGATCAGCCCTGCGTCTTGCGGAAGAGAAACGCCCATCAAAGGCTGCAAGATCGCTCCGACCCGCACTCGTTACGGCAACTGCCCACATCCCAGTCTCCCCCAATTCCTTCCCGCGATTCCTCATCCAACTCCTCCCGAACCGATAATCCCGGCAACCGAAGTTCAGCTCGCCACGTCCCGATCGCGTCTATGGTGCGGAGCAAAGCCCTGCCCTACGAGTCTTGAGAGAGTAACAAGGCTGCAATAGCGCTGATTCAGCTACCCGTTCTGTATTCGGACAATAACTTGCATATGGCTGTACCGCGCTCGAAAATGGGGAATCGATTCTCTGCATCAGTTCGGATTTCGCAACGCCGTGCGCGACCAATGCCTTGACGGGTAGGCCGTGACCTGCAACGAAAAGACGTTGTCGTTCTGAGGCAGGGGAGTGAGGAAGGGAAACACCCAACGCTCATGCTGGGCAAGAGCGGAGAATTCGAAATGCTGCTGAACCAACCAAGTTGCCTTAAGGCGGATTGAGTCTTGCGATCCTCCGTCAGGCAAGAATGACTTACTTACAGTCTCCTTGCGCCACCCGACCTGGATACGCTGCCGCGCCGAAAACCAAAAGGTGCTACTCAGATCGAATGCAGATCCGTGCTGCCCCACGGTGTTGCCAATCAAAAAACCCTTATTCGTGTACCCCTCATGGTAGAAGAAGCTTGAGTAAGGCCCGCCCTTGGTCCGCGTGTTTGCGACTTCAAAGCGCAGATCAAGTTTCGAAAGCAGCGGGATCTGAGAAAAGTAAATTCCGGGATTGTAGCTGGCCCGGCTCGGGTTTACGACTGGGCTCACGTCGTCTGAAGTGATGTTATCAGTGTACAATGTGACTCGGTCACGCAAGTAGGGCAGACGGTAAGCAAAATCCAATCCCCCGAAACGCTTGCCGGGGAAATCTCTGGGATTCGCGACACAGCACACGTCGGAGGTGGAGAAGTATGTCGAAATTAGATTGCGAAGCGTAAAAGGAATGCCCTGACCGAAAGCAACTGTGCTGCGTGATACTCCGATTTCCAGGTTCCGGCTCGGCTTCACCATGATTTTTTCCCCGTGGATATACGGTGCCCGGGGGTAATGGTAGCCTTCAAGGCGACCGAAAAGACCTTCTATGCGCACTGGCCCTAAATACTTCAACAGCCATGGTAAGACCACGGGTTGGACCTGATTCACATTGACCATCGGGACCGGGTCGATATTGTTGCTATAAAGCATGCCGCCCATGGTACCGGGACCCCACCAGTCACTCTGTTTCCCAGCCGTGACCTCAAACACTGACAGGCGCATGCCCACGTAGGTATCGAGCAGTTCGAACTGGTCAATCGTACCGGTGGCTCGGGAGTTGGGTGCAGTGGGCGCCCCATCCGTCAGTTGGATATAGGCATTCTGAGTAGGGGTCAGACCGGCATACGTGGGAGAGTGCTGATATTCTCCACGCACATAAGCGAAGAAACGCCCTGAGGAAGCTCGAGCGGCGATACCAGTCACGTTATTGAAGCCGGTATTAAAGGGTCGCCCAAAGTCGTTAGCTACGGTCTGACCGAAGAAGAAGGCGTCCCGGAGTGGTTCACCGGAGATGCCCATCGCTCGCGAATAGACGGATTCCACCTCAGCGTGCTCCGCCGGATCACCACTGAGGGCATTGAGCTCTTGCCTGAATTCCTGTTTGAGTGAGGTAACGAGCGTCTGCACATCCGGATTTTTTGTCTCTGACCGCGTCAGGTTATCGTCAGCTTCACGCGAATATATTGCGCACTGTACTCTTGTCCAAGGCCGTAAACCGGCAAATTGAGTATCGATGGTGCCCAGTCCTGCGAGCCGATCCAAGGCAGCGTACACCCAGCTATCGAGTGGTACGTAGACCGACCCGGGTGGGGTTTTTGCAAACCCCGCTTCCAACACAACTGTTGCCAGTGCGCAACATAGCAATTGCCTAGCTAGCTTCCAAACCGAACGGAGATACACTGAGCACGGCAGACGCAAAGGACACCTCCCGTCAGCGTGGGAATCGGCCCTGGGGTTGCTTGCTGCAGCCAATGTCATGAATGGCGAGCGTTCAGCGATGGCGGGTCAGGCGGATAGGCTCACATTAAAAGGCCCAGTATCCGTTGGAGTAAGTATTTACCTGCCCCTGTGGGTATTCAATCGAAGTTCCAGCGAAGCCCACGAAAATGGAGCGGCCCAGGAAGAAGGGTAAGCCAAGATCCACGAAATCGGTTGAGGCGTCAACCCCACTGTCCCCGCCCAGGGTGTTAAAAACCGAGTTCCCATTCTTGAGTAGGGCCTGGGCATTCAAGAGGTTCCAGGTAAAGGTATATTTTGACTGGTTCGTCCCGAACACTGTGGCGGAAAAGCCACTGAGCGCCTCAGGCGGGCAATAGAAACTGAGGGGTTCGCTGCTGGCACTCAGACACTCGGGAATACCCAGGGTCTGCGCATCGGAAAAGTAAATGGCCGGTGAGCCAGTGTCGATGTAGCTGCCGTTCTGCGGAGACATGTAGCTGACAAGAACAGTGGGATAGCTTAAGGTAGGCTGCTGGTAGGTAAACGTGACTTGGGGAAAATTGCCGTAAGCGTCAAGCGCGAACATCCCCCCTCCCAGAGTATTGTCGGATTGCGTATCGATGCCAAAGGTCAGCGAGCCGGTAAGGGCCTGAGAACCGTTTAGAGGAAAGACCTCCGGCAGACTCAACATTAGCCCGTCGTTGTCATAGGCGAACGCCGCCACCGGGTTCCAGACTTGCAAATTCTGGGGGACCGAAACAGCCGAGCAATCGCCAGCTGGACAGACGAAGTACTGATTGGGCGGGGTGCTGGAAGCGCAGTCCGCACCGCAGTCCTGCAGGAAGGTCCCTACGCCCAGAATGCCATTAATGCCCAAGTTTTGCAGGGAGCTGACGTCATTCGGCAAGCCTCCAGTCAGTGGGGAAGACAGGCAACTCGTGGGCGCGGCGGGCACACTGACCAAGCCCCCTTCAAAACCGTTCGCCTGATCGTAGGGTGTGGCGATGACCTGTATGGGAATCCCGGTGTTGGGAACTACTGATTCCATTGGCACTTGTGCCGCCGTTTCTCCGGCCATCTGAACGCTACCCAACACTACGGGCCCCCACACGTAAGAGAAATCGGCAAACTGAACGCACTCGAGCACAGGATGATTGCTGCGGTCGGCGACATAGGGCACTTGAGAAAATTCACCATTGTCGACCAGACGCAGGCCCACGGAGGCGGTGTCCACCAGGATATTGTTGATGGTTTGGCAGACGGGGGCCGGAGGAGGGCCGCCAATATTAGGGTCCTGGCCCACCGGGTAGACCGCCGGGGTGCAAACCGTCACTGAGGTAAAAACTCCGTTCGGTATGCCATTTGCGCCTACCGTCACGGGCACCGTGTTGCTGACCGTCGAGGGAACGGGCAGGTTGTAGACGGGAGCATATGGAGTGGAGGGGCCCCCTCTACAACTCATCAGAACCGTCAGCACCATGGCTGCGCCAAGAAGGCGAGAAGGAATCTTGTAAGTGGGTACTTTAATTTTGCGTATCATGTATCACCGCGACGGGGAAGTTGGCCGGAATCAAGCCCGGGACGTATGCATATCCATGGAAGGAGCGCATGTGACCGCCGCTGACAAACACCAGCTTCGGCGTGCGCACGATCAAGGGTGCGCCACTGTGGTAGCGCGGCCGCGAACTGAGCGCTTGGTGGAGTTCGATCATATTGTCACCCCCAAGCAGTTGCTGGAGGTTCGGCATGTGCGGCGCCTGCCAGGTAACGCCGAAAACCATGCCCTGCGACGAAACGAATTCCTTCACCACCAAGCCATGCGGCGAAATGAGTTCGTGAACCGTATAACCTTGGCGAGCTAACTCACGCCGCTCGCCCCCCAAGACCTGTTGGTCAAGGTCTATCGACGACGCATATTGGCCAAGCGCCGCCCATCCTGGCGTCGTTCCCAAAAGCAATATCAGCAGAATGCTCCAAAGATTTCTCATATCTTTCCCTTTCGTAAAGTGTGTGACCGGGTGCCTCAGTGCAGCCGAGATCAGAAGTTGAACTTCAACCCGAATTGGAGGGTGCGTGCCCGATGGGCGTCAACGGGGCGGAGGAATCCGTTGCCGATGTCACAACTCGGCGCGCCGGCACTGAAGGGGACGCCAACGGTATAAAGCGAGTCCCATGGCCCGTAGCAACTGATCGTGTTGCTCGCTGTATTTCCTTTAGCAGGATCGTAAATACGGAACTGGGTGGTATTGAAAACGTTGAACGCCTCCGCACGAAACTGGAGGGAGCGTTCGCCCAAAACCTTGATGTCCTTGAGCAGGGCCCAATCGAAGTTCGTGCGGTCGGGATCGCGCGCCGCGTTGCGGCCGGCATCGCCTTGGGTCAGTCCCCGCGGTGCCACATACCGGCAGCGATTGCCCAGCACGGGACCAAAGGTACCGGTGGCGGTCCCTGTGACGCAACTGGTGCCGCTTGGGGCCAAGTCTGGATAGGAATCCGCCCCCAAGCCGAGGGCCAAGCCGGCGTTGTCCAACACCGAGACACCGGAGGAGGAGGCGCCATTGACAACGCTGAAGGGAGTCCCGCTTTGGAAGACAGTAATCCCTGAGAGCGACCAGTTGCTGAACACGGAGCGGAAAACCGACGGACGTCCCGCGTTCAGCGTATGCTCGGTCTCCGAGGAATCTTCTCCCCCCAAGACGCTGTTGATGTGGTGAACCGCCTCGACAATAGGGAGCTTGTAAGTATAGACGAGGTTGAGCAGATGACGCTGGTCGAAATCGGAACTGGCCCGGTTGGCGCGTAAGTCGAACGAATCCACAAAGTTGGACTCGTAGCGATCCGAAGCCGTATCCAAGGAGTGTCCGTACGTATAGGAAGCTGCCAACTCCAGCGGACCGCGATGGTGGTGCAACGTAAGCTGCAATGAGTGATAAACCGAGTCCCCCACGTTCTGGATCAAAGTGATCTGTCCCACGCCTTGATAAGGCCTTAGCACATTGAGATCAAAGGAAAACCCTGGCGCGATTTCGGTAGGTGGGCTTCCGTTGCAGGCCGCGATCATGCCTACCACGACGGCGTTGGTCGGCGCCCCGGGAGGGCCGTAATAAATATTATTTCCGTTCAATTGAAAGAACCCAGCTGGGTCATACGGATTCTGGCTATTAAGTTGATGAGACTGGCATACGTCAACGGTGAAGGGCTCAGTGGCCTTGAAGGGATTGGAAGCGCTGGGAACCGGTGGAAGCTGATTGAGTTGCATCGCCGTCGCCAAGTGCGTGCCCTTGCTCCCTACGTACGAAACCGTGACCAGCGTGTCGCGGGCGATTTCCCGCTGTGCCCCAAAGCTCCATTGTTGCACGTAGGGCCATATGGTCTTATCGGGAATGGACATGACATTTAGCGGGTATTCGGTTTTCGTGCCGTTAACACCACCAACAGTGCCAATAGAAACATAGTTGTCGGGGTATTCCTGTGTCATGCTAAGGACCTGGGGCGGATTTCCCATCAACGAGCCGGCGTTGGCCTCGCTGCCCGTGCCGTGCTCATAGAAGAAACCGTAGCCGCCCCTGATCGAGGTTTTCCCAGTGCCAAAGGGATCCCAGGCAAAACCAACCCGGGGGGCGGGATTGATGAGATGGGAACTTTGGCAACTGGCCGGTACGCCCTTTGTGCCGCATTGCACCAAGCCGTTCGTAAGCACGGGATTCAGGTTGGCCAGATTCTGCAGGAGGGGTTGCCCATTGGCTGATTCCAGGAACCCGCTGAGAATGTTGACTTGGACCCCGGAACTCGACCATACGTTCGGGTCATAAGCGCCGGGCGCCCAGTTGTACAGCGTCTGATTCACCGGTTCCCAGTTACCAAACAGGCTGAGCCGCAAACCCAGATTGAGGGTCAAGCGGGGGCTGACGCGCCAGTCGTCCTGCACGTAGGGCTCGACATCCCAATACCTGACCTTGTACGTCGCCTGAATGTTGTCCTGCTGGTAGGCGCGCATCTGCTCTGGCGCGTAAGGATTGAAAGAATCGAGGGGGTTGTGCTGGTTGATCAGGAAGTCGGCGAAAGCGTTATCAGAGGTGTTGCGGTTGCCCACATTGCTGAACGTCATCAGTCCCTGCACGTCGCCGCTATTAGACCCGTTGGCTGCGCTGAGCTCTGTCCGGTTCGCCCCAATATACTGGACTCCCGCCTGAAGCGTATGCTTCCCGATGGCCTTGCTGATGTCATCCCGGAAGCTCGTCTTTTCCAGCTGGTGCGACCAAGGCATATAGGAAGTGTCGACGGCGAAGCCGGCGCCGCCGTAGGCTAGGTTGTTTCCAGCGATAACGACACCCGGCAATTTACCGCCGCCGCCATTGTTGAATAACTCTCCCACGGGAGATTGCAGAGCATCCAAGCCGGCGGGGGACAACGAGACGCCAGGGCTGGCCACGTCAGCCAGGGTGACATTTTGCCAAGTGTACCCCACGGAGAGACTGTTGACCGTGGTGGGAGATAACATGAAGGTCACATTGTTCGTCAAGTCCAAGCCGGGACCCTGAAAATTGTTGAGAACCGAGGGGAAGCTATTGACGACGTTTCCCCATTGCGGCACAGGAGTGGTGGTAATCCAGTGGTCGTGAATACCCCGGAAGAAGAGCTTGGTAGTCGGATTCAGGTTATGGTCAAGCCGCACAAGTTCCTCGCGCCAGTCCGTGGGGAGAGTTACGGTCCCTACGTAGCAGGATTCTATGCTGGAGTTGCAACCCGAGGTGGCATTCGCCCGTGGAATGATGCCGGTTTGCAGAATGGCGGTGGCTGCCTGATCAATAAGAAACTGGTTCCCAGGGTAAGGCTC
>Ga0187771_10003908_pt1 | contig 10468 bp, 7 predicted proteins | sample 0116_SJ02_MP15_1_FD_133139 | JGI IMG/M metagenome (GOLD analysis project Ga0187771, IMG submission 133139) | Tropical peat soil microbial communities from peatlands in Department of Meta, Colombia - 0116_SJ02_MP15_10_MG | ecosystem: Environmental > Terrestrial > Soil > Wetlands > Peat | place... | reverse complement strand
GCGCTTCCAATTCTGCCCTTTTTACAAAGAGCATCCTCCGCCGCGCAACCTCTGTCCGGCCCTGCCGCAAGTTTGCGGGCTAAGGACGTCTGCCACCTCAGTCATCTTGGCAGCAGTGCTGCACTGGGATTCGGTCGACTATCTCGCCCGATGGTGGCGCTGACACTCATTGCTGCGGGGTGTGTCGTTGGACTCGTACCGGCGTGCATGGCCGAAAGCTGGTCGCCGCTTGCCTCCATACGACCGCTTGCCGCGCCGGCAAGGATTTCGTGTCGATCATTTGGCGCGAGACTTACTCGTCTTCGGCTGTCGAGCTGTTTCACAAGGTTATCGTGCGCAAAATGGCGGGGCGGCATTTTTCGCTCGATACCCCGATGAGTGCAAACACGCTGCCACGTTGACGGAGGGTTTTCGCTTTTGACAGCACTTTTGGTATACACCATATACGGAACATACGAAGGTGAGTACGAATGAAACGCGCCACGACGGCAGAAATTAAAGAGATGCCCATGCATTCGGACGAAATGGCCCAACTCCTGCGTCGGGCAATTCGTGAAGGGGTTCTGCAGCCGGGCCAACCTTTGATTCAAGAGGAACTGGCCAAGAGATTTAAGGTTAGCAGGATACCGGTTCGGGAAGCCCTCCGAACACTAACGGCGGAAGGATTGTTGGTGTCGCGCCCTGGAGGCGGCGCGTCGGTCGTGGATATTAGTGCAACAGAAGTCTCCGAGCTGTGGGACCTGCGTCTCGCGATCGAACCAACGCTCGCGTTTGCGATCGTTGAGAACGCAAGCCCCGTCGATCTGCGTCGCTGGTACGAGCTCACAAATATTATGGATACGCAGAAGGGCAATCCGGAGGCGTGGGTCAAAACAAACTATCAGTTTCACCAAGAGATGTATGCTGCGGCAAACAAGCCGCATACCGAACGTATTCTTATGTCGTTATACGATTTTACGGTGCGATACGACATATTATACTTGAAAGAATACAAGCGATACGCGTCGCTTAACAAAGAACATCGGGACATACTAAAGGCGATTACGGCACGGAATCCGCAGTTACTATCCCAGCTTATTGCTGCCCACTTCACACCCTTGCGCAGGACGTTGGCCGAGCGCCTTGATCGCTCCAAGGATCCCCTCGATTCGCTGCGATCCCTTTGATTAGGATCCATTGACTTCAGTGTATCCAATCTGGTAGCGGCATGGCCCCATGGTTCACATTGAATCAGCGGGAATTGGAGTTCATTGGTGAGCTTGGGAATTCGGGATGCGTCAGCGGACGCAACCGCGTGCCGGCGCGAATTATTGGGCGACGAAGTTCGTGCTGACGCGGGAAAGGATTTGCTCGGTTATCGCAGACTGGGAAATGGGAAGCGCACTGTTTTGGTTCTTCACGAGTGGCTTGGAGATCATTCCAATTATTTCCCGATAATGCCCTATCTCGACCTGAACAGGTTTACCTATATTTTTGCGGATTTGCGCGGGTACGGGCTGTCCAGGTCTATGAGGGGCCGCTTCTCGGCGACCGAAGCGGCAGCTGACGCAATCCGGTTGATGGACCTTCTCGACGTCGAAAGCTTCGATGTTGTTGGGCACTCGATGTCAGGGTTGATCGGCCAGCGCGTCTTATTGGATGCGCAGGATCGTGTGGGTTGCTTGGTAGCCATTGCTCCCGTGCCTGCTTCGGGCTTCCCGCTCTCTCCGAGCGAGAAGGAGAAATTGGTCGCGGTCATTGGCGACGACAATGCCGCGAAGGCCATGATCGCAAGCCGAACATCGGGGCGGTACGGCCAAGGCTGGCTCAACCGGAAACTCGCAATGGTCAGGCAGGCTGCGCTTCCAGAGGCCATGAGTGGATATCTCGAAATGTTCACGGAAACCGATTTCGCCGCGAAGGCCGTTGGCGTTCGCACCCCGGTCTTCGCGATCGTCGGTGCCCACGACATTCCATTCTATCGGGAAGCCAATGTCCGGCACGGATTTGAACGGCTGTATCCCAACTTCACGCTTTTGGTTAGCCAGGAAGCAGGCCATTATCCCATGCTGGAAACGCCGGTGTTGTTGGCGTCAGAGATTGAAGAATTTCTTGCAAGTTGATTTTGCGCCGCCCTCCGCAATGCGTTGCTGTCTGCGTCATCCCCGAATCTTGAGCATCCGAAAAACCTCGCGTTACCATCTGTTGACATATCGGATGCATTGGATACAGTGCTATTAATGTATACACAGGGCAAAGCTGCTGGCCGCATTGCCACAAGTTCGCTCATACAGAGGCTTGGTAGTCGCTGTATCTGGCGGCGCTCCGAGCAGTCTCCCATGCAAGCCGCCGGCGCCTCTCTGGGGTGGGGCCGCCGTACACAGTCAAGACGCGCATCCAGTCCTCGACGAACGATCCGGCGGTTGTTGCTGACGTCCAGCCCAGGGGCACCGCTGATCAGGCGCGTCAAAATTCACGGATTAAGAGCGGGGGATAACCGAAATGACCGAGGCGTTGGCGGGCGAGGCTTTCCACGAGACGGCACCAGACTATTCTACGAAAAGGATCACGAGGAAAGTCATCGTTGGCGCCTCATTAGGGACCGCGTTTGAGTGGTACGACTTTTTTATATACGGAAGCTTATCGTCAATATTCAGCGCGCAGTATTTTCCGAAGGGAAGCGAAACAGCGGCCTTTCTGGCCGCCCTCGCGACTTTCGGTGCCGGATTTGCTGTCCGGCCGCTGGGCGCGCTGATCTTCGGTCATGTCGGGGACACCCTCGGCCGAAAAAAGGCGTTCCTGATAACCATCATTTTGATGGGCCTTGCGACTGCCGCTACCGGAATTGTGCCGACATTCGAGTCGTGGGGATGGTTCGCACCCTTTGCCGTGGCCCTGCTGCGGTTGGTGCAAGGCCTGGCACTCGGCGGTGAATACGGCGGCGCCGCGATCTACGTCGCGGAACATTCGCCGGACGCCCAAAGGGGGCTTCATACGAGCTGGCTTCAGGCGACGGCGACCCTAGGATTTGCCGCCTCGCTCATTGCTGTGTTCGTATGCCGGATCGCCATCGACGACAAATCCTTCGTTGCGTGGGGATGGCGAATTCCATTCTTGCTGTCGTTAATCCTGCTCGTCTTCTCAGTGTATCTGAGACTCAAGCTAAACGAATCTCCCGTGTTCGATCGGATGATTCGTGAAGGCAAGGTGTCCCGCACACCGCTGTCAGAAGCATTTTCAAGTTGGGCGAATATTTGGAAAATGCTGGTTGTGTGCATCGGCCCGACGGCCGGCGAAACTGTCATTTTCTACACCGCTCAGTTCTATGTGTTGTTCTTCCTGACGAGCACTTTAAAAGTCCCATATGCCCAGGCGTATGCAGCGATACTTGTGGCGCTCTTCGCAAGCATTCCGCTTTACGTGATCTTTGGTTGGATTTCCGATCGGCTTGGAAGAAAACCGGTCATCCTTGCAGCATTTGCGATCGGAGCACTGGCGATCTTCCCGACGTTCGATTTGATCGCGCGAGCATCGAATCCAAATTTGGTCGCGTTTCAAAAGCGCGTGGACATCGAGGTGCGAGCGCGCTCGTGCAATTTCTTGCTGTTTTCGGCGCCTACCACGCCCTGCGACAAAACTCGTGATTTGCTGACCAAGTCCGGGCTCTCTTATTCCCTGAACAAACTCTCACTGCCCAATGAGGCGGGCGTGGAGGTACGCATCGGAGATCGGACTGTATCTGGCTTCGATGACGGAGCTATTCGCAAAGTGCTGTCCGACGCCGGTTATCCCGGAGCTCCCTCACCGAGTGACGTCGATGTGCCTGCGCTAACTCTCTGCCTATTTCTCCTCTTGACGCTTGTCGCGATGGCTTACGCTCCGCTCGCGGCTGTGTACGTCGAACTTTTCCCAGCGCGCATTCGATATAGTTCCGTGTCGCTGCCGTATCACGTCGGAACCGGATGGTTCGGGGGCTTCATGCCTTTCGTTAGCGCTGCGCTGGGGGTCTACTTTGGGAACTTCTACGCGGGGTTATGGTATCCCGTTGTCGTCTGTGCAATCGCATTTGCTGTCGGCTTTTGGTTCCTGCCGGAAACAAAAGGTGTGAGCATCAGCGAATGATATCCGCGTCGGTATAACGCCGATAAATGGGTTCACATGCCTCAAGAGCAGACCATTGCAAGTATTCCTGAGGACCTTTTTTCAGGAATCGACGACGTCAGGTTTCTGACCGGTCGCTCCATGTTTGTGGACGATTTTGGTCTCCATGGATGTGATGTCGCCGTGATGTTGCGGTCTCCTCATGCGCACGCGCGAATACTCAGCCTTGACGCCGCGCGGGCGAAAGCGATGAGCGGCGTGACGGTGATTCTCGCCGGGGATTTAGCCGGCATTTCGGCCATTCCGAGCACGATGCGGCTCACTAATACCGACGGAACTTCGCGTAGCGAAGCACCCTGGCCAATCCTTGCCAAAGACACCGTCCGATATCAGGGCGAGATCGTTGCGTGCCTGGTCGCGCCTAGCCGACAGCAGGCGCTTGATGCTCTGGAAAACATCCAAATCGAGTACGAAGCGCTCGAAGCAGTTACCGAGATCGAACAGGCTGTTCGGCGGCACAGCCTTCGGCTCCATCCTGGTCAAGACCCGAACCTCTGCTTCGATTGGTCATACGGCAACAAGTCTGCTAATGATGAAATCTTTGCAAAGGCGGACCGCGTCACACGCCTGACGGTGCGTAACAACAGGATCGCTCCCACTCCCTTGGAAACCCGCGGTGCGATCGGCGCATACGATCCTGTGACGAAGTGCCACAGATTGATCGCAGGCACGCAAAATAGCCACCTTATTCGACGTGTGCTCGCCGAGTGTGTATTCAACGTGCCGTTGAACGAGATCGATGTTGTCACGCCGGATGTGGGCGGCGGCTTTGGCAGCAAGCTATTCGTGTATCCGGAGTACGTGCTGGTGTTATGGGCTGCCCGTGCTCTCGGTCGACCTGTGAAATGGGTTGCGGAGCGGTCCGAAGCCTTTCAGTCGGATACATACGGGCGAGATCGTGTCATGTCCGGCGAGCTCGCGCTGACCAAAGAAGGTCGCTTTCTCGGAATTCGTTTCGACAGCTTGGCAAATCTGGGCGCATATCTCTCGCTCTACGGCTCGTTCACGGCTGCGGAATGCGGGGTGTCCGTCTTAAACGGCGCATACGCAATGGAATCCGTTTATGCGCGCGCTCGCGGGTTCTTCACCAATACTGTTCCTGTCGACGCGTACAGGGGAGCCGGCCGCCCTGAAACGATCTACCTCGTGGAGCGTTTGGTCGACCAGGCTGCGGAAGATCTGAACATCGGGCGAGACGCCATCCGCGCCATGAATCTGTTGGGGGCGAAAGGATTTCCAGCTAAGACCGCGACCGGGTACCTGGTCGATAGCGGAAATTTTCTGAGCAACCAGACAAATACGCTCGAACAGATTTGCTACGAGTCTCTTGAGCAACGGAAATCCCTCAGCCGGAAGAATGGCAAGCTTCGCGGGCTCGGATTTTCGCACTACCTTGAAACCAATGGAGGGTTTGGCGTCTCTCGCCACGTCGAGCACGAAGGCCGGGCCCGGGAAACCGCGGCGATCAAATTCGAGGCTGACGGCCAAGTCTTCATCTCCGTTGGAACGCAAAGCACCGGCCAACCACATACCCGCGGCATAATTACTTTGGTAGCGCAACACCTTGGGATATCGCCACAAAGAGTGTTCGCGCGGGAAGGCGGCACGCTATCGACGAGGGCCGGAGGCGGCACCGGCGGATCGCGTTCGACACTGGCCTTCAGTCAAGCGACGTTCGGTGTGATCGACGCGGCGCTGAAACTAGGGTGTCAGGTCGCGGCAACAGAACTCGATTGTCCCCTCGAGGACGTTCGTTATTCCGACGGCGCCTTCAGGTCGGCTCGGCGCAACGTTACCGTAGATCTTTTTGAACTCGCCGGAAGGCATCCTGGGCTCATGGATACAGAGGTCAGCGTTAACCTGAGCGCCGTCACATACCCCACCGGCTGTCACGCGTGTGAGATCGAAATCGACATCGCGACCGGTGTTGTGGAAATCCTTCGATATGTTGCGACCGACGACTTTGGGACGCTTCTCAACCGCGACGCCGTTCAAGGTCAGGTCACCGGAGGTATCGCACAGGGGATCGGCCAGGCGCTGGGCGAACAGTGTCGCTTCGACCCCGCCAGCGGCCAGCTTCTGACCGGTAGTTTGTTAGACTATCACATCCCGCGGGCCGCGGATATTCCCGCGATTGAATGGTACGACAACGGTTCGGTATGCAAGACCAACTCGCTAGGGCTCAAGGGATGCGGCGAGTCCGGATCGAGCGCGGCGCCTCCGACAGTGATCAACGCCATCATCGATGCTTTGAAGGGCCACGTGCCCTCTGATCGGGTACAGATGCCGGCAACTTCGCATCACATATGGTCGCTCCTTCGATCTGCGGATTGACCCGTTTTCGTCGCCGGCAAGGAACAAGGCCAATGCAGCCGATCGCCATCCATGCGCCAATCGGCCTATCGGCGCCCCTTTGACGGCTTGCCCTTTGCCAGTCCCATTGCTTTGTTCAATCTCTCAAAGCTGTGCGTCGATTCACAGTCGGCATTCGAGGCGAAGTTGGATCGCAGCACGTCGCAACCGACCGCGCCGTAGACGGCCATAACCAAGCTTCGCGAAGCGATAAGCTGGAGCGTAGATCCGTGCCGGCCTAAATAATCATGATCAGAGTCCGTCGTCGCAGGCGAGGCAGCGTTGGGGATCGCGCCACCTCCCGGCTACTTCGAATGTCATGACGAGCCCTGATCGAGGTTGATGGAAAGACCCTTGTCGGTCCTACGATGACCGTCGTCTTGTCAATCTCTCTTGGAAACAACCTTCCGCTTTTTCGGATCTCCCAACGTCAATTGTTCAAATATCCAGTCTCGGAATTGACTGATGACACTCTGCTTTCGGCTATTCCAGCTCCAGACAAAGTAATACGCATAAGCATCTGGAACGCTGATATTGAATAGACGGACGAGACGGCCCGCTTGCAGATCGTCCGCGACAAGCGTGCTTCTGGCTAACGCGATCCCGAGTCCCTCGGCTGCAGCTTCAAGTAGCAGCGCGGCGTCCGAATATGAAGCACCGCGGCGTGGCTCGACCAGATCCAGACCAGCAGCATTGAACCAGGGGCCCCAAGGCTGCCACGGGTTGCGGAGCAAATCCGCGCGGGAAAGCTCACTAGGAGATTTAGGAATCCGTCCCCCTCGATAGGTCGGACTGCATACCGGGAATACGACTTCGTCCATTAGCTTTTCCTGCTGAAGCCCGGGCCATCCGCCCGGCCCATAGCGAATCGCCACGTCGACTCCGTCGTGTTCGAGATTGGCGAGCTCTCGGGTCGTTCTCAAGTTCAGCTCGATTTCAGGATGCTGTTCCTGAAAGAACGTGAGCCGCGGGATCAGCCACCTTGCGGCAAATGCCGGCAAGACGCTGATGGTCAGCACGCCTGAGTTGGAGCGCTGGCTCGCATCCTCGAACGCCTGCTCGAGCAGACGCAGGCCCTGTCGGATCTTAAGAACGAGAATTTGTCCAGCCTCCGTCAGGACCATCTGTCGTCCCTCGCGGCGAAAGAGCTCGGTGCCAAGTTGACTTTCGAGCGCCTTGATCTGATGGCTAATGGCGCCGTGCGTGATGTGGAGCTCATCGGCGGCGCGGGTGAAGCTCAAATGCCGAGCTGCGGCCTCGAAGCCGCGAAGCAATTGAAGCGCGGGCAAGTGAGAACCCATTAAGGCGCGTTACTTTCGTTCACGTGACAGGCGATAGATTTCACAATTGGTCGCCTTCGATCTTGAGGCTTCCTTCAGAAATGTACTGCCAGAATTTTCGCGTGACAAATGCTTACGTGAAAACAGCTAACCGGAGCAGAGAACCAAATGAGCATCTTGAGGGCATCGATAATCATGGCAGGGACAGTCGTCATGATCGCGGGGGCCGCTTGGTCTCAGGAGGCTCGCGGAACCTCGGAGCAGGCGAAGGCGCTCTTGGACAAGGCCGTCGCTCACTACGGAGCCGTCGGCCGCGCGCAGGCTCTCTCCGATTTCGACGAAAGGCAGGGGCCGTTTGTCGATCGCGACCTCTATGTTTTCTGTTTCGGCCCCGGTCGCCAGATATCTGCCCACGGCATGAACGCCGCACTGATCGGCAAAGATATTGGGATCTTCAAGGATCACGACGGCAAAGCCTTCGCAGCGGAAATGTATGATCTCGGTATTTCGAACGGTAGCGGGCAGATCGACTATCAGTGGGTGAACCCGACCACCAAGAAGATTGAACGCAAGTCATCCCACTTCCAGAAAGTCGCTTCGGACGAGGTCTGCGCCGTGGGCTTTTACAAATGAGTTCTGCCCTTGATGTCCCTCGCCCAGCCGGTTTTTCCGACGGTTCCTGGCTCGATAATCTAAAGATCTCCCTGAAGATCGCGGTCGCGCCGGCAGCAACCCTTGTTGCTTTGATGGCCCTCGTCATAGGCGCGTGTTTGGCTTTTCAGGGGTTGCGCTCGGACTTCCGAACGCTGAACGAGGAAGCCTTTGCCCGCTATCAAAGGGCGGCAAGGCTGGAAACGGTCCTAAGCCAATTTCATGCGGGCCTTTATCGTTTCACATCATTCGCAGCCAACGAATCGGACAAGGTTCGACTAGCCGAGCAGGCTCGTGACTTAGTCAAGGGCGCCGACGCCCTCACGCGTGCGGGGAGCGATGTTGCCGGGCAAGATCAGAAGGTAATCGGCGAACTTGGCAAGGAACTGCTTGCCTACGATGGAGCAGCGCGCCAGGTCATCGAGATGGTTCAAGCCGATGCCGGCTTGGGCTTGATCCTCATGGCGGATGCCGAAACCGCGTTCGGCAGGCTCAAGGCGCGGTTGGGGGCCTTGGCGGTCGACGCGGACGCTGCGCGTCAGAAAACCTACGAACAAGCGGTAGCTTCCATCGACCGTGCATTGATGGGATTCGGTCTGGCTGCGGCGTTCGCGACGGGGGTAGCGGTCCTAGCTGCATTCTTCGTCACGCGGGCGATCGGCAGACCTATCGAAGAGCTTACTCGCACGATGAGCCTGCTGGCATCCGGTGATCTAGCGGTCCGTATTCCGGCCGTTGGCCGTCGCGATGAGGTCGGCGCGATGGCACGTGCGGTCGAGGTATTCAAAGAGACCGCGACGGAAGCGGACCGTCTCTCGGTTGACCGCGCCGAAGGCCAGCGGCTTCGCGATCGGCGCACGGCAGCGCTGGAAAATCTCGTTCGTGAATTCGAGAGCGGCGCTTCTGTTGTGCTCCTGACCCTCAACGATGCTTCACGGTCGCTAGACGAAACGGCACAACGCATGGCCTCTTCCGTCCAAGCCACGGCTAGTCGGGCGACTATGGTGGCTACCGCCTCGGAACAGGCCGCTGCAAACGTCCAGACGGTCGCCAGTGCCGCAGAACAACTCTCCGCGTCCATCGTCGAGGTAAATGGTCAAATAGTCAGATCGACCGAAATCGTTCGCGAATCTGCTAATGAAGCCCGCCGGACGGATACCACGATGCAGACTCTCGCGAATGCGGGTGAAAGGATCGGAAGCGTAGTGAACCTAATCCGACAAATCGCAGGTCAAACGAACCTGCTGGCATTGAATGCTACGATCGAGGCCGCCCGTGCGGGCGACGCAGGAAAGGGCTTCGCGGTCGTCGCGACCGAGGTCAAGAGCCTGGCTTCGCAGACGGCCCAAGCGACGGAAGAAATCGCTGCGCAAATCGCGGATATGCAGAGAGCCGCCACGCAGGCCATCGCTGCGATACAGGGCATCAACGGAACCGTAAGCGGGATAAACGAGATCACGGGTGTCATCGCCGCTGCTGTTTCCCAACAGCAGGCGGCGACGGCTGAAATAGCCCGCAGTGCCGCCGAGGCTGCTTCCGGTACGCACAACGTGACGGGCAATATTGGCGGAGTGAGCGAAGCAAGCGTCGAGATGGGTGCTTCCGCGCAGTCCGTCCTGCAGTGCGCACGCGAGTTCACCCTGCAGTCCCAAGCATTGGGGCGGCTTGTTGATGAGTTTCTACTGAGCGTGCGGGCGGCCTAAAACTGTAGTTCTCGAAGACCGGGCCTGCTTCAAGACGGGCGAGCGATATTATCAGTGTGTATTCACCGTGATCTTGACGTCCACATTTCCCCTAATGGCGTTGGAATACGGACACAGCTCGTGGCCGCGCTCGACGAAGGCGTCCGCCTTTGCCTGATCGACTCCTGACATCGTCACGTCGAGTGCCGCGCTCAGTACATAGACTTGTTGCTCGTTGCGACGTATTCCGATCTCGGCGGTCACTTGGACATGCTAGTCGCCGAATTTGTGACCAGACTCACGGGCTGCCCGCAAGACAGCATTCTCGAAGCAGGCGGAATATCCACCAGCGAAAAGCTGCTC
>Ga0187771_10003907_pt1 | contig 10469 bp, 9 predicted proteins | sample 0116_SJ02_MP15_1_FD_133139 | JGI IMG/M metagenome (GOLD analysis project Ga0187771, IMG submission 133139) | Tropical peat soil microbial communities from peatlands in Department of Meta, Colombia - 0116_SJ02_MP15_10_MG | ecosystem: Environmental > Terrestrial > Soil > Wetlands > Peat | place... | reverse complement strand
GGTCCTTGTCAAAAGTTGAGAGAGCGAAATTTGGGGGTATTCGATGTGTCTAGGAACGTCTTTGGGCCAAAACTTAACCCATGGTTTCTCGGCAGGAACCTGTTCCTTCCCCCTTTGGACAGGACTTGGCTTTTTCCTGCTCGGCTTCCTGACAGACATAGACAGACCTATTTTTAAATATAGGCGATGGTCGGAAGTAATAATACTTTCCATGGAAGGACCTCTAGTGAAAGCTGAAGAAACGTGGGTGTACTGCGGAGACAACAGGCTTTATGGGGAAATATGGGTTCCAGATCATTATCCCGCGCCTGGAATCTTGATATGCCATTTTATGGACGTCCGAGGCTATCATGGGCTGAGGATATACTCCATGTTAGCTGAAAAGGTCTGCCAGAACGGGTTTGTTTCTTTTACGTTTGATTTCCGTGGAGTAGGCAAAAGCACTGGCGAATTTGACTATGGCTTCGGTGAACAGCAAGATGTCATTTGCGCGCTCAACTACCTAGCTTCCAGACCTGAAGTCGAATCGAGCAAAATTTTCATAGTCGGACACAGCTTAGGGGCCGCGGTGTCACTCTATGCAATTCAGAACCACCCAGTAAAGGGGCTAGTTCTCTGGTCCCCTCCGAAGGATCATGACTACAACGTGAAAAAATTCATTGCTCGCACTAGGGGGCGAATAGGTCTTCATGTGTTCTTGTTACTCTCAAGAATAGATAGATTCGTCAACGTTTCGAGATTGTTTAGGCTGGAAGTGTTCGGCATAAACCTACGCCTGAGAGATGTGCGGAGGAAACTTATGAAACTAAATGAACGCGAGACTATTTCGAAGCTCTATAGTCTGCCTGTGCTCATAGTGGTAGGAGACTCAGACAATATTCACGGTGAAGACGAGGCTCGCGAAGTCTTTGCTTCAGCGCACGATCCAAAAAGCCTCACGGTGATAAAGTCGGCCGGTCCCACTTACGAGGGAAAGGAAAACGAGCTGATCTCTAAGACACTCGAATGGATAGAAAGATGGAAGTAGACCGGAGGCCACGGTTGCTAGAGCGGCACAAACTCATATGTCGGGTTTCCTTCCTGCGAAATCTTGGCGACGAGTTTTACTTTCATGCCCACTTTGATTTCTGAAAGTTTGAACCCGGTGAGCCACGCGAGAACCTTTACTCCCTCTTTCAGTTTTCCGATAGCCACCGTATACGGCTTGTTCTGTTGAAACGTAGTTGGCCTCACTACTATATGCGTGAAGGTTTCGACTTCTGCTTCGCTACTCAGTGGGACCCACTCGAGCTCTGCTGTTAGACAATCGGGACAGTCGATGTTGGGCGGGAAGTACAGTTTCCCGCATTGTTTGCATATTGTGGCGTAGACCTTTCCTTCTTTCAGGCCTTCCCAGAACCTGAGGTTCTTGCTTATCGGTATGTTTTGAGTGAGCATTATTGCTCTGGATTTGATCGAAGGCATTGACAAGCGGTTCACCTCCTCAGAATAGTAACGTAACAGTAGTGTCCTGTTCCACCGACGTTATGGGCGAGCGCAATATAGTTCTTAAGCGGAACCTGTCTTGTCTTCTCTACAGCTTCTTCTCTGAGCTGCTTAGTTAGTTCATAAATCATCGCGCAACCCGTCGTGCCGATCGGATGACCCTTGGCCTTGAGACCTCCGTCCATGTTCACTGGTATTCTGCCTCCGATTTCCGTCTGTCCCCCGCGCAGAAGTTTAACGCCCTCGCCCTTTTTGCAAAGGCCAATGTCTTCGTAGGCCATTATCTCCGCTATAGTGAAGCAGTCGTGAACTTCAGCCACCTCTATCTGTTCTGGTGTAATCCCTGCAGCCTTGTAAGCTCTCTGTGAAGCTAGCACGCTTGCCTCTAATCCGACAAAGTCTGTTCTTTTGCTTAGGTTTGCCGTTCCTGAAGAGTACCCTATGCCGGTGACCCACACAGGAGCGTCGATTCTCAGTTCTTTGACTTTTTCTTCGGACCCAAGAATTAAAGAAGACGCTCCATCTGTCAGCGGGCAGCAGTCGTACAGTTTGAGGGGCGACGCGATGACCACTGAGGACAAAACGTCTTCGGCGCTGACTCTGTTGCGAAGATGCGCAATTGGATTCATCGAACCGTACTTGTGGTTCTTGACAGCGATTAAGGCCATGTCTTCCTCGGTTGTCCCATATTTTGCCATATGCGCGGTGGCATACAAGGCGTAGTACGCTGGGAACGTGACGCCGAAGTTATGGAACTCCCAGAGGTAGTATCCCCCCCTTCCGATCCATTCCATGGCCAATGCAGAGTCGATTTCCCTCATCTTCTCCGCTCCCAAAGCCATGGCAATATCGGCTTGACCGCTTGCAATTGCCGAGTAGGCGGTGAAGAAAGCCGCACTTCCGCTTGCGCACGCCGCCTCACATCGAACGAGTCCCGCTCTGGTCATTCCGCAGTACTCCGAGATGACCACTGCAGGAAGCAGTTCTTCATACCAAGCTCCAGCTCCCACCGAGCCAAGAGCGACAAATTCAATGTCCTGTGCCGATAGACCAGCGTCTTCTAGAGAAGGTTTGACGGCCTCGAAGGCGAGTTCAGAGATGGTGACGTCGTTTCTAACTCCGAATTTAGAAGTGCCGACTCCTATGACTGCAACCTTTCTCACACTAAACACACTCATTCATGCTTTACTCGCATACTATAAAGAAAAGGGATTCTGAGGCTACTTGCCCTTGAACTCGGCCTTCCTTCGAGACATCAGCGCCTCCACGCCTTCCTTTACGTCTTCCGTGGAAAACGCCAACCCCATAAGGCCGGCCTCAAGTCTCAGTCCGATTTCCAGAGGAACCTGTGTTCCATAGTTCAGGGCGTGCTTTGTGTACTTCAAGGCTATCGGTGGTCCTTCAGAAAGCTTCTTGGCCATTTCTCCAACCTCCTGTCGCAACTTATCGTAGTGTACTACCCTGTGCACCAGCCCTATTCTCAAAGCTTCGTCTGCTTTTATTCTGTTTCCGAACATCATCAGTTCCTTTGCCTTAGCTAACCCTATGATTCTTACAAGTCTTTGGGTCCCGCCCCATGACGATATTAGACCTAGGTTTATTTCGGGGCTCCCGAGTTCTGCGTGTTCAGCGGCGACCCTAAAGTCGCACGCCAAGGCCAGTTCCAGGCCTCCGCCTAGTGCGTAACCGTTTATTGCCGCTATAACAGGCTTGCTCATCGCTTCTATCTTGCCGAAGACTTTCTGGCCAGCTCTCGAGCCTTCTTCAGCCTTTACTGGAGTTAGTTTTGGAAACATCGTTACGTCGGCCCCTGCGCTAAAAGACCTGTCTCCGTCACCTGTGATGACGATGCATTTGACGCTGAGGTCGCCCTCAACAGTGTCTAGTATGTCAGCGAGCTCTTCTAGCATAACATCATTGAGCGCGTTCAACCTTTGCGGTCGATACAGTATTACCCACAACGCATTTTGGTCTCTTTCCACCTTGATGGTTTCATACGCTTTGCTCACATTTCTCACCGAGTGAAGAGTTGCTTCCCATTTACATATATGATTTTTTGAATTGATCTCTAGTACTTGTTAAGAAGGTACTTGAGCACCTGCAATTTCTGGATTTCAGAGGTCCCCTCGTATATTTCGGTTATTTTTGCGTCGCGATGGTATTTCTCCACTCGATACTCGCCAAAGTATCCATAGCCGCCGAGCGTTTGGATTGCAGCGTTTGTGGCTTCCATCGCAACATGTGACGCGTAGTACTTCGCCATCGCCGTAGCCATGGGATCCATCTTCTTTTCGTCGATCAAGGTGGCTGCCTTGTAGGTTAACAGTCTTGCCGCTTCGATCTTTGTAGCCATTTCCGCTAAGGTCACTCCGATTGCCTCATGTTGCAGTATGGGAGAACCAAAAGCCTCTCTCTGCTTGGCGTACTTGAACGCTATTTCCCATGCTCCCTGCGCCATGCCGATGGCCTGGGCCGCGACTCCAACCCTTGTGCCGTCTAGGAACTCCATAGTGTAGTAAAAGCCCCTGTTCAGCTCGCCGACGATGCTCGCGTCTGTGACTTTGACATTGTCGAACCTGAGTTCGCCTGTTGTAGAGGCTCTTATTCCCATCTTGTTGTGTAGTTTTGTTGCTTCGAAGCCGGCCATTCCCTTTTCAACGATGAACAGTGTTTCCCCGCGATAGGTTGGCCTGACCTTTGAATCCGTTTGTGTCAGGACCACAACGAAGTTGGCCATTGTAGCGTTTGTTATGAAAGTTTTTTGACCGTTTATCCACCACTCGTTTCCGTATTTGGTTGCCGTTGTCTCCATCTTAGTTATGTCGCTTCCGCTCACGTTTGGCTCCGTAAACGCTGCTGCTGATAGGTAGTCGCCCTTGCAAATCGGAGCAAGATATTTTTCCTTCTGCTCTTTAGTTCCATGTGCCAAAATGAGTTCGCTTCCAAAGCTACTGGCTGAGATTGCTACGCCAAGTGACGAGTCGTTTCGGCATAGCTCCTCCACGACTAGGCACGTCTCAAGGATTCCGAATCCCTGACCGCCGTATTCTTCTGGAAAAGACATGCTCGTGAAACCTAGCTTCGCCGCCGCTTTGAACAGGTCGAGCGGGTATTCTTCTTTCTTGTCAAGCTCCAAGGCCATCTCAGGTTTGAACTCTTTTTGGCAAAAATCTCTCACTGCATTCTTGACGTGGAGCTGCTCTTCTGTTAATTCAAACTTCATTGGTAAAACCCTCTTCCGGCTTTCTTTCCTGTCCAGCCCTTGCTCGCATAGTCTTCAAGCAACGGGCACGGCCTATACAATTCCATATTATACTTGGCGTGCAGCCCTTTGAGCTTGTTAGCCATCACGTCAAGTCCTGTTCGATCTGCGTGTTCGCACGGACCTTGTGGCCAGTACGTTCCGAGCTTCATTCCTGTATCGATGTCTTCAGCGCTTGCTGCATCATCGCCGATAAGCCAGGCAGCTTCGTTAGCGGCCACTGCCCACGATCTGTCGACATCGTACTCTTCAAGCAGGTTGAACGGTATTCTGGGTCGCCCTTTTGTCCAGTCGTAGAAGCCCACGCCAGTTTTCTGTCCAAGCTTGTGTTCCTTTATCAACGGGTCGATTAGTTCTGAGCACGGTTTGAAGCGTTCGCCATAGGTCTCGTACAGTATTTTTCCAACGTCGTAGGCGATGTCTAAGCCGCTAAAATCTGCAAGTTCGAACCATCCCATAGGAAAACCTCCAGTGTATTTTATTGAAGCATCTATTCCTTCTTTTGTTGCCTCTCCCCTTTTGAACGTCCAGAAGGCTTCGAGAAAGACAGCACCTAATATTCTGTTTACTATGAAGCCGCGAATGTCTTTGCGCACTATTATTGGTGTTTTTCCTAGTTTCTTTGCCAGCTCTACTAACGTGTTTATTGTTTCTGGGCTTGTGCCTTCACCTTTGATGACTTCAACTAGAGCCATTGCGTGCGGCGGGTTGAAGAAGTGCATTCCGGCGACTTTGTCTGGACGATTGGTGGCTTTTCCCATCTCTGTTATGCTGAGCGTAGACGTGTTAGACGCCAGAATCGCATCCATCGGAGTTGACTGATCAAGCTTTGCGAAAATGGATTTTTTCAGGCTCATATTTTCGGGGGCCGCCTCTATCGCCACGTCGACATCCTTGCCAGCCTCCTCATAACTCGTGGTAGTACCTATTCGAGCTAGCGTGGCATCAGCATCCTCTTGCCTTATGCGCCTTTTCTCGACGAACTTGCCCAAGCTCCACTTTATTTTCTCCTTGGCATTCCGAAGAATCTCATCGTTAATATCCACCATAAAAACTTCGTATCCATACATTGCCAGCAGTTCAGCTATTCCGTGGCCCATCGCACCAGAGCCGATGACTGCCGCCTTCTTTATCATTCCACTGGCCAAAATCTTTCCTTCCATAGTACGTCCTAATTTAAGCGAAGAAGCGTAATAAAAGGCGCGCTAATAAAACTTGTGAATCGACGCTTTCAAATTTCAGCTTAGTCTTTTCAAAAGAAGCCTTGCCGAATTCGGGGTGTTTCTTGGCTGGGATATCCCATAAATAATGAGTTCTTGACAAGTCCTTTGCACTTGGGCGCACGGGAGAAGCGAATAGCGAAATGGTTAAGCGAATAACTTAGTGACGCTTTGGTGTTAGTCGTTGGTATTCTGTTTTCCGAGTATTCAGTCTCGAATATTGCGCAAGCGCTCGCACTAGGGGAAGTCTTCTTCCAGTTCTCTTGTGGAATATGCTTTGTCTTCTTCCATTACCTGTTCCGCGTCTTTCTTCGTTTTCTTCTTGGGCTTCTTTTTTTTCATTGTCACCCCACGTGCTTCCATTGGTTGCTTGTTTCTGTTTTTCAGCTCTCTGTTTCTTCTCTTTATATCATTTTTCTTGTTCGCGTTCTGACTATTTATGGTTGCGCACCCGTTTCCTCTCTGAATTGCAGCTTATAGAATGAGCTGTACAGGCCGTTCTCGCGCATTAGTTGTTCATGCGTACCTTTTTCCACTATTGATCCTTGGTCGATGGTTAAGATTTCGTCGCAAAGCCTGATGGTTGAAAGCCTATGTGCAATTATTATCGTCATTCTGTGGTGCATCAGTTTCTTCAGCGCCTCCTGTATTACGAGTTCCGTGTACGCGTCAACCGAGGAAGTCGCCTCATCCAACACTAGGATTTCTGGATTTGCCACTAGCGTTCTAGCGAAGCTTATGAGTTGTCTTTGGCCTATGGATATGTTTGAAGATCCCTCCTCTATAACATAGTCGTAATCGTTAGGAAGCTTCATTATGAAACCGTGGGCACCGACGGATTTTGCCGCCTCTACGACTTCCTCATCCGACGCTTCAGGTTTCCCGAACCTTATGTTTTCCTTTATAGAGACTGAAAAGAGAAACGAGTCCTGAAGGACTATGCTCATCAGGCTTCGCAAAGAGGCAAGAGGAATCTTTCTTATGTCACGTCTGTCGATAAGTATCCTGCCTTCAGATGGATCGTAGAATCTCGCGAGGAGGTTTATTATCGTACTTTTTCCTGCACCAGTCTGACCCACGATGGCAAGTTTCATGTTTTGTCTTAGTGTGAAGCTGATGTTTCTTAGAACTAGTATGCTTGGGTCGTACCCGAAACTGACGTTTTCAAACTTGACTTCTTCTATCATCCTTGTGCGATACTCCTTGCAACGGTGCGTCAAGCACTTCCACTTTCGTGTCTATTACGTCGAACATTCTTTCAATTGCAGACATGGTTGACTGATACTGGTCATACATTGATACGAGGTCTACCAGCGGCATGAAATATGAGAATTGGTATTCCGTGAACGCAACGAGGACGCCGATTAATATAGTTCCATGTATGACGGCCATGGCTCCGTAGAATAGAATTATCATGGTTCCAATCAGCCTTAATCCGATCACGAAGGGTGTATATGACGAACCTATGAGAATAGCTCTTATGGTCGCCTTGACGTTTTCATCTTGGCTCTTCAGGAACTTCTTTTTTGTCTCTTCTTCCTGCGCGTAGGCCTGAGTTACCTTTACGCCTGCTAGGTCTTCCTGCATCCTTGCCGTCAGCCCAGAAGTCGTGATTAAGGTTCTCCTGTAGGCAGCTCTTGAGTATTTTCCGAGAAACCAAACTAGGATTAGGGCCACAGGAAGTATCGATATTGCGAGAAGTGTTAGTTGAAAATCGAGGTAGAGCATTATGGCGAAAGCTCCCAGTATTGAGGAGATATCGACGAGGATGCTTGTGAGTCCTAATCTTAGGAAGATTCTGACAGTGTTTGCGTCGTTAGTTGGTCGTGAGATGATTCGTCCTGCCTCGCCTTCTGAGAAATATCTAAGAGAGACGACTTGCAGTTTTTCCATCATATCATCTCTCATTCTCGCGACGACTTTTTCTCCTACTATTCGCATCTGATAGGTCTGAATGTACTGAAACGCGTAGTTGCCCATAATTATAGCAACGAAGAGTGGAATCCACCAAACGAAGGCGGACAAGTCCCTAGTCGTTATTATATTGTCGATGGCTATCGCGTGCATATAGGGTGCAGCCAATCCAGTGATTGCGCCTGCTACGGTGGCTGACGCACCCACTAGAAGGTTTCTCCCGTAGTTTCGTGCGTACCTATAGACTCTTCTGATCAATACCCTATCTGGGACGGTTCTTTTTCTCTTCTCTTCCTGTTTCGTCGAAAATGTTCCGTATGAGCCTGACACTACGTACCACCCGTTTCTTCTAGAATAGGTGACGCCTTTTGGATGAACTGTGTTTCGTAGACTTTCTTATAGACGCCATTTTTGGCGATTAGTTCTTCGTGCGGGCCAAATTCAACTACTGAACCGTTTTCTAGAACCAGAATTTTCTGAGCAGTCTTTATCGTTGAGAACCTTTGAGCTATTATGAGCGTCGTCCTTGTCTTTGTTGCCTCTTCGATCGCAGCTTGAATTTCCTGCTCGGTTTTCGCATCCACAAAAGACAAGGAATCATCCATTATGAGGATTCTTGGGTCCGTTATGAGCGCCCTAGCTATGGTCATCCTCTGTTTTTGACCCCCTGACAGAGTGACTCCTCTTTCGCCAACTGGCGTGTCGTAGCCCGATGGCAGAGATTCGATGAAATCATGTATTCTGGCCGCCTTGGCAGCTTGAACTATTTCATCCATCGAAGCACTAGGCTTGCCGAAGGCGATATTCTCCCTGATAGTTCCAGAAAATAGAAAAACATCCTGCAACACCACGCCCACCTGCCGCCTAAGAGAGTCAAGCTTGAACTCGCGTATGTCATGCCCATCTATCTTTATGCTGCCACCTTGAATGTCGTAAAACCGGGGAACCAGATATATGAGAGAACTTTTCCCAGACCCGGTTGCGCCAAGTATGGCTATTTTTTCACCAGGCTCCACTGCGAAGGTGACATTGTCCAATACAGGCCTATCTTTTACGTACCCGAAGGTTACGTTTTCAAACTCAAGCCTTCCTCTCTCTATTTTAATATCTTTGGCTTCAGGCAAGTCCTCTACGTTTCTTGGAGTATCCGTGATTTCAAGGATTCTTTCAAGTCCTGCGTAAGCAGCTATCCAAGTTCCTAAAGTCTGGCTTACATCCCTTATTGGCATAGTGAGCCTCATCATGTACCTAGCAAATAGGATCAAGTAGCCAACTTGAGCAACTGCCAAGGCTGAACCTGGAACGCCCAAGGTTTCTCCTGCGTACACGTAAACCAGCGCTATTCCAAGAGTGAGTATCGCTGGACCAAGCGGTGTGTAGATAGATTGTATCTTGCCCGCACTGATCGCCGTATTCACGTATACGTCTTCCACGTCTTTGAATCCATCAACAACGTCATCTTCTCGGCGGAAGATTCTGACTGTCTTCATTCCGATGATGTCTTGCTGAATGTAAGAACCCAGTCTTCCTATGATTAGCTGCATGTTCTTGAACAGGGGCATTGTTTCTGTCCACAGACGAGTTGTGAAATAGAAGATTAATGGCATCGTAGCCATGGAGATCAGAGTCATAATTGGACTGATCGGCAAGATTATCACTATGATAATTATCGTAGTGAAGACGGCGTTGAGAACTGTGCCAAGCCACGTTCTCAGGAACGAGTCAACTAGTTGCAGATCTACGGTGGCTCTTGACGTGAGGTCCCCGACACCCCGAGAATCGTAGAAGCTGAATGATTTGCCCTGGAGCGAACTGTAGTAGTCAGTCCTTATGTCTCTCACTATGTACTGAGACATCACCCCATGTACGAAGGTCAGAACGAAGTTTGAAATCGCGTAGCCTATTCCAGCCAGAAATATAACGAGCAAATATCCCAGCAAAGGCTTAAGGTTTGTTGGAGGTCCGATGACGTTGATTATTATGTACGTGGTGTACAAGGGTTCTATTGAAAACATTATGGATCTTATCACGGCGAGAATGCTTATCGCTGCGAGGAACCATCGGTATCTTCGGTGATACCTCAGCAATCTCCTGAAAGCCGAAACAGACTGCCTGAAACCTCCTTTTGGGTTAAGAGACTTGGCGTACTCCAGTAGAGGCTTGGATATGCTCATTATGATCTTAGCCTAGTCGGAGCGTTGACTCGATATAAAGATTTTTCAGACGGATCGGACAATCGCGACAATTCGTCTCGAAGGCCCTGATGACACAATTTATCACGATTTGGAAGCGTCAGCTTGAGCTTCCTCTTTCGGCTCCTCCGAGGCAATATCCTTGGTCTCTCTCTTGCTGAACATTATTGCCCATGCGATGATGGCTATCAGAATTATTGAGACGATTATTGACAGCAGCGGTATCTGGATCGTGTTACCTGCTATTCGAATATGAACAACCGCCTTGTCTTTGATTGTTACAATTACAGACGCGAAAAGTAACGAAATCAGGTTAATCACTTTAATCATTGGGTTCAGCGCTGGTCCAGCAGTGTCTTTCAATGGGTCGCCAACTGTGTCGCCTATGACAGAGGC
>Ga0187771_10003906_pt1 | contig 10469 bp, 8 predicted proteins | sample 0116_SJ02_MP15_1_FD_133139 | JGI IMG/M metagenome (GOLD analysis project Ga0187771, IMG submission 133139) | Tropical peat soil microbial communities from peatlands in Department of Meta, Colombia - 0116_SJ02_MP15_10_MG | ecosystem: Environmental > Terrestrial > Soil > Wetlands > Peat | place... | reverse complement strand
TTTCCAGTTTGAAGCGGGCAACGGACAACCAACAACGGACAACGGACACAGAAATGAACAACGGACACAAACCCGTCGGCATTCTCGCCGTTCAGGGCGATTTTGCCATGCACGCCAAGATGCTCGAACGCATCGGGGCGTCCTGGCGGTTGGTGAAGCACGCCTCTGACCTGGAAGCGGTGAGCGGGCTCATCATGCCCGGCGGCGAGAGCACCACCATGCTCAAGTTTTTCGAACAGGAAGGGATCGGACCGGCGATCAAGAAATTCGCGGAGGAAGGGAAACCGATCTTCGGGACGTGCGCCGGAACCATCTTGCTGGCGCAGGAAGTTCGGCAGCCGTCGCAAGAGCGCCTGGGCCTGATGAACATCGCTGTGGAACGCAACGCTTACGGCCGTCAGATTGACAGTTCGGTTCGGTTGGGCGAATGTCCTGAACTATCCGATCACCCGGTCGAGATGGTCTTCATTCGCGCCCCCATCATTCGGCGAGTGGGTGACGGCGTCCGCGTCCTCGGTCGCTGCGGCGATTTACCCGTTCTCGTGGAGCAGGGCAATCTTCTCGCCGCAACTTTTCATCCTGAACTTACCGAGGACGAAACCATCCATCGATACTTTCTGAAGAAGTTGAGTCATTGAATCATTGAGTCACTGAGCCATGGTCTTTGACCCCGGAAACTAGACGACGGACACTCGGCCGCCAGCGGGGGTGCCCAGGTGCTGATTTCCAGTCTCTGCCTTGCAATGAATCGGCAATCGACCATCAGCCATCTGGGTTAGAATCCGCTTCCATGAAACCACGCCAGCGCAGAGCACGGCTGATATTTCTCTTGGCACTCGCTTGCCTCGCAGGATGGCAAGGCGCTCCACCTCTTCACGCCCAGCGCGCCTCCGAAGCTGCTCCGGACTCCTACGTTGTCGAGCGCAACGTTATGGTCCCGATGCGCGACGGCGTGCGACTGGCCACCGACGTGTATTTCCCCGCCAAGAACGGCGCGCGGAGGGAGGGCAAGTTTCCGGCCATCCTGGAGAGAACGCCGTACAACAAGGATTTTGCGGGCAGAGGTTGGGCCGAGTACTTCGCCAGCCTCGGCTATATCGGGATTTCTCAGGATACGCGCGGCCGTTACAACTCCGAAGGCGTGTGGCACATGATGACGGACGACGCGGCGGACGGCTTTGACACGGCGTCGTGGATTGTCAGGCAGCCGTGGAGTGACGGCGGGTTTGCCACTCGCGGGACTTCTTATCCGGGAGGTACCCAGCACGCCCTCGCCCTCACCAATCCTCCCGGCTTAAAGGCCATGATCCCGGTGGATGCCGTCTCCAATGCCGGCTATTTTGGGTTTCGCAATGGCGGCGCATTCGAGCTTCGTTTTATGAATTGGATCTTCACGATCGGCGCGCCGCATGGAAGTCGCGCTTCGAGAGACGCGGCCACCCAGGCCGCTCTGGCAGAGACTGGAAAGCATATCCGCGAATACCTGCTCGACCTTCCCCTGCGCAAAGGAATGACGCCCATCCGCCTTGCGCCCGAGTACGAGGACTGGCTTGTCTTCGCCATGGGTCACGGTGAAAACGACGCTTACTGGAAGCAGCCCGGGTTCGACGTGGTGGATCAGATTTCAAAGTACAAGGACGTTCCGGTCTATTTGATCGGGGGTTGGTACGATTCCTGGGCGCGCCAGACAACGATGAATTACATAGCCCTGACGAAAAGCAAAAAGGGGCCGATCAAAATGATTTTGGGGCCGTGGATTCACGGCCAGCACATGCACTCGGCTAATGGGCAAGTGGATTTCGGACCGAGCGCCGCCATCGACAGCCCCGCATTCCATCAACGGTGGTATGACCATTGGCTGAAAAATGTCGACAACGGCGTGGAGAACGAGGCGCCGATCAAGGTTTTTGTGATGGGCGGAGGCAGCGAAGCCAAGACCGCGGACGGCAAGCACCTGCACGGCGGCGTGTGGCGCGACGAGCACGAGTGGCCCTTGGCGCGCACCGTCTTTACGCCTTATTACTTGCACGCCGGCGGCAGTCTCTCTTCCCTGAAACCTTCGGTGGCCAAGAGCAGCACCACCTACGATTTTGATCCCAGAAATCCGGTGCCGACCATCGGTGGCAACATCTCTTCCGCCGACGGCATCATGCTGCAAGGGGCGTGGGACCAAAAATGCGGCGAGCCGGTTTGGAATTGCAAGGGCTCGCTGCCCCTTTCGGCGCGGCGCGACGTGGTGGTGTTCATGACGCCGCCGCTCGACCGCGACGTTGAAGTGACCGGTCCCATCGATGTGAAGCTGTGGGCATCATCGTCAGCCCTCGATACCGATTTCACGGCCAAGCTGATCGACGTGCATCCGCACACATCCGATTTTCCCGAGGGCATCGGCATGAACCTGGAAGACGGGATCATCCGGGCGCGCTTTCGGAATTCGCTGGAGAAGCCGGAGCTGATGAAGCCGGGCGAAATCTATGAATTCATAATTCGGCTCTATCCCACATCAAACGTGTTCAAGGCCGGGCATCGCATTCGTCTGGACATTGCCAGCAGCAATTTCCCGCGCTTTGACGTGAATCCGAATACCGGTGAGCCGCTCAACGCCAACCGTCGCATGGTGACCGCGACGAACACCATCTACCACGACGCCGCGCACCCGTCGCATGTGATTCTGCCGATCATCCCGAAATGAATCAATCTCGCTGTCAAGGCATCGAATTGACGTGTCTCGATCATCGCCCAAACCGCCGTTGAACGTTTTGTTTGTTTGCATCGGCAATTCGTGCCGAAGCCAAATGGCCGAGGCGTTTGCCAATCAGCATGGCGAAGGGCGCGTTCGCGCCTGGAGCGCGGGATCGGCTCCGCTTGGGGAGATTACCCCGAAGACGTACGAGGTGATGCGCGAAAAGGGAATCGAGCTCGAGGGTCAGTGGTCCAAAAGCTTGAGAGACGTGCCGCTGGACGAGATGGACGTGGTGGTGGGCATGGGCTGCGAGGTGAGCTGCCCGGTGCCGATCGGTTTCAAAGGCCAGGTGATTGAGTGGAACATTCCTGACCCGTACGGCCTTGGCATCGAATACTTCCGCGATGTCCGCGATTTGATTGAACGACAAGTGGCAGTGCTGGTGGACCACCTCGATCAGCGCGGTGAGGCGGCGCGCGATGCCTTAATCCCATCCGGGTCGAAGCGGCGAGCGGCAGAAGCCCGGAGGCCGAAGTCAAAAGTCGAAACGCAAAAGTCAAAGGGCTAATGGCTTGAGCATTCCCGTGGCCCGCGGAGCGAGACGGCGGGGCGAAAAATGCGGTTCGAGTTGTGCTATGATGAGCCGCTCCCGGCAGACTAAAGCGTGCGGGCGGAGTTTCTGAAACTCTCAACGTTGGGGCGCGGTGACGGCGATCGGACCTGATGGCCGCCACGCCGCGAACTCCAGCCAGTTCATTGCGCGGAGACCAACATGCGTGACCACACCGACCACCACGACGCTGAGCTTCTGTTGCGACTCTACGATCTTCGGCGCGAAGCCAAATTGCGGCAGGCGCGAGAATGGTTCATGGGCCAATTTCGCGCCGATTCGGTAGAAGAATTTGACCGTAAGTTGCCTCGTGGAAGTCCGGAGAACGCCTACTTCCGCATGGTGGTCAGCTATTGGGATATGGCAGCCTCCATCGTCAACCAAGGCTTGATCAAGGAAGAGTTCTTTTTCGAGAATACGCCCGAGTTTTGGGTAGTGTGGGCCAAATTCAAGCACCTCGCGCCGGCGATGCGTGAACGCCGGAAGAACCCTCACATTTGGGAAAACTTGGAAAAGCTGGCGGAAAAATTTGAGAAGTGGACGGAGAAGCGCGCGCCGGCGGCGCTGGAAACCATTCGCGCACAGGTGGTCAACGCGCCGGTGAAAGACTGACCTTTTCCGGTACCCGGCGGAAAGGAAAGACCCCTACCGCATACAGGGCGGGGCATTGCACGCGGGGGTCGTCAGTTGCATGCTAGCGGTCAGCCGGGACGCCAAACCGGATGTCACGGCTAAAATGCTCGCGGCCTAAGAGGCCGGCAAACTTGTAAAAGGAGGAATCATGGCCAGTACCGTCACTAGTCCGGATCAGAAAGTTGAGGCCAGTCTGCAAACCCGGCTGCTCATTAACAATCAGTGGGTGGCCAGCGCCTCGGGAAAGACCTTCCCGACCATTAACCCCGCGACGGGTGGGGAGATCTGCCGGGTGGCGGAAGCCGATGCTCCCGACGTGGATCGCGCCGTTCGTGCTGCCCGAGCCGCATTCAATGGCGGTCCATGGCGCGAGATGTCAGCTTCCGAGCGAGGGCGACTGCTGTACCGCTTGGCCGACCTCATCGAGCAGCATGCCGACGAATTGGCCAGGCTCGAGACATTGGACAACGGCAAGCCTTATCACGTCGCCCGCTCTGCTGACCTTCCCCTGACCATCGGCTGCTACCGATACTATGCCGGCTGGGCGGACAAGATTCAGGGAAAGACGATTCCGATCGGCGGCAACTACTTCTGTTATACCCGGCACGAGCCCGTAGGGGTTGTCGGACAGATTATTCCGTGGAACTTCCCCTTGCTCATGCAGGCTTGGAAGCTTGGGCCTGCGCTGGCGGCGGGCAACACCGTAGTTCTTAAGCCCGCTGAGCAAACCCCTCTGACCGCTCTCCGAGTGGGCGAACTGATCCTGGAAGCAGGATTTCCAGCCGGCGTCGTTAACATTCTGCCCGGCTACGGCCCAACGGCGGGTGGCGCGATCGCCCGCCACACGGATGTGGACAAGGTGGCCTTCACCGGCTCGACCGAGGTGGGCCACCTGATCCTGGAAGCCTCGGCCAAGTCCAACCTGAAGCGAGTGACGTTGGAACTGGGAGGCAAGAGCCCAAACATTGTCTTTGCTGACGCTGACATGGATCAGGCGGTTGAAGGAGCCCATTTCGCGCTGTTCTTCAATCAGGGCCAGTGCTGCTGTGCGGGCTCGCGACTCTATGTGGAAGAAAAGTGCTACGACGAGTTTGTAGACAAGAGCGTGGCTCGCGCCAAGAAGCGCACGGTTGGAGATCCGTTTGACCGCAAGACCGAACAAGGCCCCCAGGTTGACCAGACGCAATTCGAGAAGGTGATGAGCTATATCGACGCCGGCAAACAAGGGGGCGCCTCGCTTCGCGCCGGCGGCAGTCGCGTCGGTGACAGGGGTTATTTCATCCAGCCTACCGTTTTCGCCGACGTGCGCGATGACATGAAGATCGCCCAAGAAGAGATCTTTGGGCCCGTGATGAGCATTTTGAAATTCAAGGACGTGGACGAAGTGGTGGAGCGCGCGAACAAAACGATGTACGGCCTGGCGGCCGCCGTATGGACACGTGACATATCGAAGGCCCATGCGATTGCCAACAGCGTGCGTGCGGGCACGGTGTGGGTGAATTGTTTCGACGTCTTCGATGCCGCGGCGCCTTTTGGCGGCTTCAAGCAGTCGGGCATTGGGCGCGAACTGGGTGAGTACGGGCTACAGCAATACACGGAAGTGAAGACCGTGACCGTCAAGTTGTGACCTGTGGAGGTGGAGGAGCTTCCCTCCTGGGAAGTGGGCGTGGGCGAGGCGCGCGGCTGGCCTTGACGGGTTGGGGGCGGTATAATGGCTTAAAAGGCCGATGCCGCCTGGAAATGGGAGGACTGATCCACCAGCCATGGCCACCTTGCAGGAAGTGCTTCAGGACAACGTTCACGAGGGCGCGAGCGAGCTGTACGAAAAGCAGGATCGCGGCTTTGTGCGCTGCTACGCCTGCGGGCATTGCTGTCCGATCCCCGATGGCCTGCCGGGTGTATGCAAAGTGCGCTTCAACCGGGGCGGGAAGCTTTACGTCCCGTGGGGCTACGCAGCGGGCGTCCAGTGCGACCCCATTGAGAAAAAGCCTTTCAACCACGCCTATCCCGGAGCCCTAGCCTACAGCTTTGGCATGCTCGGCTGCGACCTGCACTGTTCCTATTGCCAGAACTGGGTGACTTCGCAGGCCCTGCGCGATCCCGCGGCGCAGTCGCCTCTCTACGGGATGAAGCCCGAGGATGTGGTTCGCGACGCTGTTCGCCTGGGCGCCAAGATTGTGGTGAGCACGTATAACGAGCCGCTGATCACCAGTGAATGGGCGGTGGCCATTTTCAAGGAAGCGCGCGCTGCCGGCTTGCGCACCGCTTACGTTTCGAACGGGAACGGCACTCCCCAGGTGCTGGAGTATCTTCGACCCTGGGTCGACCTGTTCAAGGTCGACCTGAAGAGCTTCGACGATCGCCATTATCACGAGCTCGGCGGGCGCATCCGGCCAATTCTCGAAACGATCCGCCGCTTGCACGAAATGGACATCTGGGTCGAGGTGGTGACGCTCACCATTCCGGGGTTCAACGACGCGGAGGATGAAATGAAACGGATGGCTGAATTCCTGGTGAGCGTTTCGCCGGACATCCCGTGGCACGTGACGGCGTTCCACAAAGACTACAAGATGACCGACCCCGACGAGACGAGCGCCGAAACTCTGCTGCGAGTGGCGGAGATCGGCAGGAAGGCCGGCCTGCGCTTCGTCTACGCCGGAAATCTGCCGGGCGGCGTCGGCGACCTGGAGAACACTCGTTGTCCCAAGTGCCATGAACTATTGATCGAGCGCTACGGCTATCTGGTCCGGAGTTATCATCTCACTTCGACCGGCGCCTGCCCATCGTGCGGGACGAGCATCCCCGGGCGATGGGCTCCGGCGTTCGAAGGCCAAATCGCTTCCGTTCCGTTCCTGCCCCGCTTCCGCCGCTTATCGAGCCATCCTGGGGTGATCTGCTAATTTGGCCAGGAACTGCGCCTCTGGGGCAGAGCTTTGCAAATCTTCGTCAACATCGTGTCGAAGATGGGGCGCGGTCTGCCTGGTGCTGTCCCTAGTGAGTCCAGTAGAAGAAGTATCCCGGCCCCACGCGCATGTTGTGGGTGAGCGCGACTGGAAAAACCGTGGCAATTAGATATCCGGCGACGGCTTGGGTCATGGCGATGGGCCAGATATTTCGATGCCGGGCAAAAAGCTCGGCGAAAATAAACCCGCCCAACGTGGTGGCGATCACCAGGATGGGATTCGGGATGTGCGCGCCGCCAAACAGCAGCGCCACTAGCATTGAGCTCAGGTGACGGTTTCGCGTGAGGCTCATCAGCCGGTGGTGAAAATACGACTGCGCCAGATACTGCTGGAAGGCACACCACAGGCAATAGTCAGAGAACATCTTCAGCGTCAGTTGCCACGGTGGAGCGAGCCCGTGGCTCGAGAGCGCGATGCCGAAGACAACGAGAGGCGCAGCAAGAGCGAGGAAGAGCGGCAAAATTTCCCGCGCGCTCGCACCCAGCTCGTGCAGCGTCACGCCGAGAGCGCGAAGCGAATCGCGATGCCAGACATGCGTGGCGAGAATCGCAGCCAACAATACCATCGAGACTCGCGGATAGGTGAATTGCCAGCGCCAGATGTAAGCTAGAATGCTGGAGTAAACGAGCAGGACCTCTGCCGCCGTGGCCGCGCGCGAGAAGTGCCGGCCGACGCCGGTGGCGGAGACTTCCACTTGTGAGGTTGTGGTGCTCATGACACTTGGGATGCGCGGCGTGCGTCCGCAGTCTATCCGGTTAAGGGCACGAAAGTCCTGGGAAATCGGTTTTGTCTTGGTTGTGGCCCTGGCGTGGGGCGCTGTCAGCGCGGTCGAGGCACGCGGCCAGGGGTCACCGCGCGCCGAGGCCCCGGCGCGGCACGTGGTTGTAATCTCCGTGGACGGCATGGGCGCGCAATTCTACATGTCGCCTCCCTCCGACCTTCGCATCCCTCATTTGTTGCGAATGAAGTCTGAGGGCAGTTTTGCCGAAGCGGTTGAGGGGATCTATCCGACGGTTACCTATCCTTCGCACACCACGATTGTGACCGGCCGACTTCCGGCGGAGCATGGGATTTACACCAATCTCTCCTCGCGCGAAGCCGGAAAGAACCCGCACGACTGGTTCTGGTTTGCAAATGCCATCAAGATTCGCACCCTCTGGGACGAAGCCCGCCAGGCACACCTGACGACGGCCTCGGTTTTCTGGCCGGTCACCGCCGGCGCGGCCATCGACTGGGACTTGCCGGAAATCTGGGATCCGGCAAAAGGAGAGGTCGGTGATCCGCTTTATGTGGCGAAATTCGCCACGCCCGGGTTGCTCATGGAAGCCTTGATGGCGCTTGGCGCCCCGCCGGCCGACGAAGACAATGACGTCACTCGCGCTCATCTTTCGACTTTTCTTTTGAAGAGCCACAAGCCAAACCTCCTGCTCATCCATCTCGACACACTCGACGAAACCGAGCACCATTTCGGTCCGGATAGCGCCGAAGCGGCAGCGACGCTGGAGCGCATCGACGCTCGAATCGGTGAGATCGTTGACGCGGTGAAAGAAGCCGGCCTGGAAAACTCGACGGACTTCTTCATCGTGTCAGACCACGGCTTCATGTCCGTGGATCGCGAGATCCGGCCCAACGTGCTGCTGGCCAAAGCCGGATTGCTAACTCTGGACGCGAGCGGCCAGATCATCGGCGGGAAGGTCGCCACCGTGTCGAACGGCGGCTCGTTTTTTATTTACTGGCCCGTGAGCACGAACCTTCAAAGCGAAGTGGATGCGGCTCTGAAGCCACTGCGTGATCAGGGTCTGGTATGGGCGGTATTCGACCGCCAAGCGCTCCGTGAAATGGGCGCTGATCCCGGAGCTTGCATGGCGTTGGACCCTCCCCGCAGTGCGATGTACGGCCCCGCAGCGAGCGGCCCATGGGTGGCCAACCTGAAATCCCAGGTTGGCTCCCACGGCTATTTGCCCTATCGCAGCGGACTCGAAGCATCGTTCATCGCCTGGGGACCGGACATCAAGAGCGGAATCGACCTTCATCGCATCCGCATGACGTCGATCGCGCCCACGCTGCTCAAAGCTCTCGGAGTTAATGATCAGCAGTTTGGGTCGCAACCAGCGCTTGACGAGATTTTCAAATAGGAGAACGGACAACATCTTCAGCGTGGTCCGCTATCGACGCCCAAAAGCCTCACTCTGAAGCGCGCAGTTCTCTCACCAAAGCTTCGGCCTCTGCCTTGGAAAGATAAACCGGTTCAAAGAATTGTTCCCAATTGAGATCGGGAAAACCTTTGCGTGTGACACAGCCGGCAAGATGATCGCGGAGCACAAGTGCGGCGTGCTCTGGATAGTGGGTCACGCAATCGAAAATCACTTGGTGTGCCGGGTCGCGCCACCGATATTCGGCCAAAAGACTTTTTGTGGTCCCCAACAACGAACCCTCGGGCTTTTCCTGGCAGAGCGCTTGGAGGACTCGCCGCTCCGCTTCAACTACGCGACGCTCGTCGGGAGGAACGGCCATTCAATGTCAATTCGAGGGAGCGGCGCGCGTGTGGTCGCAGAGGCCGAAGCTGGCGCTTGATCTGCGATTTCGCAGGGATCAGCTTCTTCGACTCCCGGCGTAATACGACCACTCGCTGGCCCATGTGGCCACGCGAAACCAGTAGCGCCCGAGCATGACCGCCTGCTGCGCGATGAAAAGCAGCGCGAGCGTCAAGGGCTCCTGGAAATTCGACCAGGAGGCCGTGGGCGCGGGGGCGTTGACGAGCCCCCACGGAATCAGAAGCCGGTAGATTCCGAGCAGGGCGACGCCGCAAAGCGACGGCAAGGCCCATACGGTGACGCTCCGCCGCAGGCGCCGGAGCGCAAATCCCAACGAAGAGAGGAAGGCGTAGAGGGCGCTCGAACCATCTTCCATCACCAGTTTTACGCGCGCGTAGTCCATCACCACATTCACAAAGCAGACGCCGGCGGCGACGAGTATTCCCCATGCGAGATGAACCCAGAAAACCGGGCGATCATCCAACCAGTCCTGCGTGCGCTTGTCGATGATGTCGCCGAGGGCCCTGTCCAACAATCGGAAGACGATCCAGTAACACACCAAACCGACGATCATCAAGCGGACCATACGCCAGGCATAGCGCCCCGTGTCTCGAAAAAAACCACCCATGGGGCCGCCCTCCTGAGCGCTTTGGAAGCGGCTGAGGACTCCGCCGGACAGCACGGTATTCACGAGAAGTGAAATCAGCCCGAGCGCGGTAATGACTTGCCCATAACGATGCAACGAGCCCGGATTGTTTGCCGCAAAATCGGTGAGCCAGTCCACGGGGGAGCCGGAAGCGAGCTCTTGGCTCATCAGGCTGTCGCCCGTAAATCGAAGAATCCCGCGGTAAATCGGCAGGGCAGCGACAGCCGCGAGGCCCAGATTCGCAAGCAGAAGAATCCAGACCATTGAGCGCACGCGGCGCGCCAGGCTGAAGCCTTGCCTGAAAGAGGCCCTTGAGGTCATGGCGATGCTCCGTCCGAAAACGCTGGGCGGCCGCTCAGCTGAAAAAGCCGGCGGCAAAAAACAGATTCTCCAGCCAGAA
>Ga0187771_10003905_pt1 | contig 10470 bp, 10 predicted proteins | sample 0116_SJ02_MP15_1_FD_133139 | JGI IMG/M metagenome (GOLD analysis project Ga0187771, IMG submission 133139) | Tropical peat soil microbial communities from peatlands in Department of Meta, Colombia - 0116_SJ02_MP15_10_MG | ecosystem: Environmental > Terrestrial > Soil > Wetlands > Peat | place... | reverse complement strand
TCTCGCACCACAGGAGCCACGCCCTCGCGGTTGCAAAAGGCGTCGACCTCAAGCCACTGGTGGCTGAAATCTTTGGAAAGAGCACGGGCCTGTGCAAGGGAAAGGGGGGTCACATGCACCTGACCGACACTTCCAAGGGTTTCGTCATATCGAGCATAGTCGGGGCGTCGGTACCGATCGCTGCAGGCCACGCTTATGCGTCCAAGCTGCTGGGGAGCGGAACGTGCACGGTCGCGTTCACCGGGGACGGGGCCCTCCACCAGGGGGCGGTCATGGAGGCGTTCAACTTGGCGTCCGTGTGGAACCTCCCTCTTCTGATAGTCGTCGAGAACAACCAACTGGCGTTCAGCACTCCCTCGTCTGCCCATTCGTCGGTGTCACCATTGTCTGTCAGGGCGAGGGGGTTCGGGATGGAGTCTTACACCATAGATGGACTTGATGCAAACGCCGTCTACCTGTTCTGCCGCGACATCCTGGCCAAGGTCAACTCTGCGTCGAAGCCCATTCTCGTGGAATTCATGCTCCCCAGGCTCTCGGGCCACGTCGAGGTAGTGGACTTCGAGGATTACCTCAGCTCAACGGCGAAGTCTGAAAGACTTGAGAGGGACCCGATATCGATGACCAAGCGGGTCCTCCTCGAAGGCGGCGTCCTCGACAGCCTCAGAGACAAGGAGTTGCACGAGTTGGCCGAGCGCCAGGTGGACGAGGCCTTCCGTTTCGCATCCGACTCTCCGTTGCCTGAAGAACGGGAGGCCTACGCAGATGTCTGGTGACCAGAGAGTGCAGAGGCGGCTCTACTTCTACGAAGCGGTGAACGAGGCGCTGAGGGAGATAATGGAGCATGACAGGCGAACCGTGCTGCTGGGCGAAGACATCGGAAGGATGGGGGGCGCATTCTGGGTCACGAAGGGCCTCCTGGACGTCTTCGGGAAGGAGCGGGTCATCGACACCCCGATAAGCGAAGCAGGGTACATCGGCATGAGCATCGGAATGGCCATCGGGGGGCTTAGACCGATCGTGGAGATTCAGCTCGTGGACGTCTCTCTGGTTGCCATGGACCAAATCGCGAATCACATCGGGAAGTTGAAGTACATGAGTGGGGGTCAAATTAGCCTGCCGATAGTCATTAGGGCCCCCATCGGAGGCTACTACGGGGACGCAGCACAGCAGAGCCAGGTGCTGTACGCTACCTTCGCCCACTTCCCAGGACTGAAGGTTGTTGTGCCGAGCGACCCCTACGATGCGAAAGGACTCATGATTCAGGCTGCCCAACAGGATTCGCCGGTCGTCTTTCTGGAGCACAAACAACTCTATGGGGTCCCGTTCATGCAGTATGGAACGAAGGGGCCAGTGCCCGAGGAAATGTACACGGTCCCGATCGGAAGTGCGAAGGTGGCAAGGGAGGGGAGCGACGTCACAGTCGTAACGGTCGGGTATGGCGTGCACCTCGCTCTCGAGGCCGCGGAGGAGGCCGCCGCCATGGGCATAAGTGTCGAGGTGCTGGACCTTCGCACGCTCAAGCCGCTCGACAGGGGGGCGCTGCTGGCATCGGTCAGGAAGACCGGGAAAGTGATTGTCGTGGATGAAGATTACGGAAGCTATGGCCTATCAGGAGAGATAGCGGCGGTGATAAGCGAGGACGAGACCAAGGTCGGCTCCAGACTGTTCGCGAGAATCACGAACCCGGACCTCCCAGTCCCTTTCTCAGAGAGCCTGGAGGAAAGCATCCTGCCAAGCAAAGCCAAGATACTGGAGGCAATCAAGAGATGGACCCGGAATTGAAGCCGCGGTCATCGGCTTACAGGTGGGTGGTTCTTGTTTGCTACATGCTGGCTGGCATTGTTTCTCAGCTTCTGTGGATAACGTATTCCCCGATTCTTGCTCAGGCATCCAACGCCTACGGGGTCTCGCAGTCTGAAATCGGTCTCCTCTCCGCCGTCTACCCACTCGTCTACGTAATCGTATCAATCCCGGCTGGCTATCTGGTCGACTCGGCGGGGTTCAGGAAAGCCATCCTGCTCGGTACTTCGCTTCTCGCCCTCTCCGGCCTTCTCAGATGTTTCTCGCCCACCTTTCCCGTCCTTCTTGCACTTCAGGGATTCGGCGCCGTTGGGCAACCCTTCATCCTTAACAGCGTATCCAAGGTCGCGAAAGAGTGGTTCCCAGAGAACGAGGTTGCTCTGGCGACTGGGATGGGCACGCTTTCGCTCTTCATCGGAATCATCCTGGGGCTCGGGCTGACCCCGGCGCTGGTCGACGAGTTCGGGCTGTTCGGTGGGCTCTTGGTTTACGGAATCTTCTCCTTTGCTGTCCTGTTCGCTTTCTTTGTCCTTGGGAGGGAGTCTGGGCGCAAAGACGAGTCCGTCACTGCCGTCCGTTTCTCGCAGGTATTCTCTGTCCTCAAGAACAGAAACATCATCCTGCTTTCTGCTCTCTTCTTCGTAGGGCTGGGGATCTTCAACTCTTTTGCGACATGGGTAGACCCACTATTCTCGGCAAAGGGAATCGGCACAGACCTCTCGGGGCTTCTGGGAGGTGTGATGATAATCGGCGGAATCGCGGGTTCTATCGTGATTCCGAGTCTTTCAGATAGGTTCCGGACACTGAAGAAGCCTATGCTGGTTTCGCTCGCACTGTCGACGGCCCTGTGGTACATCCTGGGCGCGGTCGGCGGGATCCTCCCCATCTCTGTCACACTTCTTGTCCTCGGCTTCTTCTTCATGTCTACCCTTCCCCTTGCCCTGGAGCTCTCAGCGCGGTCACTTGAAGAGAAACTCGTGGGGATGGCGAACTCTGTCGTGTGGGAGTTTTCACAGATTGGGGGGTTCGTGCTCATAATCTTCTACCAGATCATCGCTGGCTTCTCGGGTTGGGGTTTCCTGTTCTACTTCTCAGCCTTCCTGACTTTGGTGATGCTCGGCTTCGCCTTTCTGCTGAGAGCGCGTTAGAGATCCCCTCCCTGTCTTTGAGCCTGAAAACGAATTTCAGCCCTGACCAGGTCTCGTCGACTGCGACAATCTTGACGTCGACCAGCCCGCTGTCTAGTCCCGCCCTTCTCACGATGTTCTCGCTCAAATCGGTTTCTAGACCGGACGAGCTCTTCGGCCAGGAGATCCAAAGCATACCGCTCCGCGAAAGCATTCCCTTGAGCTTGGGAAACTCGCTCTCCAGTTGTAACCTGCTTCTGGTGAAGAAGTGTATGAAATCCAAGTGACCCACCAGCCGTCTTTCGATAGTGACATTGTCTGGCAGTTCACCCAGTTTCGTTCTATAGTCGTGCGGAGCGTTAAGAACGACTATCTTGAATCCGCTCTTGATTCCGAGCTTTTGCAGTAGTGGTGTCCTGGAATAACCGACGGACGTATCGCTCACCAAGGTCGATTCTGCCATCTATCACATATTCCTTGCATTTGGCACTTCGGCTAAGTCGCATACGCCGTGTATGTAAGACAACGAGACACTTCTCATCACCAAGGGGGTTACGATTCCTTGTCCGTACAATATCGGCCCTTGGCCACATCACTGCGCGCACTTCTGCCAGTTCCTGTGGTGCGGGAGGGCGGAATTTCAGACATACGTGTAGTTCTGAAATACTCCGGACTGATTAGGGCCAGTATCAGGAGATACCGAAGAGGGAATGGCTGTCAGAACGCTAAGACGATTGCAGGGAGTGACCTACTGGGTGATTAATGATCGCGATGAGATTCGCGAATTCATCAATTCTAACGTCAAGCGAGAATGGGAACGGGACAACAAGGAAGATGGGATTGATTCTCGAAAGGACGACTGGTTGCTGAGTCTGCCGAAGAGGGAGTGGCGCCTGAGAATCCTCGAAATCGCCAAAGTTAGGCTGAATCCCTCTATGATGGCAAGAAGGACTTTCGTGATGGAGTTGAAGCGACGAAGCGAGGAGATGCGCCGTTCCATGTCGGAGTATTATGCAGTAATTTGGCCGCTGGTAGTACGTGGGGAAGACTACGAACTAAAAGACGGCTATTGCAGATTCACCGCTCTCAAGGGCATGGGAGCAACCAAAGTCATGGCTTACGTTGGTGTTCTCTAGCACCATGAGAACTACTGTAGTGCAGGGGGCAGGATTCGAACACGAGGCACCCAACACTCTGCCATTGTAGTGTTGAAGGGTCGTTTGTCCATCGCGGGCGTGTGACTGCGAGACTTCCGGCCAAGCATCAGCCACGGACTAGCTGACTCGGGACTTCGGCCCTTTTCGCCTTCGGATCCGCATCACTTCCTCGACTGCAAAGGTCTTGCCACCATCGTGGCTCACCTCCGCTCGCCACTTGAAGGAGTCTGGGACTATCTCGGAGAAGATCCACTTCTCTGGATGCCTCTTGGTGTTGTCTTCTTCTAGGACAATTTCGTCGCCAACCTTACGACCCACAAAGGTCCTTACAACTCCTTGGCGTGATGAAACCCAGACGCTATGCCAGGCATCAATCCTGGGGTCGTACAACCTAACCGTAGTCCCCCAAGGAATCGCCTTACCGGTCTTCTCATCAATCGACATCCAGACATCCTGCACCGCTTTGCCGCCGAGAATCCATCCCCAGTGGAGCTCTCCCTTCGATTTGGCCCAAGTTCCGTCTTTCGTCAGGTACCGATTCTCTACGATATCCCAATCGCCCACGAACTGCCCGAAAAGCGCCATCTTCTCCTTCAGCTTCGGACATGGCCCCTTCGCACCCAGTCCCTCGATTGTCCACGAGATACCGGGCAGTCTTTCCTTTTCCACTGCGCGTGCCATGCTGTCTGCATGACCACACCTTCTAGATAAGTCGGCCGTCGTCACGTGTCGGTTCTCTCTCGCATTACAATCATGTTCAGCGACTTCAAACGGGCGCACGGCCTGATTGTGCGGTCGCCGGAACTTCAACTGAAAGGCCTCCCGTCGCCAAGAGGTTCTAGTGTAAGTCATTGATGATTTCGTATTACGCAGAGAGTTTTGCGTGAACTCGTATATAGAACCGCGCACTCATCTTGTATCGAAGAAAATGAGTCGGGTTGAACCTGCAAAGCGCGTCCCCGGCATTCCTAAGCCGTCTCCTCCTACACAAGTATCGGCGCGGCCAGTCTCTAATACCGAGATCGACCTAGTTTGGGCGCCATCAACCGGAATTCCCTCTGCTACTAGCTACAAGATCTTCCGATGGTCGTACAAGGACCCATTTACTCAGGTTGGTGAAGTGGACGCGAGTGTCTGCAAATTTGATGATACAAGTTGCTCTCCCGGCATGCCTTACTACTACGAAATCCGAGCAGTGAGTGGTCCTTTCGGAAGCCACTACTATTCAGAATCCGACCTATCAAGCCCAGCCGCATTTGCGACTACACGCTGTGGCCCCGTGCAGGGCCTCACAGCTACGGCCCAATCGTCGACCCAGATAAGAGTAGAGTGGAAATCACTTGGCGGTTTCTGCCAGATCTACGCTATACTCAGAGACCCAGACTGGACCATATCCCCAAAGTACCCAATAACAACCGACACATACTACGTAGACAAAGGCTTGACGCCTAGTACAACTTACTGTTACTGGGTCGTTGGACAGGACCCCGATGGGATCCTCTACGAGGGAAAGGGAGATACACGGGCGGACGCGACTACACCAGCAGCATAAGCTAGTCCTCCAACAATCGTAACTACCAAAGCAACATCACCGAAAGGAGTTGAAGACTGTGGCTAGCGCGTGCTTGGGCTGTCCAGAGTCTTTGAGGCCATAATAGGGTGTGGAGGTTGGGTTTCGAACATGGCGACCCCTCACAGAACTCCTGTCGTGAGAGGGCGGATTGGCGATCAGCATGATGCAGCTGCTAGGAGTCTAGGGCCCCGCGCCCAAGTCTATGGCTCCGCACACAACATTACGTGTTCCATTGGCAGTCAGCCTACCGAAGTTCGCTTTCCCCTTTCCCAATAGTAGAGAAACAAGTCTCTGACCCAGTTGTGAAACACTTGGTCGTCACCGAAGAAACCCGAATAGTCCATTTTCCCTCCGGTTCGGCGGAAGGTCACTCCTGCTGCCTTCTCGGTAAGTGCGATTGTAGCAGGACATTCGGATAGACGCTTGATCTCCACGTTTCTTGGTGCTTTGGCTGTGTTCTCAACTGCCGGGAGGCGACCTTCTGGGAGGAGCATCCTGATCTCTATTCCTCGCTGAACCTGCTCGTTCATCACTGGAATCATGTGCTCTGGGATGGTGCCTTCGCCGATGGCCCAGACGTATTGCTTTGCTTCCGTGAACCACTTCGCACCCTTGTTCAATGACTCGATCGTGTCTGTCTCCAACTCCGCTCGCGAAAGCTCGCCCAGTCTGCTCACAAACTGGTCAGGAAGCCTCGTCAGTTCGTGAGTAGAGAAATACTCCTTGTACTTGGATATGAAATCAAGTGATGAAGAAATGCGGAGCACTAGTTTTCCATACTCCGCAAGAGCGAACGTGCCGTCAGGCTGTCTCTGGACCAAGGAGGCGTCACTCAGTCGTTCCAATTGCCTGAAGGCCTCTGTCGCTGTTACGCCCAGTCGCCGGGCGATTTCCTGCATCCTGAGGCTCTCCTTCTGAAGTTCGCGCAGTATACTCAGCCTGTTTTCGCTCGCAAGCTCGAAGAACAACTTTTCCAATTCTGCCTCGCTGCTCATCTATTCATCGCTGCTCAGCTCTTGACGCCACTACTTACTTCTTAGCATTCGCGTCAAGCAAGACTTACCACCCTTGCTCGACCTACCAACGTGCTGGAGGAAGAAGAGAGTGGAAGACGAGCCAGACGACAAAGAACGGATCTTCTCGGTCGACCTAAGGGCAAGGAATGCCGTAAGAACTGTCTCGGTCGGCAATGGAGGACCCGACGAAATTCTCATTGAAGGAACGCTTGGCATGTTGGAGAAGGCCAGCTTTGGGGAAGGAGTGGTCCTCGAACTGGTGGGAACCAAGGGCATCCTGAGAGTGGACCTCACACGTGAAGAAACCCTTGCGATGCCCCGAACTGCGAACCCTGGAGAGGGAGATGAACAGAGGTGACAAATCAGTTTGTAGATGCGGATTCCGTTGCTTGGAAGGACCTCTACAAGGTCGGCGGGCTCGCTGCTTTGATCGTGCCATTGCTCATTATGAGCGAGATGGCTCTTTCGGTCGCGTATCCGCAACCCACCACGGTAGTAGGGTGGTTCGCACTACTTCACGGCAACGCAATCATTGGAGTTCTCGACTTCTGGGGATGGGAAGTTCCCATGTACGTCATGTTCGCCATGATCTTTCTCGCCCTCTACGTTGTGCTCAGGAGAGCGAATGAAGGTCGCATGGCGGTAGCAGTGGTCCTCGGTCTCCTGGGAGTTGGAATCTTCCTCGCGACGACCAATCCCATCTCGATGCTTTCCCTTAGCAACCAATACGCGGCTGCCACGACGGACGCACAGAAGTCTCTGTTCCTGTCGGCCGGTCAGGCAATTCTCACCAATACGAACCAGCGTGCCCTTTGGGGTTTCAACCTGGGCCTCTTCCTAGTATCAATGGCGGGTCTGATGATGTCGTCAGTCATGCTCCAGAGCGACTCCTTCGGCAGGTCGACGGCGTACCTTGGAACTCTGGGAAATGCGCTCTCGCTGGCCGACTACATCAGAGAAGTCCTCGCCCCACCTGAGATCATTGCGCTACTGGTGATTCTCTCGGGTGCACTGTTCCTGATGATATGGCTCGTCTCGGTCGGTCGGCGCCTCTGGCAGCTCGGGTGCATGGTGGAACGAAAAACGGGTGTGAACTGAAGGTGACGTGGTTGCCTTCAGTAACCGTTCTCATGCGATACCTGATCGCTCTGGCGATTGGTTGCCATGGCATGACCTACGTATTGTGCTCTACGCAAATCCAAGTTATGCTGAGAGACTGGATGAGACGGTCCTTGGTTCTCGGCACGGCTCTTTCGGGTGATAGACTCGAAGCGCTTGCGGTGACGCTGTGGATAATCGCTGGGATTGGATTGATTTGTGCGGCCGTTGCAATCGGACTTCCGTCTCTGATGCCGGGCTACTGGCGGCCCATTGCGACTGGTTCCTCTTTGGTGGGCATTGCGAGTTTCCTTGTCATCTGGGATGGAAGGGCCCTGGGTTTTGCGTCCGAGGGTGGCGTCGGGATGATAATCAGCGCGATGATCCTTGCTGGCGCCGTCGGAGTCTAAGACAGTCAGAAGCGAGTTTCCATGGTGCGGGGGGCGGGATTCGAACACACATGCCCCATACAGTGGATTCGGTTGTAGGGCGTTCCTACTCAGCGGACACCGTGAGGCCCAGGCGACCACGGTGGTCTAGGGTCGAAGTCCAAACGACCTTGGGTTCCCCGACACCGGGCGTTAAGACGCGCGCTTTCACTTGGCACCCGGAGCCGGGATTTCCTCCTTAATGTTGGCCACTTTCCTAGCGAGCCTGATGTTAGTCTCTATCTCGCCCAAGGCGTTTATCATCAGTTTTGCCCCGTCGGGTGAGCCGCCGCCGTGCATGCACCCAGGCACCCCCTCTCCTATCGTGAGCCACTCTATCAGCCTAGCAATCCTTGCCCGTGTCTCGCCGCTGCAGTTGGCTTTCAAGTACTTCTGGAGCAGATCGCCATACTTCGGTGAACGAATGTCCTCGGCGGAAGGGAGGCACCCAGTTTCTGCTATTCCACCGGCGATATCCTGGGCGAGCCTCTTTGTCTCGTAAGGTAGCGTGGCCACATGGACCTTGTTCACGTTGGCTAGCTTCGCGTCAGGTATCCAGACTCCCGACGGATGCAACTTGCCCATGACCGACGCGGCAATTCCCATGCCGAACGTCGTCTCGTTGTTCACGACCATTTGCGTGAGCCTCTCCCTAAAGACTTTCTCCGACAGACCGTTGGCCCTTGCCATCAACGCCGCAGCCCCCACGATCACATCTCCCTGCCCCGCGACGCAGCCGCCGATAGCAGATCGGTAGGGCGCGATGAAGTTGAGGACCGCCTTGGTGGAGTGCTTCCACTCTCCGGCCATGAAGATCCGCTCCTTGGGAATGTGGACGTCCTGAAAGAGAAGGTAACCCTGGGTGATTCCACCGTAGTCGACCGGATTGTCGAAGCCTTGCTCCAGGTCTCTTCCGTCTGATGGGTGCCTCGCCTCGACGACTGTGAGCCCCTCGATATCCCTGGGTACTACGAAGGAGATCGTGTAGTCGCTTTCCCCTTCCCTGTATCCTGCCCCGGGTAGCACGAACACTTCGTTGGCCGCTGCAACCCCCGCTATCATCACCTTGGCACCCCTTACGACAATGTCGCCGCTTGCTTCCTTCTCTACCATCCTTAGGGACATGTCGGGGTCCTTCTGTTCGGAAGGTCTCTTCGATCTATCCCCCTTGGGGTCGGTGAGCGCCCCCGCAAGCGTGATGTCTTCCCTCTGTGCTTCAGTCAGCCACGTCCTGAGCCTTGGGTGATAATCCGTTCCTAGCTCCTCGTCCATGTCATAGGTCGTAGCCCACATTGAGTTTATGGCGTTGAATCCAACGCATCTGCCTCCTGTGCAGGTACCAGTGAGGTTGAACATCAGCCTCTTCATCCTGACGTTGTGTATCATATCCTCGGCAGAGCCGATGATTGAAAGGTACCTAGAAATCCGCTCGCCCGTGATGGACGAGGTCGTAGTGAGCAGGTCTCTGTATTCTTCCTTCTGAGCCGCGTCGAAGATCTGGGCGTGGCCCTCGACAGACCTCCTAGTGGCAGGGTGTGTCGTAACGTCTTCTATGAGCTCGCCAAACTTGTAGACGTTTGGCCTCATCCGCTTCAGGCTCTCCTTGTACTCCTTCGATGTCCTCATCAGGTCAGTCCCTTGGAAAGAACTCCCATTTCTGCGAGTTCCCGAACCTGTGCGGGGGCTTGGCCTTCTTGCGACAGTTTATTACACGAAGCGGATTTTGCCCTCACGCATGAAAGCTGCAGTCTTCCGAGAATACTCTCAGAATCCGGTTCAAGTCGTCAGAATCGAGGATGTCGATGTTCCGAAGTTGAAGGCGGACGAGGTAATGATTCGCGTCGAAGCTGCGTCATACAACTACAACGACTTGTGGGCAATCTGGGGACAACCGAGTAAGGTTCCAATGCCTCATATTTCTGGCAGCGATGCAGCGGGCGTAATCACCGAGGTCGGGCAGGAGGTGGAGAAACTGAAGGTCGGAGACAGGGTCGTTTCACACTCTAACGTGAGCTGTCGTGTCTGCACCATGTGTACCTCGGGGCGAGAGTTCGATTGCCCCGAGAGGAAGATCTGGGGATTTGAAACCGGGCCCCTGTGGGGCGGGTTCTCGCAGCTTACGCACCTCCCGCAGGTCAATGTGGTCAAGCTCCAAGACAACGTATCCTTCAACGAGGCCGCCGCGATTTCGATGGCGGGCATGACCGCGTGGCACGCACTCGTCGGGAGGGCAAGAATTCAGCCAGGGATGACGGTCCTGGTAATGGGAGG
>Ga0187771_10003904_pt1 | contig 10471 bp, 11 predicted proteins | sample 0116_SJ02_MP15_1_FD_133139 | JGI IMG/M metagenome (GOLD analysis project Ga0187771, IMG submission 133139) | Tropical peat soil microbial communities from peatlands in Department of Meta, Colombia - 0116_SJ02_MP15_10_MG | ecosystem: Environmental > Terrestrial > Soil > Wetlands > Peat | place... | reverse complement strand
TCGATCATCGGCGCGTTCGCGTCGGTGGCTAGAGGAGCCTCGCAGAAGAAGTGCGCTTCGGCGGCCCACTCTTTGCCCGCGATCTGCTTGGCTTTGGCGACGTGCGCGGCGGCTTCGGGCGAATCGGGCTTCTTCGGCGCGTCCGGAGCCTGCGCGAAGAGGCACGCGGGCGCGAAAGCCGTCAGGATCAGACGCGCGACGCTCGCGGATATAAATCGTAGAGACATGGATTCATCCTCCTGGGCACGCACGCGGCGCGCCTGTTCTCTCGATAGAAGGTAGCACGGCGGAGGCCCCTATGCCGGGGCTTCAACCAGCGAACGCGGCGTTTTGTTCCGGGGGATGGAACGATCCGTCAGGATGCCGGATCAACAGCGATCCGCTGTGAATGGCGAACCACGCTCCGTGAAGCTGGAGCTTGCCAGCGGCGACGCGTTCGGCGATCCAGGGAAAGGTCATCAGATTGGCGAGCGAAACGCCAACGACCTCGCGTTCGCAGACGGTCTGGCGTTCTTCCGCCGCGGCTTCGAGCGCTCGCAGGCGCGCCGGCTCGGCGATCGACATCCACGGGCCGATAAACTCGCGCGCGTTTTCCGGAGCGCCTTCAAGCAGCGCGCGTACGCCCCCGCAGGAACCGTGGCCGAGCACCATGATCTGCGGGATTTCGAGAACCCGGACGCCGAACTCCAGCGCGGCGCTGGTGCTGTGGTGGGCCGCGTCCGGGGCGTAAGGCGGCACTAGGTTGGCCACGTTGCGCACGGTTAGCACTTCGCCCGGCGCAGTATCGAAGATCAAGGCCGGATCGACGCGGCTATCAACGCAGGCGAGCACCAGGGCTTTAGGCGATTGGCCCTTTTGCGCCAGCGTTTCAAACCTGCCGCGTTGTGCGGGCCATCCGTGAGCACGGAAGCGCTGGTAGCCTGCAAGAAGATTTTTCATGGCCTCAGAGCTGAGCGGCCGCTACTTCACGACGCCCAAGCGATCCAGGGGCCAGTAGACAAACACGGCCTTCCCGTAAATGTACTTGCGCGGGACCGTGCCCCAACTGCGGCTGTCATTCGAGGAGCTGCGGTGATCGCCGAGAACGTAGAACTCGTCAGGCGGAACGGTCGTGAGCGACGTCGAGACCTGATCGCGGTAGTCAGAGGGAACGTACGGTTCGTCGAGCGCCTGACCGTTGACGTAAACGGTGCCTTCCACGACCTGGACCTTATCGCCGGGCATTCCAATGACGCGCTTGATGTAGGATTTCGTGGGATCACCGGGATACCAGAACACTACCGTGTCGCCGCGGTTGATCTCGGAAATGCCGAAGCGGTAGACGAACTTGTTGATGAAGATCCGCTCCTGATCCACTAGAGCGGGCATCATGCTGGTGCCTTCCACTTTCACCGGCTGATATAAGAACAGAATGATGACGACGGCGATCAGGACGCTCACGAACAGGTCGCGCGCCCAGGAAATCGCGGCCAGAGCGTAGGAGGGCCGGTGCGGCGGCGCCGGGGCGGGGGTTTGGACTGGGACCGGCTCGTCCATGACAGTTTCTATACACGATTATAGACGACGGCCGCGAATGCGCCCGAGCCGCAACCGGTCGCTCGGCCGTCGCCTGAAACCGGCTAAGATCTCCAGTCCGTGACGGATAGGAAACTGGCGTCTTCGCGCCAGTTCGGCCGCACTTTCACAAACGTCTCGAGAAAGATCTTGCGGCCGAAGGCGCGCTCCATATCCTGGCGCGCTTGCGTCGCGATTTTCTTCAGCATGGCACCACCTGCACCGATCAAGATGGCCTTTTGTCCAGGCTTCTCGACGTAGATCGTCGCCGCGATGCGCAACAGCTTCGATGTTTCCTCCCAGGAATCGATGTGAACGGCGACCGCGTGAGGAACTTCCTGCTGCGTGTGATGCAACACCTTCTCGCGAATGATTTCCGCAGCCAGGAAACGCTCCGGCTGGTCGGTCAAATGATCGCGCGGGAACAGGGCCGGGCCAACGGGCAGATGCTTGATGATTTCCTCGCGCAGTTCATCGAGTCCGTGGCCGCGCCGCGCCGAAACGGGAACGTAGGCCGCGAAATCATGCATACCGCGATATTGCTCAATGCGCTTTAAGAGCTCGGGCTTTTCCTCAAGCCAATCGATTTTGTTCAGCACCGCGATGACTGGCGCCCCCGCCTTCTTCGCGAGATCCAGCGCGCGCGCGTCCTCCTCGGTTGGCGGCGCGAGCGCGTCCACGACGAACAGCACTACGTCGGGCGCTTCGGCCGCCGCGCGCACAGCGTCCATCATGCGGCGATTCAGCAACGTATCGGACTTGTGGATTCCAGGCGTGTCGAGGAAGACAATTTGCGATTCAGCGAGCGTCAGCACGCCCTGGATGGATGTGCGCGTGGTTTGCGGCTTGGAGGCGACGATCGCGAGCTTTGTCCCGAGCAACGCATTCAGCAGCGTCGACTTCCCGACGTTCGGACGGCCGAGAATGGCGACGAATCCCGCGCGATGCTTTTTCTTCATTTGGCCGCAGTCTTCTTCACGCGCACCTGATCCACGCGTACATGATTGGCCGCGAGCACCTGAATGGCAATGCCGTCGCGTTCGGTCCGTTCCCCCGCCGACGGAACATGGCCGAGCCACTCTGTCACCAGGCCGCCCACGGTGGTCGATTCGGTGTCTTCTTCGGGATGGAAATCGAGCAGGTCTTCCAGCCGCCCCAGGTCGAAGCTTCCCGAAATCACATAGCTGCCATCGGCCTCGCGCCGGAAATCGCGTTCCGGTTCGTGCTCGTCATGAATCTCGCCGACGATTTCCTCCACCATGTCTTCCATGGTCACAATGCCGGCGGTCGCGCCATATTCGTCGACCACGACGGCCATGTGCGCGCCTTCCTCTTGCATCTCGCGGAGCAGATCGTTGACCCGCTTTGTCTCCGGAACCGCGCGAATCGGGCGCATGATCTCGCGTACTTTCTTCTTCGCGCGTTCGTCTTCGCCGACCTCAAACATATCGCGGACATGGATGAAGCCGGTGATCTGGTCGATGGAGTCCTCGTAAACCGGAATGCGCGAATACTGCTCGTGGATCACCAGTTGGCGCAGTTCCTCGAGGGTAGCCTCATGCGAAATCGCCACGATCCGCGGCCGCGGCGTCATCACCTCGCGCACGGTTTTATCGCCGAAGGCGACGACGGACTGAATCAGCTGGCGGTCACTTCGTTCGATGAAGCCTTCCTCCTCGCCCGCGGCGATGAGAGCGTCGATATGCTCCTCTGGCGTCGGCTCCTGATCGGAACGGCGATGCTCATCCAGTTCGAACAGGGATTGCAGGAATCCGATGCCGCCGGTCAGCGGCTGCATCACGAATGCCAGGGCGCGGAATAGCGGCACCAGCCGAAGCAGACCCTGGCCGCTGGTTTTGGTGTAAACGATCTGTGGGATGAGGTACGTCCCCAAAACGGCGTACAGCATGACCAGCACGCAGGCGGCGGTGAACGCTTCCCAGCTATCGGCATTTTGCGCGGCCCACGCGAGCGTAATGACGCCGACAATCGCCAGGCCGATGTGCTTCACCAGGGAAAACACCAGCGCCCCCTTTTCCGTTTCCAGGCCGATCTTCGTTTCGAGCGTTTCTTTAAAGAACTCAAGCGACGGCAGATCGCGCGCGCGCAGACGTTGCGATTCCAGGTACAGCACCTGGATGCAGGTCACCAGCGTGACCAGTGCGGCCACAGCCAGATCGATAAGGACAAGCAACAACGTCATGGATTACCCGCGGCGATTTTCTCTGCCGCTTCGCCGCATGGGGCGGCTTCTTTCAATCAAACTTGCCGGCAGCCCGAACCGCTTGCGCCATCGCGCCTCGGCTCGCGCCATTTCCCCGGAATCCGTCTCATGATCCATGCCCGCCAGATGCAAGGCGCCGTGTAGCATCAGAATGCGCAGCTCGTCGCTGAGCGAGTGTCCATGCTCGGCGGCTTGGGCCCGCGCCCGGTCGATCGAAATGGCCACGTCCCCCGCGTGCCCGTTGCCCGCATCCGCAGGGAAGGAAAGAACGTCCGTAGCGTAATCCCTGCGGCGAAATGCCTTGTTCCAGCGGCGCAATTCGGCATCGCCGGCGATCAGGCACGAAATCGAACGGCCGCCTGTGATGCGTTCGGTGATCTCCGTGAGGAATTCGCGCAGTTCCGCTTTTCGTACCCGCGACGGGGTGGAAAACAACAACGGTATATCGTCAGGGTCGGACATGGAAATCGGCCTCAGGCGGCCGGTTGAGATGCAGTTTGCGATGTTGCCGGCTCCGCCGCTGCTTCCAGCGTGGCGGAATCGGTGAGCCTGAGCGAAAGCTGGCGGTTGGCGCCGATCGCTTCGTTGTAGCGCTCGTACGCTTTCACGATTCTCTGCACCAGATTGTGACGGACCACGTCGCGGTCGTCGAATTGAATGAAGCTGATCCCATCGACACCGCGCAGTACGTCGATCACTTCCACCAGACCGCTGCGTTGCCCGGCCTGGAGGTCAATCTGGGTCGTGTCGCCCGTCACGACCATTTTCGAATTGAAGCCCTGGCGCGTCAGGATCATCTTCATTTGCTCGGGCGACGTATTCTGCGCCTCGTCCATGATGATGAAGCTGTCGTTCAACGTGCGCCCCCGCATAAACGCCAGCGGAGCGACTTCAATCGTATTCCGCTCCAGCAGCTTCTCGATCTTGTCGACCTCGATCATCTCGTACAGCGCGTCGTAAAGAGGCCGCAGGTAGGGGTCCACTTTTTCCTGCAGCGTTCCTGGCAAAAAGCCCAGCCGTTCACCCGCTTCCACGGCCGGCCTGGTCAGAATGATGCGGCTGACCCGCTTGGAAAGCAGCGCCGCGACCGCCATCGCCACGGCGAGATACGTCTTGCCGGTACCCGCCGGACCGATGCCGAAAACCAGGTCGTGGTGATCGATCGCGTCCATATACCGGCGCTGCGTCATGGTCTTCGGCGCGATAAGCTTCTTGCCGAAGCTGCGCTGCTTGCCGCTATCGACAAGGCGCCGCAAGCTGGAATCCGGATCGGCCGTGACCACGCGCAGGTAGCTGTTCAAATCGCCGTTGTTGAACACGAATCCTTCGCGCATCAAAGCCGCATAGTCCGAGAGAATGGACACCGCGCGTTCCACAGCGGCCTCTTCGCCCTCGATTTCGATGCAATCGTTGAGCAGCCGCGCGCGAACGCCCAAGCCGGTTTCCAGCAGACGCATATTCTCATCGCGCGTCCCAAACAACGATTCAATGCCGCGAGTAATCTGTACGCTGGACTTCATTCGAAGGGACAGGCAAACAGGGAGGGAGCTACTTCCGGACCGGACATCCGCAGGCGCGGAGGCAGGGTGAACATCTACTGTAAGAATATCACGAAAAACGTGCATCGAGAGCACCATTTTTCCGCAGAAAATGCATCGCGCTAGCGGATGCGGCCTTCTTTGTCGAGCGTCAATTTCCGGCCCCGCCAAATTACTGTATTTCCGAACAATCCTACGATCCACACGGCAAAAGCGAAGAGATCGCGCGCCGGTAACAGCCACCATAGCAGGAGCACATCCCGGCTGCCAAGCACGAACCAGCCGGCTTGCAGCGCCATCCACAACCGCAGCGCCAGCACCGCTGCGGCAAGCTCCCAACGCCCCATCGCCGCGAGAATCCCGGCCCCTAGCGTCGCGTTAGTCAAGGGCAGTCCCACGTACCCTCCGGGCTTCGAAACGCGAATGGTGCGGGCCCAACGGAGCTGATGACGCCAGACGTCCATCCAGCCGCCGGCGAGGCTTGTTTCTACGACAGCCTCGGAAAGCACGCACTTCAATCCCAGCGCGTGGATGCGATGTCCGAGCTGATAATCATCGGCGAGATAATCCGCGATCGCCGCGAATCCGCCGATTTTTGCCAAATCGGCCTTCCGGAAAGCGAGCGTTGATCCCATGGCGAACTCGTCTACCCCCACCAATCTTGCCACCAGAGCCGACGGAGCGAAGTCCGTTGAGACGCCAAGCCCTTCAAATCGCGCCGCAAACGTGGCTCCTTTCGGGCGATACAGGCAGGTGACAAGCCCTACCGAAGGATCAGCCAAAGGCGCCGTCACGCGGTCCAGATAGTCCGGATCGACGCGAATGTCGGCGTCATTGACAACCAAAATCGGGAAACGCGCGGCCGCGGCCAAATCCGCGAGCACTCCCACTTTGCCGTTGGCCGTTTTGGTCGTGCTGTGAACGACGCGGACCGAAGGGAACTCGCGCAGGAGCAGGATCGCGGCGTCGCTCGGATCCGCCACGCCGCACAGCAGTTCGTACTCGCCGGCCAGATCCGTATGTGAGCGAATCGCCTCGCGCAGCGTGAGATCGGCTCCGTGTACCGGTTTCAGGATGGAAACGGGTACCCGGTCCGGGCCGGCATTACGAGCGGTTGCGGCTTGGCCTCGAAACAGACAGGCAAGAATCGCGGTCAATTGATACGCCGCCGCTACGGCCGCGATAACGATCGCGGTCACTGGGCAAGCAGGCCCACGCCGATGGCGACCAGGCCCACGCCCCACCAGCGCCGCATGTCGACTTGCTCTTTCAATACCATTCGCGCCAGGATCACTTCGAAAACGATACTCAGCGCAGAGGCGGGAACGGCGAAGCTCAGGTCGGCCGTTTGAACCAGAGTGATGAAAGCGAAAAACGAGAACGCCATGAAGACGATCGAGAGGATGAGAAACTTCTTGCGCGCCATGGCGTGGAGCGCCCGCTGCAGGCCCGACGGGCTGAAGTCCTCGATTTCTCCATGCCGCTTCATTTCGATGCTGGTGAGCAGATCGCTCATGACGGTACTGCCGACCACCACCGCAAGAAGCAGCCACGCGCGCGTCATCGGCCCGCTCCCTTCCGCTCTGCCCGCGGTTCCTCCGCGCTCTCCGCCGAAGGCAGCTTTTTTAGCCCCGCCATCGCTTCGCCAGCCGCGCTTTCCCTGCGTTTCGTGCTATCGGGGCTGCCCGCGCCCACCAGCATCGTGCCAATCATGATCAGCGCCGTCCCCGCCCAGCGCTCCGTCGTAATTTGTTCGTTCAGGAAAAACCGCCCCAGCACCGCGCTCAGCACATAACCGAGTGAGGTCAACGGGAGCATGTAGCTCAAATCCGCGAAGCTCAGGAACATCATGCGGCTCAGCAGCCAGGTGATGAGCAGCGCGACGCCCAGACCGACCCACGGAGTGAAAATCGCCACAATGAGGTCCGCCGGATTTCCCAAGGCGGGGAGCTGGCGCATCCCTCGCGCGATGAAGAAATTTCCGAAGGCGTTCGTGAAGATGACGACAAACGCGAAAAGTGGAGTCTTCCACTTCGATCGCGTCTTTAATTTGCAATCCGGCGAGCTGGAACCGGGAGCCATCGGCTTACGGAATCAAGCTCGCTCTCCGGCCTCGCTCAGAGTTCCGGCTTTTTTCTCGGCCACGAATTGCTTCCGCTTGGCGCGTAAAGCCAGGTACTCCTTGGCTTCTTTAGTGAGCCGCTTGCGTTCTTTACCGTCGAAAATCGCCTTGCGAACGATGCGCCAGGCGGCCTTCGGACGGAAATAATATTCGCCGTAAAAGCGCTCCACCCACTCCACCAATTCAGCCTCGTCGAGAATGCCGGGGTAGATCACGTTCGGGAGCTGGTGGCCTTCTTCATCCGCCATGCTGATGTTCACCAGCGCGCTTTGTTTGGCGTACTCGTAGAACTCCGTGCCGGGATAGGCGTGCGCGATGGAAACCTGAATCGTCTCGACGTCCAGCCGCTTGGCGTACTCGATCGTGTTGCGCAGCGTCTGCCGGGTCTCGCCCGGAAGCCCGACGATAAAATCGCCGTGGATGGTCAATCCGAGCTTGCGGCAATTTTCCGTGAATCGCATCGCCATCTCGACCGTGGCGCCCTTCTTGATATTCTTGAGGATTTGCGGATCGCCCGATTCATAGCCCACGATCAGCAGCCGGCATCCCGCGTCCTTCATTGCCTTGAGCGTTTCGTAATCCGTGGTGACGCGCGAGGTGCAGGACCAGGTGAAATTCAGCTTTTTCAGTTCCGCGCACAGCTCCAGCGTCCGCTGCTTGCGATAGTTGAACGTGTCGTCGTCGAAGAAAATTTCCTTCAGTCCCGGGAAATTCTCCAGCACGAACCGGCATTCGTTGACCACGTCCTGCGTAGAGCGCAATCTCCAGCGATGCCCGGAGTGCGTTTGGGGCCACAGACAAAACGTGCACATCGCCGGGCAGCCGCGCGTGGTGTAAAACGAGACGTACGGATTCAACAGGAACGGGACGTTATAGTGCGTGAAATCCAGGTCGCGCTTATAAACTTTGGTCACCCACGGCAGCTCGTCCAGATCCTCAATTTGTCCGCCCTCCAGGTTGTGGACGTTGGCGCCGTTCTTCCGGAAGCTCACCGACGGCAGTTCATCGAGCGGTGTCCCCTTGGCGTAGTTGGCGATCTGATAATCGAATTCGCGGCGCACCACGAAATCGATCGCCTTGGTGGAATTGAGCGCCTTATCCGGCTCGATCGTCACCGGCGGGCCGACAAACGCGACCTCCAGCTTCGGATTCGCGTCCTTCAGCATTCCGGCGATTTTTACATCGACCTTGAACCCCGGCGACGACGTGTACAGCACCAGCAACTCATAATTCTTCGCGATTTCCACCGTCTCTTCGATGGAAACGCCATGCGGCGGCGCGTCGAGAACCTTGCTGCCTTCGATCATTCCGGCCGGATAGCACAGCCAGACGGGATACCAATAGGACTCGATCTCGCGCGTAGAGGGCCAGCGCGAACCGGCTCCGCCGTCGAATCCCTCGAAAGATGGAGGGTTCAGGAATAGCGTCTTTTTCGGCAAACGATCTCCTTACGGGTTGGCTTGCACGGAGGCGACTTCATCGTCGCCCGCCGGTCTCGTAAAATTGCTGAAACTGATCTCGAGTTCCGCTCTTCCAGCCACGCGCGTGTCCACCGTGCTCTCGATATGCGCCGGGATCGAAACGCCGTCCTGAATCTCGTAGTCGCGCACGAACGCGATCTTCTTCAGAAACACCGATGGCGTCTTGACGAACTGGCCGGCTTCCCGCACCGGCATCCCGGTTTCGGCGTCGACCCACAGCTCGCCCTTGAACAAGCCCACGGCCTTCTTGCGCGGCGTGATTTGTAACACCACCACGCGGCGGCCGTTGACTTGCTGCTCCGACTTCAACTTGAACTTGTAATTGGTCGGGGAAATGGCGATTGTGCCGTTCTCGCGACCTTCGCTCTCGGCCGCCAGATACCGGGTGATGACTTCCTGTTTGACCGTGTTGTCGCCCGAAAAGCCCAGCGCTTTGTACGTAATCACGCCCAAGCGCGAAATCTTGCGCAGCGCGCGCAGCCGCCCGCGCTTTTCCAACCTCGGGATCTGGGCACTGATATCCACTTCCATCTCGGCGCCGCGCATCGCCTCCTGCTGCGTATGCGTGGCATCGACGTACTTGGAAACGATGGGCAAACTCCGCTCTTCGGTCGTCGATGAATCGGAACAGATGGCCGCGCCGGGCAGGAGGATGAGTGCAAGGAAAGCGATGGATCTAATGGAAGGGAAATTCAAGCAATCACCCTATCGCCGGGTTACTCCGGGTCCTTTACAGTTTAGCAGGAATCCCCCCGGCTGCTGTCAACCGGCGGAGCGGCTGGATCACTGGCCCAAGGAGAGCGCCCAATTGAAGCTTTGGAACGTGGCCACAGTTCCCCAGGCGGTCTCGTCGTACCAGACGCGCTGGCCATCGGTGCGAACTGTAATCAATCCGTCAAGATCGGTGCGCAGGATTGCCGCGTGACGCGCCGCCAGCCGCGCGACGACGTCGCGGTGCGGGTGTCCGAATGAATTTTCGAACCCCGCCGAAATTACTGCGACCGAGGGCGACGCGGCGTCGAGGAATTCCTGTGTGGTCGAGGTTTTTGATCCGTGATGGCCCACTTTGAGCACATCCGCCCGGGCGACGCGCGCATCCGCCAGCAGGCGCTCCTCCATGGGCCGCTCCATATCTCCGGTCAGCAGAAACGCGCGCGAGCCGTATGAGATCCGAAACGCCAGCGAGTCGTTGTTTCCCGCTCGCGCGGCGAAATAATCGGCGGGTGGCGAAAGCGGCTCGATCGTTGTCCCGCCAAACGAGAAAGGCGGGGAAGCGTGCATCGCCTCCACCGGAATTTGCAAGCGCCGGGCCGTAGCCAGAAATGTCTCTGACGGATTCGCACCCACCCAAATGCGCTTCGGCCGGAAATTTTCCGCGACGGCGGCCGCTCCTCCCAGATGATCCTCGTGAGCATGCGTGATCACCAGCACGTCGATGCGCCGGATGCCCCGGCTCCACAAATAGGGCGACACGACATCTTCTCCGATATCCAGGTTCGAACGGCGCCTCTGAGGGCCATAGGAGAGAATTCCACCCGTGTCCACGACCATG
>Ga0187771_10003903_pt1 | contig 10471 bp, 7 predicted proteins | sample 0116_SJ02_MP15_1_FD_133139 | JGI IMG/M metagenome (GOLD analysis project Ga0187771, IMG submission 133139) | Tropical peat soil microbial communities from peatlands in Department of Meta, Colombia - 0116_SJ02_MP15_10_MG | ecosystem: Environmental > Terrestrial > Soil > Wetlands > Peat | place... | reverse complement strand
TCCACCCACTGGTCCTCACCGGCGGGATCGAAGGACACGGATCCGTGGATGTAATTCAGCCGCGCCACGCGGCCGGGAGGGTCGTCATCATCGGCCAGAACACAGTGCGGCGCGAGAAGCAACGCCATCGCTGCTGCAACCATTGCCAACGAGTGTGTCAGTCTTGTCGAGGTCATCGCTAACCCCCTTCCTAGGGCGCTTCCATTGGATGCGGCAACCAATTGCGCCGGCCAGTACGTTGTTTGTCCCCTTGCACAATCGGGAAAGATGAGCATGGGCCAAGGCAGGAGCCTGGTTTCCGGTTCCCGTAGTACATACTGATTCAACCCCACACACTAGCGCAAGTTGCTGGCGGCGAGCATTGGTAACAGAAGGGCCAGAGGGCGAGTATCAGCCGCTGGGAACGGGCCTGCAGAGCTATGGAACATAAAGAGAGGCCGGGGCTAAACGCCGGAGAGAAAACGTTCAGCCTCGGCCTGAGTTCGAACGTCAGCGCCGGCCGCCGCCCCTCGAACCGCCGGAGAAGCCGCCGCCATGGCCGCCCGAAAAACCGCCACCGCGGCCGCCGCCCGAGAAGCCTCCACTGTGTCCTCCGCCCCCGCCGCCGTAACTGTGCGGGGCTGAGTAACTATAGCTGCGAGGGGCTGGAGAGTAAGAGCGCGAGGGCGCGGAATAACTCCGTGGAGCCGAGTAACTCCTCGACGGCGCGGAATACGATGGGCGTGAAGGCGTCGAGTAGGACCGCCCGCCCGAGTAGCTATAGTTGGGGCGCGCGTTGCCACTGGAATTGGAACGCGGGGCGCGCGAATAATTGAAAAATTGAGGTGGTCGGTCGGCCCGGTTCACACTGGGCGCGCTGTTCGTGGACATGCGGCCAGGCCGGCCGTTCTGGAAGCCGTTGGAAGTTGGCCGGCTAGGCGACACAGCGCCGCCGCGGGGCGCGTTATTGGCGGCACCCGAACGCCAGCCCGAGGGCGGCCTGTTCTGCTGCAGCTCCATGGCGCGACGGGATTGGGGCGAGGAATTGACCGAGCCTAGTCCGCGGGTCTGATTGCGCATAGTGGGGGACTGTGGTGTGGAATTGGCCGCGCCTTGTCCCGGGCGCTGATTGCCCATAGCAGCCTGTGGGGTCCGTCCCGCGCTCGTGTTCACCCGAGCCATCGCCGAGCGTGTGGCTACGTGCAGCCCAGCGGCGGGTTGCGTGCGGGTCACTACTGCACGGTTCTGCGCCGAAGCCGGAGGCACCCTGACGTTCCCGCGGGCCTGCGTGCCTATCCTGCTAGCCGCCGTGGGCGAAAAACTCATGCGCGATTGCACCCTGGCCGACGCAAGTTGGCTGGCGTTGGGGTGGAAGGCTGCGTTGTGAACGGCTCCCGCGTTCACGAAGGTGTTGCGCGAAACAGCGGTGACTGCGCCGGGAACGTGCATATTGGCGTAGTGCATTCCCGCCGGATCGCGGTTGATCATATTGATGTTCGTGATGCGCGTGTTGTAAACGTTGACGTTGCGCAGGTACCCTCCGCCGCAATGGAACCAAGGATGATAGACCTCGCCAAAGCCCAGCGGGAACCAGCCAATCCCCCCTCCGAAGCCAAAGCCAAAGTGGAAGCCCCAGCCAAATCCACCCACAAACCCCACCAGGGCCGGGGCATAGAATGGGTACGGATAGTAAGCTCCCGGACACCAGCCCCACCGCCCGCCAAAGAATGCCCAGCGGCCATAGTGGAACGGAGCGAACCCCCAAGGCTCGTAATCTAGCCAGGTCCAGCCCCAGGGATCATCCCAGAACCAATTGCCCACGGTGTAAGGCGCCCAGCCCGGGGGGACGTAATTGGGGTACCACACCGGACCGTAGTCAGGCTGTTCGGTCCACTGCCCGTATTCGTCGAGGTCCTCATAACCGGGCATTTCCGGCGAAACGTACTTGGCCGATTGCGAGTGATCCTGCCGCAGATCGCGCTGCTGCGCCCACTGGTCCAGCTGGTCCGGTTCGCCGGCCTTGGTCATTTGGAACTGCACATTGTTGTCCTGGCCGTGAAGCTCGGCGCGGTCGCCAGGATGCACGGTGTAGGTTTGCCCGTTAGCGGTGATTGTGCCGTCGCCGCCCCAGGCGGTGATTGCGGTAAAGTCTCCGTTTTCGTTTACGTCAAACCGGAAATTGCCCGCGCTCGTCACCGTGAAAGCTGCATTCGGCGTGTCCACTTCGTAGATTTCGTTGGCGAGTAGTGCGCGCACGCGCATATTGAGCGCGCCTTCGGACAACTGCACCTGCACGGTGTGGTCATCCAGGTTCAGGAAGGACAAGCCGGTCTTCTGCCCCAAATGCAGAGCGGCGGCCCCGGCTTCGATTTCAGCTCTGGAGTCCTTGTCCGCCCAAATCTTGTCGCCGACGGTCATGGGACGGTTCACCGACGCATTGCCCCATTGCGTGCCATTAGCTGGCTCGAACGCGACCGAGCCGCTCAGAAAACTGATGCGTCCCACGCGCGCCGGCGGATCCCCTTGCTCGGCTTGCTCGGCGGCCGCCACGGGCTGAGCGAGAAACCACGTCAGTGCGGCAGCCAGCGGCAGAATCACGCCCACTTTCCAAACTCTTTGTGTTCTCATGGCCAACCCCCTTGCTCGGCCAACTGGGAGTTCTGCAACCTCCCACTAGTTAAGAACCCCAAAACCAGCTTTAGGTTTCGTTCTTCTGAGAGGAATGCGGAAAAATGTTCGGGGCTGGTCCCGGTACTATGTGCATCGCCGCCGTTCCGGGATTTGCTTGTGATTCATACGGTTACGCGGCGCACCTGCGGGCTGTTCGCAGGTATCCGGAACCCCGCCAAGGCTTTCAGGAAGCCGCCGCAACCAGCGCCCCGGCCGAGGCAGGATTGTGCCAGCCCTGCCCGTCGAGAACAATCTTGTCCGCTTCCCGAGGACCCCAGCTACCCGGCTCGTAAGGATAGACAGGTGTTTGATCGCCCAGCGCGGGTTCGACGATGCGCCATGCTGCTTCCACGCCATCCTCCCGGGCGAAAAGACTGTGATCACCCTGCATGGCCATGGACAGCAATCTCTCGTAGGCATCCATTTCCTCCGGCCGAGGGTTGCGCGTCACGGTAAGCTCCACGTCTTCACCTTGCGTGCAGCCCGGTTTCTTTGAACGCGCGCCGATGGCCGTCACAATATCCGGGCTGAGCCGGAAACGGACGTAGTTCGTGCCGGGTTTCATTTCCTCTAAGCCGAACAGCCCTTGCGGCGGGGCAGCAAATTTGACGAACACCTCGACCGCTGTCACCGGCAGGTACTTCCCCACCCGGATGTAGAACGGCACGCCGCCCCAGCGCCAGGAATCAATGTACAGCCGCAAGGCCGCAAAGGTCTCCACTTGCGAGTGCGGAGCGACGCCGCTTTCCTTTGTGTACCCGCGGTACTGGCCCTTCACCAGGGCATCCGGGGAAAGCGGCCGCAGCGCGTGCAGAACAGCTACGCGCTGGTCGCGCATTGCGTCCGAGGCGCCCGCTCCCGGCGGCTCCATGGCCAGATAACTTACAACCTGCATCATGTGGTTCTGCACCACGTCCCGGATCGCGCCCACCTCCTCGTAAAAGCGCCCGCGTCCTTCAACGCCGAAGTTCTCGGCCATGGTGATTTGCACGCTCTCGACGTAATTGCGGTTCCAAATGGGCTCGAGAAAGGAATTGGCAAAACGAAAGAAGACCAGGTTGAGGGTCGTTTCTTTCCCCAGATAGTGGTCAATGCGAAAGATATTCCTTTCGGGGAAGACCCCGCTCAAGGTGGCGTTCAACGCGCGAGCCGATTCCAAGTCGCGTCCAAAGGGTTTCTCCGCGATCACGCGGGCGTTCTTGGCGCAGCCCGCCCCGGCCAGCCCCTCGATGACCGTCCCATAAAGGCTCGGAGGGATGGCCAAGTAATGGATGGGGCGTTGCGCCCCGTCCAAGTGCCGTCGCAAAACTTCGAAAGTCCGGGGGTCGCGGTAATCGCCGTCCACGTAACGCAAGCGCGCGCAGAACCGCGCGAACGCCGCTTCCTCCACGCCGCCGCCGTGTTTCTCGATGCCGTCGCGCGCGTGCGCGATCAGTTGTTCGAGCGTCCAGCCCGCAAGAGAAAGCCCGACTACGGGCATTTCCAGCATTCCTCGCTTCGCCAGCTTGTACAGCGAAGGAAACAGCTTCTTGTGTGCGAGGTCCCCGCTTGCGCCGAACAATATGAATGCATCCGAGACGTGTTCCGGCATACTGCCTCCCGCTGGTGTCGCCCCAACACTTGGGCTTGGAAGAACATAAGGGTAAGTCATAGTCAGAATTACTTGGAACGGCACTAGTTTTGATGGCTGGACCGTTTCAGCGGTTATGACCTTGGCGCCGCTCCAAGACCGTCTGGACCTGGATCTGCTGTGCCGCGGCTATTCCTTGGGGGATGCAGGGCCGCCTCGCGCTTGGCCCACTCTGCGGTCGGCCTGCCGCTTCGCGGCAGGTGCAGCTTTCCATGCCATCCTGCCTCAATCGCGCTGCATGAATGTGCTGGAGTTGGCCGAGCCGCCTGCCCACGTATGCTATAGTTTGTGCTCCCATGGCCAAGAAAAGGAAGCCCGCGAAGAAGGGCGTCCCCCGGAAAGCCCCTCGCGAAAGCGCGAAGGCGGCGAAGCCCGGGCCTAAACGCGTCGCCGCCATCCTCGCCAAACTCGACGAAGCCTATCCTGAAGCGGAGTGCGCGCTGAAGCACGAGAACCCCTTCCAGCTCCTCGTTTCCACCATCCTCTCCGCTCAATGCACGGACACGCGCGTCAATCAAGTGACTCAAGCGCTGTACAAGAAGTATCCTTCGCCGCAGGCCTTCGCCTGCGCCAATCCGCGCGAGCTCGAGCAGGAAATCCGCCCGACCGGCTTTTTCCGCAACAAGACGAAATCGGTCATGGGCGCAAGCAAGGAGCTGGTGGAGAAATTCCGCGGCCAGGTGCCGCGCACCATGGCGGAGATGCTTACGCTGCCCGGCGTGGCGCGCAAGACGGCGAACGTCGTGCTGGGAACCGCCTATGGCATCACCTCGGGGATCGTCGTGGATACGCACGTACTGCGCCTGGCCAGCCGCCTGGATTTGAGCCGGAACACCGATGCAAACAAAGTCGAGCAGGACCTGATGAGCGCGATCCCGCGGGACAAGTGGATCAAGTTTTCCCACCAGCTCATCTGGCACGGCCGGCGCGTCTGCCAGGCGCGCAAGCCCAGGTGCATCGAGTGCAACCTGGAACGGCTTTGCCATTCCAAGGACAAGACCGTGTAACGGCGGCGTCAAGGGGATTCACACGGAAACCACAACACTTTGCAGGAGCTGAACACCATGCCGGAACAAAGCAAGGAAGAATTGTTGGCGCGCATCGCGGAGCTGGAAAAGCAAGTGGGTTCCAAAAAGACAGGCGGACTGGAATACCGCGTCGGCGAGAAGGGCGGCGTGAGCGTATACGGGCTCGGGCGTTTTCCCGTCACACTCTATTACGAACAGTGGGTGCGTCTGCTGGACTGCGCCCCCGATCTTCGCGCCTTTCTCGAAGCCAACAAGAACAAGCTCAAGCTGAGGAACAGGGAACCCATCATCTAGAGCCGCGCCGGCAAGCGCTCGAGCGGCGGCCCAATAGAAACGCGCCCCAAGCGAGGTGACCAACCTGTGAGCAAACGCACTTCCTCGAGTTCGCGAGGGCCGACCAAACGCGCCGTGCAAGCTCCTTCCCGATCGGGCAAGGAATTGAAAATCGCGCTGCTCGGCATGGGCACCGTGGGCAGTTCCGTGGCCAGGATTCTTTGCCGGCAAACGCACGGCCCGCTGCGATTGACCCACATCCTCGACAAGGACCCGGCCAAGAAATCGCTGAACTGGGTCCCGAAACAAGTGCGCTGGGCGGGAAGTTTCGACGAGGTGCTCGCTTCCGGCGCGGACGTGGTCGTGGAATTGATCGGTGGCCTCGAGCCCGCCGGCGATTGGATCCGCCGGGCACTGCGCGCTGGCAAATCGGTGGTCACCGCCAACAAGATGCTCATCGCCGAGCGCGGCGCCGAACTGCAAGACTTGGCCCGCGAGAAAGGCCGGCGCATCGAGTTCGGCGCGTCCGTCGCCGGCGGCATTCCGGTGATCATCGGCATCCAAGAAGGCCTGGCCGGCGACACCCTGCACGAAATCGCCGGCATCCTGAACGGCACCTGCAACTACATCCTCACTCGGATGGAGGCGGGCGAAAGCACGTTCGAAGCGGCCCTCCAGGAAGCGCAGCAGTTCGGGTTTGCCGAGGCCGATCCCAGCGCGGACGTGGAAGGATTCGACGCTCGTGCCAAGCTGGTGATTCTGACGCAGGCCGGCCTGCGCATCCGCGTGCGCAGCGAGCAGATTCCCTGCCGGCCCATCTCCTTGGTCAAAGCGGTTGACTTCGCTTACGCGCGCGATCTCAACTGCACCATCCGCCAAATCTCGCTGGCCAGGAAGGATGCGGCGAACGCCTTGCGCCTCTTCGCTGCGGTTCAGCCCGCTCTGATCCCGGCATCGTCCCTGCTGGCGCACGTGGAGAGAAACAAGAACATGGTCGTGGTCACCGGTGCGAGCACGGAGCAGACGGTGTTTTCCGGGTACGGAGCGGGGGGCGATCCCACGGCAGTGGCCGTCGTTTCCGACCTCTATTCCATTGCCCGCGGCAGCGGCGTGTCGCTCGAGGGTCCGGCGGGAACGGTGGAGATCCCCGAGGGCGTGAGCGGCGATTTCGTCGTGCCGCACTATCTGCGCTTCGTGGTCAAGGACCGGCCGGGAATCATCGCCGCGGTAGGCACGGTGCTGTCGCGGTACGGCATCAGCATTGACGCCGTGTTGCAGAAGCCCGGCTATCCCCACGCCGCTCTTCCCTTCGTGATGACCCTGGAAGCGTGCAGCAGCGGCGTGCTGAACCGCGCGCTGGCAGAGATTGCCGCCTTGGATTTTCACGTTCAAGCGCCGCTCTGCCTGCCCGTGCTCTTCGGCAAGTGAGATTCCCGCCGCGAGACATTTCCGGCGGTTAGCTTAGCGGGCGGTGTTTGAAGCGGCGCAGCCCCTTGGCGTACTCGGCGACGGTGTGGCCGTCGCCGACAAGCTTGTACTTGTAGGTGGTGAGGCCCTCGAGACCCACGGGCCCGCGGGCGTGCAATTTGCTCGTGCTGATTCCCACCTCCGCGCCGAAGCCATAGCGAAAGCCGTCGGAGAAGCGCGTGGAAGCATTGTGAAAGACCCCGGCGGAGTCCACTTCGTCCATGAACTTTTTCGCGGCTTCGCGGTCCTCGGTGACGATGGCATCGGTGTGGCGGGAGCCGTAGCGCTCGATGTGCGCGATGGCTTCCTCGACGTCCGCGACAATCTTCACGGACAGAATTAGATCGCTGTACTCGGTGGCCCAGTCCTTTTCCCCAGCCGGCACAACGGCGGGGTCCGCCAGCAGGGCGACGGTCCGGGAACACCCGCGCACCTCGACGCCCGCCTGGCGCAACTTGGCAAAGACCTGGGGGAGAAACTGGGCGGCGATGCCCTGGTGGACGAGCAGGGTCTCCGCCGCGTTGCATACGGCCGGATATTGCACCTTGGAATCTAGCGTAACAGCAAGGGCTTTCCCGATGTCCGCGGCGCGGTCCACGTAAACGTGGCAAATGCCTTCTCCGTGGCCGAGAACGGGGATGCGGCTGTGTTCCATCACGTACTCGACCAACTGGCGCGACCCGCGAGGAATGACGAGGTCCACGTCGCGATTGAGCGCCAGCAGCTCCAGCACGTCGGCTCGGGAATGGAGCAGCGTAACGGCGTCGCGCGGCACGCCGGAAAAGCGGCCTAGACAATCCTGCCAAAGAGAGACAAGCGCCTCGTTGGTGCGCCCTGCCTCGCTCCCGCCCTTGAGGATCACGGCGTTGCCCGACTTCAGCGCCAGCGCCGCCACCTGGGGCACAACTTCGGGGCGCGATTCAAAAATGATGCCGATTACGCCGAGGGGGCAAGATTCCTTGTACAACACCAAGCCGTCGTCCAGCTCGGTGGCCGCGAGGCGGCGGCCCAGGGGGTCTGGAAGGCGCGCCACGTCGCGGACATAGGTGGCCATCTGAGCGATTCCCCGCTCGTTCACCCGCAGGCGCGCAAACATGGCCGGCGACATTTTCCCGCCAGCCACAACGGGTTCCGCGGCGAGGCAATCCAGCTCGTTGGCCGCAAGGACCTTGGCGCTCCCGTTTTCGATGGCTTGGGCCGCAGCAGCCAGCACATCGTTGCGCAGCTCGTCCGGCAGCTTAGCCAGCAAACGGGAGGCAGCGCGCGCGCGCCCGGCAAGACGAGCGACTTCGGAGGCTGCAGCGCCGGCCGAGTCGGAAGCGAATTGGGGAGCCAACGTGGTCATGTCTGCAACAAAACGATGTTATCACGCCGCACCAGGAGAGCTGAGGCGGCCCCGCCACGGCCCGCCGCTGTTCCCTTCTTGCGCACAAGCTCCGCGGCCTCGCTGCTGGAGCACTCCGCGATTCCTCGAGCGAATTCGCGCCCCTCGCGGCCGGCGATGCTCACGACATCCTTGGGCTGGAAGTGGCCTTCGACACGCAGCAGGCCGGAAGCCAGCAAGCTGGCCTTGCCGTGCGCCAGCGCCCGCTGCGCACCCGCGTCCACGACCATGCGTCCTTGCACGTCTGCGGCAAAGGCGATCCAGCGGCGCTTCCCGCGCATGCGCTTGGAGGGCAAAAATGCCGTGCCCACGCGCTCGCCGGCGAAAATGCGCTCGAGGATTCCGGGGGCTTGCCCGCTGGCAATCACCGCAATTCCCCCGCAGCTCATGGCAATCTCCGCCGCGTTCAGCTTGGTCATCATGCCGCCGCGGCCGCTCGCCGAAGGACCGGCCGCCAGGGCCTTCAGCTTGGGCGTGATTTCCGCGATCAAGGGAATGACCTGAGCGCTTGGACTATCAGCCTGTTTGCCGCCCGCGGACCGCTCGGCGGCCAAAAAACCCTCGACGTCGGTGAGCAGCACGAGCGCGTCCGCTTCCAGGCCGCTCATCACCAGCGCGGCCAGACGGTCATTGTCGCTGAAAGGCACTGCGCGCGGGCCAGCTTCCGCGGCGGCGAGTTCCGCGGTGGAAACCGTGTCGTTCTCATTGATGACCGGGATGACGCCGAACTGCAGGAGCTTCTCCATGGTGTGACGGAGATTGGAATAGCGGCGCCAAACAGTGAAATCCTCCTCGGTCAAGAGAACCTGGGCTACCTTGATCTCCCAGGCGGAAAACATGCGCTTGTAGGCATCCATGAGCAGGCTCTGGCCCACGGCGGCGCAGGCCTGCTTGGTCACCAAGTCGCTCAAGCGAGAGCGGTGCAGTCCCAGCCACCCGCGGCCCAAGCCCACGGCGCCCGAAGAAACCAGCACGACTTGCCTGCCGGTTTTTGCCAAAGCGGCCATGGAGCGCACTAACGGCTCGACCCGCTCGGCGCAAAGGCTGCCCTCCGGGCCGGTGACCGTGTTCGTGCCCAGCTTGATCACCAGCCGCCGCGCCGCGCGCAACCGCCGGGCGCGTTCAGCCTCCAACTTGTTCTCCGCTGCCTGCATGAGTCACCCCAAAGAAACCGCGCGACCGAAGATTCGTTGCAGCATAGCAGCGATGTGTGGCCGGTGGCCAGTCCCGGGATGTGCAACTCTCTTCCCCAGCCGCGCCTGATTCCGCCGATAACGCGGCCGTGATTGCCGCTGCGCCCTGCCCTACGTTCCTCGCCGGGGTCTGCGCCGACGATTCGCTCGACGCCGAGGTCTCGCTGCCCTTGGCCTGAGACCTGCGACATCGAACCGGGGGCTGTCTGTCATCCCGACCGGAAGGCCAACGGTTTGCGTTGCGCCGAAACGGAAGGATCGGGGCAGAAAGCAACCCATATCACAAGGCCGTGCGCGTTGCTTGATCTCTCGGCTCCGCAGACGGCGTTCGCTGCGCGAACGGGAAGAACAGACGGGCCGCGCCGCTCGGGATGACCACCTATCAAGGGCTTCCCGGGAAACCCTTACTCAGATCCCGCATGGCGGGATTCATCGTTCGAATGAGATGAAGCTTCTTTTCTCGCCGCCAGTGAAGACTGCGGCTACCGAAACAAAATCGTCAGGGTGCGTGCGGGGCAATGCGCCGCCGGTGGCAGGCGGCGACGGGATGCAGAGGCTACTCGAAATTCTCCTGCAAGACGGGGAACTCGAGGTTGGCTTTAGCCAGCGACTTCACCATCAGCGCCTCGGCGCTTTCCTGGGAAGTGTTCCGCGCGGTGGCCATTTCACTGACCAGAAGAAACTTGGCGCGATCGAGCATCTTGCGTTCGCGGAAGGAGAGCGGTTTGGTGCGGCTCAGGGCCACCAGGCTCTTGAGCACCACGGCGACCTCGAGAAGAGACCCCGTGCGCATGCGTTCCGAGTTCTCCTTGAAGCGGTGTTTCCAATCGGGATGAGAATTGAGTTT
>Ga0187771_10003902_pt1 | contig 10476 bp, 9 predicted proteins | sample 0116_SJ02_MP15_1_FD_133139 | JGI IMG/M metagenome (GOLD analysis project Ga0187771, IMG submission 133139) | Tropical peat soil microbial communities from peatlands in Department of Meta, Colombia - 0116_SJ02_MP15_10_MG | ecosystem: Environmental > Terrestrial > Soil > Wetlands > Peat | place... | reverse complement strand
GGAATGGTGAGCAGCTTCTCCCACACGCGCACCTCGAAATCGGTGCCGATCAGCACCACGCGCAGCGGCGTGTCCTTGCGCCACAACGCGGGGTCGAAGATGCGCCGCGCGGTCGGCGCGGTCGCCGCGAAGTCCTCGACATAGCGCGCCTTCGGCCAGCGTGAACGCATGTCGGCGAGCGCCTTGCGTTCCTTGCCGGCGTCGGCGAGCGCGAGACCGGCGAGGCCGCGCGGCGTTGTCATCACCAGCGCGATGCCGAACGGGCTGGGATGGAAGCCGTAGGAGATGGTGAGCCCTTCGCCGCCAGCCTTCCATTCGCCCGGCGACATCGCCTCGTGGGTAACAAACAGATCGTGCAGACGGCCGGGGCCGGACAGGCCGACCTCATAGGCGGTGTCCAAGACGCTCGCCGAGGAGCGCAGCAGCTCGCGCGCGTGATGCAGGGTGATAGCCTGCAAGAAGGCCTTCGGCGTCAGCCCGCACCAGCGGCGGAACAGATGATGCAGCTCGGTCGGCGTGACGCCGGCGGCGCCGGCAACGGTGTCGATCTCCGGCTGCGAGCGCCAATTGCCACGGATATGCGCGATGGCGCGGCGCACGATGTCGTAATCGGCCGCTGCGGTGGGAAGCGCGGCGAATTGCGGAAAGTTCTCGGCGATCGCTGGCTTGGCGAGTGTCATGGGCATGGCCAGTATCTAGGCCGCCGCGCCAGACGCAACCACCCGATTTCTGGCCTTCTTATCCCTCCCTTTCAGGGGAGGGATCAAGAAACCACCGTCCTGGTCACCCCGCGCTTGGCTTCGGCGAGCGCACGGCCCAACGCCTTGGCGAAGCTCGCCTTCTCGTCCGGGCCGAGGAAATTCGCGATGGCGAGCTGCCGGCCGCGCGAGACCAGGAACAGGTGCTCGATGCCGAATTCCTCGTGCGCCACCTTGTCGAGCCTGACCCACAGCGGGTTGAGCACCCACTCGCGTGCCCGCCCGCGGTGGCTGACTTTGCGCACCGTGAGCGCGGTCGGCGTCACCGAGACTTCCTCGTACGCCAAGGCGCGGCGATAGTTGATGCGGAATGCCCAGTAGAGCAGCAGCACGTCGAGCCCGAAAAAGCCGAAGATCGGCCAGGCGCCCATCATCAGGAAGGCGATGCCGGTGACGAAGCTCGCCGCGCCGAACACGATCATCAGCACCAGAAAGCCGACATTGTTAAGCGACCTGTGCGGGGTGAGCACGGCGGAAAAGATCGTGGGCTCGAAGCTGTCGGCGTTGTCGCTGGTCATCAGTATCAATATACCGGAACCATGGCGAAAAAGGCTGCACGAATATCGGCCGCGACGGCGCGCAAGGGGAAAACGCGCAAGCCGCCGGCGACGAAGCCGTGGACCAATGCGCAGATCGAGGAAGCGTTCCGCCGCTTCGCCAAGGCCAATCCGGAGCCCAAGGGCGAGCTCAAGCACATCAACCCGTTCACCTTGCTGGTGGCGGTGGTGCTGTCGGCGCAGGCAACCGATGCCGGCGTGAACAAGGCGACGCCGGCGCTGTTTAAGCTCGCCGACACGCCGGAGAAGATGGTCAAGCTAGGCGAGGAGCGCGTGCGCGAGCTGATCAAGACCATCGGGCTCTACCGCACCAAGGCGAAGAACGTGGTCGAGCTGTCGCGGCGGCTCGTTGCCGAGCACGGCGGCGAGGTGCCGCGCACGCGCGAGGCGCTGGAGGCGCTGCCCGGCGTCGGGCGTAAGACGGCGAACGTGGTGCTCAACATCGCCTTCGCGCAGCCGACCATCGCGGTCGATACCCATATTTTCCGCATCGGCAATCGCACCGGCCTGGCACCGGGGAAAAATCCGCTCGAGGTCGAACAGAAGCTCGAGCGGATGGTGCCAGCGCAATACAAGCGCCACGCCCACCATTGGCTTATCCTGCACGGGCGCTACACTTGTCTCGCGCGCAAACCGCGCTGCGAGGTCTGCCTGATCGCCGACCTGTGCCAATGGCCGGAAAAGACGGTCGCAAAATAACGGGAGAGGCGCATGGAAGGCTCAGCCGGCGGCAAACCAGTCCATCGCGGCGATCCGCGCGTCATCCTCGAACAAGCGGGCCTGCCGCATCGCGGCGTGGTGCTCTGGCTCAACGCCAAGCCGCAATTCCGCGACCGCTTCAAGCGCGACGCCGCGGCCGGCACCCGCTTCTGGCGCGCCGGCGCCAGCCTCATCGCCAAGCTGGCGAAGAAGCCGCAGCGCACGGTGGAGCAGCAGCTGGCGGCCGATATCATCCTGCGTGAGTGCCGCGATGCGCGCGAGCGCTTCCTCGTCGCACATGCGCAGAGCCTCTATCGCAAGCTGACCAACAAGCTGGAAAAATTTCTGCGCGTCGAGCAGCTGGTCGACGAAGCGGCCAAGCTGGTGCCGGGACTGACGCCGACGCCGCGCCAAGTGAAAGCCGAAAGCGCGTCGATGCAGAACGAGAAGGACGGCGTCGAAATCGACCAGGGCATTTTCCTGGCGCAGGTGCTGGCGCTGCCGGAAAGCGGCCTGCATCTGTGCGAGGCCATGCTGCGGCCGAAGATGGAAGCCGTCGGGCGCATGGGCGAATTCATCCGCAATGGCGTGGTCGACTTCGGCCCGGCGCGCGTCGAGCGGCAGGGCAAAACCGCGATCGTCACCGTCAACAATCCGCGTTTCCTCAATGCCGAGGATGACGACACGCTCGCCGACACAGAAACCGCCGCCGACATCGCCATCCTCGATCCGTTGAGCGAGATTTGCGTGCTGCGCGGCGGCGTGGTCGAGCATCCGCGCTACGCCGGGCGGCGGATCTTCTCCGCAGGCATCAATCTCACCCATCTCTACCGCGGCAAGATTTCCTATCTCTGGTACATCCGCCGCGACATGGGCGTGGTCAACAAGATGCTGCGCGGGCTGGCGATGGGCGCGGCCAGCCCTGATGAAATCTATGGCGGCACGCAGGAGAAGCCCTGGGTCGCGCAGGTCGACGGCTTCGCCATCGGCGGCGGCTGCCAATACCTGCTGGCGATGGACTACGTGGTGGCCGGCGCGGATGCCTATATGACGCTGCCGGCGCGCAAGGAGGGCATCATCCCCGGCGCCGCTAACTTGCGGCTTACGCGCTTTGTCGGCGCGCGCGCGGCGCGGCAGGCCATCATGATGGGCCGGCGCTTCGACTGCGATTCGCCGGATGGCCGCCTGATTTGCGACGTGGTGGTGCCGCCGGGCGAGGTCGAGGCCGCCGTCGCCAAGGTGTGCGACGATTTCACCTCGTCCGGCGTGGTCAGCGCGGCGAGCAACCGCCGGAGTTTCCGCGTTGGCGAGGAATCGCTCGACGATTTCCGCCGTTACATGGCGGTCTATTGCCGCGAGCAGGCCTATTGCCATTTCTCGCCGGCGCTCGTCGCCAACCTGGAAAGGCATTGGAACGCGGCGCAAAGGAAGCTTTAGGCGCGCGCCGCAACACTTGCCGTCGTCCCCGCGAAAGCGGGGACCCAGTACGGCGTGTTGTCGCGAATCTCACGAAGCAGAGATTGCTGGATGCCCGCCTTCGCGGGCATGACAGCTTATCGCCGCCGCGGCTCGATCAGCTCCAGGCGCGGGCCGGACAGGCGCTTGTGGATGTGCACCATATAGGCCATGGCGAAGATCGGCGTCGCCAGATTGACCACCGGGATCGACACGAACACGGCGATCACCATGCCGGCGAGAAAGAGATAGGGCGCGTTGGCTTTGCGCATCGCCTTGGCTTCGTAAGGCGGGCGGAAGCGCATGGCGGCGAGCTCGAAATATTCGCGGCCGAGCAGATAGGCATTGGCCAGGAACAGCACGATCACGCCGAGCCCGGCGAAGAAGATGAAGGGCAGCGCGCAGAAATAGACGATGAGCGCGAGCACGGCGAATTTTACGCCTTCGATCAACGCGCGCAGCAACGGCAACGCCTTGCCGACCGGCTCGGCCGGATAGCTGTCGCGCTCGACCGCGTCGGCCACCTCGTCGACGAAGAAGCTGCCGACGAAGGCGGTGATGGTCGGCATCAGGAACAAGGCGCCGGTGATGATGCCGATGCTGGCCATGATCGACAGCAGCCAGGCAAGCGTCGACCAGGCGGCGTGCGGCGCGACGCCGGTGGCCTGCTCGGCCCAGCTGGCGCCGCTGGCGGCCAGCGCGTTGATGACGCGGTTGAGCGCGATGCCGACGACGATGATGAGCAGCAAGGCAAGCCCCACCGCCTTCATCAGCACCGCGCGCAAGGGCGGCGTGAACAGTTGCGAAAGCGCTTGCAGCGCGGCGTCGAACATGCGCTGACAGTTAAAGACGAGTGGGGCCAAGGGCAAGGCGGTGGGGGCCCTCGTTTTCCCTTTCTGGCAAGAGGAGAGGGAAGCGCGGCAGCCGCAATGCTGGAGTTAAATCGCCGGGGTCAACGTTTCGCCGGCGCCCTGCGCGGCACCAGCGGCATCAGCTCGCAGTCCTCGGCGATCGGCAGGTCGGCCCAGGCCATGGTCTGGTAGTCGAAGCCCTTCACCAACGTCGGCTTGACCACTTCGAAATAGGGCGAGATGTCGAAATCGCGCGGGGCGTAGAGCGAGGAGTGGCGGATTTCCAGAATGTCCTGCCAGGCCGTCTCGCTTGCCGCGCGCGCCACCTTGGGCAGGATCGGATAGCGCACGTTTTCGAAGGCCTGCGCGATCAGCGCCGAGCAGATGATGCGGGTCGGATGGCCGGAGCCGAGCGCCATCATGCGCCGCCGCCAGCGCTGCGGCACCGGCAGCGGGAACAGATAGCGCATGAGGTCGACGATGTTCTTCACGTCGTAATCGAAGCCGATGCGCTCGGCGGCATAGGCGCACACGCGCGCGCAATCGTCGGCGGTGAGCTTGGTCGGCCGGCAGATGCGGGTGTGGCAGTGGAGGTATTTCGACAGCGGCGCCGCCACTACGCCCTCGCCGATATTGGCTTCCACCAGCACCAGCGGCTCGGCGTCGGCGCTGACGCGGTCGCCGATCGGCCCGACATAGAGCGCGGCATGCGACCAGGTCGACTGCGTGAGATACTTGATGACGCCGGAGATGTGGTTATGGCCTTCGACCAGGAGCACGTCGCCCGGACGCAACGTCGCGCGCAAGGCGTCGGGATCGCTCGGCGTGAACGGCTCGTAGCCCTGCGCCGGCTTTTCCAGATAACGGGCTAGAAAACGCCCGACCCCGTCCAGTACCCAACTCATAACCTGCACGCCCCTGGCGTCGGTCCTCGGCGCCGAACCGCGTTTCCCCGCGCGCGGCGCTTCGTCCGCGCGTCTTGTTGCGGCGGAATTTAAGGCGGAGTCATTGCAATTTGGTTCATCGGCCGCGCGCGCGAGTTACCCTCCGTTAGCCATGAAATTTGCGATGCCGCGCGGCTTGCGGCATTCTCAGATTCCGCGCAGCAAGATTTCGCACACCATATCGAGAGACCGACAATGGCCGCCAAACCGAAAGCACTGATTGCCTGGTCGAGCGGCAAGGATTCGGCCTGGGCGCTGCATGAGGCGCGCTTAGCCGGCGAGTACGACATCGTCGGCGCACTGACCACAGTGACCGACAATTTCGCGCGCGTCGCCATGCACGGCGTGCGCGAGGAACTACTCATGGCGCAGCTTGAAGCCGCCGGACTGCCGGCGATCATCGTGCGCATTCCCTATCCGTGTCCGAACGAGGTCTACGAGCGCGAGATGGCGAAGGCGGTGGCCGAGGCGAAGGGGCAGGGCGTGACGCACATCATCTTCGGCGATCTGTTCCTGGAAGACATCCGCGCCTATCGCGAAAAGAATCTGGTCGGCACCGGCATCACGCCGGTGTTTCCGCTGTGGCTCAAGCCGACCGACGCGCTGGCGCGCGACATGATCGCCGGCGGGCTGGAGACTTATCTCGCCACCGTCGATCTCAAGAAACTGCCGGCGTCCTTTGCCGGGCGCAAGTTCGATCAGGCTCTGCTTGATGACTTTCCCGACGGCATCGATCCGTGCGGCGAGAACGGCGAATTCCATTCCTGCGTGGTGGCCGGCCCCATGCTCGCGCATCGCATCGAGGTGAGCGTCGGCGCGACGGTCGAGCGGGACGGATTCGCCTTTGCGGATCTGCTGCCGGGTTGATTTTTTCCGTCGTCCCGGGCGAGCGCGGAACGCGCGAGGCCCGGAACACATACTCCGCAGTCTATCGATAGTGCACAGCGTATGGGTCCCCGTCTTCGCGGGGGCGACAGTTTCTACGCCCTTAGCACGCCGCCGGTTTTCTTCGCGACCTCGGCGACGATCTTTGCGCCCAGCGCGTCGATCTCGGCGTCGGTCATGGTCTTCTCGCGCGGCTGCAGGGTGACCGCGATGGCGATCGACTTCTTGCCGGGCTCGATGCCCTTGCCTTCGTAGACGTCGAACACGGTCACTGCAGTGATCAGCTTCTTGTCGACATTCTGCGCGGCGCGCACGATGTCGGCCGCCTTCTCGCTGCTGTCGACCATGAAGGCGAAGTCGCGCGTCACCGGCTGGAACGGCGACAATTCGAGCAACGGCTTGGCGCGCGTCGCCTTGGCCTTCGGCTCGGGGATCTTGTCGAGGATCACCTCGAACGCCGCCAGCGGCCCTTCCGCCTTCAGTGCGGCCAGCGCGCGCGGATGCAATTCGCCGAAATAGCCGAGGACGTTTTGCGGGCCGATCTGGATGGTGCCGCTACGGCCGGGGTGGAACCAGGCGGGCCCGCCGGGCACCACCTGCAGTGCCTGCATCGGCGCGCCGGCGGCGGAAAGCACGGCGAAAGCGTCGGCTTTGGCGTCGAAGGCATCGGCCGGCTCGGCCTTGCTCGACCAGTGGCGGCCGGGACCGGCCGGCTTGGCGAGCGCGCGGCGCATGCCACAGGCGGCGGTGAGTTGATCCTGCGGCTGGTCGCCCTTGAACACCTGTCCGACCTCGAACAGCGCCACGTCGGCGCTGCCGCGATCGGCATTGCGCTGCGCGGCCATCGCCAGGCCGGGGATGAGGCTCGGCCGCATGTCGGAGAGCTCGGCGGCGATCGGATTGGCGAGCGCGAGCTCCGCCTTGCCGCCGCCGAACGTTTCCGCCTCGCGCTTCGAGACGAACGACCAGGTGACCGCCTCGACCATGGCGCGGGCGGCGAGCGCGCGCTTGGCGCGGCGGGTGCGGTTCTGCATCGGCGTCAGCACGGGTTTGCGCGCGTGCTCGCCGCGCGGGAACGGCGTCGACGGCACGCGGTCGACGCCGACGATGCGCACCAGCTCTTCGACGATATCGGCGCGGCCGTGCACGTCGGGCCGCCACGACGGCACCGCGACTTTCACCTTCTCGCCTTGGCCGGCGGCGAAGAAGCCAAGCTTCTCCAGCACGCGGCGCACCTCGGGCAGCGTGAGCTTGATGCTGGCAAGGCGCGGCAGTTCGCTCAAGGGAAAATCGATCACGGTTTCCTTCGCCGCCGGGTCGCCGGCAACGACGATCTCCGAGGGCGTGCCGCCGCACAGGTCGAGCACCATCTGCGTCGCCAGTTCCAGGCCGGGCAGCATGAAATTCGGGTCGACGCCGCGCTCGAAGCGGTAGCGCGCGTCGGAATTGATGCCAAGCTTGCGCCCGGTCTGCGCGATGTTGAGCGGATCCCACAGCGCCGATTCGATCAGCACGTCGGTGGTCGTCTCCGCGCAGCCGCTCGCTTCGCCGCCCATGATGCCGGCGAGCGATTCGACGCCCTTGTCGTCGGCGATCACGCACATGGCGGCATCGAGCGTGTAAGTTCTGCCGTCGAGCGCGAGCAGCGTCTCGCCGTTCTGCGCGCGGCGGACAGTGAGGTTGCCGTGCACCTTGCCGGCGTCGAACACGTGCAGCGGCCGACCGCGGTCGAAGGTGATGAAATTGGTGATGTCGACCAGCGCGTTGATCGGGCGCAGGCCGATGGCGGTGAGCCGTTTTTGCAGCCAATCGGGCGAGGGCCCGTTCTTGACGCCCTTGACCAGGCGCAGGCCGAAGGCCGGGCAGAGCGGCGGTGCCTCGATCGTCACTTTCACCGGGCAAGGGAAGGCGCCCTTCACCGGCTTGGGCGCGCGGTCCTTGAAGTCGCCGATCGAGGCGGCGTTGAGGTCGCGGGCGATGCCGTTGACGCCGGTGCAGTCGGGCCGGTTGGGCGTGAGATTGATCTCGATCACCGGCTCGCTGAGGCCGGCCCATTCGACATAGGCCGTGCCAACCGGCGCGTCGGCCGGTAGTTCGATGATGCCCTCGTGGTCATCGGAGATTTGCAGCTCGGCGGCCGAGCACAGCATGCCGCGGCTTTCCACGCCGCGGATGGTGCCGACGGAAAGCGTGATGTTCTTGCCCGGGATGAAGGTGCCGGGCGGGGAGAACACGCCTTTCATGCCGGCGCGCGCATTGGGCGCGCCGCATACGACCTGGATCGGCTGGCCGCGGCCGATATCGACCATGCAAACGCGCAGGCGGTCGGCGTTGGGGTGCTTCTCGGCGGAGATGACGTTGGCGATGACGAAGGGCTTCAAGAGCGCCGCCTTGTCCTCGACGTTCTCCACCTCGAGCCCGATCATGGTGAGCTTGTCGACGATCACGTCGAGCGGCTCGACCGTGTCGAGGTGCTCCTTCAGCCAGGGCAGGGTGAATTTCACGAGCTCAACCCTCCCGCCAGCGTCGGGAAATCGAGCGGCCGGAAGCCGTAATGCGCGAGCCAGCGCACGTCGGCCTCGAAGAAGGCGCGCAGGTCGTGCATGCCGTATTTCAGCATGGCGATGCGGTCGATCCCCATGCCCCAGGCGAAACCCTGATACTCGGCCGGGTCGAGCCCGCAATTCTTCAGCACGTTCGGATGCACCATGCCGCAGCCGAGAATCTCCAGCCAGTCCTCGCCCTCGCCGAAGCGGATCTCGTCCTTGCCGCGCTTGCACTGGATGTCGACTTCGAGCGACGGCTCGGTGAACGGGAAGAACGAGGGACGGAAACGCATCTTCACGCTATCGACCTCGAAGAAGGCCTTGCAGAATTCCTCGAGTATCCATTTCAGGTGGCCGAGATGCGAGCCTTTGTCGATCACCAGGCCCTCGACCTGGTGGAACATCGGCGTGTGCGTCTGGTCCGAGTCGCTGCGGTAGGTGCGACCGGGACAGATCACGCGGATCGGCGGCTTTTGGCAGAGCATGGTGCGCACCTGCACCGGCGAGGTGTGCGTGCGCAGCAACAGGCGCGAGCCGTCCGGCTTGGGCGGGAAATAGAAGGTGTCGTGCATCTCCCGCGCCGGATGGCCTTCCGGGAAATTCAGCTTGGTGAAGTTGTAGTCGTCGGTCTCGATGTCGGGACCTTCGGCCACCGCGAAGCCCATGTCGGCGAAGATGGCGGTGAGCTCGTCGATCACCTGGCTGATCGGATGCACACGGCCGGTCTCGGCCGGCGCCTCGCGCACCGGCAGCGTGACGTCGACCATTTCGCTGTTGAGGCGGGCATCGAGCGCGGCGGCGGCGAGCGCATCCTTGCGCGCGGCAATCGCTGCAGTGACGCGGTCCTTCAGGCCGTTGATGGCCGGGCCTTGCACCTTGCGCCCGTCCGGTGTCAGCGAACCGAGCGTTTTCAGCAAGGCGGTGACCGAGCCGCTCTTGCCGAGCGCCGACACGCGTACGGCGTCCAGCGCCGCTTCGTCGTTGGCGGTGGTGACGGCTGAGAGAAGATCGGATTCGAGCTTTGCGATGTCGGTCATCAATAGCCCCGGACGTCGTCGTCCGCGCAGGCGGACGATCCAGTAACCCCGGTGTCTCGATTTCCAGCGTCGGTGGTTACTGGATGCCCGCTTTCGCGGGCATGACACCTAGTCGTTACGCCGGCAGTGCCGCCTTGGCCTTCTCGACGATCGCCTGGAAGGCGGCCGGCTCGGCAATGGCGAGATCGGACAGCACCTTGCGATCGACGATCAGCCCGGCCTTGGCCAGCCCATCGATGAACTTCGAATAGTTCAAGCCGAACGGGCGCACCGCGGCGTTCAGGCGCTGGATCCACAGCGCGCGGAAGGTACGCTTGCGCCGCTTGCGGTCACGGAAGGCGTATTGGTTGGCCTTCTCCACCGCCTGCTTGGCGATGCGGATCGTGTTCTTGCGGCGGCCGTAATAGCCCTTGGCGGCCTTGTAGACTTTCTTGTGCTTGGCGTGGGCGGTGACGCCACGTTTGACGCGGGCCATGAAAAATCTCCTTGCAGTTCTTTAAGCGATGACGGGACGCGGCCGCGGCGCGGCCAAAAGAATACGATCAGCCGTTGGGCAGAAAGTATTTCTTGATTTTGTCGCCGTCGGTCTTGAACAGCACCTTGGTGCCGCGATGCTCGCGGATCTGCTTGGTGGTCCGCTTGATCATGCCGTGGCGCTTGCCGGACTGCTGGTATTTCACCTTGCCGGTGGCGGTGATCTTGAAGCGCTTTTTGGCGCCCGATTTGGTCTTCAACTTGGGCATT
>Ga0187771_10003901_pt1 | contig 10476 bp, 7 predicted proteins | sample 0116_SJ02_MP15_1_FD_133139 | JGI IMG/M metagenome (GOLD analysis project Ga0187771, IMG submission 133139) | Tropical peat soil microbial communities from peatlands in Department of Meta, Colombia - 0116_SJ02_MP15_10_MG | ecosystem: Environmental > Terrestrial > Soil > Wetlands > Peat | place... | reverse complement strand
TGACATTCGGCCTCCAGGCGATGCAGGTTGAGATCTTGATACCTGCACCCAAAAACACGCAAGCAATCAGATTGGGCCAACGACGATAGGGAGACTGCCGACCCCCCGGCAGGGCGGCCACGTGGGCCGACCCATCGAACACCTTATCCAAGCAGGCTTCGAACTGGCGGCGCCGCGAGGGTGGAGCTCCTCTATTTTCCCTGCTCGGTGGGCTTCCCCTCACGCAACCAGCGGCGAAGATTCAAGGTCGCGATCATCGCCGCCGCCTTCTGAAAGCGGCGGTGCAGATTGACCTGGCGCCGGACCTGTTCCACTTGGTTGGCAGGAACGTTATAGGTTTTCAACTCCCCCTTCGCCAGCACGGAGAGTTGATATTGAAAGTGCAGAAGCTTGCCGTGGGCACATCGGCAGTTGGGCTTACCACAGCGGCGATGGCGTTCGACGAAAGAACCGGGAAGCATTTCGCGTAGGGTGCCCAAACTACGGATGAGGCACCCGCGCAACTGCAGCTCAGTAGGATTCAGTTGGCTTGTGCGAGGGCGTTACGCGCCTGCTGGGCATCGTCTCCCGAAAGACCCAATTTGAGTGCGGCTTCAAGTTGTTCTCGCCCCTTAGCCTTCTCCCCATTTGCCAGGAGAGCCATACCCAAATGATAGTGGAAGACGGTATGGCTTGGTGTTTTGCCCACGCATTCCTGGAGAAGCGGGACAGCAGAGCTATAAAGGCCCTTCTTGTAATACACCCAAGCCAGGGTATCACTGACGGAATCCACATCCGGTAGAAGCCGCTTGGCCTTTTGGGCAAGCCCCAGGGCCACATCCAGGCTGGTATTCTGCAAAGCGTACACCCAGGCAAGGTCGTTGGCGGCGACCCCCGAGCCGGAGTCAAGCGTCAAAGCCGTTTCGTAGTAGTGGGCTGCCTTCTCGAGATCGCCTTTGGCTTGATACAGGTCCCCAAGCAGGATCGTGAAGGCCAAGGACTTCGGTCGCAGGGACAGGGCTTTTTGATAGCGGGCGATAGCAGCATTGAGATCTCCACGCTGCTTCTGAAGCCTGCCGAGTTCACCGTAGGCTACCGCCATGGTCGGATCAAGCTGGGTGGCACGATCAAGCTCCGCCTCGGCCGCGTCGTAGCGCTTGTCATTCAATTCCAACTCTCCCATCGTGTAGTGACCGTCGGCATCATCGGGGAATTTGCTTAGGTACTTCTGGACGCGCGCCAGGGCCTTGGCCGTTTGCTTTTGAGAAACCCATAAGGCGGCCAATTGGGCGAGCGCGGGGGTGTAGCGGGGATTCAGCTTTAGAGCGTCTTCGTATTGCCTCTCCGCCTCAGACCACTTCCGCTCGCCGCCATACGTCTGAGCGAGGTAAAGACAGATCGCCGGGTCAACAGGTGTAAGCTTTTGGGCCTTCAAGAACTCCGCGCGCGCCTGCGCGAATTCTCGCCGACGAACAAGCGCCGATCCGAGCAAGACATGACCAGCAGGTTCTTTAGGGTTGAGCGGTATCATCCTCCGGGCGTAAACCTGGGCGGACTCACTGTCCCCCAAACGCAGACTCAGCCGTGCGAGAGCCTCCAAGATAGGGGGCGAATCGGGGGCGTGCTTCAGAGCTTCGGATAGCTCGGAGTTGGCCAGGCCAAGGTTTCCGATGCTTCCGTAAGCCATGCCAAGAACATAGTGGGCCTGGGGAGAGGGCGGATTGTCAGCAACAACTTGTTGCGACAGAGAAATGGCGTCCCCCGCCCTGCCTTGGGCAATCAATATTCGCGCCTTTTGGATACGTGCGCCGGGGTCGACGGGCGTTTGTTGAAGTATTTCCATGACGAGGTTGGACGCCGGCTGAATCTGACCCGTGTCCAGATAAACTTCAGCCAGCTTCTTTTTGATTTCCAGGTTCTTCGGCGCGATCGAAAGCGCCCGCTGATAATCGGCCAATGCTCCTTCCGGATTTTTTTGCTGAAAATAGAAATCTCCGATGGCCTCTGCCGCTTCGGCGGACTTGGGCATCCGGCCCCTCAGTTTTTGGAAGACCGGCTCGACACCTTCCCTCTTCTGTTCGACCGTCAAAAGCCTCGCCCACGCCAAGTACATTGGAATGCTTTCCGGATTGTCCTGCACACCCCGGCTCAATACCAGTTCGGCCTCTGTCAATCTCTTCTCAGATTCCCAAAATCTTGCCAGGTTCAAAACCCCTTCGAGGTAGTGGGCGTCCACTTCCACTGCCTTGCTCAAATTCTTCGCGGCCTCTGGGGAGTTCTTTAGGCTCATGTAGGCAAGAGCGAGATCTGTGTAGGAATGCGGGTCGCGAGGCCGCAACTCGGCGAGTTTGGCGAAAGCCTGCAGGGCTCGCTCATTCTGGTGCCGCGCCAAAAGCGATCGGCCCAGCAAGTTGTAAGCTTCAGCGTTGTTGAACTCCTTTTGAAGTACGAGTGTAGCCTCCTTCTCGCACCTCTCGTATTGCTTGGCTGCCATCAGCAGGTCAGCGAGAGCCAAGTGGACATCGGCCCGTCCCGGATCAAGGTTGGCCGCATCCTCAAGAGCGTCAGAGGCTGCCTTCCATTGATGCAGCTTCAAGTCAGCCAGCCCCAGGCGGTAATATGCCTCAACAAAATGGGGGTCCACTTGCAAGGCCTGGCGGAATCGAATGCTGGCCTCGCTGTACTTGCCTTCTTGCATGTCCACTTGACCCCGCGCGAGGTACTTGGCTTTTCGCCTCTCCGGGTTTAACGCATATTGACCGGAGAGCACGCACACGACAGAAACGCAAAGTACTAACAGTACGAGAAAGTTTCTTCTCCGGGTCGTCATCTTTTCCTCAGGGCTTCAGGAACCCACTTCCCTATGGAAGCGGCCGCTTCGGACAGCTAGCCTTCCGGCTGTTGCACGCGCTTGACCCTGCCAGGGTGCGGCGTCTTAGACCATGGTTTTCAGCAAGCCAAATATTACGCCCGCTACATAGGGATTACAACGGAAACAGATGAGCTCAATTGATGTGACAACAACGTCAGCAGTGGGGGTCGGTTAGGCGGCATGCTTGTACAAAAGGGTTCCTGCCCTGGCTAGGAAACCAAGAGGCAGCCGCCTGAGAACGCGACGCACAATCTGAGTATTCCGGCCGAAGCCCGGAAGCGCGGCGGTGAGCGTGCCGTACCTCCAGTATGTCAAGACGGACGGTGCCGCACCCCAGTGGTTCTTGAACCTGATGAGCCCGAGGGCACCCCAATCGGATCGCCCCATGTCTAATTCCCGAAACCCGCTAAGCTTGGCTTCCTGGACGGCCTTCCAGAACAACAACTGATTGCCCCCTAGCCTGTTGAACACCGAGTCGGAGCAGCCGTACTTATAAACGAGGGTGGTTTTGTAGCTAAGCGTGAGGATACCCGCCAGGGGCTCTCCATTCTTGGAGGCCAAACGAATCTTCAGCAGATCACCCATGCACGCAACCAAGTTGCGGAACCATGCGAGCGGTGGTGGCAGCGTCAACTGCCTTCTGCGGGTGAGCACCAGAAGGCCGTAGAACTTCTCCAGGATTGGCTCAGATCGGCCTTCTTCATAGGACAAGCCTTCCCGCTCAGCGCGCCTAATCTTCCTGCGGACACAGTCTTTGTGGAATCTCCGGAAAAGATCCTCCAGGGCGGGTTGCATGTCCAGCCGATGCAGCCAGAAGCTCTCGGACTTAGTCAGGCCTGGGAGACCGCTAAGGTCCGTATCGACTGGCCTTATCTCGATGTACTTCCATCCGTTGCGTTTCCACTCGGCACGCAGCGCCTCCCAAATGCAACGCAATTGTTCCAGGTTGTCGACCAGTGGCTCGCAATGGTCGGAGAAAGGGAGGGAGACGAGCCGACGGCCAGTGAGTCGACTATTGACGCAGCAAGCAACGACGCCATTGGTCAACTCAAGTCCGGGCGGACTGGTGGTCAAGACAAACGGCTGATACCCGTAAGTCAACCGTAACGCCTCCAACCAAGCTGGCGTGTGAAACACTGACGCACTTGGATGCCGCGCCAAGAATTGTCCCCAACGAGGGTCTTGAAGCGGATCAATCTGATGGACACTCAAGGACGTTACCACCGGTCTTTCTCATCGGCGGGCTCCAGCTAAGGCGAGGTTCCCCGCTCCGCCAAGCGGTAGGTCACTGCGTCGCCTGCCAGTGAAGCGTAAGCCACACGGGCCCTTTCACTGCCAGGTCCTTCCACGCGCCATTCGCCGTTTTGGCTTACCAGCTCCATCTTGCTTCTCTGCCTCCACCAATTCGCCACGTCCCTGGGCAAGGTGGTCCATACTCTGTCCTTCTCCCGCAAGCCGGCCAAGAATTCAAGCAAGGTCTTGTAAGTGTCGCGCGCCCGTTGCTCGATGATGTAATCCGGATGGACGATAAAGCTGATCAAACCGTGATTTTCCTGGACCAGAGCAATTTGCTTTTTCCACAGGTCGATCGAGTAATCTCCGAGAATCTGAAAAAGCGTATAATCCTGCGTGCACGTCACCGGAAGCTCGACGATCCTTCCGATAGAGAAGGGCATCACGGTGCAGCACCCCCCGCGCTGCGGGTCGAGATGCGCTACATTGGGGAGCGACATATCATAGGAGAACTCGAATGCGGCGAACCAGTCTGCGTTGCGGTACATGATGCCGGAGCGAAATCCTTGGGCGCCGAATTCCCGCGCGTAGTCGCTGATGCGCCTCGCCCGGCGCAGAAACTCCCCCCGGTCCGCGTAAAGGCGGCCATCGTGCTCTAGGTCATGAACATTCACTTCGAAGCTCCGGCTCGTGATACTGTCCAGAAAGCTCTTTGAGACCGAGTAGCGGTTCTCCGGCACTATCTGGAAGGAGCTGCGGATGCCAAACGACTCATCCAAGTCCATCAATCTGGTGCAAAAGTCCCTGCCGGATTCCTCCTCCACGTCGTGCGTCATGATGGCACAACTTGAAAATCCCTCTGGCCAGAACCAGATGAACGGGGTCTGTTTCTGACCTTGCGCCCTGAGCGACATGGCCAGCAACTTCTGGTGAATGCGATCGACGGTGGCGTCAACGGGCCAGGCGGGGAAGGGAGTTTTATGCCGGCTCCAAAGGTACATCTTCTGAAGCTGCCGCCGCACCGAAGATCCCAGGAGGGGGCGGATAAAGTAATAGGTCATTCGCAAGAGTTGGTTGAGGACTCGCCCCTTCTCACGGAAATGGGCGGCGTAGCGCTCCCGGCGCAAATTCTCAATCACTTCCTCGACGTCGAATGGAAGTTCGATTCGATGCGATTCCACGCCCGTATGATCAAGGGCGTCATCCAAGTCTCCGAGCGGACTCCTTGCCGTGCCGCCACATGAGAGCCGCCCATAGCAAATGGTGTCCGCCCCCAGCAGAAAGTATCCTGGCTGCCTTTTTGATTGATCTGTCGTCCGGAACCGTACTGAGCTCAGAGGGCAACGATAATATTCAGTCAGTACATGATCTGCAGAATCCGTCACGAGAGGTTCCGCCCCTATTTGGGCTTGAACAGCGGAGATTGTGTTCTCTCGAACCATTCACAACACTAATTAGCTCTGACCCGAGATTACCTCTTTGTCATTTCTGACCGCCCCACTATACCATACACTGCCTCCTTCTGTTGCGCCCCGTAAACAAACGTGCCTATAATCAGCTCGCAGCTAGGGGCCCTTACAAATGCCGACTCCATCGCCTGACCCATCGCTCCCGCCTGCCAGACGATACCAAATCCCTCAATCTCTGGCCGCCTCGATTGGTAGCCGTACAGCGAGAATGGCGCCGCCCAGGAATATGCTGTTCTTGGTTCTTGTGATCGTGTCCGCCTTCGTATTCTGGACAACCCTGAGGATCCTTGTGCATTTCTCTCTTTGGGGAGACAACCTGTATGACAAGTCCTCCTATACGATGGCAATCCCCTTCATTAGTGTGGCACTCGTGTTTTTCGAACGGCGAGAGATCTTCGCGAGCGTCCATTACGGTTTTCGGACGGGAATTATTCTGCTTCTCGCAGGATTGATCTTGGATTGGTCGGCAGGGCCAGCTCTGAAACAGCTCGGGAGTGATGCCTCCCTATCAATAAAGATGCTGGCGCTGGTCATACTCCTGCTTGCTGCATTCATCCTCTGCTACGGAACACGAGCATTCCGGGCAGGGGCGTTCCCACTTTTGTTCCTTGTGCTGACAGTGCCCATCCCTGATCGGCTGCTCGACAAACCTCTAACGGCTGTTCAATACGGATCAACCGGAGTGTGCTCCCTGCTATTCAGCCTGGCTGGCGTTCCCCACGTACGCAATGGGCTCGAATTCTCCCTAAGCGATGTCACGATCGAGGTCGCAAAAGAATGCAGTGGGATCCATTCAACCTTAGCCATTTTGATCATCAGTCTCATCGCTGGGCACCTTTACCTTCCGTCCCTCTGGAGGAAGGTTACGCTGGTTCTTTTCGCCTTGCCCATTGTGTGTGTTACCAATGGCTTGCGAATTGCCGGGCTGACGCTTCTCGCGGAGTACGTCAATCCGAACTTTTTGCACGGGAATCTTCACCATCGGGGGGGATTCGTTTTCTTCTCGCTGGCACTACTGTTGTTGTTCGGAATCCTCCACGTCTTGCGAAAGGGTCAAAGGTCCGACGCCCGGAGCTTGAAGTGTGCCGAGAGCGAAAACTCCGCCAGCTCTACCCCTGGCAATGTCTAGTCCGTTGCCATGTCCTCAGTCACCCATTCATCGCCACGTGGTTTCCACTCGGCTACGGGATGTCGAACAACGGGCATTCTCTCCCGGGGCTGTTAACGGGAAATCTATTGCTGACGGGATTATAGAGCCAGAATTTCACTTGACACTCTGTGCAGGCAGATATAGCCTAGCCTTCGTCAATTTCACTGATACAGTCGAGCGACGAACCACTTAAGGCTGCGGCTGCTGCGCACGTTTCAAGTATAGTTGTCACGGTTGCGTGAGGTGACTGTGAAAGCGCCAGGGTTTTCACGACTTTCCTTCGCTTCCTATCTACTCATCTCCTTGCGCTCATCGAGGAGGGCCCGATGATTGTGGGGCGCGATGGCTTAGAAAAGGGATGTGTGAGGAGGAAACCCGACCCAGTTTGGCGGTCAGGCCTGCCGCATTCTCGCCTTGGCTCCCTTCTCTTCCCTACTCCAACTGGACAAGAACGTGTTGAGGCCTTTTTTGCCTCGATTGCCCCACGCTTAGCCTCCAGGGTGATGCAGAAATCGCCAGGCTTACCCAACCCAAATCCGCTAAAGAGGTCATCTTTATGCACAAGCGCAATTGGCTTCTCTCGGTCCTCTTGTTGTCTGTCAGCCTAAGCCTTCCGCAAACGGTATGGGCTCAAGAAACCTGCAAGGCCAATTCCACCCTGCCGAATGGCTACGTGGCCTTTACCAACATTTACTACATATCGGCTCCGGACGAGGCCGGAGACCTACTGGTGGTCGGGTCCATGACCATGGCGAGTTTTACCGCGATGAACAATGTCCCGCTTCCCAGCTTCAGCAACGAGATGTTCTGTAACCCCATTACCGTTGCTCCGGGAAAAGTCGCGAATGCATATGTTCCCACCCCTGGTGAACGCGGGGGAAGTTTCGGCAACTTTGCCGGCATCCTGTTCGATCCGACTTGCACCGGCGAAGGATGCTCGACCTACTTCCCGAGCGGGCAGATCCCCATCAGTAGAATTCCGACTATTTTCGCCTGGCGGATTCCCGCGACCCAGCCGGGCCCGGCGGTTTATGTTTCTACGGGCTACTCGGGCCAGATCCTCGCTGTGGACGGCAGCAGCGGGGTAACGTCTGTGCTTTACACCTCCACCGGTGAGTCTCCTTATGATCTCGAAGGTCTTGCGGTAGGACCGGACAACCTCATCTACATTACCGACCCCTATGACGGGTACATCTTTCGGATGCCCCAGGCCGTCACCTCAGAACTCGCGACGGTCTACTACGCATATTCGTGCGAGGGAGAGTCCTGTGGTCCTTTCGACCCGCAGGGCCCGAGCTTCAGTACCACGGGCCTGCTTGCCTTTAACACGGACGACGACGAGGGGGTGTGGCAAATCAGCTTCGGTAAGTCGGACAACCCCAGCGCTCCCGCCCTACTAATTTCTCCCGGGACCGGCGTGGCAGATGGCCAGGGCACCACGTTTAATCAGGCCGATGAACTGCTGATCGTTGAGCAGCCCTACGAGAATAATGTTAACGACGTTCTTCAACAAACATCGCCCGGAGGCTCCACGGCGACTCCGTTGATTACTTCCTACTTGGCCACTCCAGTGGGCGTTGGCGTGGACAGTTCTGGCAACATCTATGTGTCGAACTCGGGAGCCGCCCCACCGAACGAAACCCCGAACATCAACCAATTCACCCTTCAACAAAGTGACGAAGGGAGTTATTACGGCTTTAACAGCATGTATGCCTACTTCCCCTACGACGACGGGCAATACTATTCCCCGTTGTACTTTCAGTTCGACGCGTCCAACAGGCTCTTTGTTGTGACCCAGGACACCAATGGTAATGGCCAAGTGTGGCGCGTAGACCCGTGCGGTTCCCCTCCCTGCACGCCAACTCTGCTCGTTGATCTAAACTACGCGTACTCGAAAGGCACGGTTCGTAACTTGAATGGAAGCAGTGCCGTGGGCCTCGCCCTGCCCGGAACTGGAACTACTAACTCCTACACCACGCCGCCCCAGCCGATTCCTCCAACGTGCTCTTCCTTCGGTTGCACGGTCGACGTTAGCTATGGCACGATCATCCCCCACCAAACGGTCGCGTTTCCGGCGGGGACGGACTTTGGTGACGTGACCACGGCCAATATAGCGGTTGACTTCCAGCTTTGGAATCCCTCGCTCTTTGACACGACCCGGCTTACGGGCGCCCCCCCCAACACCTGGTCGGGCGGCACCGCGGTTCCTGCCGGATCGGTATGCACCGTCATCTCCGGCACGGGAGGCAACTGCATAGTCATCCAGTACTTGTGTTACGATTCCGCCCTTAACCCGATCCTCCCGTGCAACATAGCAGCCCCCTCGCAGGGGCCTCTCATCGGACTCACTTCCAAGTACCAGACTTTGTCGTCACAGCCCAACCCGTTGTATGCCATAGCTGGCGACGGTGGGAACGACTGGGCGAACATCACCACCGGCTTCGCTCCGGGCGATCCCACACTGAACGGTGGCACCAAGAAGCTCAATTCGGACTTGTTTATCGGCGACGCGCCTCCGGGCATAAATATCAGAACACCGGCTGCGAACGCCGTGTACTCTCTTAACCAGGCCGTTGCAGCCAACTACTCGTGCAGTGATCCACAGTCCCTGCCGCTTGGGCCGCCGACCTGTACCGGCACAGTGGCAAATGGCAGCAATATCGATACGACCTCGGGGGGCAGCAAGACCTTTACGGTGACTTCGACCGACGTCGTTGGCACGACCGGGACTGCCTCAGTGACCTACACGGTGTTGAGCAGGCCCACGCTTTCCGGCGCCATCACCAGCAAGGTTGGCTCGGGCACGGCGCTAACCCTAACGCTTCAGCTCACGGACACGGGAAGTGCGGCGCAGAACATAACCATCACTCAACTCGGTCTGCGCACGCTGGGAGGCACCGGTACCGTAACCTTAACCAGCCCCGGGCTGCCGGCTTCCGTAGGGAGCCTGGGCGTGGGGGCAAGCACTACTCTCACTGTCAAGGTGAACGTGCCCTCAACGGTGACCAAATTCTCGATCACCGAGAATGGAAAGCTGCAGGATGCTTCGGGGACCAGTTACAGCTTCTCGATTGGGCAGGTGGTTTATCCGACGCACTGATCGGAAAAGGGATACAGCTGCACGGCCTGCACCCCAGTGCGGGCCGTGCGTTCGGCTTACGACGCGATCGAAATCTTATCAACGGAGACTCTCGATGAAGAACCGATGGCAGGTGCTTTTGATCACAATTGGAATGGCGGTCCTGTTGGCAAACCGCCCGATGCTGGCCGACGATATTGTTCTGACTCTTGATCCCGCGAGCGGGAACATATCCGGAGCGCCCGGCTCAACCGTAGGTTGGGGCTACACCATCACCAACGACACCAGCGACTGGATCGCGACGATGTCCATATCCGCGACTGGTTTCACCAACGGGACACCGAATGCAATTTTCGATCTTCCCGCCGTGGCCCCCGACAGTTCGGTCACCGAACTCTTCACGCTCGGCGCCACCGCGTCCTGTGCGGTTCCGCCGTGCGGGCTATATTCCTTTACCTGGGATGCCACGGCTCCGGTTGGAACGGTAAACAGCGGGGTGTTTACGGTAGGCTCGGATTTTTATAGCGGCGATCCATCTGACCTGTCCTCGATAGACCTAGGCGCAGCGCCGGATGCGTCGGCTGCATATTCGGTGACTGCTACCGCTCCGGTGGCAACTCCCGAGCCGACGTCGCTAATCCTGCTCCTGACCGGCTTAGGTCTGGGAGGGGCCCTTCGAGTCTCCCGCCGTAAG